>Ga0306920_100013794_pt1 | contig 11018 bp, 8 predicted proteins | sample flu12Cox44000170_FD_204666 | JGI IMG/M metagenome (GOLD analysis project Ga0306920, IMG submission 204666) | Lab enrichment of tropical soil microbial communities from Luquillo Experimental Forest, Puerto Rico - flux4day.12C.oxic.44.000.170 (v2)... | ecosystem: Environmental > Terrestrial >...
ATTGTGAGCAAACTTCTCTCCAGCGTGCTGCTGCTGGGGCTTGCCTTTGGATGTTCCAATTCCAACAGTGCCAATGACGCAAAAATTGCAGAGGATGTGCAAAGCAAGGTGGCCGCTGACCCCGCCACCAACGACGCTGCAGTGAGTGTGACCGCCAAGGACGGTAAGGTCACGATAAAAGGCACGGTGAAGGATGCCGCGACACAGCAAAAGGTGGAACAGATCGCGAAGCAAGAGCCGGGAGTCAGCGACGTGTCTGACCAGACTGCCATCGTACCCGCGCCAGGGGCCGAACCCGCTCAGGCAGCGAATATGCCGGCGGCTGCACCGCCGCCCCCGCCGGAGCCCATCGTCGTACCTGCCGGCACAGCGCTTACGGTCACTACAGACCAAGCTTTGAGTTCCAAATCCAGTAAAGCAGGCCAGACGTTCCTGGCGACGGTGGCACAGCCGGTGACCGTGCACGGGCAGACAGCGATACCTAAGGGTTCGAGCGTGACGGGAACGGTCATAACGGCCAAGGAGAAGGGCAAGATAAAAGGAGAAGGCCAGCTGGGTATCGCGCTCACCAGCGTCACCATCCACGGCAAAAACTATCCAATCCAGACCGGAACTTTGGACAACACCGAGAAGGGGAAAGGTAAGCGGACGGCTGCGACTACTGGAGGCGGAGCCGCAGGTGGTGCGTTGATCGGAGGGCTCGCCGGCGGAGGAAAAGGAGCCGGCATCGGCGCATTGGTTGGGGCCGCCGGAGGTTTTATAGGAGGCGCTGTGACTGGGAACAAGCAGGTGGAGATCCCGGCAGAGACAGCGCTGACGTTTACTTTCTCTCATTCGTTGACTCTCCCGCCGCGCGGCGAGGAGTAAATCGCAGTTACCAGTTGCAGTCAGACTGCAGCGTTTTCTTTACTGCGGCGAATCTGAGAGTCTCGAGGCAAGGGTGGTTGCAACACCGCTTGTCAAAGTCGCGCCTCGCGGTCCACGTCGCACTCATCAAGAGCAAGATTTTGCGACCCAAGCTTCAACTTGTGACAGTTTCGCTCGCGATCTCTAGGACAACAGGATGTTAAAGACGGTTCTGTCCGACCCCAGTAAGGGTGTGGACCTTTTGCGCCGGGGACCGCTCAAACAGTAGGAGAAACAAACATGTGGAAAGCCGTCTTAGCGGTACTTGCTCTACTCGCCCTCGGCGATGCTGCATTCGCTCAGCATGCGGCCGAGGTATCTTTGGACTATTCGTACGTGCACTTCGTGCCACAGAACAACAACCTTGTGAGTTCTGTCAACTTGAACGGCGGAGGCGGAGCGGCCGCGCTCTATTTTGGGTACTTTGGAATCAAAGCGGATTTCCAGGGTTACGCGAGCACAACCCATAACTTTGCTTTTCCTCCCGGTAGCGCCGTTTGCCCCGCGGGTTGCAGCGGCAATGCCCAGGTCAACCTTTTCACCTACAATGTCGGGCCCACCGTCAAGTTCCGCTTTCATGCATTTCAACCGTTTTTGGAAGCACTGTTCGGGGGCGCTCACTCCAACTTTTATCACAACGTCTTTCGCAACTGCTCAGGCTGCGTCAGCTCCGGATCTCCCAGCAACAATGCCTTTGATTTCCTGATCGGGGGAGGCATCGACTTGAAACTCACCCAACACATCGCGGTACGGCCAGCAGAGTTCAATTATTTCCTGACTCGTTTTGGGAATGATTTCACGCACGGCAACAATAACCAGAGCAATTTCCGCTACCAGGCCGGCGTGGTGTTTATGTTCTAGGCAGCCTGGATTTTGTGCGGGCAGCGAGCACCACCAGGACGTCCCCGCCTGGTAGATCTGACAGTGCTCCGGCCCAGCAAAGAGTCGCCGCAAACGCAGCTCCTGCCGTTCCCTTTTGTTTGGATCGCCGCCGAGACGCATAAGGCAGACGGAGCGGAGGAGAGCGCACCATGAACGGCCCGAGAGAACGCTCTGCGGCCGGTTGTGCGTTGATCTCCGTTCCGCCGCTGGGTGAGTTTCGTTGGGGCTACTGAGCGGCGGGACGCCACTCTCTCTTGCCCAGCAGCGAGAATCTGACCCCAGGCAACACCACCCGAACCATCCGCAGCCTACCGTCTGAGAAAACTGACAGTTGCCTCAGGCGGCCAGACAGGAAAAATGGGAACGACCTACAGGTCTCTCGATGAGAATCCGCGACCGCGAGGGGCGCATCGTGAAAAATTTCCGTTCCCGCGTGCTGATAGCTGACGGTCACGCGATGTTTGCAGAGGCTCTTCGTGCCTTCCTGGCCAAAACCTGCGAAGTCGTTGGAATTGTGGGAGAAGGACCGGCTTTGCTCGACACGGCCGCCCGTCTCACCCCGGACGTCGTCGTGCTCGACGTCGGCATGAAGTTGACCGATGGCCTCACCGCCTGCGCTGCACTCAGAGCGCGCTACCCGTCCATGAAACTGGTGTGCTTGACCGAACACGGTGACGCCGCTCAGGCCGTGGACGAGTTTCGTAATGGGGCGTCCGCATTTCTGCTAAAGAGCTCGACGGCGACCGAACTTCTTACCGCTATTCGAGAGGCCACTAAGGACCGCACCTATATTTCACCCCTGATCGCCAAGGAGGTCCTGGCAGGCCTGCTCGAGCCTGGCTCGCGCAAGTCTGATGAGCCACATCTCACGAGCCGCCAGATCGAGGTTCTACGGCTGCTGGCGCAAGGGAAATCGATGAAAATGGCCGCGGAGGTGCTGCACATTTCGACCCGCACCGTGCAATTCCACAAATATGAAATGATGAAAATCCTGCAGCTCAAGACCAACGCAGACATCATTCAGTACGCCATCAAACGCGGGATGATCGCCTGATCGCGGCAGGTGCGCTTGCCGATTCTCGCAGGAACAGACTGTCATAATTACTCGGCGCTTCCAGGGCTACAGAATCACGAACGGCCCGGCCCGCAAGACGGTTCGCAGCGCGTCCTGCGTGCCCCTTCGCGGCATGCCGGACCGCCAGGAACGCCATCCTTTCCGGGGGGAGGTGGAGACGCCTAAGCGTTGCCAATTGTCAGCTGTCATTTTTGCGAGTGCTTTTCGTGTTCCCCGGCACATACCGTTTTCAAGGTGATAGGGCCGCGCGTTGTGGTCGAGTCCGGGAGGTCGTGTTATATGAAAAATTGTTGCCTTAAGCTGCTCGCTCTGGCCAGCGTCGCGATAATGTTGGCGGCCGCCACCCACGCCCAACAGACCGTCAAACTAAGAATGTCCGTGTATCCACCGCAGGCATACACCTTCGTCGATGGAAATGCGATTGGTCCAGGCAATCGCACCATTCGGGTATCGCTCGGGGCGCACAAGATTGTGGTCGCCAATTACGGATACCATTTTTACGAGAAGGAAATCACGATCGACAATCCGAAAGGGATGGTCCTGAAAGTCGGTCTCGATCCGCAAGGGGCTGAAGTATCCGGCCCTCGCGGTCGGATCCAGATTGAGTTGGGTCGCCTGAGTTTCCACGACGCGGGTGACCAAGCGGTGCTGCTCAATGGCAAAACAATTAACTATTTTGTCGGCCACGTCGACGAGTTCAACCACGACATCATCTGGCATCAGGAATTGATCGTTCCACCGGGCAATCATCATCTCACCGTGACCAGGTTCGGCAAGGAAATTTGGGCCGGCAACGTAGAGGTTGCGGCGAACAAGCGCGTCATCCTCAACATTTCCAACGGCAAAGAAAAAATCAAGGATTGGCCAAGGGGTACCGAACTTGGATCTTTGCATCGCTTCCACGCCGGCATCGCCAGTGCGACGGTTGCCATCGCTCCGGTGAGCAGTGAGATCTCTGCAACTCCGGCAAAAATCGACTGCGGCCAACAGAGCCTGCTGAAGTGGACTTCCGCCGACACCATCGATGCCGACATCAGCGGCATGAGCCCGGTTCCGGTAACCGGAGAAAAGAACGTATCGCCCAAGCAGAACACGACTTACGATTTCACGGCCACGGGCCCAGGCGGGACAACTAAGTCCAGCGCCAACATCGACGTCAATACTGCGGTGCAGTCGTCGGTAAACGCCTCTCCGGCCGAGGTCCACTATCGCCAAATCGGGGACAGGACCATTCAATCCGATTCGACTACTGTCACCTGGTCGAGCTCCAACGCCGACGCGGCTTCGCTGACGCCGTTTGGTACGGTGGACACCAACGGAAATAAATCTGTTACTCTCAAGCCGACGCAAACCGCGGAAGGCCCCGTCGACGAAACCGTCCAGTACACGCTGAATGCGACCAATGTCTGCGGAGGCTCTGAAACAAAGACTGCTTCGGTTCACCTCACTGGCTCCATCGAGCCGATCCCCACTGTCCCTCTGCAGAGTGTCTTCTTCCCGACCGACTTTCCTACGGAAAAGAATCCTGACGTAGGGTTGGTCCGCAGCCAGCAAGGCTCGCTAGCCTCTTTGTCTGCCGGCTTGGCGAAGTACCTCGAATATGAGCCTCAAGCCAAACTGACGCTCTCCGCGTATGCCGACAAACGCGGCTCAGAAAAACATAATCAGGCGTTGTCCGAACGTCGCGCCGAACGCGTCAAAGACTACCTGGTGTCTCAAGGCGTGGATGCGAGCCGGATCACCATCTCTGCCTATGGCCAGACCCAGCAGCTTGACAAGAGCACGGTTCAGGATCTGCAAGCGAAAAATCCCAATCCGGCCCCGCCAAAACGGGAACGCGACAAACGCGCCACATGGCTTGCTTACAATCGCAGGGTGGACGTGACCCTCCTGCCGCCCGACCACCAATCGGACCAGTTCTTTCCCAACGCTGCTCCCGACTCGGACGTCCTGTGGCAGGTCCCGAAACCTCCGGTCAAGAAAGTTGAAGAAAACCAATAGATATCTGAGGGCACGATTGGCGGTTAGACTCTGACGCAGCTTCGGCTTGCCGGAAGGCCGCCGTCCTTCGCCGAACCCTTTGGCCTCTCGGTAGCAGCTGGCATCTACGGCGTGTATCCCTGAAATGGCGGAGAGCTGCGGCGAGTGCCGCAGAGCCGTCCGCAAACAGTTGGTTGTCGCTTATGGATGTCCTGCGGCCGATGCGGAATCTTCCCGCTGACCGTTCTCGCTCGCCAGCGCGAAAACAATCTGGTCGTATTGCCAGAGTTTTTGAAAGAATTCCACAGTGCGCGCTTCATCATTGCCGTGACTCTGCGCAATCTCACTTAGAGTTCGCTCTCCGTCAACAGAGTTGAAGAGCCGGTACTGCGCGGCATTCAGTTCGAGAGCCAGGTCGGGATATTTGTGCGCCCGATTCAACAAGACCGCAACGCTGCCGGCGGGAAGGCGGTCGCGAACGCACGCGGTCCACGGCAAGCGAATGGGCACAAAGCCGCGCCATTGCCCGCCGATGAACCTGATGGGCTGCCGGTCCGCAGATCGATCGTTGCGGTAAGCGACGAAGCTGTGTTTTGTCATGGTGCCCCGAAACAGTTCGGCTGCGGCATGTTGGGCTCTTTCCGGCAGTTCCCTTAGCCGCGGGCCGTGCGGCGTCCTGGCTAGTGCGCCGCATTGCGGCAGGTAGGGCGCCTGCTCCGTCCACCGCCCGAACGACATCCCGCATCGGTCGAGCCACGCATAGATCTGCGGCACGCTGTAGGCGCGGTCCTGCGGATGAAGCAAGGCATCGGCAAGCGCGTCGGGATGCCGGAAATCCTGGCTCTGGCGCAGCACGGGGATGAGCGGATGGTCTTCCGGCAGACCGCCTAGCGCCGTGGTCAGGTCCTCGAGTTCTTGATCGGTAGGCGCGATGCCGAGCAGCCGGCAATACTCCTGCATCATGTAGATCCCGGCTCTCCCGTAGAGAGCATAGACCATGATCTGCATTGCCCCGTCGGCCTTGAGGACACTGCGCAGAGACCGCAACCCTTGGTCAGGATCGGCCAGATGATGGAGTACGCCTGTGCAGACAATATGGTCGAAGTTTTGGCCCAGTTTTTCGACATCCAAAAGGGACAGGTGATGGAGCGCCAGATTTCTTAGTTGGTATTTTTCCTGAAGCTTGCGGGTATAACTCAAGCTGATTTCACTGATGTCGATGGCGGTGATCCGGGCATCGGGCTCGCGAAGCGCATAGCGTGCCGCTTGCGACGTACCGCAGCCCGCAACCAGGATCTGACGGTCTGCGCTAGGCCGCGCTGTCGGCCAGATCAAATGAAACTGCGCGCGGCGCCGTTCCGGATTACTGTACAGTTGGCGGTGTTCGTCGAGACTCGTGAGCGGTGCCGGATACGGCGATCGTTCGTAAAAAGCGCGGACCTTCGGCTCAATCGTGCTGCCAGGCTCCGTGCGCTGTTTCTGGTTCTCGCTGTTCATTCCGTGGCCCGGTTTTCGGCAAACTGTATCAAGTCTGGCCGCAAGTTGACCCGCCATTGAGGTTATCGCAGCGCAGCCGCCACTTCTGACGGTGGGCGTAGTGTCCTGCAATTAGGCACGCGGCGCTCACGCAGTGTCAAACTAGGCGCCTGCAGTCGTCATGGCAGCCTTTGGTTCTTTCCTATTGTGGTATATGAGAAGCAGGGCCTTCCCTCCATCCCATGCCGGGTCTTAGAAGCTCTAGGTTAGGCATTCTCGCTGTGAGAACCAAGGAGAAATTTACCCATGTGCAGAAGGTCTGCATGGTTTGTCGCTTTTTTTGGGATGTTCATCCTGTCTTGGCCTGCGTCGGGATTGGCGCGGGCCGCCACGCTGACGGTGGGACAGAACCCTGCGGTGTGTCCGGGGGCTCTGTACACAACCATTCAAAGTGCGGTAGACGCTGCAGCATCGGGCGACACCATCCATATCTGCGCCGGCACGTATACAGAACAGGTTTCGATCACTAAGAGTCTGCAGGTCAACGGCGATAACGGAGCCATCATTTTGCCGGCCAACGTTGTGGGCAACAGCAACAGTCTGACGTCAGGGCAGCCCATTGCGGCCATCGTGCTGGTGCAAAACACAACAGGCGTGACCATCCAGAACGTCATCGTGGACGGTAGCGGCAACGGCATCGCCGCATGCTCGCCGGACCCGGTCGGCATTTATTACCAGAATGCATCTGGGGAGCTGAATCACGTGACGGTGCGGAATACAGAGTTGTTGCCACCCTCTAGCCTCGGCGGATGCCAGAGCGGGACGGGGATTTTTGTGCAGAGCGGGGGGGGCGGTGCGAGTCCGGTTTCGGTGGTCAAGATCGAGAACAGCCGCATCCACGACTATCAGAAAAACGGAATCACCGCGAACGAAACCGGAACCCAGGTCACGATCAGCGGGAATGTGGTGACGGGGCTCGGAACGTCGGCCGCCGCGGCGCAGAACGGGATTCAGATCGGCTATGGCGCGTCAGGAACCATCCACGCCAACACAGTGGCGAATCACGTTTATGCGTGCCCTGATGACGTCATGGAGTGTCCGGAGGCAGATGACATTCTGGTTTACGAGTCGGACGGCGCGCAGGTGGATCACAATGACGTGGGAGTTTCGCAAACCGGTATCGCCATTCAGGCCAACAATGCCAACGTTCTCGACAATACCGTCTTCGGTTCGGTCTTTGATGGCATTCTGCTGCTTGGGAACACCAACAAGGCCACGGGAAACCTCATCACGCGAAGTGACCAGGCGGGGGTGGAGATTTGGGGAAATACCAACACCGTGCAGCATGAGGTCATCAATGATGCGGCGGTAGGGGTTCTGACGGATGCCGGATCCGCCGGGAACACCGTTTCGGCCAACACGTACTACAACACTCCGGTCACGACACAGGACCCGCCAGCCAATGCCGCGAGGCGCGCCTCGCCGTACCGTTGAGGGTGTTGGAGGCGGAATCGCAGAGCCGAGCCGCCACATTCCGTGACCCCAACGCTCACTGACAGAAGAGGCTACTTGGGGGCTTCGGAAAAAGCCGCTGCGGCGGCGGCAACGGTCGGGTAGAGCTGGAGCAAGCGGTCTACGTTGGTCATGCGCAAGGTGTGCTCCACCATTCCTTGCGCGCCCGCGATGTGCAGCGTTCCTCCTGTCTTCCTCATGCGCGCATAACACATGACCAGGATTCCGACGCCGGTGCTGTCGAGGACCGTCACACCCGCAAGATCGAAAATCAAGTTCTTGCAGCCTTCTTTCAACAACTCGTCCACCTTCCACTCGACTGTCTTGGCGTCGTTTCCGAGGACGATGCGGCCGTTCATTTCCAGGACCACGAAATCCGGATCGACCTGCTTGCGGTTAATGGTGAGGATCATCGGGCCTCCGACTTGCGCGCATTGCAGGGCATCTTAGACGTCGCGGCAGGCGTCGTCAATGTTCATCGTTCAGCGTGTTCATCGTTCAGCGGCGCTTTTGCGTTCCGCCTGCCGGGTCGATCGGGCTTCCGGCTGTGGTTTGACTGATTTATCGCGCCGGCGTCTTTTGGAGTTTTACGCGTTCAGCAGGGTTCGCTTCGAACCCCAGAACGAATAGAACGCGATCACCAGGTAGGCCACCAGCGGAACGGAGTAGCTCGCGGCGATTCCTCGCATCCACATCGAAATCAGCCCCATGAGAGGCGGCAGGACGGCGCCCCCAACGATGGCCATGACCAAAAGCGACCCGCCAATCTTTGTGTTTGGCCCGAGGCCTTTCAGGCCTAATGCAAAAATCGTAGGAAACATAAGGGACATGAAAAGGCTAGTGAGGAACACACACCACATTCCTACCCATCCGGGACGAAGCACTGCCACCAAAAGAAGCAAGACGTTGCTTACGGAATAGGCTCCCATCAACTTGCCGGCCGGGAGAAATCGCATCAGATAGGCCGAACCGAATCTCCCTATACCGAACATCGCGAGCGTTCCCGTCAACAAATAGCCGGCAATCTTTTCAGGCACGTGCGTGTAGTCTTGCGCGTAAGTAATGAAGTAGCCCCAAGTGCCCGCCTGGGCTCCCACATAAAAAAATTCCGCGACAACAGCGAGCACAAAGTGACGCACTTTGAGCAATTCGGCAAAGCTGCCATGCTCGCCGCCTGTTTCGATTTCACTTTGGATGAGCGGGAACTTCGTCCGCCAAATCAGGATCGCCCACACAAATGCGACGGCCGCGATGACCAGGTACGGTCTGACGACCCGCAACGTCTCGAATCGCAAATAGGATTCGTAGGTATGATTGGCAATGCGCGCTGCGATTTCCTCCTGCGAAAGCTCTACGCCGGAAAAGATGAATACTGTTCCGACCATGGCCGCCGTAATCGCGCCCAACGGATTGAACGCCTGAGAGAAGTTGAGACGGCTCTCCGAGCTGTCCGGGTCACCGAGTTGGGCAATGAAAGGATTCGACGCGGTTTCAAGAAAAGAGAGGCCGCTGGCCATTACGAACAGCGCAAAGAGAAAAAATCCATAACGCCCGACAAGCGCAGCCGGCCAGAACAAAACAGCCCCGGCCGCGAGAAGCAGCAGGCCCACGACGAACCCGGCTTTGTACCCGGCTCTCTTCATCAACAGGGCCGCGGGGATGGCCAGTACGAAATATCCCATGTAAAACGCGCTCTCCACCAAACCGGCCTGAAACCTGGAAATCTCAAAGGATTTCATGAATTGCCGGATCAACACGCCGTTCAGATTGTTCGGTATCCCCCACAGGAAGAAGAGAAATGTGACCAGAATGAACGGCCCGAGTTGCCCGGCGGGAAAGAGCGCGTGACTCGAAAGAGATCTGTCGGAAGCGGCTGCTGCCGGCGGTGGAGGGGCCATTCTTCTCCTTGTCTGCGCTCGAGAGACGCCGTCGCGTGCCCAGGCTTTACAGGGAGTACACTTTAGCGGCCACTCCTCCCAAAACCAAATCTTTTTCCGCAGCGGACAGGTCGGCCAAAAATCTCTGGGCGGTCTCAAACCATTTCTTGTACCCGCAGGCAACCAGACATGCTGGCCAATCCGAGCCAAACATCACACGCTCCGCCCCAAATGCGTCGAGCGCGTGCTCGGCGTACGGACGCAAGTCATCCGGCGTCCATTGCTTCCAGTCGGCCTCGGTCACCATTCCCGACAATTTGCAATAAACGTTCCGACGTTCCGCCAGTTGGGCCAGCTGGCCTCTCCAGGGTTCGGCCAGCCTGTCTTTAATGCGTGGCTTCGCCGCATGATCCAGCACAAAAACCTGATTCGGGTGTCGGTCCACGAATTTTATCGTCGCGGGCAGGTGCTTCTCATAAATCAGGATGTCGTAAACCAGCCCGCTTCCGGCGATTGCGCTGATCCCTCGATTGAACTCTTCCCGCAGAATAAATTCGTCGTCCGGCTCGGCCTGGATAATGTGTCGTAGCCCCTTCAGTTTGCTCCGCCCGCTCCACCGCTCGAGCACTTCGGCAAACTCCGCTGCGGCAACCGGCGCCCATCCCACCACCCCGCGGATGAATTCCGATTGCTCGGCCAGCGCAAGCAGCCAGTCTGTCTCCTCGAGCGACTGCCGCGCCTGCACTGCCACGCTTCCGTCAATTCCCGAGTCCCGCAATTCTTTGAGCAGTTCCGCCGGGCCAAAGTCGTGCGCGATCTCCTGCATTTCCGGCCCGATCCAGTCGTACTCTTTCTTGCTGTATTGCCAAAAATGCTGATGCGCATCGATTCGCCGAACCATGGTCTCCGTTACATAGGACTGCCGGGATTAGGTATCAAAGAAAACCGTTTCGCGGTCACCCTGCAAATGAATGTCCCACGAAAACTGTCCCGGCGCCCCTCGAGCAACTTCGGCAATCAACGTCGCCCGGCGATCTTCGGGCACCAGGGCGAGGACGGCGTCCGCGGCGTTCGCCGCATGGTCGGGAAAATACAAGCGCGTCACCAGATGGCGCAGCAGTCCGCGCATAAACACCAGCACCAGCAGGTGCGAAGCCTCGACAGCGCCGCCCTGCTCACCGCGAGCCGCCGGACGGCTTACGGAAAATTCAAATTCTCCGCGAGCGTTGGTCGCCACGCGTCCGAATCCGATCGGATACCCCAGAGCGTCGGCTCCCTCGCGACCCTGAGGCGGCGCCCATATTTCGAGT
>Ga0306920_100013796_pt1 | contig 11017 bp, 10 predicted proteins | sample flu12Cox44000170_FD_204666 | JGI IMG/M metagenome (GOLD analysis project Ga0306920, IMG submission 204666) | Lab enrichment of tropical soil microbial communities from Luquillo Experimental Forest, Puerto Rico - flux4day.12C.oxic.44.000.170 (v2)... | ecosystem: Environmental > Terrestrial >...
ATGGGCGCTGGGCCTCATCGATTCCCGGCCGCCCGGGGGCCGCGCCCGTCGCGAGGAGGAACCCCGCGTCGTGGTGTAGCCAGGCTCGAGGCAAGATCATGCGGTGGAAGAAGTCGCAGAACGCGCGATTTAGCCGGCTCCATTCCTGGATGTCCAAGCAACCGACACACAGATCGAAGCCCGGCAGCGTGGTCCACCCGCAAATGCGACAGGGGTTGACGGGCAGCGCGTCGGGGTCGAATCCGCCGCTCATGAGCTCTGCCATGGACGAGGGTGCAAGGGGAGTGCCGGCCGGGGCAACGCTCATGCTCGCTATGACGAGATCGTGCGGGTGGCCGCAGTGCGTCAGGGAGGCGATGGATGAAAGGGCAGTCTTCCTCGAAGCTTGGGGCGGCGAGGGCGAGCGTAGGCGGGGCGCGCTCATGACCACCCGGGCCACGGGGTGGCCCGTCGCCCGTCGACGGCCGCGAACGCGGCGGGCGCTAAGGCCGGAGGGACCGTGCACTTCTTGCACGGTTCTCCACCGGAAGCGTCGATGACGAGCGGCCCGCTCACTCAAGCGAAGTTCCCGGGGGGCTGGGAGACCGCGCCCGAGATCACCGGCCAGGGTGGCTGTGCGCACGCCGCCTGTAGCTGCCTGGTCGAGCACGGGAAGACCTATTGCTGCCGGCTATGTGCCCGCGCCACCGAGGAGACGGCCGACTGCGCCTGTGGCCACGCCGGCTGCACGACCCGGACCTGGTGAGAATCGAGCCAGATGCGCCTCTCAGCCTGCTGATTCGCCACATTTGACAGGTCGCCGGCCGTCTCGCTACCCTTTCGATCTGTGACGCCCGCGGTCCGCGGTCGCGGACCTCGCCGATGGAGGCATCCGATGGCGCGGTTGGTCAGGATCTACGACACGACCCTCCGGGACGGCACGCAGGGGGAAGGCGTGGCCTTCTCGATGGAAGACAAGGTGCGTCTGGCCCAGCGGCTCGACCAGCTGGGCGTCCACTACATCGAGGGAGGCTGGCCGGGCTCGAACCCGAAGGACATGCGCTTCTTCCGCCGCATCCTTGACGTGCCGCTCAAGCACGCGCGGATCGCCGCCTTCGGCGCGACCCGGCGGGCGGGCATCGCCGCGGAGTCCGACCCGAGCCTTCAGGCCATCATCGACGCCCACACACCGGTGGCCACCATCTTCGGGAAGTCCTGGCCGTTCCACGTGACCCACGCGCTCCAGACGACCCTCGCCGAGAACCTCGCGATGATCGCGGACTCGATCGCCTTCCTGGGGCGCCACGTCGACGAGGTGATCTACGACGCCGAGCACTTCTTCGACGGCTGGAAGCGCGATCGGGCTTACGCCCTCGAGACCCTCAGGGCGGCGGAGGGAGCGGGAGCGGCCTGCCTGGTCCTGTGCGACACCAACGGGGGCACGCTCCCCCACGAGGTGGCGGAGATCGTCCGCGAGGTGCGGGGGCAGGTCCGGGCGCCGCTCGGCATCCACGTGCACAACGACGGCGAGTGCGCGGTGGCCAACACCCTCACCGCGGTGCTGGAGGGTGTCGAGCACGTCCAGGGGACGCTGAACGGCTACGGGGAGCGCTGCGGCAACGCGAACCTCGTATCGATCATCGCGAACCTGATGCTGAAGCTTGGTCTCCAGGCCATCCCCGAGCCGAACCTGCGCGAGCTGCGCGACGTGTCCCGCTTCGCGTGGGAGGTGGCCAACCGGACACCCTGGGCCCAACAGCCCTTCGTCGGCGATTCGGCCTTCGCCCACAAGGCAGGCATGCACGTCTCCGCCGTGCTCAAGCACCCCGAGACCTACGAGCACGTGGAGCCCGAGCGAATCGGAAATCACCGCCGGGTCCTCGTCTCCGAGCTGTCGGGCAAGTCGAACATCCTGTGGAAGGCCCAGGAGTATGGAATCGACCTCGACAAAGAGACGCCGGAGGCGCGCCGGATCCTCGACACTCTCAAGCGCCTCGAGGACGAGGGGTACCAGTTCGAGGGGGCGGAGGCGTCGTTCGAGCTGCTGATGGAGCGGGCCCTCGGAAACCACCGCCCGTACTTCGAGCTGGACGGCTACCGGGCGACCGTCGAGACGCGGCGGGACGACGCCGGGCCCTTCGCCGAGGCCACGGTCCGGCTCCGGGTGAAGGGGATCTCCGAGCACACCGCGGCGGCGGGGAACGGCCCCGTCAACGCCCTCGACCATGCCCTCCGGAAGGCGCTCGAGGAGTTCTACCCGAACCTCCGGGAGATGCACCTCGTGGACTACAAGGTCCGGATCCTCGACGAGGCCAGCGGGACCGCGGCCAAGACGCGCGTCCTCATCACCTCGGGGGACGGCGAGGAGACATGGGGGACGGTCGGCGTCGCCCACAATATCATCGACGCCTCCTGGCAAGCCCTGGTGGACTCGGTCGAGTACAAGCTCCGCCGCGACGAGCGCCGCGGGCTCCGGTAGTTGACGGCCCGCGCCGTCAGCGTTGCGTTCCAGACCGACCAGCCGCTGTCGGCTTACGGGCCGCTGGCCGCGGCCGTCGAGGGTCACGGCTTCGACGGCCTCTCCGTCTACAACGACCTCCTCTACCAGCCGGCCTGGCCCGCGCTCTTCGAGATGGCACGCCACACCCGGCGGATCCGCCTCGGACCGGCGGCCGTGAACCCCTTCACCTGCCACCCCATCACCATCGCCGGGAACCTGGCGCTCCTCGACGAGGCATCGGGCGGGCGGGCGTATCTCGGCCTCGCGCGGGGAGCGTGGCTCGACTTTCTGGGTCTCGCGCCGGGGCGTCCCGTCACGGCCCTCCGCGAGGCCTTCGAGTGCGTCCGCCACCTCCTGGCTCGGGCCAAGACGCCGTACCTGGGCCGCGTGTTCCGGCTCGGCGGCGGCGACTCCCTGCGGTGGGCGGTTCCGCGAGCCGACGTGCCGTTCATGCTGGGAGCCTGGGGGTCGCGCACCATCCGGGCGTGTGTCGGGCTGGTCGACGAGGTGAAGGTGGGGGGGACCGTCAACCCGGCCGTGGTCCCGCGCGTCAGGGCCGGTCTCGTGTCGGCCGCCGCCGATGCCGGTCGGTCGGCCGAAGACGTCGGGATCGTCGTGGGAGCGGTGACGGTCGTGGACCGGGACGGTGGGACGGCGCGCTCTCTGGCTCGGCGCCGGGTCGCCCTCTACCTGCCGATCATCGCCCGGCTCGATCCCACGCTGGGTGTGGAGCCGTCACTGCTCGCCCGGATCGGGGCGGCGGCGGCGGCCTACGACTTCGATGCGGCGGGGCGCCTGGTTCCCGACGAGGTGCTGGGGCGGCTTGCCTTCGCGGGAACGCCCGCCGAGGTGGCGGCGCAGGCGACCCGCCTCTTCGAGGCGGGCGTGCGTCGGGTGGAGTTCGGCACGCCCCACGGTGTCAGCGAAGCGGAGGGCATCCGCCTTCTCGGGGAGGGTGTGCTTCCGCTGCTGCGCCGCGTCTGAGCTGGATCGGGACGCGCTTCGCCGCCCGGTGCCCGCCGACGCGAACGCCCGGTTCGTCGGAAACGCTGGCGGAGGGCGTCTGCGCAGATCACGCTCGAGGGCGAGGCGGCGCTCCCCGGACGTCGGGGTCTCAAGGGTTCCGCGATTCCGATAGGGTGAGCCGGGCGTGGCGGGAGACCACGGCCTCCTCCCCGAGGAGCCCCCGCGGACGAGCGAGGAGGACGCCGGCCAGCGCCACTCCGATGAGAACCACCTGGAGGGCGGCGCCCCGGGCTTGCATCTCCTGGGGCAACACGGCCGTCAGGAGGGCGCCGCTCGCGCTCCACAGCGCCCACACGCCAACCGCGCCCACCAGCGCGCCCCGGTTGTTTCCCGAGCCGCCGATCACGAGCATCGTCCACGCCTGGAACGTGAGGGTGGGCAGGAAGTCCTCCGGGGCCACGAAGCCGATGAAGTGTACGTAGACGGCGCCGGCCAGCCCCATGACCATCGACCCGAGGACGAAGGCCTGCAGTCGGAACGCGGCGGCGCTCTTTCCGAGGGCGATCGCGGCCGCTTCGTCCTCCCGGATTGCCCGGAGGACCCGTCCCCACGGGCTCCGGACGAGACGCTCAAGGCCGATGTAGGCCACGACCACCACGGCGGCCACGAGGGCCAGGTAGAGCAGGTTGTAGAGGCGGGGGTCGCGGACCAGCTCGTGGAGCGGCCGCGGGATCCCGTGGAGCCCGAAGGGACCCCCGGTCAGGCGTTCGGCGTTCTGGGCTACCAGCTGCAGCGTGACCGCCACGCCGAAGGTCGAGATGGCCAGGTAGTCCTGACGCAGGCGAAGCGTGACGGTCCCGACGATCGTCGCGGCCAGGCCGGCCAGGACCATGGCGCCCAGCCATCCCAGGGACACGGGCAGCCCGAGGCCGGCCGGCTGTCCGGCTGCCCTTGTCCCGGTCAGCAGCGCCGAGCCGTAGGCGCCGACCGCGACGAAGCCGGCGACCCCGACGTTGAAGAGCCCGGTGAACCCCCACTGGAGGTTCAGACCGAGGCAGATCAGCGCGTAGAAGAGCGCGATCACCAGGAAGAAGACGAGATAGGCGGCGAGGTCGACCATCGACGCGTCAGGCGGGCTCCGGGCGGGAGTGCGGCTCGTCGGTCATCGACCCGATGCCGTCAGCCGGCGTCACCGCGCGGACCCAGGAGCCCGCGCGGACGGACGAGGAGGACGACCAGCAGGATCAGAAAGGCGACGGCCGCGCGGTACTCGGCGCCGACCAGCGGCACGGCGAGCGCCTCGGCCAGCCCGACGATCAATCCCCCGAGCAGGGCGCCCGGGACGCTTCCGATCCCCCCCAGGATGGCCGCGGCGAAGAGCGGCAGCAAGAGCTCGGCCCCCATCAGGGGGCGGATCTGTACGGTGAGGCCGACCAGGAGGCCTCCGACCGCGGCCAGGCCCGCGCCGATGATCCAGGTCCAGCGCGCCACGCGCGAGGGGTCGATACCGGCGACTTCGGCCAGGGCCGGGTTCTCGCTGGTGGCGCGCATCGCCCGTCCCAGACCGGTGCGCGTGAGGACGAGGTGCAGGGCCGCCACCAGGACCAGGGTGACGGCGAGGAGGAACACCTGGTCGGCGGTGACGCGGACGCCGGGCAAGACGGCGCGGGCGATCGGGATCTCGCGGGTGAAGTAATCGGGTTGGGGTCCGTAGAGGAAGACAAGGGCATTCCGCAGGGCGAGGGAGGCTCCGAAGCTGGCGATGGCGAGAGTCAGCCCGGCGCCTCGCCGCGCGAGAGGCCGGAAAAGGACGCGGTCGAGGCCGAGGGCCAGGCCGGCCGTCAGCGCCACCGCCAATGGCGCGGCGGCCACGAACGGCCAGCCGACGGTCAGGGGCCCGAAGTGTCCGGGTCCGGCGTCCGGCGCCCACGGCGCGGCGAGGGCGAGCAGGCCGAGCGCGAAGTAGGCGCCCCACGCGATGAACTCCCCGTGCGTGAAGTTGGCGAAGCGCAGGATCGAGTAGGTGAGCGTGAGACCGATGGCGCCAAGCCCGATGGTGGCGCCGAGGATCACCCCGTTCGTCACCTGCTGGAGCCACATCACTGGGGCCGTGGGCTGTCGCCCGCGCCGATTCCACCGAGGTAGAGACGAGCGACCTCGGGGTCGGTGGCGAGAGTGGCGGCCCGTCCGGACAGGCGCTCGCGGCCCTCGACCAGCACGTACGCCCGGTCGGCGACGGCCAGGGCGGCCCGCACGTTCTGCTCGACGACGAGCACGGCGACGCCCCGGTCGCGTATCTCCCGGAGCCGCGCCAGCACGACCTCCACGAGCAGCGGAGCCAGCCCCGCCGAGGGCTCGTCGAGGACCAGGACTCGTGGCTCGCCGACCAGTGCCCGCGCCACGGCCAGCATCTGCCGCTGCCCGCCCGACAATCGCCCGGCCAGGAGGCGGCGGTGCATCGTGAGCTCGGGGAACAGCTCGCACGCTCCGTCCATCCGCGCCTGGCGGATCTTCGATGGGAGGATGGCCCCGGCCACCTCGAGGTTCTCCTCGACCGTCATCCGCGTGAACACGTTTTCCGTTTGCGGGACGTAGGCCAGCCCCATGTGGACCATTCGATGGGCGGGAGCGCCGATGATCTCACGGTCGCCGAGCCTCACCTGCCCCGCCGCCGGCACCAGCCCCGCTACCGCCTTGACGAGGGTGGATTTGCCGGCGCCATTCGGGCCGAGGAGGGCCACGATCTCGCCCGGGGCGACGCTGAGCGACACCCCCCGCACGATGGGGAGACCCGGCTCGTAGCCCGCGACGAGGTGCCGCACGACGAGCCCGACGCCCTGGGTCCCGCGGTCCGAAGCGGGTCGATCGCGAGCGTCGCCGCGACCGCGGCCGGCCGGACCGGTGGGGCCGCTCTCCTGGTCGGTCATCGACCCGATGGCTTCCCCGAGCTGCCGAGGTAAGCCTCGCGAACGCGTGGATCGGCCCGCACCGCCTCGGGGTCGCCCTCGGCCAGGAGCCGGCCCTGGGCGAGCACCAGCACCGGACGGCAGAGCCGCATGACGAAGTCCAGGTTGTGCTCGATGACGAGGAACGTCACGCCGCGACCGTGCAGCTCGCCGATCCGCGCCTCCAGCTTCTCGAGGAGCGCCGGATGGACGCCGGCCGCCGGCTCGTCCAGCAGGATGAGCCGCGGCTCGGCCATGAGCACGCGAGCGAGCTCGAGCAGCCGGCGCTGGCCTCCCGAAAGCGAGCGGGCCGGCTCCCCGGCGAGCGATGTCAGGCCGACGAAGTCCAGGAGTTCCCGGGCCTGCTCCCGCACGGCGCGCTCTTCCAGGGCGACGGCGGTGGGCCGGAGCCAGTTCGCCCAGGGGCGTTCGCCGAGCTGCCGTTGGGCGGCGAGCATGAGGTTCTCGAGTACGGTCATCGCGAGGAAGGGGCGAGGGACCTGGAACGTCCGGCCCACGCCGAGACGGAGGATGCGGTGGGGAGCGAGCCCGTCCAGCCGCCGCCCGTCGAGAACGATGTGCCCCCCCGACGGGGGGAGCGTACCGGCGATCAGGTTGAACATCGTCGTCTTGCCGGCGCCGTTCGGGCCGATGAGGCCCGTGATGCTCCCTGGCCGAACCCGAAACGACACCTGGTCGAGGACACGGTGCCCACCGAAGCGCTTGCTGACCGCCTGGACGTCCAACGCGGGCGGCGCCGGTCGCGCGGAAGGGGGCGTGGCGGCGGCGCGGCACGGACTTGGCATGGTCGGCGATTGAGGCTATGATCCCCGCGTCACGAGCGTCGCGAGAGTTGTAGCCGCAACCGGCCCGGCGCGCAAGCCGGGGAGGTCCGGACTCAGGCCAGACGCATGGCGCACCGTCTCACGGCCGACCGATGCTGAGTGACGAGTTCACCCTCTATGACCTGCGTGTCGAGGTGGTGGCCGATCCCGGCAAGCCCATCCTGTGCCACGCGAGGGCGGGGGACTACTTCGAGCTGCGGGGCGAGAGCCTCTCGCTGCCGCCCGGGCAGACGTTTTCGATCTACTCGCTCGCCGCGCTCTTGCCGCTTCTTCCGGCCAAGCAGCGGGAGACCCACCCGAATGACTGGATGACGACCGACACCGATGTGGCCTGCCCCGACCCGGCCTGCGGGACCCGGTTCCGCATCACGCGGATCGGCCGCCGCGCCTTCCGGCACTCCGAGACCACGGTGACTCCATTGCCGCACCCCGGCGCCTCCGCCGCGGGCGACGACAGCGAGCCCACGGAGGAAACAAACTGATGAGACCACGCACGATCGCAGCGGTTGTGGCGGTGTCCCTGACGGTTCTCGCGCCGAGCGCGGCGCCGCCAGTTGACGCGCAGTGCACTGTGACCATCGGCGTCGTCATGGAGCTGACGGGACCGGCCGGTCAGTTCGGCCAGGCTGGCGCCAAGGCGGTGGAGTTGGCCTTCCGCGATCTGAACGAGGCGGGCGGCGTGGGGGGCTGCAAGCTCGCCGCCGAGATCCGCGATTCCCAGAGCCAGGGGTCGGTCGCCGTCGACGTGGCCAAGCAGTTGGTCGAGGTCAAGCGGGTGCCGGCCGTCATCGGCGGCATCATCTCGTCGGTATCGATCCCGGTGCTCACCTCGGTGACCGCCCCCGCGGGGGTGGTGCAGATCTCGCCGGCTTCTTCGTCCCCGACGCTGACGAACCTGGGACGGGAGGGGAAGAGCGGCGGATGGTTCTTCCGGACTATCACCACCGACGCCCTCCAGGGCGTGGCCGCCGCCAAATACGCGCTCGACACCGGCTTCAAGCGTGTATCGATCATCCACGTCAACAACGATTTCGGCGTCAACATGGTCCGCGAGTTCGCCAAGGCGTACCAGTCGCTCGGCGGCCACATCGTGTCGACGACTCCGTACAACCCGAGTCAGGCCTCGTACCAACCCGAGGTAACCAAGGCGCTCGAGGGGAATCCGGATGCGCTCTACCTCGTCAGCTACCCGGACGACGGGGCCACCATCGCGCGGACCTGGATCTCGCAGGGCGGCGTTCGGAAGTTCCTCCTCAACGACGGCATGAACGCGGCGGGCTTCATCAAGGACGTGGGGCCGCAGTACCTGAACGATGCCTACGGCACCTCGTCGGGGACCACGAAGACCCCGTCGACCGAGTACTTCGAGAAGGAGTACCCGGCCTTCTCGAAGCTCGACGCGGGGGCACCGGCGGCCGACCGCTCCTACGACGCGGGCGCCATTTTGGGACTGGCCATTGCGCAGGCGGGAAAGGCGGAGTCGGCGGCGATCCGGGACGCGATCCGAAAGGTGCTGGACCCGAAGGGAACCGTCGTGTACGCGGGAGCCGGCGAGTTCAAGAAGGGCCTAGGCCTCCTGAAGGAGGGCAAGGCGATCCGCTACGTCGGCGTCATCGGCCCGGTCCAGTTCGACCGCTACGGCGACATCACGGGTCCGTTCCGGCTCTGGCGGATCAAGGACGGTCAAGTCACGACCACCGGCGAGATGTCGGCCGCCGACGTGGACCAGCTCAAGGCCAAGCTGGGCGACTGAGCTGGCAGGAGGCCGGCGCGTGGTGCGACGACGCACCACGGGTGGCTCGACGGTCCGGCCAGCCGCCGAGGACCGGCACACCTCGCCATCTCACGTCGTCCGAGCTTTCCGCCGAGCGCCACCGCCTGGCGCGCGAGGGCAGGGTCGTCGCGCCTTCGTCGACAGCGGTACTGTCTGGGAGCGGCTGGGGGGGTACGCGCGAGCTATCCGGGTTGGCGACCGCGTCCTCGTCTCCGGCACCACCGCCACCGGGCCAGATGGCGTGGTCGGCGCCGGTGATGCCGCCGCCCAGGCCCGCTTCATCTTCGACAAGATCGAGGCGGCCCTGGAGCAGCTGGGGGCGCGCCTCAAGGACGTCGTTCGCACCCGGGTCTACGTGCGCCGGATCGAGGACTGGGAGCCGGTAGCGCGCGTGCACGGCGAGCGCTTCGGACGGGTGCGCCCCGCTAATACCCTGGTCCAGGCTCAGCTCGTCGGCGACGAGTACCTGGTCGAGATCGAGGCCGAGGCCGTCCGCCGCCGGGGCGGCCGGTGACGCCCCGGGACATGCAGGGACGAGGCAAAACTTTGCTACCCGCGCGTCGATCGGATAGCTGCCTGGGACGCGCGGACGACGGTGGGTCGCGGTCCTCTTCGTTTCCGGCTTCTACGGGCTTCGGGCGCTCGCCTTCGCGAGCCCCCGGACCCGCTCTGGGAGCCGGGGCTCGACGACGACGCCGACCACGACGAGGTGGTGCTGGCCGTAGCGTCGCTGGAGGGCCTTTCGGGGTGCCGGGCCACTACGGGCGCGCCGGCCGCTGGATTCCGGGCCACTGGCGCGAGCGGACGCGGCGGAGGGGCTCGGCGTGATCGAGAAAGGGAGCGTCCGAGCATACGGCCGCGAGCGATCTGGCCACCGCTCGCGCCGCGCGCGGCGGGATGCACGGGTCGTCACGTCTTTCAGGTCGCCGGCTGTGACTCCCGCCTCGCGCTCGCCTGCAAGAAGCCGGAGTGCCGCCGGGCGTGCGTGGAACGGCCCATTCCTCAAGAGTACCTGCGCGACAATCCAGACGGGCCCGCTGCGCCGTCCCACGCCAGTGATTTTCGGTCGAGATAATAGCGACGACGGCTTGGGGGGCCGATCGGGCCGGGGACGGGGACCGGGCGGCAGGTCGCTACTGCTTGACGGCGCCGAAGGTCAGCCCGGTGACGATGTGGCGCTGGACGATCAGGGCCAAGACGATCACCGGGAGCGTGATCATCGTCGCCGCCGCCGCCAGGGTGCCCCAGTTGATCTCCTCGTACGAGATCATGTTGAACACGGCAATAGGCAGGGTGCGGGTCTGGCGACCGGCAAGGATCACCGAGAAGAGGAAATTGTTCCAGGAGAACACGAAGGCCAGGATGCACGTCGCCACCACCCCGGGCTTGACGAGGGGGAGGGCGATCCGCCCGAAGACGCCGAGGTACGAGCAGCCGTCGATCAGGGCGGCGTCCTCGAGGTCGGCGGGGACGTCCTCGAAGAACCCGATCATGACCCAGATGACGATTGGCAGGGACACGATGAGGTGGGTCAGGATCAAGCCGCCGAACGTGTCGACCATGTGGAGCTTGCGGAAGAAGATGTACCAGGGGATCAGGTAGGAGATGCCGGGGATGATCCGGGCGACCAGGATCGTCAAGGCCAGGCCCTGCTGGCGCCAGCGGGCGATGGAGTAGGCGGCCGGGAGCCCAACGAGAAGGCCGAGGAGGGTGGACCCGATGGCGACGACCAGGCTGTTCCACGTGTACAGGAGGAACGGGTACTTGGTGAAGACCTCCCGGTAGCCGGCCAGCGTGACGCCGAAGCGGAAGAACGTCGGTGGGTACGCCGTCGCCTCGACCTGGGGCTTGATCGATAGCGTGATCATCCAGTAGAAGACGAAGGCCGTCGGCAGCAAGACGAGGCCGGCCAGGGCGTAGAAGCCGGCGACGCCGAGGATCTGGCGTGGACGCCGTCCGCGCGTCACGACGGCCCGGATCTCCGGGGGTCGCGGCGAGCCCCGCTTAC
>Ga0306920_100013797_pt1 | contig 11017 bp, 10 predicted proteins | sample flu12Cox44000170_FD_204666 | JGI IMG/M metagenome (GOLD analysis project Ga0306920, IMG submission 204666) | Lab enrichment of tropical soil microbial communities from Luquillo Experimental Forest, Puerto Rico - flux4day.12C.oxic.44.000.170 (v2)... | ecosystem: Environmental > Terrestrial >...
GCTGTGGGTCAGCGTGACGGCGTCGCGTTTGGCGCGGGGCGAAAACCCGCCGGCGATTGCGACTGCGCTTTCGACGCTCATGTTGGGCACGTACGGATATTGGCCGGGGGCGGCAACCTCGCCGAGGATGAAGAACGGCCGGTAGGTTTCGACCTCCACCGCGACCGAGGGCTCGCGGATATAGCCGTTGCGCAGTTTCGCGCTGATCTCCGCAGCCAGCCCCGCCGGGGTGCGGCCGCGCGCCGGCACCGCGCCGATCAAGGGCATGGTGATCGCGCCGCCGGCATCGATGGCATAGGTGTTGGTGAGGCCCTCCTGGCCATAGACCACGACCCGCAGCTTGTCGCCGGCATCGAGCCGGTAAGGCATCGCGTGGGAAGACGGTATCGCCGCGGCAGCATAGCTGGCGCGAACCGCGCCGACCGCGCCTGAATCGGCGGCGGCCATCACCGGCGCTGCGCGATGGGGCTCGCCATATGCCATGAAGTCGAGGTCGCTCGGCCACGCGGAGGCGAGGGGGGAGCCCGTCTGCATGCAGCCCGACAGGACGAGCGCGGTGAAGAAACAAACTATCAGGGCGCGCACGCCTCGCATCGGACAACCTGCAACCAATTTCCGATTCCGATTAAGGACTTTCATGGTTAACAAAACATGACCGCGCCCCTTCATTGGGCGGCAAATCCCTTCAATTAACCCTGCGGCAACCTTAATGGAGTGCAATCGCCCCACGGACGCAGAATCGTGGCGCCCGCGGGGGTGTCGCGATGCGTTTAGCGTTCTGGCGTGCAGGCAAGGAGGACGCGGTCCACACAGATATCCCAAAGCCAGTGCCGGTTTCTTCCGCGGCGATCGTGGTGCCCGAGTTCGGCGATCTCGATTTGCGGTCGGTCGCCCGAGCGCTCGTTCGCAAGCGAGGCTGGATCATTCTGCCGACGCTGTTGGTTGCGGCGCTTTCGATAACCGCCGTCAACCTGGTTACGCCGCGATACAAATCCGAAGCGCGGATACTGATCGACGGACGGGAAAATGTCTTTCTGCGGCCCAACGGTGAGCGCAACGAGGAGCGCAGTGCGCTCGATGCCGAGGCTGTCACCAGTCAGGTCCAGCTCCTGCTTTCGCGCGATCTTGCGCGCGAGATTATCAAAAAGAACAATTTGGCGGAGCGACCGGAATTCGATCCGGTTCTGCAGGGAATTTCGCCTTTAAAGTCGGTGCTGGCGCTTGTCGGCATCGGCCGCGATCCGTTTTCGCTGACTCCGGAAGAGCGGGTGCTCGACTCCTATTACGAGCGCTTCACCGCCTATGCGGTCGACAAATCGCGTGTCGTGGTTATCGAATTCCAGTCACGCGATCCGGAGCTTGCCGCTCGGGTCGCCAATTCGATCGCCGACGGCTACCTGGTGTTGCTGCAAGCCGCCAAGCGCGACCAGGCGAAGACGGCAAGCCAGTGGCTATCGGGCGAGATCGACAATCTGCGCAGGAAGGTCGCAGAAGCGGAATCGCGTGCCGAGGAATTTCGCTCGAAGTCGAGCTTGTTCGTGGGTACGAACAACACCACGCTCTCCAACCAGCAAATGGGCGAGCTCAATACCCAACTGAACAATGCGCGGGCGCTGAAGTCCGATGCCGAAGCCCGGGCGCAACTGATCCGCGAGATGCTGCAGAGCGGCAAACCGATCGAGGCCTCGGAAGTCCTCAATTCCGAATTGATCCGGCGGCTATCTGAACAACGGGTGACGCTGCGCGCTCAATTGGCGGAGCAATCGTCGACCTTGTTGGACAATCATCCGCGCATCAAGGAACTGAAAGCTCAGCTTGCCGATCTCGACCGCCAGCTCCGTGAGGAAGCAAGCAAGATTTCGCGCTCGCTGGACAATGACGCGCGGATCGCCGGGGGCAGGGTCGAGGCACTGAGCGCGAGCCTCGAGCAGTCGAAGAAGATCGCAAGCTCGACCAACGGTCAGGATGTTCAGCTTCGGGCGCTGGAGCGCGAAGCCAAGGCGCAACGCGACCTTCTGGAATCCTATCTTGCCAAATACCGCGAGGCCAATACCCGGGAGAATATCGAGGCGACGCCGGCGGATGGACGGATCATCTCCCGCGCCAGCGTTTCAAATAGCTCAACCTTTCCGAAAAAACTTCCGATCGTGCTGATCGCGACCTTGGCGACCCTTATGCTGTCGGCCGGCGCGATCGTGACCGGCGAATTGTTGCGCCTGACCGAACCTCGCGCCGTTGCGGCCTTCGCCTCGAGCCAGCCAAGGGCTTTCGCGCAAGCCGAGCAAGCTGCTTCCGTCACCGTTGCCGAATCCGGACCCGAGGTGGAGCCTACACCCCAACCCGCGCCCGAAGCCGGGAATGAACCGGCGACGGAACCGGAACCTGATCCAGCAGCATCGGCATCGGAGGTGCAGACCTACACTGACTTGACGGAGATCGAACGTCTGGTCGGCCAGTTGCGCGACCCTGGTGCGGTTGCGCGCAAGATCACCATGCTCGGCGCCGCTTCGAACGAGAGCATCGCATGGACGACGCTTTCAATCGCGCGGCTGTTGGCGCGCAGTGCCAAGGTCGTTCTGGTTGATCTGACGCCTTCGTCATCGACCATCTCCGCTATGTCGGCCGATCCAGCTGCGCCCGGACTCACTGAATTGATGTTGGGAGAAGCCTCTTTTGCCCAGATCATCACCCGGGACCGGCTTTCGCGACTCCACCTCGTCAGTTCGGGCCGACCGGGCGCAGATCGCAGCATGCTGCATTCGCCTCGGCTCGGTCTTGCGGTCGATGCGTTTTTGCGGGTCTACGACCATGTGCTGCTCGATGCTGGAACCGCCTCCGATCTGCCGGCCGACCTGTTGACAACGCAGGCACGCGCCGTGGTGGTGCCGGACGGTCCAGTGGCCGCCGAAGCTCGCGCGCTCGTGTGCGATCAGCTCAAGGCCGCTGGCTTCAGCGAAGTGACGATGCTTTGCCAACCCGCGCAGCCCTCCGATGCAATCGAGGCGGAACCACGCGTCGTGGCGGCTTGATCGCAAAACCAGGTTGACTGCGTCGATATCCTAGCGGAGAGCGGTTCGCAGTCTCCTCGCCGTCCGCAACAGCGCAGGCCTGTGCTTTACCAGGTGCTTGACGCGATTGACGCCCGACATCGCCGCGGCCGCAATCTTGCCGCGCGAGCTGAGCGGGACAAAGCAATCGAAGATTGATTCGGTATTTTTGCAGAAAAGTCTCTTGTAGTCGTCCGAGCCTACTCCGAGATCGAGAGTGCGATAGTCGCGTTCGGCATAGTGGTCGATGATGTTGCGCAGCAGGATCAGGCCGGGACTGTAGCGCGAATTCTCCGATATCGTGTAGGTGTTGAACATCATCGAAAAACGCCGACCATCGGCAACTCCGGCGAAAATTGCGATGACCTCATCATCGCATTCGAGGGCGTGGATCTCGATCACGCGGCCGCCATTTGCCAGCCGCGTCATGCATGCCTGGCGGATGAAATCCTCAACGCCCGTTTCCGCAAACACGTTGGGCAGCTTTTGTGCGGCCATGCGTTGCGGCTTGATGCGGAAGAAGGCATCGAGCAGCCGCTTGATCTCGGCGTCGTCAGCGGCGACGCAATAGCGATAGCCTGGCAGATTCTTCAGCTTGCGTTCCTTGTTGCCGAGGCGGCGGCGCAAGGAGTGGCTGACGCTGTCGCTCGGAACCTGGCCCGGCGAGATCGCCGTCAAAGGGCAGTCGTTGACCGACGACTGGTGCGGCAGCAGCGTCAGCGGGTTGGGCTGGTCCTGCCACTTCAGGGGCTGTTGGAAGAAGGCAAGAGCATCGACCGCAGCCCGCTCGCGTGTCGCCGAAAGCACGGTATCGAGGTCGGCGCGCGTTGCCGTCCTGGCAAAATCCCGATCCCAAAGAGCCATATTGAAGGTGGCGTGCTTGCCGCCCATGAACGACGCGATCCGAATGCCGAATGATTCCCTGATCGTGAGCGGAAGCAGAACCAGCGGCCGGCGTTCATTATCAAAGGCAACGACAATGAGGGGTCGATGGCCTGCGCGCTCTCCTACGAGCTGTTGCCAGGCGCGCAGGAAATCGAATCGCTGAAAGGGTGTGGAGAAGTGCTGCTGATCCTCCAGGCCGCGCCAGATGAATTCGGCCTGGCCGAGTTCGTCAAATATTTCGACTCTCAAGATGCGGGTCGTTTGCGACCACGCCGGCGCACCGGCCGTCCGGCTTTCGATCGCGGCGCCAATGTCATTCTCGAAATCCGTTGAAGGCATATTACGCTCAGTGCAGGCCGGACTTTTGCAAACAAACGTCAACAAAAAGTAATGACTTTCCGCGCAAGTGAGGCGAGGGGTTTGGCGAAAGACCGCCCGGCCGGGCGAAACGCGGCAACAAAGAAAATTTTTGACCCGAAATTTGCGCGTTTTCGGGCGGAAGGAAGGTAGAGTTCTCCGGTACGCGAAGGGACAAGCGTTTGTTATCCGACTTGAGATTTCTGAGCAGCCTGAAACTGGAACTTGCTTATTTCAGTGGTCATGCGTGGCTAAAGAGCCATGGCGTGGGCGTCATCCTTCGGTTCGAGCGCGTTCGTCCCCGGCGTCTGGATCGCTTTCAGCCGCTGAAATCTCGCGAGATCACGCCGAGATTCCTGGAGCGGACGATCCGCGCCTTGAAGCGCTGGAAATACGATATCGTTCCGATCGACGAGGTGTGCCGACAGGCGGTGAGGTTGGCTTCCGGGCGACGGTTTGCGTGCCTCACGTTCGACGGCGGCTACAAAGACGTGATCGCCTCCGCCTATCCCGTACTGTCGCGGTACGGCGTGCCCTTCACATTGTATGTACCGACAGCGTTTCCCGATGGAATCGGCGAGGCCTGGTGGCTTGCGCTCGAACAGGTGATCGCGCGCGAAAGCCGTATCAGTCTCGTAATGGACCGTGAAGAGAGGCATTTTGAAATCGCAGGCGCGTCGGAAAAATATCAGCTCTATGATTTTCTTGCGCAATGGATGCGCTCGCTTGCGCCTTCCGATCTTTCGACCGCAATCAAGGATCTGTGCACACGCTATACGGTCGATCTTGCCGCGCTATCGCGTGAGACATCGCTCGACTGGGGCGATCTGATGAGGCTCGCCGCCGACCCGCTGGTGACAATCGGAAGCGCCACGGTGAATTATCCCGTGTTGTCGAACTTGAAGGATGCACCCGCGATGCGCGAAATCAACATGGGCAAGGCCGTTGCGGAAACCGCGTTGCGGCGTGAGGTCCGGCATTTCGCCTATCCATTTGGTGATCCCGCATCTTGGGGCCGCAAGCACGCGCTGATGGCCGAAGAGGCGGGCTTCGTCAGCGCGGTTTCGGCGATCCCGGGCGTGGTCGAGGCTGAGGGGCGAAACAGCCTGCACGCGCTGCCACGTGTTTCCTGGGATGGCCGGCAACGTTCGCTGCGCGCCATGCGCGTCGTCCTGTCGGGCGTCCCATTCCCCCCGGTGAAGGCTGCCCCGAGCCGGATGGTTTAGGCGTCCGGCCGCGACATCCAGCCGACGATCGGCATCGCCGGCAGCACCCAGCCGATGCCGGCCACGACGTAAAAGACCGCCTGCAACAGTCCGGAATTCGCAAGCCACGGCGTTTGCGCAACCGTCATGCCCATCAGCGACCACGCCACGACCAGCAACAGAAGGGCAAAGGTTCCGAACAATTTGCGTGTGCGTATCTTCATGATCTTGTTGCACGGTTCGTCAATGTGCGCCTTGCGCGCGGGAAGGGGCGGACTATAAGGAGCGCGCCAATCCCTTCAAGTGCGGTGGCTTCGATGACAGGTATTTCCGTGCATCAAGTTTCGAACGATCGCCTTGTCCGCGGGTGGCTGATCGCCATTGCGGTGTTGATCGCGGCCATGGTGCTGGTAGGTGGGGCCACGCGCCTGACCGAATCGGGACTTTCGATCGTCGAATGGAAACCCGTCACCGGTACCTTGCCGCCGCTCGGTCAGAAGCAATGGACCGAGGCTTTCGAGGCTTACAAAGCTATTCCGCAATATCGTCAGCTTAATGCCGGCATGAGTCTCGATGAGTTCAAGACGATCTTCTGGTGGGAATGGAGCCACAGGCTGCTCGGGCGGGTCATCGGCGTCGCCTATCTCGTGCCGTTCCTCTGGTTCTTGTGGCGCGGGGCCTTGGACTCGGAGCTGAGGCGGCGGCTGTGGCTGATCCTGGGCCTCGGCGCGCTGCAAGGCGGGGTCGGCTGGTGGATGGTGGTATCGGGACTGTCGCAGCGGGTGGAGGTTTCGCAGTATCGGCTCGCCACGCACCTGACGCTGGCGCTCCTGATCTTTGCTGCCGTCGTTTGGACGCTGCGCCGGATCGCGGAGAAGCCGCCCGCGATTTCCTCATCACGGCTGAAGATCACGGCGATTGCGCTCCTGGCGCTGACGTTCGTGCAGCTCTACCTCGGAGCGCTGGTCGCGGGCTTGCGCGCAGGCAAGATCTACAACACCTGGCCTGAGATCGACGATGCGTTAATTCCGTCGGCGGCAAGACTCTTCCTCGAGGCGCCGTGGTGGCGCAATCTGTTCGAAAACACGCTGACGGTTCAGTTCGAGCATCGGATGGTTGCCTACGCGCTGTTTGTCACGGCAATCGTGCACGCGCTGGATGCCGTGCGCTCGCGAGCCGACAGATCAATCGTCAATGGCGCGTTGTGGCTTGCGGGTGGCGTGACATTGCAGGCGACGCTCGGCATTCTCACGTTGCTAAATCAGGTGCCGATAGATCTTGCGCTCGCCCATCAGGCCGTGGCGATTGCCGTGTTGACGCTTGCGATCCTGCAGGCGGAGCGATTGGCTGAGCGGCGAACGAGGCCGCAACAGGTCGGCCGGCCGGCTACACAGTCCAGCTAGGCGGCGAAACGCCTAGCAATAACCGTAGACGCCGCAAGCATAGGGCAGACGGTACCAATAACTGAGATTGGGCCCGCCGTAATAGGGATGATACTCGTACGAGTGGTTCGAGCCGTAGTAGCCGGGAAGTGTCGATGACCCCGGGAGAAGCGGTGTAAACGGCGGAATCCGGATGTAGGGAAACCGGTCGTCCGGCGTGAAAAGAAGATCGGGTCCGGGCGCGACATGGACGGGACCGACCGGAGGCGCTTTGCCGTAAGCGACCGCGCCTCTTGGCAAGTCGGCAGCAGCGGCAGAACTGACCACGGACAGCACCGCCGCAAGAGGCATCAACCAGCGCAACATGGTTCTGCTCCGAATCATCCAATGTGATTCAATGCCAAATTATGCAGAAGGGAGTGTTAACGGGAGTTTTGAAAACGGGGATTGGAAGACAAACAAGCGGCTGATGGTACCTGAATCTTGCCGGACCACGCCGAGCCGGGGGCTAACAACTTTCTATGGCTGCGATCAAGCAGCGCGCGCCGCCTACTCGCTCAGGGCTTGATCGAGATCGGCGATCAGATCTTCCTTGTCTTCGATCCCGATCGACAGACGGACCACATCGGGCGCGGCGCCCGACCTGACCTTGGAGGCGTCATCGAGCTGGCTGTGCGTGGTAGAGGCGGGGTGGATCACCAGCGAGCGGGTATCGCCGACATTGGCCAGATGCGAGAACAGATTAAGCCTCGACACCAAATTGACGCCCGCCTCGTAGCCGCCCCTGAGGCTGAACGTGAACACCGCGCCGGCGCCCCTTGGGGCGTATTTGCGTGCGAGATTGTTGTATTTGTCGCCCGGCAGCCCGGCATAATTGACGGAAGCGACTGCCGGATGAGCCGATAACCATTCTGCGATCGCCTTGGCGTTGTCGCAATGCTTTTGCATGCGCAATGGCAGCGTTTCGACGCCCGTCAGGATGAGGAAGGCGTTGAACGGCGATATCGCCGGGCCGAGGTCGCGCAGACCGAGCATGCGGCAAGCCATCGCAAAAGCGAAATTGCCAAAGGTCTCCTGAATCCGGATGCCGTGATACTCTGGCCGCGGCTCGCTCAGCATCGGATATTTGTTGTCCTTCAACCAATCGAAGGTGCCGGCATCGACGATGATTCCCCCGATCGAATTGCCGTGGCCGCCCAGGAACTTCGTCAGGGAGTGAACGACGATGTCGGCACCGTGGTCGATCGGGCGGATCAGATAGGGCGTTGCCAGCGTATTGTCGACGATCAGAGGAACACCGGCGTCACGAGCAATCATGGCGATCGCCTCGATATCGGTGATGCTGCCTCCGGGGTTGGCGATCGACTCGATAAAGATCGCCTTGGTGCGCGGCGTCACCGCGCGCTCAAAACTCCCGACATCATCGGGTTCTGCCCATACCACGTTCCAGCCGAAACTTTTGAAGGCATGGGTGAATTGATTGATCGATCCGCCATAAAGCTTGCGCGCCGCGATGAACTCGTCGCCCGGATTGAGCAGCATCTGGAAGGTAACGACCTGCGCGGCGTGGCCGGAAGCCGTCGCCAACGCCGCCGTGCCGCCTTCAAGCGCTGCCACACGCTCTTCGAGCACGGCCTGGGTCGGATTTCCGATTCGCGTGTAGATGTTTCCGAACGTCTGCAATCCGAACAGCGAGGCTGCATGGTCGGCATCGTTGAATACGAAAGATGTGGTCTGATAGATCGGCGTCGCCCGTGCGCCGGTAGTTGGATCGGGCTGCGCGCCGGCATGGACGGCGAGAGTCGAAAAACCGGGAGGACGATCGGTCATACGTGTTCCTATTTTACCCTATTTTTGCGGATGCTGGATCATGCTGATGGGCGCGCCGGTCGCCGTCAAGGCAGGGTTCGCTCTTCCAACGCGCCGTCTTGCTCTGCATCGCGCGTTAAAGAACCTGCCGGCATTCGTATCAGGCAATGTCGTTACGGTCTTTCGCAGCGCGATCGGATGCCGCGGTTTGGCCACCGCCAACACTCATGCGGTCCAGGGAAAGCCGCATGCCCTGGGTCGGCATCGGCGCGCGCTTCGAACTCAGCGTGCGCGAATTCACTCCCATCCAGGAAATTTCCGAAGACAGTCGTCCATACTCGATCTTCGGGCAGCGGTTCATCACCACCTTGAGCCCGGCGGCTTCAGCCTTTTCGGCGGCAGCATCATCGCGCGCGCCAAGCTGCATCCAGATCACCTTGGGCAGCGGCTTCATTTTCAGCGCTTCATCGACCACCGCCATAACGTGGCTCGAATTGCGGAAGATGTCGACCATATCGACGGGGCGTTCGATGTCGAGCAGAGAAGCGACGAAGGGTTTTCCGAGCAGGCTTTTGCCGACGTGGCCGGGATTGACCGGGATCATGTCGTAACCGCGCTGCGCAAGATATTTGAATGCGAAATAACTCGGTCGCACATTCACCGGCGATGCTCCGACCATCGCAATGGATTTCACGCCATTGAGAATAGAACGGATGTAGTTGTCGTCGTAGACGTCGTGATTCATTGGAAGATACCGCGCAAAGATGTTGTTTGGGATCGAACGGATGTGGCCGGCTAATCGTCCCGCCATTTCGGTTCGCGCTTTTCAAGGAATGCCCCGATTCCTTCCTCGGCATCGCGTGCCATCATGTTTTCGGTCATCACCTCTGCCGCATACCGATAGGCCCCCGCGAGACTCATTTCCGCCTGGCGGTAGAATGCGGTCTTGCCGATCTTGATCGTGTAGGCGGATTTGAGCGCGACTTTTTGCGCAAGCGCAAGCGCTTCCTTCCGCTCGCTGCCTGCGGCCACGACGCGGTTGACCAGACCTATGTCCCGGGCAGTGGTCGCCGAAATCGGCTCGCCCGTGAGCAGCATCTCCATCGCCTGTTTGCGCGGGACGTTGCGCGAAAGCGCTACCATCGGCGTCGAACAGAAAAGTCCGATATCGACGCCGGGTGTGGCAAAGCTGGCATCTTCCGATGCGACGGCAAGGTCGCAGCTTGCCACCAGCTGGCAACCGGCCGCGGTGGCGATCCCCTGCACCGCGGCGACTACCGGCTTTGGCAAGTGCACGATCGCCTGCATCATGGTGCTGCAGGCCGTCATGATCTCGGCGAAATAGGCCCGCCCGCGATCGGCATCGGTGCGGCGGGCAGTCAGCTCCTTCATGTCGTGGCCGGCCGAGAAGACCCTGCCGTTGGCCGCAATGACAACCGCGCGCACGCTTGCATCGTCCTGAAATTTGCGGAGCGCGGCATCAAGCTCGGCGATCAACGCCTCCGACAGGCTGTTGCGGGCTCCCGGACGATTGAGCGTGAGGATGGCGACGTTGCCGATCATCTCGCGCAACAGGATCGGCGGTTGCGGTTCGGGAGCGCGCGCGGTTTGGCTCGTCATCGGCAGTTCCAGTTGGTATTCACCCGATATCACCTTGGACGGATCTGTCAGCTTAATGTAACAAGTCCGACGAGGCGAGGGCAGGGGAGAGCATGGCAGTTGCGAAAATCGGTGTGGCTGAGCTGGAGAAGTTCCTATATGTGGAGTTTCCCCAGGCATTCAGCAACGGCGACATCAGAATCGAAAACGCGGATGGAGCTTCGTGCCTGCTGCGGCAGCGCTACAGCGAACAGATGCTGCGCCCAGGCGGAACGATCTCTGGACCCACGCTGATGGCGCTGGCCGATTTCGCCATGTATGTGGTGCTCTTGTCGGCGATCGGCCCGGTCGGTCTTGCCGTGACGACAAATCTCAACATCAATTTCCTGCGCAAGGGACCGCCGGGCCAGGATGTGCTTGCGGCGGCCAGACTACTGAAGCTCGGCAAGCGGCTTGCGGTGGGCGAAGTCAATCTCATGTCGGGCATTTCGCCCGATCCCATCGCGCATGTAACCGCCACATACTCCATTCCAAATACTAAATCTTTTTGAAGGTAATATGGAACCATATTTATAAGTCATTGTTTATACAAGAATAATCCTTCGTTGATGGCATTGACGCACGGGCCGGACCCGACTAGAAAGCCGCGCAGTCTGGCGCCGACCCGCGCCGTTCCTCCTTACGGATTTTTTCTCATGAAAACCTATTCGGCAAAGCCAGCCGAGGTGACGAA
>Ga0306920_100013798_pt1 | contig 11016 bp, 1 predicted proteins | sample flu12Cox44000170_FD_204666 | JGI IMG/M metagenome (GOLD analysis project Ga0306920, IMG submission 204666) | Lab enrichment of tropical soil microbial communities from Luquillo Experimental Forest, Puerto Rico - flux4day.12C.oxic.44.000.170 (v2)... | ecosystem: Environmental > Terrestrial >...
CATCGTGCAGGGCATACCCGGCAATTTGAAGGCCGTTGGCGCTGCCGACACGCTGGCTCAATGTGACCGTTTCAGTCGCGTTCGATGCCACCCACGAAGTCTCGAATTTCAGCGCTGTGGCGCCCGATGCGACCAGCGCGCTCGACGGCCCGTAGTCGAAGGCGGGTGGCCATTGCCCGACTATATCGACGGTTTGCGGACCGTGGCGCGAACCGGAGCGGCTTTCGCCGAAGAATAGTTGGAGCCGACAGGTGTGCCCAACGGGCAAACCGACCACGTTAAATTGCAATCGCGCGCCGGAGGTGGTCGTGCCCGTTTGCCAAACGCACGTGTCTAGAAACCCACTGAACTCGGGTAGGCCGCTGTAAACGCCGGCTGGAGCGCCTGCGGCAAGCGTTGCGCCTGAAGCTCCGCCGCTCTGGCGGAGACCGTAATTGGTAGCCAAAGTGGAAATATTCGTGCCGCTTGCAGTGAACACAAGGCCGTTCACAGTGACATTAGTCGTGGCGCCGAAGTTTACCGCGGCCAACAGTTGACCGCTGGTTCTCACGCCTGTCGCATTGGTCAACACAGAAGCGCGAACGCTTCCCTGCCGCAACGGGATGTGCACATTGAACGTTTCTACCGCGCCTCCTCCGAGGGGTCGTTGAGCAGCGAGGTAAAGCATGACGGGCACACCGTTGCTGTCCCGCAACGTGTGAGGGCGCTCCAGCGCGCTGAACACTTCGTCAGTTCCATCTTCCCACCGAACGATAGTACCAAACTGAATGCCTTGGGACGTCCAGTTAGTGCTATCGATTGACTGAAGCTGCTCGGTGGCGGGCCCGGCGAAATTCTTGATTATCAGAAAGTATTTCCCTGTAGCGTCGTCATACCAGTTGTTCTCGTCTTCCCGCGCCTGGTCGCTGAAAACCGGCCCGGGAATCAGCGTGAACGGCCCGGCGGGGTCATCGGCTAAAGCGAATCCGTGCCCATAGCCAGGCGATTGCGGCCAATTGCTCTTGTAAATGAGTTGATACTTGCCGTCGGGCCTTTGAACGACCGTCTCGTTGTTGACGATGCGGTTGCCGGCGTAATCGGGCGGGTTAGTGACTCGATCGGTAGCCGCGTTGGTGCTGTAGACCGGCGAAATGATTGGAGCATCCGGGCGCACGAAATTGCCCGCAAGGAGCGCCTGAATGGAATCGGCGACAATGACGCCGATGCGTTGATTGCGTTGGATACGATTGCGGAGAGAGACACCAGGCCACGCATTGGTGCCCGGATCCACCGACGCCATGTAGTAGAGGTAAAACTTGCTGCCGAAGCGGCGGATATGGGGGTTCTCCTGCACCTGACTGTCCCAGTAGGCCATGGTCGGATCATTGGCCCGTTTCCCCAGCACGACGCCCGTTGGGGTAAATGGGCCAGCGGGGTTATCGGCAACGGCGTGGGCAATTTCCGCGTTGAAAAGCCAGCCATCGCCAAAGGCGTAAGTGTTGGTGGGCCAGCGCTCGTAAAACATATGATATTGACCGCCGTCTTCGACCACGCTGCCGCCCCACACGTAGTAGCCTGGCTCAGCCAAGACCGAATGTCGCGGGACAGGAGCGACCCATTGAGAGAGTTGGAAGGGCGCGGTTTGGGCGGGAGCTGCCCCGCGGCAAAGCAAAAGGAGCCCACAAAACCGAACCGATTTAGTTAAACCACGGATGAACACAGATAAACACAAATAAAGACTTTGCTCCTGAACGGCCGGAGTCCGGCAAGCAATCCGTAGTAGCCTGCCGGACTCCTTTCCCTACCAACCCGTCGTGCGACTCATGGATACACGAGGCGGAAGAAGACCGAACCGTTCGCAGGGTCGATTGGGAAGCTCATGCTGTTGACGCTGGTTGAACCTGGCACTGTCGACCAGTTCGTGCTCAGCCCCGCCGAGGGGGAATTGGTCTGCGCCTGCAGCCTCCAACCGGTATGGTCAGCCGGCCAGGAGAGGTTCAGGTTTCCGCCGCTCACAACCGCAGTGATGTTGGTTGGGTTGGTGGCCACGGAAGCGGCAACGGCCAGCGTACCGTTAGCGGGATTCCAATTCCATTGCAGACCCGCAGGCAGTGCCGGAAGATTCGTGGCTGTAAAATTGCCCGTGTAGCTGGCCGAGCTAAAGAGCAGGAATGTTTGCCCTTGTGAGAAAGCGCCGCCCGTGTTGACGACGGTAAGCGTGCCGGAGAAGCCCACGGCGCTTAGACCGACAACCTTATCGCAAGCGAGAGTTCCGGCATTGAGTTCCATGACGGTTGCGCTGCCCGCGGAAAGCACCAGCGAGTTGCTGATGGCGAGCGTGCCGATACCGGTGCCCGGCGAGAGCGTACCGCCGCCCGAAACAGAGACCGACGCCGTGATAGACCCGCTGCCCCCCAGCGTTGCGTTGCTCGAGACGGTGAACAAGGCGCCGGACCAGCTATTGTTGATCAGCAGGGTCCCTGCATTGACGGCTGTATTCTGGCTCAGCGAGCCTGGCCCATCGAGGACCAGCGTGCCTGAGCCAAGCTTGATAAGGCCCACACCGGTGATGGGTCCGAGGATGGTGCTGGTGAAGGTCTGCACATCGATATTCTCTGAGCTGACTAACTCGATGGAACGTCCGGCGTTCAGGGTAATGTTATCGGCATCAAACCGCAGGCCTTGCTGGTTCACGTCAAATGGGGGAACCCATTGGGCCCTGGAATTGATGCGGAGCCCATTAGCAGGATCTCCAAGCGCGGCGTCACTCAGAATCGCCAAGGTGCCTCGGAAGACCTCAGGAATTGTGGTGAACGTGTTGCCAGGATTGGCCAGGACCACGACACCGCGAGTGTTTCCAGCAATGCCGGAATCAACAAAGATCGTCGGTGAGCCAGCCGCACCGCCTGAAAGCACACCGGTGAGGCGCACGCTGGTCTGAACGCCGAGGCTAGTGCCATCCATCATGAACTGCTGCTGACTGCCGGAGGGCAACCTGATGTTATTGGCCAGGATGTTAGTGGCACCCAGGACAGGCGCCAGGTGCAGTTCGCCGTTGCCCGAATCGGAAATGGTCACGTTGCCGCCGCCGAAGCCGGCGAAGCTCTGCAGCATGACCTCGCCGCTATTGATGAAGGTGCCGCCATTATAACTGTTGGAGGTAGACAGATTGAGAATACCGGTACCTGTGTCGTTAGTGAGCGAACAGGAGCCTGCGATGGTTCCGGCCAAGGTCACCGGACCCGTACCTACGTTCGCAATGCCGCCAAGGCCGACTATCGTGTTGCTCAGGGTAACGGGAGAGACGCGGTTGATGCTGAGCGCGCTGTTGTTGGTGATGCGGCCCGAGCCCAGAGAACCCGTTGTAGCGACACCATCGCCAAGCGTCAGCATGCCCGCGCTGATGGTGGTGGGACCGGTTAGCGCACTGTCAGCAGTGAGCGTGAGCATGCCGGTGCCCAGCTTGAGCAACGAGCCGGAGCCGCTGATGACGCCTGGAAGGGATTGATCCAATGGATTGGACACGACCAGAGCCGAATTGTCGGCGATGTTACCCGCCACGTTGCCGTCATAGGCAACGCCGTCGCCAAGTTTCAACGTACCGCCATTGATAAAGGTGCTGCCTACGTAGGTGTTTGTATTAAGAACGGTGAGTGTGCCGATGCCGCTCTTGGTGAGGGTAGCGCCGTCGGAGATGTCCCCTGCCCCAGTGAAAGTATAATTGGAGGAGCTGTTGACGAACACGGCCGCCGGATTGACGGTGGCCGGAATCGTCACGACGGGATTAGTGGCGCCGGTATTATCGAAGGTGACGGACTCACCGTTCGTGAAGGTGCTGGTGACCCCACCCAGGAGCCAGTTGGCAGAAGTGTTGATGTCCCACAGGTTGCCGGGCTGGCCGCCGCGCCAAACGACGTTGACGATTGGGCTGACCACAAGCTGGAGCTGATTGCCGCTAATCTGCAGGAAATCAAGCGGGTCGGCCCCGGTGAGTGTGACGTTGTTTAGATCGCCACTGAAGGCGCCCGAAAACTGGATGAGCGTGTAGGTGCCCGCGCCGAGTATGCCACTGAGCTTATTGATGCTGATCACTGCGCCCGGCGTGCTAAGGTTCAGGTTTCCGTTTACGACCAAACGATCGTTGATACCGCCGATGGGGTCATTCGAGAGATCGAAGTTCATCGTTCCACCCGTGGCGGTGAAGTCGCCGCTGTTAATAGTCAAAGTGCCGGCTGCGCCGATCGGGCCGGGATTGATGGAAGTGCCGCCAAGCGTGAGGGAGCCGCTGATACTGCCCGCACCGGAAAGCGTCGCCCCGGCGAGGTTGAACGTACCACCAGCAGCGGTGACGTCCATCAGTCCGTTCACGGAAATGGCGGCCGAGCCAAGGCCCGCGCTGGCGCCGGCACGGAATGTGCCGCCGGCATTCACGGTAATGGTCGGTGAACTGGCACTACCGTCTAATTCGAAGGTCGCCCCATTCTGAACCGTGACGGGCGTGGCACCGAGAGTACCGGAGACCAGAAGTGTGCCACCGCGAACATCTGTGGACCCGGTGTTGATGCTGGTGCCGGAGAGAGTGAGAGTACCGGCGCCCACTTTGCGGATATTGATGGGGGTGTATGGAGTGGCACCCATCCGGTTATCCTTGAAGGCGCCGGCAAATTGTGAAGAGGTGCCGAGGCCGCCGATCTCGAGAGTCACATCACCGCTGCGGCCGTTTTTGGCCCATAGGACAGCGGTGCTGTTGCCACGGAGTTCGCCGATGTAGTTGGTGGCGGGCATGGCGCCGTTATACATGTAGTTAACGCCACCGCCTTCGAAATCGAACACGGCATTAGGGCTGCCGGTGATACCATCGGCGCCCGCATAGAAGCCTGAGTCCTGGTTGTGGGCGAACAAGATGCCGCCGGCGGAATTGCCATTGATAATCATGGTGCCGGTGAAGCCGTCCATGTGGCCCGCGAGCGCCGGGGTATTGCCACCACAATTCATGGTTACGATGCCTCCGCCGCTGATGACGCTGCTGCCGCTCGAACCACGGAAGCCAGGTGTTGCGGCACCAGCGATGATGTTGTTACTCGTGCCCTGGAAAATGAGGTTGTTGCTCCAGGCATTATTGGCCAGAGCAGCGGAGATGGTGAGCAGGGCGTTGCTCAAGGTGATCGGGTTGGCAGTCGCGACGGTGTTCACGCTGCCGAACGAGCCGGCGGCGCTGCCGGTCAAGGACCCGGCGCTGACGAGGATTCCGCCACTCATGTTGTTGGCACCGCTGAGGGTGAGTGTTCCGGCGCCCATTTTATTGAAGCCCTGCGTCCCTTGGAGTGCGGCGCTGATAGTGGTGTTCTGACCACCGTTGACAATGATCCTGGGCTTACCCGTGCTGACCGCCAAAACGTTCGTGCCCGTTGACAGAGTCCAGTTGGCATCCTGCACGGTGTCGCCGAAGACGAGGTGTCCAATAGTTTTGACTCCGTTTATCGTGATCGTGCGAGCGGCGGTGATGTTCAGCGTGCTGAAGTCGGCCACGGCATCCACATTGGTCGCGATGGCGTTGCCCTGCCAATTGGTGGCCCCTCCCCAAGCACCGCCCGCCAGGTTAGTCCAGGTTCCGCTGCTTCCGCCACCGCCGCCGACGGTCAGGGTAACGCTGGTAGGATTCAGGTTGAGGGTCACACCCGGGTAGGTGGTGTCGAGGACAAAGGTGCCGGGGCCGCTCATCGATGCGAAGGTCATCAAGGTGTAGGTCCCGCCGGCGAGCAAACCTTGAAGATAGTTCAAGGACAACGTGCAGGTGCTGTTCACGGTGAGGACGTTGCCGACAAAGATTTTGTCGCCGCTGCTTGGGCCGAACCCAAGATCGAAGGTAACGGTCTGGCCGTTGAGGGTGAGATTATTGGTGATCGTGATAGTGCCCGCGGCAGCGACGCCACCGGGAACAAGACTCGAACCCGAGGCAGCCGTAACACTGCCATTAACCGTGCCGATGCCGCTCAGGGACTGACCTGAAGCCAGCGTCAGTGAACCGAGTGCGGAGGCATCGAGCGTGCCGCCGCCCAGGACAACGGCCGGGCTGTTTCCGATGGAGCCGGCGTTGCCGAGCACCAATGTGCCCCCGTTGATGGTGGTGTTACCGGTGTAGGTGTTTGGGCCATTAAAGGTGACTGTGCCACTGCCGCTCAAGGTGACGCCGTTGGCACCTGTGATGCCCGTAGCATCAGCAGAGCTGAAGGCGTACGCCACCGAATTGTTGTTGAAATTGGCATTGGCACCCGAGGCGCCGCCTGCGCCCACGGTGATGCTTGAAGTAGCGACCGAATTACCCGAGGCGTCCTTGTCGCCGAAATAAACATCCGTAGTGATTGCTTTTACAGCCGCGTAGCTCGAACCGCTGAAGTTTTGCGATGTGGAATCCGTGTCAGCCCAGTTACCGCTGGTGGTGCCGCTCCAAACGCCTGTGAGGTCACGCAGTTGCATGGCATTGACTTGGGGAATACCGATCAGAGGTGCGACCGCCGTACTGCCGTCAAAGGTAATGTCCTGAGTGGCGGCATCGGCCACGAACGTGGCGTAGGTGTACTGGCCCACGCCGCCCGCGGAGTGGGTTGAGTTGAAAGAAAGAGTGACCGCTGTCCCCGAAGAGCTGACATCCACCACGCGGTTGGTGGTTGCGCCGCTGCGCGGGTCGCCTACCCAGACCTCAACGAAATAGGTATGGCCGGGAATTAAGTTGTTGAGTGTAGCGGTGGCGGAGGTTGCGACGGTGCCGTTAAACAGCGAGCCGCGGAGCAAATTCGAGTAGGAACCCGAAAGGGCGTTGAACGGCGCGGCGTTGGCGGTGAATGCGGTGGCGTTATTGCCCGTAAAACCGGAGAGGGTGAGGTACGGGCCCACCGCGCCGTTATTGACGGTCGTGCCGGTGAAGGCGACGCCATTAACAGTCGTCGCGCCACCCCAGGACCAGGCAAACAACTGATTGCCGCCGCTGGCCGTGATATCGACGTCGGCCGTCCAGTTGGCGGGAGTACTGAAGTTGAGGGATGCGGCGGACGCGTGGAACGCGGCGCATAATGTTAAAGCAGCAGCCAGGCAGGCCGCGCTGAGACGTGCAAAGCAGGATTTGTTCATGGCGTTACGTTGAAGGCTCGTGGTGTAACCATCACGAAAACTGCTGGGCATAGTTAGGCAATTGTCAGGCATGCGCTGACTGTACCTCCCGGGAAGGCAGCGGGGATACTACCCAAATTGGGAGTTTTGGAAGAAGGCGAACTTCAAACGTCCAACATCGGAACATCCAACGTCGAACAAGGAAGGACTACCGGACCACGAGACCACACGAGACGACAACGTAACTGGAAGACGGGAGAGAGGAGAAGACCAGAGGTACGTGATCTCAAAATTTTACCCGGTGTCTCGGCCATTACCGAACTACACCTGTTTGCGGACAAAACGCCCTCTCAACCAAAGGGAAGGGTCTGGGCAGCGCGGCGGTTTGAGGTACGCGACGACAGTAGTAACTGCACTCACCACCGTCCCCTGCCCTGCTCCGCGCCACTTGCTCGCTCGTGCCGAGCGTGACCCGTTTTTACATCATGGGTAAACCAGGCGATAGAACACGCATGGATTGGCTCGAACGAGTGGTACAATAACGGATAGGACGTTGGTCGAGTTGGAGACGGTGAACCAGTTGGTGCCAAGGCCAATGTTGTTCGTCTGCACCTGCAACCGCCAACCTGCGTGGTCCGGTGGCCAGGAAATGGTCATGTTGCCGCCTGACACAGTAGTAGCCAGCGCCGGCGGGACTGTGCTCACCGTCGTGACGCGCAGCGTGCCGTCAAGGGGCAGCGTGTTGCTCCAGATCAGACCCGGTGCCGGAACGAGGGGCATGATGGAGGCATAGTTGCCAACGTAGTTGGTCGCATTGAAGAACTTGAATGCCTGGCCATTGGTGTACGAGCCGCCGAGGTTGGTGACCACGAGCGTGCCACCATAAGTGACTGTATTGAGGAACTGCACACTGTCATTTGTCATCGGGCTCGTTTTGAGCTTCATGAGAGTGGTGGACCCAGCACCCAATGCCAGCGCACTATAGTTCGTCATCCAAGGCCCAACTTGGAACGTCAAAGTGTTAAAGTTGCCTCCGCCGCCAGGCGACAGCGTACCCCCGAGGTTGATGTTCATCGGCTGATAAAACGGGCCAGTGCCCCTTAACGTGCCGGTGCCAGAAACGGTGACCGGACTGTTGGGGACCGGGGCATCGCACTGGAAGATGCCGCCTTGAACCAGCGTTGGACCGCTATAAGCATTATTGGTCGGTCCAGAAGCCGACTCATTGACATTCGTCAGGATTCTTGGCCCATTCAAGTTATACACCAGGTGAAAGCCGCCGCTAGAAACGGTCAGGGCTGTCCTATGGGGGGTGGGAATGTCAGGGTCCAGATTGTCGCATATCCAACCTCCAAAACTATTAGTTAGTCTGCCGGAACTATCGAATATCAGTGTGGCATCGGCAGTAGCGCTATCGTTGCCGATCCAATGGAGGCCAGTACCAGCAAAATCACCCAAAGTGATATTCGAAATGGTCTGGAAGTGTCCGTTCAGGTCAATGATTTCGCGGCCATCGGCATAACTCACACCGGGGGTACCAGGGCTGCCCGGGGTGTCCAGGGGACACCCGGTCGGATAGGCATTATCCGCTCCAATGTTGATGGCTGTTGCGGGATTGCCATTGGTAAAGGAGAAGTAACTATCCGCCAGTGTTATTTTGCCACTCCAGACCAGCGGCTGGTTCAGCGCGATGGTGCCCGGCATCGCACCGTTGAGGTTGAGACTCATTTGTCTGGCGCCGGTTTGTGTGATTGTCCCATTGAGCGCCAGCCTATTTGAACCACCGTTGAAGTTTACTGCGCTTACCAGGCTGTTATCCGTTATCACGGCGATGGCGTTGATAGGGCCATTCCAAGTGCCGTTTCCGCTGAAAGAGGGAAAGTTGGCGCCGGACGGTCTAACATAGCTGATCATGTTCAAAGGCGCATTGGCGGGCGTGGCGACGTCATTCATCAGAGTCAGCCCCACGTTGTCGAGACCGGGAGCGCCCAGAGAGTTCAGCGTAACGGATGAATTGGCCGGAATCGCGTTGTCATTGGCAATAAAGCCGGAACCCAAATTGAAGGTTAAATCCCCGGAATAATCGTTGCTGCCGGCCAACGTGAGCGAGCCCCTGCCGGCATTGACCAGGCCAGAAGGACCGTGCAGCCCGCCCGATAGAATCAGGCCGGCCGACTTGCTGGCTATATTCACAACACCGGTGCCAACAAAGGTAATATCTCCCGCGTAGGAATTGTTCTTCCCAAAGGAATTGAGAAACTCGGCGCCAATCTGGCCGCCGGGCATTACGGTGGTCGGTTTCGTTCCTGCGGCGATATCATAGGCGAACGTCAGCATGGCGTTGGATTGGACCACGATGGAACCCGCGGAGCCAAGATCGGTGCCCTGCCAGGCAAACGCCAATTCACCTGCGGTGATGTTGATGTTACTCACGCTGGTGTCCTGCTTGGGTCCCAGGAAAATAGCGCCGGCACCCACTTTGGTAAGATTGAAACTGTTGCCTTGGAACGAGGAAGGACCATCCGGAGACAGATCCCACCGCGAGCTCGCACCAATCGTAGTATCGCCCTGCAGAATGACGTTTTGAACAGCGTTCGTCTGTTGCCCGCCGGTGTTGTTGACGGCGCCCTGTCCGCTCACGCCGGAACCGGATAGCGCAAAGGTAGAAGCGACCAATACCTGGCCATTCAAATCTACCGTTGCGCTGTTGGTCACTGTCACCGTGCCAGCGCCGAACGTGTTGGAAGCGCCAGCCTGCAAGGTACCCTCGTTCACGGCGATCGGGCCATTGAAGGACCCGCCGCTAATGCCGACCAAGGTCAACCGATTCGTGCCTTCCTTGTCCAGGCCACCGGAACCCGTGCTGTTTAGGCTGGCGGTAAAGCTCGCATTGGTCGGTTGATTGAAAATCACCGGGCTATTATTCAAGAGCAGACCTGCACCCGTGAGGGTGTTGTCTGCCGCATTGGCGATGATTACACCCGCGGTGCCGGAATTGGTGAGCGCATCAGCCCGCAAACTGCCGGGGCCTTGCAAGGTGTAGGCCTGGGTGTTGTTGGCGAAGGTCACTGTTGAGGGGCGCACACTGCTGACCAAATCAACGACGTTAGTTAAGCCGGTGTCGTCAAATTGCACCGAGTCGCGGTTCAGGAAGGTCACCTGCGAAACGCCCGCCAGCCAATTGGAAGTGGTGTTGATATCCCACGCCGTTGGCGCAGCGGCCACGCCGCCCTGCCACACTTTGCTCTGCCCGCCCGCACCGGACACGATGATCTGAATGCTGCCAGGCGTCGTAGCTGGATCTACAAAGGCAAACGTGTAGCCTGTGTCACTGGTCAAAACTAGGTTATTGGTGATGGAACTTGGCAGCGTGGCGCCGGAATAAGTGAACAGAGTATATTGACCGCCGGTTGTATCCAGGGAGCCAACGGGAACAATCTTAATAATATTGACGCCACTGATTGAAAGCGTGCGGGCGGCAACCAGGTCATTGACATTTGCCCCTGCCATTGTCGACGCATCCAACTCGTAGGTTAAAGAGGCATTGTTCAGGTTCAAACTGCCAAAGGCAACCGTGCGAGGCAAATCGAGTGTGCCAGGAACAAGCGCGCCTCCATTAACCGAGACTGAAGACAAATAAGTGCCGGCGCCGGAGATTGCGGCACCGGAAGGAACTGTGAAGTTACCCGCCGCCGTTCCGTCCACTTGAACGGTTTGCCCGGCAGGAATGGTGTAGGAACCCGGTTGCGCAGTCACATCCATGCCAGCGCCCGCGTCAATCCGCACCAGCGGTGAAGAAGCCAAAGAACCGGCACTGCCTAAGACAAGATTGCCTGAATTGACGATAGTTGAGCCTGTATAAGTGTCCGCACCGTCGATTCTCAGGCTCGCGGTTCCTTGCTTGGTTATGCCATATCCGCCAGAAACAAT
>Ga0306920_100013799_pt1 | contig 11016 bp, 10 predicted proteins | sample flu12Cox44000170_FD_204666 | JGI IMG/M metagenome (GOLD analysis project Ga0306920, IMG submission 204666) | Lab enrichment of tropical soil microbial communities from Luquillo Experimental Forest, Puerto Rico - flux4day.12C.oxic.44.000.170 (v2)... | ecosystem: Environmental > Terrestrial >...
CTGCGATGCTCTGCGGCTCTTCCGTAATGCTTCCGGGTTGTGGGCCGGCCGCTAACAGCAGGCGTTTTACGAAGCTCTCTAGCTCGCGTAAGTTGCCCGGCCAATGATGAGCCTGGCACACCTCCAGTACGGCAGGCGAGAGCGGTCGCGGTGCGAGCGCATATTGTCTTGCCAGCGACTGCATAAACTGATGCAGCAGCAGCGGCAGTTCCTCGCGTCGCTCACGCATCGACGGGACCCGGACCGTGTACGTACTCAGCCGGTGATACAGATCCTCCCGCAGCTTGTTGTCGGCGACGGCCGATTCCAGGGCCTCAGCGCTGGAGGCGAGAATCCGCACGTCCACGCCAACAGAAGCGCCGCTCCCTGGCCTGGGAAATCTGCGTCCTTGCATTACCTGCATCAGCTTCGACTGCAAGCTCAAGGGCATTTCGCCGATTTCATCCAGTAAAATGGTGCCCTTGTCGCAAAGCTCCAGCAAACCCCGCTTCGCTTGCAGCGGCCCGGCATCGCCGCGCTCGAATCCGAACAGCTCCTGGTCCAGCAGATCGCTGGGGAGTGCCGCGCAATTGACCTTTGCAAACTTGAATCCCGACCTGACCGAAAGCTGGTGCAGCAGGCGCGCGGCCGTTTCCTTGCCGCTTCCTTTCTCGCCCAGGATTAGTACGGGAGCGTCTATCTCCGCCAACAGCCCTAGCTGAGCCCTCAATTTGCGCATCGCATGGCTCGCAGCGACGAAAAATCGATTTCCCTCAATCTCCTTGATATCGGTGCCCGTTAGCTCAAGATCGGTTACAGCATCCCCGGCCGACTGCCTCACCACTTGGCGATAAATCGCTTCTTCCAGCTCTTTTTCCCGCAGCGGTTTACTAAGGCATTCGCGGGCGCCCAGCCGAAGTGCCTCTTGCTGCGTGAAAGGATCATCGGAATGGCAGAGCGCGAGGATTGGAAGCTCTGGGCGCAAGCGCCGCAGCCACCGCAGAAAGTGCAGGCCGTCGCTGTCATTCGGCGCTACATCCAAAAGCAGCAGGTCCGGCGTGATCCCCGCCTGAACCCGCTCGATGGCTCCCCATCCGCTGCTGGCGCTCTCCAGCTCCCATCCGCAGGACTCACCTGCCGCCCAAAGCGGCCCCACCACCGCCGATTCTCGACAAACTAACAAGAGCCGGAGGCCTGAGGGCTTTCGAGCCGGGACGATTGCGGCTTGCAGCGACATTGAGGGTACCGGAAGATCCGCGAGACTACACTGGTTCGAAATCGTATCCTTCAACCCGCACTTGGAGAGAGCGGTTTATAGCGTCAAGAGAAATTACCAGCGCGCACTCTCCGCTTCGACCTATAAGAAACCCCTCGACACCGTTGAGCGCGCCGCTTCGAATCCGGACTCTCTGGCCGATTTTGAGGAACGGGTGGGAAGACACCGGCAGGTCTTTCTCGATCAGCACGCGAACAGAATCGATCTGCTCCTCGGGGATCGGTATTCCGATTCCGTTCGGAGTGCCCACGAAACTCAGGACACCGTTCACTCGCAGAACCCGCAGCCTCTGATCGTGATTGGGCATCAGCTTCACAAAGACATAACAGCTGAACAGGGGGGACTCCAAAACTTTGCGGCGGTCTGACCAGACGCGCACCTGCTTTACCAATGGAAGGTAATGCGTTACTCCCTGCTCACAAAACTGCTGTGCCACAAATTTCTCGTGGCGCGAGCGGGTATGCACCGCAAACCAGCTTTCTGTTGAAGCCTCTCCGCCAATATGGGCAAATGGCAGACATGCTGCAGCCTCGGGAATTCGAACGCTGGCCGACATAGCTTCGCCCTTTCAGTCCCATCAGACCGGGTCAAGGTAACCGGGTGATGATTCCCTTGCGGCTCGCAGCTAGAGACGCAACCCGCGAGCGGTTATACTTTGGCATCCGCAGGACCAAATCAAGCCCAATCCAGATGTCCAAAGCTCTTGCACTGTAGGGTGAAGTTGCAGAACGTCGCAAGAGGTACAAAAACTCTGCGACACAGTTACCGGCTCTGGTGAGAGGAGAGTCCTCTACTGAGGTAATATCGGGTGGGAGACGATCTTCTCCTGCCCGTCCTGAAGATGTCACTTAGCGACGCATGCTTCCGGGCGACGAAGCCGATTCTGCCAATAGCAAGGCGTCGGTGCCGCTGACCAAATGTTTTCTAAGTTATAGTGTTACGAAGTCGTTGCCGTCGCTCCCAGCACTTTGTGACCGGCCTGCAGCTTCCAATTCCTGGCAATACACTTGAGTGCATTTTTGCTGTCACCAATGTCCGAATCCCGAGTGCCACTAATTAGCCTTGCCGGGGGTGTTAATGTACTGTAAGTTGCAACATAACAGCGTCACTCAGCTTGACCCTCTACCTGTATACCTCTGTCTCTGGCCCAAACTGTAGAGGGTTTAGGCACAATGGACACTCATGCGCTACGATCTGGCTCCCGCAACGATTCGTGTATGTGTGGTGGATGGCACCCGGGTGTACACCGAACTCCTCGCCGATGCTTTGAAGCGCGACGAGGGGTTGCAGGTCACCACCGTTCTTTCTGATCCTGACCGGCTCTCGCAGCACCTGGAGGCGGCGAACTGTGATGTCTTGCTCATCAGTTCCAATTTGGGCGAAAAGCCCGGACGCGGCATCGAGCTGTTGCGCGGTCTCCGCTCTGTGCACCCCGATATCCGCGGAATTGTGCTTCTGGAAGGCTCACACAGCGAGATGATTCTCGACGCCTTCCGTGCCGGCGCCCGCGGCGTCTTCAGCAAGAACGACTCAGTCGCAGTCTTAAGCAAGTGCATTCGTAGGGTCTATGAAGGCCAGGTGTGGGCGGACACGCGCCAAGTCACCACCCTCATAGAGGCCTTGGCCTCGTCTTACGAGATCCGCGCGGTTGACGCTCGCGGGGTGAACCTGCTCTCCAAACGCGAGCTCGAAGTAGTGCGCGGCGTGGCGCTGGGCATGTCCAACCGAGAGATCGCCGGCCGCCTGCATCTCAGCCAGCACACCATTAAGAATTGCCTATTTCGTGTCTTCGATAAGCTGGGCGTCTCCAGCCGGGTGGAACTGCTGTTCATGACCCTGAGCCGCGAGAAAGACACGCAATCGGCGGTAACCCACTTCCTCAGCGACCGCGCCTACGAGAACCTCCACGACGAGGGTACCCTGGCCGCCTGCGAAAGTGCAGCCAAGCAAGGTGTGCTCACCGCGCAAATCGCGCTCGCCCAGTACCACTCCAACTGCAATGCCGATCCCAACTCCGCCGCGCGCGCGTTTGAGTGGTACACGGTCGCCACGGAAAGGATTTCCCGCGGTTGCCGCGAGCTTGCCAAGAAGCTTACCATTCAGCAGGTGGTCGAAGCCGAGGAGATGGCCGCCGAACACCTCAAAGGCTCTCGCGATGCCGGCGCGCTCTCCCCGAAGCCGCAGGTTGCACGCGCCTCTGCCGAGCTTGCCAGGAACACGCGAGCAGTGGGAAATCACGCCCGCGCCGCAAAATCTTCTGCTTAGGAGCGTTATGCAAGGGCCCAGCTATTTCGTTCATCCTCAGGCTCTGGTCGAGACCAATAATATCGGCGACGATACGCGCGTATGGGCATTCGCTCACATCATGAAGGACGCCCGCGTCGGCAGCCATTGCAATATCTGCGACCACGCTTTCATCGAGTCTAACGTCGTAATCGGGGATGGTGTCACCATCAAGAACGGGGTCACCATCTGGGATGGCGTCAGCTTGGGCGATCACGTGTTCGTCGGCCCGAATGCCGTCTTCACCAACGACCTCAACCCGCGCGCCGAGGTGAAGAAAGGGCGCGAGCAGTTCGTTCCCACGAAGGTTGGCCCAGGAGCGACGATCGGAGCCAACGCGACCATCGTCTGCGGCGTGACCATCGGCGAGTACGCCTTCATCGGTGCCGGCGCCGTGGTTACGCGCGATGTGCCCGCTTATTCGCTGGTGGTCGGCAACCCTGCCCGGCAGATTGGCTACATGTGCCGCTGCGGCGAACGCCTCGATTCCTTCCTCGCGTGCCAGTGCGGCCTGCACTTCGAGTCCTCCCCCGCCGGGCTGCAACCGATCGGCGTACACGCCCTCGCCGGACGCGTGGGCTGAGCGCGATACCGTTGTCAATGCCGGCGTTTTCCCCGACCGTGACGGCACGTTGGACTGCAAAGCTCCGGAAGGCGCCTAATACCAGCTCGATCCGCAAGCTGCTGGATGACCGGTGATAGCCTTTCCGGCGTGCTGGCAGACCGCCACGCGGGCTGCAGGACGGCTTATCTCGGTTCCCGCTCCTGCCGCGAGGCTGACTTGTGCGCCTCTTCCCTGCCCTGCGCCGTCGAATTTCTGCCATAGTCCTGGTCCGCGATGTTTCTAAGATGTTTCGAACCACCGTGCAAGCACTTGCAAGCAGTTGCAGAAATTATCAGTCTTGACCGGATCAGAAGCTCTGTTTAACACAGTTGAGAGCCGGCCTCTTTGGACTCCCTCCCAACCAAACCCGCCGCGCATGGCGAAAACAGGACTACGGGAACGATGCGGGATAGCCCAGAACGCAACCGACCGAATCCATGTAGCGCGGATTCTATGGCACGACGCAAGTCGAAGTCGCAGCGGTCCAGAAGCTCAGACCCCGATCCCAATTACAACCGCCGCCGCTATCGCCGCTTCAATCTGCAATGTCCTGTGCGGCTGGCTTTCCAGTCCGGCGACGCCCTCGCTGAATTCGACGCCTTCAGCGAAAATGTAAGCAGCGGGGGCATTCTGCTCAATTCTCCGTGGATGATTCCGCCCGGAACGACATTGACGCTGGTGATGACGGTTTTGCGCCATCGGCTCGGGCCTCCTCTGCGCCTGGTCGCCGAAGGCAATGCCGTTCGCATGGAAAGCAACCCGGTCGACGGCAGCTACGCCATCGGCGTCCGGTTCAAAACTCCAGTTACGGAGATCGAGGCCCATCCCGATTTCGTGCTGCTGAAGCCGCCGCCGGCCACCAACTCAAACTGACCGCGCTCAACCAAGCAGAACAGATGAACGGCGCGGCGAAGTCAGCTTCGGGAGGTTCCAAGTCCAGAAACAAGCCTGGGAGCAGCGCCAGTTCGGCTCAGCCGCAGTAAGCTAGCGTCGGCAAGCAATCAGGCCGCTGTACCCATGTCGGTCTTTTGCTATTTTCGTTGAGCTTCGCGGTCGGCGATCAGGGTGCCGTTCCTTGCATAGCTATTGCGGGCCACTTCAACGAAGGCGATGGTCAGCTTCTCCGGATTAACATGCAGCTCTTCCTGCATAGCTTCCGTAATGCGTTTGACGGCCCGCCGCTTTTGCTCGTGCGAGCGGCCTTCCAGCATGGTGATCTGCACATGCGCCATATCACATCCTTCAGAGGCACAGGTTTACTTGGCTAATTCGTATCCCGCGAAGAAATAGCTGAGCTCGAATCGCGCGGTGTCTTCCGCATCGGAGCCGTGGACAGCGTTGCGCTCGATATTGTCAGCCCACTTCTTGCGAATGGTACCCGCGTCAGCCTTGGCCGGATCCGTGGCGCCCATCAGCGTCCGGTAATCGGCGATAGCATTTTCCTTCTCCAATGTCATTACGATGATCGGCCCGCTTGACATGAAGTTGGTCAGCGACTCGAAGAACGGCCGATGCACGTGCACGGCATAAAAGCCCTCAGCCTGCGCCTTGGTGATGTGCAGCATCTTCATGCCAATGATGCGAAACTTATTGTGAAGCAGGGTGTGGATTATGTCTCCGGCCGCGTTCTTGGCGACCGCGTCGGGCTTGATGATGGAAAGAGTGCGTTGCAAGGTTTTCATAATTTCAGTTGTCAGCTCTCAGTTGTCGCTTGTCAGCTAAACAGAGTGGGTGTCAAGTGTCAGGTTTCGGCTCTCGGACTTCGAAGCGTAATTTGCTGTATCGGGGCGCGGCTTCAGCCGTGCCGAATTGATCCATTTTGAGATTTGTCTCCCCGAGCGGGACTTCTGTCCGCGAGGGATCTGCTGTTTGTCCCGTCCCTAAAGGGGCTCCTCAGTTGATAGGGCACTGTTACCCAGCGCTTCCGCGCTAGGCCAAAAGCTGTTTCGCCCTTAGGGCTCTGATACCCGATACCTGACGACTGACAACTATCTACTCATCACCGCTTCTCGTACCTTCACCAGCGTCTCGCCAATCTCCGCTGGAGTCTTCGCAACATGAATCCCAGCGGCTTGCATGGCTTTGATCTTCTCCTTCGCGGTTCCCTTGCCTCCAGAGATGATCGCGCCGGCGTGCCCCATGCGCCGTCCCGGAGGCGCAGTCTGCCCGGCGATGAATCCGACCACCGGCTTGTGCACGTGGGCTTTGATGAACTCGGCCGCGGTCTCTTCGGCATTGCCGCCGATCTCGCCGATCATGATGATGGAATCCGTTTCCGGATCTTTGTTGAACAGATCGATAGCATCAACAAAATTCGTTCCGATGATCGGATCGCCTCCGATGCCGATTGCTGTGGACTGCCCGATGCCACGCGTCGTCAACTGATAGACGGCTTCGTAGGTCAAAGTCCCCGATCGCGAGACAATGCCGACATTGCCTTCCTTATGGATATGCGCGGGCATGATGCCGATCTTGCACTTGCCGGGTGAGATAATGCCGGGGCAGTTAGGCCCTATCAACCGCGACCTTTTCGTCTTCAGGAACTCCCACGTCTTCACCATGTCCATCGCCGGGATGCCTTCGGTGATGCAGACGATCAGCGGCACACCGGCATCAGCGGCTTCCATAATGGCGTCGGCCGCGCCGGGAGGCGGAACGAAAATCACCGTAGCATTCGCGCCGGTCTTTTCCACTGCTTCGCTTACCGTGTTGAAGATGGGCCAACCCTCATGCGTGCTGCCGCCTTTATTGGGCGTCACCCCACCCACCACGTTCGTCCCGTAAGCCGCCGAAGCCTTGGCGTGGAATGTGCCCTCGCGCCCGGTCAATCCCTGAACCAGCAGCCGCGTTGATTTATCGACCAGGATGCTCATCGTACCCCCTTGGCGGCAGCGACAACTTTTTCAGCCGCATCTTTCATGGTCTGCGCCACGATGAAATTCAGTCCGCTGTTCTTCAGGATCTCGCGTCCCTGCTCGACGTTGGTTCCTTCCAGGCGCAGCACGATTGGCAACTGGATATTCGTCTTGCGCGCAGCGCTGACAACACCGTTGGCCAGCGTATCCACGCGTAGAATGCCACCAAAGATGTTGATCAGCACTGCCTTGACGTTCTTGTCGGCCAGTAGAATTTCGAACGCGTGCGTCACCTGTTCTTCATTTGCACCACCGCCGACGTCGAGAAAGTTCGCGGGCATGCCGCCGGCATACTGAATGATGTCCATCGTAGCCATAGCCAGACCCGCGCCATTGACCATACATCCCACGTTGCCGTCGAGCTTGATGTAATTCAGCGCGTACTTGCTGGCTTCCACTTCCAGCGGATCTTCCTCGCTCAGGTCGCGCAAGTCGCGAATGTCGGGATGCCGGTAAAGGGCGTTGTCGTCGAAGTTCATCTTGGCGTCGAGCGCGAACAGGCGACCGTCAGTGGTCGTGATGAAGGGATTGATCTCGACAAGAGAAGCGTCAGTGTCCTCCGCCGCACGCGCCAACGCCATCATGAATTTCACTGCGCCTCCGATGTACTTGGAATCGAGGCCCAGCCGGAAGGCGATCTTGCGTGCCTGATAAGGTTGTAACCCCAGTCCAGGTACGAGGTGCTCCTTGATGATCGCGTTGGGATCCTTTGCCGCTACCTCTTCAATCTCCACGCCGCCAGCAGCCGACGCCATAAAAACGTTCCGCCCAATCTGGCGATCCAGCACGATGCCGAGATAAAGTTCTTGCGCGATGGGCAGCGTCTCTTCAATCAGCAACCGCTGAACCTTCTTGCCTTCTGGGCCGGTCTGGTGCGTGACCAGTTGCATGCCCAGCATCTTGTCGGCGATCTCGGCGGCATCCTCAGCTGATCTGGCGATCTTTACGCCGCCACCCTTGCCACGTCCGCCGGCGTGAATCTGCGCCTTGACGACAACTCCGGAGGCTCCATCGCGGAATAGAGCGCGGGCGGCAGCATCGGCTTCCTCGATGCTTTCGACCATCTGTCCCCGCGGCACTGCCACTCCGTACTTCGACAGTATGGCTTTGGCCTGGTACTCGTGAATTTTCATGATTATGTCTGGCGTGCAATCCGCCGTGAAGCTCCGCCGCCGCCGGCCGGAACGGCCGGTTATCTCCTTGCAAGATTTCGCTGCTGGATGAAACTGAATAGTGTAATTGAGGCAGGAAGCAAGTAGCAATCAGCCTTTGGCCCCTAGATTCAAAGCCCTGTCATAAGAATCCTTCAATTGGCAAGCTCCGTTAGGGCAAAAGTCGCTGCGCCTTGCAGTTGACACATAACCTGTCAGCTCGCTTCACGCATGCGGTGGTAACATCACCGCTTAATGAGTGATCTATCTGTCAAAATCGAAGTCGTTGAAGGCGACGTCCTGAAATTTGCGGCTGACGTTCTGGCCCTCAAGTACGCGGGTCATTACTATGGCTCCGATGCGGCGGTCTCCACGTTCCTCGTAGACAAAGGTGCGGCCACACAGGACAGCCTAAAGCCGAATCCGGGCGAGCACGCGTGGGTGAACTCGCATCGCGTGCTGTCGAGCAAGCGAGTACTTTTCGTTGGTGTTCCTCCTCTGATCAGGTTTGGATACGCGGAAATTGAGGAATGGGTCAGTCAAGTGCTCTCCATTACCGAGCGCGAATTTCCCTATGCTGCCCACATCGCGATCACCCTTCACGGCCCTGGCTATGGTCTTGACGAAATCGAAGCGTTGCACGCCGAGTTGCGCGGAATCGACCGGGCTATTGAGTCGGGCGATGTTCCAAGAGACTTGCGCATGATTTCAATCGTCGAGCGCTATCTGGCAAGAGTGGACCGGCTGAACGCAGCCCTGGCCGAGGTCCTTCCTCCCGCCAATCGGGTGCGACCTGCTGGAACACCTGTGCCTCGCCTGGTGCATCGGCGGACATTCAAACTTCCTCGTGTTCACGTGGCCGAGGAGCCTGAAACCGAAGAGTTGAACTCCGCAACCGAAGAACTACCGTCTGCCGAACAGGTTGAGCACAAGCCTCGCGCTTTTGTCGCGATGCCGTTCTCGCCGGAAATGGAGGACGTCTTCTACTACGGTATCCAGAACCCAGTGCGGCAGTTGGGCTACATCTGCGAGCGAGTCGATCAGGAAGCCTTCACCGGCGACATTCTTGACCAGGTAAAGATGCGGATCGAGAATGCCGAGATCGTCATTGCCGACCTGACGGGCGCGAATCCGAATGTCTATTTGGAAGTGGGATACGCCTGGGGCAGGGGACGCCCCACCGTGCTGGTCGCGAACAAAAACGACGAGCTGCGCTTTGATGTGCGCGGCCAGCGCTGCCTGAAGTATCAGAGCATCAAGGACTTGGAAAAAACGCTCACCGATGAATTGAAAAGCCTGGGAACGAAGCGGGCCGGCACGTGAGCGGCGTCCATTTGCGTTTTCGAAAAGGACTTCGCCGCTCTATTCCGGATTGTTCGCTATCTTCGGTTCGGCGCTTTGATTGGACGAGGTCGGCTTCTGGTGCATGAGCATCAGCCTCGTCCCGGAGGGCAGCTTGAGGTGGGATTTTTGCGACAGCAAGAATACCGTGCCGTTCTTGTCTCGCAAAATATGGATATCGTCGAGCGGATGGTAGGCCGGGGGCAACGTGTCCTTCCCGGTAATGATCGCGTCTTGCGGAGGACGGGTCATAGCTATCGCAAGGTCGTTCCCGGGGTTGTTCTGTGACAACTCGCGCGCTGAGCGGCGCCGCCGCACGTTTTCCGACTGGGAGCTGGTTCCCTCTACGCTGCTGGAACCCTGCCCGGGCCGGGCATTCTTGGTCGTGATCTGAGCAGCGATGAACGCGTGCAGAGAGACACTGTGTTCCTTCCAGTCGGCGCGGTCGACGACGACTACCAGCCATGAGGGTTTCTCGTCCTGACGTGACGCTGCACCTAGAATCCGGCCACGCAGCTTCGTGTTTTCCGGCATGACCACGCCTTTGCCAATCAGCACCGGCTCCAGCGTTTTCATCTCGACGATGTCACCGGCCTTGCACTTGTCGGTATCGATCGTCTTAGAGAGCTCGGCGGGAATGCTTAAGCGGGCAGGTACTTCCTGAGGCGACGGCGGTGAGTCATCCGCAAAGACTAGTGTAGCGGCAAGCAGGACCAGCAATAGCGCTCGCATGGTATACCCCTCCGGCAACTCTCACCGCGAGGATGCGAGAAAGGATAGTGCGAACTGCCGCTGTCGCTCAAGAAAATTCCAATTCTCTGTGCAAGCCCGGAGAGGTGCATCTGCGTGCGGATGCGACGGTTCAATCAATACTGAACCGATTTACGCCAGCCATTTGCAGAGCCATCTCCCAAACAAATGCGGGATTGTTTCTCAAGTAGCGGCGCCAGAGACGCCGCGGCTCCCTTCGCAGCCGGTCAAGCCATTGCAATCCGGAACACTTGATCCAATCCGGAGAGTCGGTCACCATTCCAGCGTGAATATCGAACGCCGCCCCCACGCCGGCCATGAGTCGCACATCAAGCGTCCTCAGGTGCTTTGCCATGAATTGCTCCTGCTTAGGGGTGCTAAGCCCGACCCAGAGGATGTCGGGCTTGCAGCGTGCGATGCGCTCAGCGAGTTCAACTCCCTCAGCCTCCGCCAGCGGACCGAAAGGCGGCGTGTAAGTGCCAACGATTTGGATGCCAAGAAACTTGGCTTCCAGTCGCACTCGCAACATATCCGCCACGCCTGTCTTTCCGCCATATAAGAAGTTGCGATACCCACGGGTGACCGACAGTCGGCACATGGCAAGCATGTAGTCCGGTCCGTAAACGCGCCCCATACCGCGATGGCCTTGTGCCCGGCCGACCCAAACCATGGGCATGCCGTCCGGCAGGCAAAGTACAGCCTCGTTCAGAATCCGGC
>Ga0306920_100013802_pt1 | contig 11014 bp, 12 predicted proteins | sample flu12Cox44000170_FD_204666 | JGI IMG/M metagenome (GOLD analysis project Ga0306920, IMG submission 204666) | Lab enrichment of tropical soil microbial communities from Luquillo Experimental Forest, Puerto Rico - flux4day.12C.oxic.44.000.170 (v2)... | ecosystem: Environmental > Terrestrial >...
CTGCGGCCGCCTGGCCGACGAGGGCTGATGGGCCAAGCGCAAACCGGGGCGAACCGCCATTCGCCCCTGCTATTTCTTGAGCGGCGCGCCGCCGCCGGACTCTCCGGCCTTCAGAGCTGGATGATGACCGTCTTGATCTCGGTGTAGGCCTCGATCCCTTCTCGACCCTGCTCCCGACCGATGCCCGATTGTTTGAATCCCCCAAAGGGCAGCGCCGGATCGATGACGGCGTGGCAGTTGCCCCACACGGTGCCGGCCTTGAGTTTGGCGGCGAGCTTGTGCATCGCCGAGACGTCCTTGGTCCAGATGCTCGCAGCCAGGCCGTAGGTGGTGTCGTTGGCGGCCTTCGCGACCTCATCGAGCGTGTCGAAGCGCTGTGCGACGAGCACGGGGCCGAAGATCTCCTCGCGCACGATGCTCATCGAGGGCTTTACGTCGACGAGCACCGTCGGGTTGACGTAGTAGCCGTTCGCTGCGGCAGCGTTGCCACCTACGGCGATCGATGCGCCGTCGCGCTTGCCCTTCTCGATATAGCCCATGACGCGGTCCATCTGTTCCTTCGATACCAGCGGGCCCATGTGCGCCTCGGGATCGAGCGAGGGGCGTGGCCGCCAGAAGGCGGAGGCCTTCGCAACGCCTTCGACCATGCGATCGAAAATCGAGCGGTGCGCGAACAGCCGCGAGCCGGCGACACAGATCTGTCCCGCGTTGAAGAAGACGCCACCGGCCGCGGCGGGCGCGACCTCATCGACATCGACATCGGGCATCACGATCACCGGCGACTTGCCGCCAAGCTCCAGAGTGACGCGCTTGAGTGTCTCGGTAGCATTGCGGTTGATGATCTTGCCGACCTCGGTGGAGCCGGTGAACGCGACCTTGTCGACGTCCGGGTGCTTGACCAGACGATCGCCCGCGGTGTGCCCGTTGCCGGTAATGACGTTGACCACGCCCGGCGGAAAGCCGGCTTCCGCGACGAAGTCCGCCATGCGCAGCGCCGTCATGGAAGTCTGCTCCGCCGGCTTGAGCACCAGCGTGCAACCGGCGGCGAGGGCCGGCGAGATCTTGAGCGTCGCCATGATCAGCGGGAAGTTCCAGGGGATGATCTGGGCCGCCACCCCGACCGGCTGGCGCGAGACGTAGCTGAACACCTGGCCACGCGGCATTCCCAGAGGGTCCACGACCTCGCCGCCGATCTTGGAGGCCCAGCCCGCCATGTAACGCAGGTGATCCACGGAACCGGGGACATCGATCATCGTCGCAAAGCCGACCGGCTTGCCGTTGTCGATGGCCTCGAGCTCGGCGAACTCCGCGGCATGCGCCTCGATCAGATCCGCGAGCTTGTTGAGGGTGCGCTCGCGTATCTTCGGGGGCAGATTCGACCAGCGTCCGTCATCGAATGCCGCGCGGGCCGCGGCGACGGCGCGGTCCACATCGGCGTCGGAGGCATCCACGATGCGGCCGACTTCCCTTCCGGTGGAGGGATCCTCGACCACGAGCGTCGCACCGTGCGTCGAAGACACCCACTCATTGTTGATGAAGAGCGCGGGCTTGCGCGCGAGCGCCCGTTTGGCGGCCGGCGAGTATTCGCGCTGCACGAAGGAACTGCTGTCCTCGACGATCGGTTGCACGGTAGCCATTTCACTTATCCTCCGGGATTTCCCGGGCGCGGCCGCTCTGGCCAGTTTGTTTGTGTAGCGTACTAACTGAGCCTGGGAGGGTCAACGCAAAAGGCCAGATCGCGAGCTGGCGCTGTGCGGTGGCAGTGTGCCACCGATCAAGTACTTAGCCGCAGAACGCACCGCGACCGAGGAGCCCGCCAGCTGCGGCAGGAAGACCTCACGCGCGGGTGCGCCAACACGCAGACTCCCCGCCGGATCCGGTAGCTGCCAGCGCGGTGGCGTCAATTCCGACTGCCCGGCGGCCCGGGCAGCGCTGTCGCCGCGATGATCCTGGCATCGGCAAGGATACGGAGCACTTTGGCGATAACGAAATCGCCGAGTTGATCCTCCCCCTCTGGCGGCTGACTGTTCGTCGCCACCGTCAGCACGAGGTTGTACTGCGGCCAGTAGCCGAAAATGCAGCGATAGCCAAGCGTCGTGCCTTGATAGAACCAGAACCGTCCGCCGAGATCTGCTTTGTAGGCCTGACCGATATCGAGCCCGAACGCGAGCTCTTTCTCGGTCGCCTGATCAATCGCATCGCCGGTTTTCTGCGAAACGAGCTTCTTCATCTCATCCAGCTGCCGCTGCGGGATAACTCGCCCGCCGAATAGCGCGCGCACCCACTTCGCAAGGTCGCGCGGGTTGGAAATAATCGCGCCTGCTCCGCCCGCCCAGGACAGATTCTGCAGCCGCATGTCCTTGCCGATCAGTGGCGCGAGAGTGCTGCGCTCGCATGGAGCGGGCTGGTAGGAGAGACATTCGGCATTCTTGTAGAGCCCTGCCGGAACGCGGGCGAGCACCGCGTCGGGATAGCGACCGTCCGAGTAGAACGTATTGTGCAGTCCAAGCCGTTTGAACTCGTTTTCGAATGCCCCTTTGAGTGACAACCCCGACGCCTTCTCGATGACGAGTGCCGCGAGGATGTTGTTGGTGTTCGAATAGAACCAGCCGCTCGGGATCGGTAGTTGATTGTCGGGTCCGGGGTACGCAGCCTTGATCAGCTCTCGGTTCGTGAACTGATGGTCGAGGTCGGACGCCACGATCTTCCCGATGGCCACCGTCTCGCTGTAGTTCGGAATGTGGCTCGTCATGTTGAGCAGCTGGCGGATCTTCACATGACTCCAGGCCGGGTACTCCGGGAGCCAATCACCGACCGTCTGGTTGATGTCGAGCTTGCCGTCCGCTTCCAGCTTCAGAACGACCGCCGCTTCAAAATGCTTGGTGTTGCTGCCGATCTGAAAGAGCGTGTCGCCGTTGATCGGCGCGTTGTCGCGCAGGCCATCGCTCCCCGAGTACGCTTCGATGACCGGTCCGGGATCACCGACATCGACGTGCAGATAGATGGCGGAAACCCCTTCGATGTCGTGGCGCTGTGCAAGATAACCGTCGAGCGTATGTTGGATCTGCATTACGACGTTGCTGTCGCTGGCAAGCATGCTGCCCGGGAGCGAGAGTGCGGCAGAGGCGAGAAGAACGGCGATCGCAGGTTCCGTCCTCATGCTTGCATCTTCCGGTAACGCCGCTGCAGTCCGGAACAGCCGTACACGGGCGATCAACCAGCGTCAGTGCGTCCCGGACTCCGCGGCCGGCGGTGATTCGAACCAGTGCGTGGGAATGGTGAACGGCACTCTTGCTGCCGGACAGCTCCCGACGCGCTTGGCGCTCGTCTGCTCGAGATCCGTCTCCCAGCATTCATCGAACACTGAGCAATAGCAGGCGCGCAGCTTCAGCTGCAGGCGGGCGATGTCCAGCCGGTGCCAGATGTCGGCATTCGCATCCTTGAGCTCGAGGCTCATGAAGGACTCCGCATCACCCGCCCGCATCACCCTCGAGGCCACCTGCCCGATGACGAGATGGAGCGAGCGCGCGGTCGAGGAATCGAGCGGCGTCTTCGAATCGGTCATGCAGCAACGTTGCAGGAGCTCGGGGGCCGTCGCGACCGGCTGACCCTGCCACCACACCTCGAAGGTCTGGACGCGCGCCGGGCCGACGCCGTCATTTTCCACATTGAGTGTGATGCGCCGATTGCCCTGCGGATCCGTGTTGCTCGTGCTGTACATCAGAAAGGGCCAGGAATTGGCGGCCACCAGGCGATCCATGGCGTTGCCGTGATGCACGGCCACTGCGAGCGACACGATCGAAACGAACATCGCGGATAGCGCCAGCGTCAGATCGAGCCAGCGGCGTCCGGTACTGTGAGCGACGTGCGGAGTTTCGTGCTCAGGCTTCATGCCGATGCCTCGTCAGCCTGGCAATCCCTCATAGACCCTGAGTCCCGGCGGAATCAGCGCCCACTCCGGACGGCCGCGCGTGAAGATCGCGATGCGCGGCCGAAAGAGCGACGGGTCATCGAGCGATCCGGCGTAGATCGTGAAGCTGTCATCCGTGCCGACAGTTCCACCGAACACCAGCCCGCCGCAGACGGGACAGGAGTTGCGCACCGCATCCCGACCGCTGGCCGCCTTGCAGGCAAACTGCCGCGTTGCGCCGCTGAACCGCACGGCGTCGCTCCGGAAGCTCAAGAAGGGGATGAATCCCGCGCCCGACACCTTGCGGCAATCGGCGCAGTAGCAATGTCCCGTCATGGACGGTTCACCCTCGGCCTCGTAGCGCAGCGCGCCACACAGGCACCCGCCGGTGTATCGGGGCTGGGGGTCGCTCATCGGCCGATTATTGTCGCTGCCCCTGTGCCGGGCAAGTTTGCGCGCGCCGTCACTTGGCACCGTGCAGGCGCCGGGCGCGTCGCCGGTCGGTCGCCGCGATACCAACATCCTGTCTGCGCCGGTGGCGCGAGCGTCATGCCCGGTGTAACGTCAGCGGTTGCCACCACCAGGCAATACGCGCGGGTTGCGTCCGGGGCGGAACCGACATGAGCTTTGAGCTGCTGCAAGCCGGGCTGGCGGCGGTCATTGTGGGAGTTGCGGGCGCATCAGCCGCGCTCGCCGCGGATGGCGAGGTTGTGATCGGCAACCTGGACGACCTCTCGGGCGTTTACTCCGACGATGGTGGCCCCGGCTCGGTCGAGGCCGAAAAAATGGCGATCGCGGATTTCGGCGGCACGGTGCTCGGCCGCAAGATCGTTGCCTTGGTGGCCGACCACCAGAACAAGCCGGATATCGGGGCTTCGAGATTCCGGGAGTGGGCCGACCAGAAGGGGCTCGACATGATGATCGCCGGTGCCAACACCGGCGTCGCCATCGCAATGGCCAAGGTCGCGGTCGCCAAGAAGATACCGCTGCTCATCGTCGGCGCGGGCGGGTCGTCGTTGACGAACGAGGACTGTACCGCCTACAGCGTCCACTACGTCTTCGACACGACGGCGCTCGCGAACGGCACCGCGTCTGCCATGCTCAGGACCGGCGGCAAGACCTGGTTCTATCTGTCGGCCGACTACGCCTTCGGCACGCAGCTGGTGAATTCCGCGTCCAAGGTCGTCGAGGCGAGCGGCGGCAGGAATCTCGGTGTGGTGCGCGTGCCGCTGTCGACCGCTGACTTCTCGTCGTTCCTGCTGCAGGCACAGAGCTCGGGTGCCCAGGTGCTCGCCTTCGCCAATGCCGGTGATGACTTCCAGAACGCGCTCAAGGCGGCGCGGGAGTTCGGCATTACGAAGACCATGAAACCGGTCGCCCTGGTCGCCTTCATCAACAACATCCACAGTCTCGGCCTCGAGACTGCCCAGGGCCTGTATCTCACGACGAGCTGGTACTGGGACCTCAACGACGAGACCCGGGCGTTCGCCAAGCGCTTCCTCGAGAAGATGAAAACTCAGCCGACCATGGACCAGGCCGGCACTTACTCAGCGACGCTCACTTACCTGAGAGCGGTCAAGGCGGCGGGCACCACGGACGCCGACAAAGTCATGAGCGAGCTCAGGCGTACGAAGATCAACGACATGTTTACCAGGGGCGGTTACATTCGCGCCGACGGCGTCATGATCCACGACATGTATGTCATGCAGGTCAAGTCACCGCAAGAGTCGAAGTACCCCTGGGACTACTACAAAATAGTCACCGTCATGCCGGGCACCGAGGCCTTCGGGCCGATCACCGGCCGCTGCCCGCTTGCGCCGAAGTAAGGACTACCTGGCGCGGCCCTCGCCGTGTCGCGAGGTCAGCCGGGCGGTGAGAAGTGCAACAGGGCGCGCGCGCGGCACGGATGGCCGCGCTCGACAGCAAGCTCATTGACCCACCCGCGTCGTCCGGTCCTCCTGCGGGCCGCCGCTGATGTAGACCGTAGTGGAGAGCGAGAAGCTCGGCTCACCCCGGTCCTGAAACACCGCCTCGGCGTAGATTGCAGTGTAGTCGCCGCTCGAGCGCACCTCACATTCGTAGTCGGCCGCTGAGAGCCTGCAGTCGTGCGAACCCCAGTGCGCCTGATGAAAATCACGGCTTGCGCTCCTCGCGCTCCAGGCGAGCACTCGTGTCGGTGGCCTGTCGGCGTGGACCGAGAGATCGAGCCGGTCGCTGTGCTGCGCCAAGACTGCAGACACCTCCGGCAGCAGCTTGCCCTGCTCCGAGTACCGATGCAGAGCAGCGACGCTGCCGATGAGTCGGTCGACATCATGCAGGTCGTGCGTCTGATTGGGCAGATAAAGAACCCGTTTCTCCTGCGGCAGTCCGCTCCAGTAGAGGTTCAGAGCATCGAGTGGCCAGTACGGATCGTTCGTCCCGAGCAGGATGAGCTTGGGCTGGGTCAATCGGTCGCGGTAACTGTAGGGGTCGACCATCGACACGAGCTCGCGGCCCGCGGGCGAATCCATACGCTCGGGAAAATGAATCTGCTCGTAGTCCTGGATCTGCTCCGACAGCCCGCCGAAGGTCCGGCGTTGCAGCTCAACCTGTGCGCGCATGTTGAGCATGTCGATGACCATCGGGGCAACACTGGCGACGCGAGAATCGACGGCTGCCGTCAGCCACGATGTCCAGCCGCGCTTGGATGCGCCGGTGACCGTGAATCGCTCGATCTGGTGTTCCCACAGCTGGTGCGTGAGCTGCTGTACCGCATCCATGGCGCGCGCAGCACTCTTTACCATGGGCAGCAGCAGAGGCCACTCCGGATCGCCGGTGTCGAGATAGCGCTCGAATGTGTAGGCAATCAGCGCGTCCTCGCGGCGCCCGTCGAACAGCGGCTCGAACGGGACCTGCCGCACGATGGCCACGGGCGCGTGCAGTGCGTCCGCCAGCCGTACGAACACCCCGGCTGCGCGCGGCAAGGCGCGGGCATTGGTGCTCTCGTACTCCGGATCCCAGGAGCCACCGTCGATGAACAGCAGCGCCTGCTTCACCGGCACATCGAGATGGCGCGGCTTCACGATGAAAAGCTGGTGCTTCCAGGCGATGCCGCGCCACGTCTGTGAGATGAGAACGGCTTCGACATAGTCCGCGCCGCGAAAGCTTCCCCGACGCAGCGTACGGATGGCGTAGCTGCCATCGGGCTGGGCCACGTACCGGGCAAGCTCGTCACCGGCGCTCGCCTGCGGGGCATGCGCGAGCGCAGCACAGATCACGAGACCACTCCAGAGCGCAGGCGCGTGGCCGCAAAGGCGGCGTGAGCCATGTTCAATTGACACGCAGGGTCTCCGTTGCAGCAGTGAAATAGCCCGGCCCGACGCGCAACTCGTGCGTGATCGAGAGGGGCAGCGCGTGAAACAACACCAGCGCAATCGCCGCATGCGCGGCACCCAGCACGAGCACGTTCGGCACGTTGCGGTACAGGCGACAGGAAACCAGGCCCGCAAGAAAGGTGACGCTGATCAGGAAAGGATTGGGTAGATGAAAGAGGGCGAATGCGCTCGCCGCGCAGAGCGCCGCGCCCCACGAGCTGTCGAGAACGTCCAGTGACCTGCGATAGAAAAGGCACAGCAATCCATACTGTTGAGCAGTACCCCAGGCAAGGTGCCAGGGGATCTCGAACGGCAGTCCGACAGGTTCGAAGTGCCAGGTGCCGAGCGCCGCGCCTGCCGCGAGCGGCACTCCCACCGCGAGCGCCACGGGCACACGCGCCTGGAGTGCCGCAGCTCGCGAATTGTCGAGTCGCAGCCCCAGTGTGCGAGCGCTTTCATGGCAGCGTACATGGCTCACGTGGCACAAGGCAAAATAAAGGATGACCACCAGCACGCGGTCGCCGGGAAAGAGGTTCTGCCAGCCCCAGATGTAGGACAGGACGAGCACCAGCATCGCGAGCATCTCGGCCAGCGCGGCTGCGCGCGCACTTCCGCTCACGCCATCAGGGTGAACCCCACCGCCTCCGGCGTTAGCGCTCAAGGTGCTCATGCGGTGCCGAAGAGAACGCCCGTTCACCTGTCGGGTCCGTCCCTAGGGACGACCGCTGCCTGGCGGGAACGTTCCGCAAGCTTCAGGTCGACCGACTTCCAAGTCGCGCTTTCAGCGACCGTCTCGTGTCGCCAGATCAGCCAGCGGTGCGCCGCCGATGATGCGCGCGCAGTCCTCGATGCTCAGGCAATGGCAATCATGCCGCTCGCTTGAAGTCCTGCAGCTGCGCTTCCAAGGCTCGTTTGAAGGCCGCCCGCCCGGTGCAGCGCCCGAGGTAGGCGGCGAGGCGCGGTTCGCGCGAGACGAGGTCGGTGTGCGCGAGGATCCGCAGCACGGTGGTCATCATGAGATCGCCGGCCGTGAACCGCTCGCCATCCAGAAACGGCTTCTCGCCCAGCGATCTGGCGAGTGCAGCGAGGCGCCGCTCGACGAACGCGACTGCACCCGGCCGGCGCAGTTTCGCCCACTCTTCGCTCGCGTAGAACACATCGATCGCGGCGACATCCATGGCGAAAGGCTCGATGGAATTGAGCGCCGCGATGAGCCACTGAGTCGCTCGTGCACGCGCACCGGAGTCCTTCGGCAGCAGCGCCTCGCTGCGCTCACCGATGTGCAGCACGATGGCTCCGGATTCGAACAGCACGAGGCCGTCTTCCTCGAAAACGGGCACCTGGCCGAAAGGCTGCAGGGCACGGTATTGCGGCTGATCCTGATCACCCTGCTCGAGCAGACGTGTTTTGTACGGCAGTCCCGCCTCTTCGAGCGCCCAGCGCACGCGCAGGTCGCGCACCTGGCCCTTGGCGAAGTCCGGAACCCACTTGAAGGCTGAGATCGTGATCACGGGGTGTCTCCTTGAGCTTCAAGTTCCGGTCGAGAGGTAGCGTTCGAGCTTGTGCAGCGCGCCCGCCCAGCCTCGTTCGTGGCTGCTGCGCGCAGCCTCGGTCTGCAGCCGCTCGTGGGTGAAGGTGAGCTCGGTCCCGGCATCGACCGGTGCGAGCTCGATGACGACTCGCGAAACCTCGCCCCGCTCATCGGGGTCGCCCCCCACCGTCCACTGCCAGCTCATGACCACGAGCTTGGGCGCGATGAGCTCGAGGTACTGACCGGTGCTCTCGTGCTCGCTTCCGTCGAGCATGCGAAAGCGCACCCGAAACAACCCGCCGACACGTGCATCACTCTCCGCGAGCAGTACCGGGCCCGCGTCCGGTCCCCACCAGTGAGCGATGCCCTCGGCACTCGTCAGAGCCGCGAACACCACCGCGGGCCGCGCGCGGATTCGACGCACCAGGGTGAGGCTCGTCATCGCCCGGCCCGCCTCGCTGCGACGTCCTCGCGTTCGGCGTACTCTGCGAGGCGATCGAGGCTGCGCGACCAGAAGCGCTCGTAGCGACGCAGCCAATCCAGTGCGTCCCGCATCGGCTCGGGCCGCAGTCGCACCGTGACGGTTCGACCTTCTTTCGAACGCGTGATGAGACCGGCATCCTCGAGCACGTCCAGATGCTTCATCACCGCCGGCAGCTTTATCGCGAAAGGTGTCGCGAGCTCACTCACCGTTACCCGGTCTTCGCGTTCGAGCCGCGCGAGGATCGCCCGGCGGGTTTGATCGACGAGCGCCGCGAACGTCCGGTCGAGCTGTGCAGGTCGATACTTCACCATGTGGTGAAGTGTCGCGTCGTTCATGCCCCGTGTCAACCCCGGGTGCCGAGCGCGCGGATGAGGCTGGACTCCGAAGCCATGAAAGTACAATGTACGCGCGCCCTGCCATCGGGCGCCCGGCCTTGCGTGTTGGGACGTCGCACCGTACCGTCGGCGACCCTGCGCGAGCGACGGCCTTTCGGCAACCAGGGAGTTTCCGTGGTCGACCCGCACCGTATCTCGAGGATGTTCGATCTCTGGGTATTGAGGGTCCTCCGAGCCATCATGGCGCTCGGCATCACTGCCGCCTTGGCCATCCTCGTGCTGCTGGTGCTGCGCGAGCTGGGTCGATCGTGGACGCAAATCGACAGCGTTGCCGAGTTGCAGCAAGCTGTTCAGGCCCTGTTCGCCGGCGTACTACTGGTCGTGCTCGGACTCGAGCTCATGGATACGCTCAGGTATTACTTCATCGAGCATCGGCTGCGTGTCGAATTTCTCATCAGCGTGGCGCTGATCGCGGTCGCACGTCACGTGATTCAGCTCGACTACGAGCACGAATCACCGTCGCTCGTGATTGCGATCGCCGTGCTCATCTTCGCTCTCGCCGCAAGCTATGTCGCTCTGCGGAGGTTCGACTACGGGGCGCGGAAGAGCCCTGATCGCTCGTAGCGCCGCCGTCTCCGTCTGAGACAACCGCAGCCGCAAGGCATCCGGATCCTGCGCACGTAGTAAAGATGGTAGCCGCTGTACGGCGGCGGTTCCGCACCGGTCGGCGCCTACATCGATGAGCTCCTGCCGGATATCCTGGAGGGGAAGATCCAGCCCGGCCGCGCCGTGACATCTGCGGGCGAACGACCATGGCGGATCGTGAAACCCATCAACGTTCCGCCAGAAGATTGCGCCAGACTTCGCGCCATGAGCATTTTCACAACCGTTGTGCTGATGGTCGCCACGCTGGTCGCGGCGTACATGCTTTGGTCGCTGCTGCTCCGTGCCGAGCATCTCTACACCCGCGTGGAAGGCCATGGGCAGACCGCGGCCGATATCGCGGGCATCGCGTTCCTGGGGCTTACCGCGGTAATCGTAGTCGGCGCTCTCGCCGCGCTTCGCATTGAGGCACGGCAGCTGATCAGCGCACTCCTCTACTGAGCCAGGCTTTGTCGCCCCGGGGTCAGGCGGCGTGACGCCGGGACGCGCTCACTCGCCTGGCGGCAGCGCCGTCCAGGCGCCCACCACGCGGGGCAGGAACATCACACGCTCGTATACGAGTGCATCCTCGTGCATGCGCATGGCGAGGGTGTCGATGTCGATTTCCGCCGCACTGGCAAAACCGGTCCGCTCGATCAAGGGCAGGAGGCTGCGCAGGACGCCTACGGGGTACCCGTATCCCGTCGGGACAGGCCCGCACACGATGGGTGTCGCGGCCGTCATGTCCGGCGGAGGGAG
>Ga0306920_100013803_pt1 | contig 11013 bp, 11 predicted proteins | sample flu12Cox44000170_FD_204666 | JGI IMG/M metagenome (GOLD analysis project Ga0306920, IMG submission 204666) | Lab enrichment of tropical soil microbial communities from Luquillo Experimental Forest, Puerto Rico - flux4day.12C.oxic.44.000.170 (v2)... | ecosystem: Environmental > Terrestrial >...
TCAATCTCATTTTCGAGGTGATCAAGAACAACGTGGCGGCATTTTTCATCAAGGAGAAGGCCGCAGGACGGTTGGCCAAGGAGGCCAGCGAAGATCGACTGGCGGGCTTTTGCATCGCCGCGATCCTCATGAGCAAGATAGGGCGCAATAGCCAGCCCTGGGAAGACACGGTTCGCGAGGCCCTGACCCACCTTAAGCGATACGCTGTCACGCTCGGACAAGGCTCAATGACTCGCCGGAGCACCGCCGCACGCAGGGCCCGCGTCAGCAGCGGGTGACCGGGTCTCGCAGCATGCGTTCGCTACGATCATTCGGCAAGCCCTGGCGGCGCCTTGAGCCACGGATAGCCTGACCTCGCCTTGGCGCGTGCGTAATCGAACAGCCGGTTCATGTAGGTGCGATCGAACTCGCTGAGGTGGGGTTCGGTGAAGTCGTTCGGTATGAACGCGAGCCTGAATTGCACGCCGTCACGCTTGGTCGTCGTGTAAATTCGATAGAGATCGCCGACCCCGCTGCTGGCGGTGAGGGTCGAAACCGCGCGGGTCGCGATGGACAGCGTGCGCCGCTCGGTTTGCTCCGCATCCACGCGCAGCTTGCCGTTGCGGATGATGTAGGCGGTCCGCGAGCGCGCAGGTCCGATTCCCCCGAGCCTGCCGACCGCTATGCTGGGCGGATAGAGGAACGCCTGAGCGATGGCGCCGCCATCGACGTGCAATTCCTGATAGGGCTTCCCGTTATAGCTGACGTCGAACATGACCGGCGGGAAGAACGCGGGTATCGAGGCCGATGCCAACAGAATGCGGCGGATCAGATCGAGCGCCTCCGGGCGACCGCTTTGCGCGATGGCGCCAATGTTCCAGATCACCGATTGGCCCGCATCCAGGTTGGTCGTGGCGATGAACAAGAGGCGGCCGCGGGCGTACTCCCGCGCGATGTCGGCGGCGAGCCGCTCGTCCATGTACCTTGCAATCAGGTTGCTCAGCGGGGCGGTGTCGGCCATCGCGTCCGATGCGACCGCGGCGAAGATCGGTCGGCTCGCAAAGACGTCTCTTTGATCAATGGTGGTGAATATCTTGCTCAGCGCCGAGTCGTATTCTGGCCCTGCGAACGCAAACGGCGCCACCAGCGCCCCCGCACTCACCCCGGTCACGCCCTTGAACGTCGGACGCGTCCCGTGCTCCGACCAGCCGACCAGGACTCCGGCGCCGAACGCTCCGTCATCGGCGCCACCCGAGATGGCCAGGTAATTGGTGTCCGGCAAAGGGCGATGAATGGATTGGAAATAGGCGGCTTCGCGCGCAAAGGCTCGCCTGAACTCGGCGATCATCGGTGCAGGATCGCCTTCGGCGAGGAAGCGGGCATTCGCTATGCCCGCCACCTGCGCCTGGCTGGCTTCCGCCTCCGGCGGAACTCGGCCAAGTTGGGCGCATCCAACCAATGCAAGAAGACCGAGCGCGCACGCAGGCGCAGCTGATAGGAAACGCATCACGAAGGTTCCCGCCTCATTCTCCCGCCAACAGCACGCCCTCCGGCCGACACGGCTTGATCGTCGTCACGCTCGTCTTGATCCTAGGACACTCGCCTCACCCGCCGGTGAGTGTATGGTGGCTTCGAATGTCACATGCAGCTTCACACGAAGCCGACTTGATTCCAGTGCTCGACGATCTTTCCGTTGGCGAACCGAAAGAAGTGGAAGTCCTTCATCTCGATCCGTTTGCCGGATCCCGGTATTCCAAAAAGCTCACCCACATGCGTGGCCGTTGCCGTGTTCCACATCGCGACATAGTCACCTTCCGCAACGAGGTTCTGAATGCTCGCCTGTAGGTCAGGCAGCGCCGATCGAACCGCCCGCACGAATTGAGCAAAGCCGTCAGGGCCGTCCTGCTTGCCGGGAACTTGTTCATGTCCGCGATCGACAAAGTCGGGTGCGAAAATTTCCGATGCGACCTCGAGCTTGCCCTGATTAAACATGTGCTCGACGATCCTTCTGACCAGCTCCTTGTTATGCTCGTTGCCTGCAGCATCGACCATGTCGCTTCCTCCTCCCATCGTGTCACCGAGATAGCCTCATTCTCCCGCCAACAGCACGCCCTCCGGCCGACGCGGCTTGATCGTTGCCACACTCGTTTCGTGAATGTCCCGCGCAGGCCTGGTGTCGCTCTCCGGCCTGCGGACGCGGAACCAGGAGGCGTAGAGCGCCGGAAGGAACAGGAGCGTCAGGATGGTCGCGACGAGAAGCCCGCCCATCAGGGTGATGGCCATCGGCGCCCAAAAGACGCTCTCCGACAACGGGATCATCGCCAAAATAGCTGCTAGCGCCGTCAGGACCACCGGCCGCGCCCGTCGCAGCGTTGATTCGATGATCGCCACCCACGGCGCGAGCCCGCCGCGGACGTCCTCGTCGATCTGCTCCACCAGGATGACCGTGTTGCGCATGATCATGCCGCCAAGCGCGATCAGGCCGAGCAGGGCGGTGAACCCAAACGGTGCGTTGAAGGCGAGCAGGAAGCCTGAGGCGCCGATCAGTGCCAGCGGTGCAGTCGAGAAGACCAGAAACAGCTTTGAGAAGCTTTGCAGCTGGATCATGAGCACCGTCAGCATGGCCAGGAACATGGCCGGGAAGATGCCGAACAAGGCGACGTTCGCCTTGTTGCTTTCCTCGATCGAGCCGCCGAGCTCGATTCGGTAGCCCGGCTGTAACGCCTCGATCACGCCTGCGAGCTTCACCTGGACCTGGGTGCTGACGGTCGGGGGCTGGACGCCCGGTGCCACGTCAGCCCGCACCGTGAGCGCGTATTCGCGATTGCGACGCCAAAGGATGGGGTCCTCGAAATCATAGTGAATGCGGGCGATCTGCGAGACGGGGACGCGCACGCCGCCACGAGCCGGGATGGTGAGGTCCGCGATGCCGTCGAGATTGAGCCGCTCGGAGGGAACCGCCCGCGCCACGATATCGATGAGATTGATGCCCTCGCGATATTCGGCGATTTTCAGGCCCGATAGCAGGGCTTGCAGGACGAACGAGACCTCCTGCGGCGTCAGCCCCAAGGCGCGTGCACGCTCCTGGTCGATCTCGAGCCGCACGGCTTTCGCCTGCTCGTTCCAGTCAAACTGCACATCCCGAGCGTTGGGATTCTGGCGCATGATCTCGCGCACCGCGCCGGCGATCTCGCGCAACTTCTGTGGATTGGGGCCGATCACGCGGAACTGGACCGGAAAGCCGACCGGGGGGCCGAAATTCAGTTGATCGATGCGCGCACGCGCGCCCGGCACGGCTCCTTCGGCGATGGCGTGCTCGAGCTTGGCCTTGAGCCGCTCGCGACCCTCGGGTCCCGTCGTCATGATCACGATCAGCGCGAAACTCTCGTCCGGAAGCACCGGATTGAGGGCGAGGAAGAAGCGCGGCGAGCCCTGGCCGATATAGGTGGTGAATGTTTTTACATCGCTGTCTCCAGCCAGCATCTGCTCAGCTTGCCGTGCCGCGGCTTCGGTTGCCCGGATTGTGCTGCCCTCCGGCAGGCGGATCTCGATGAACAGCTCTGGACGCGACGAGGTCGGGAAAAACTGCTGCTGAATGAAGGTAAAGCCGAAAACGGCAAGCGCGAACGCCGCGGCCGTGGCCGCAAGCGCAGTCTTGCGGTGCTCGACCGACCAGGTCACGACCGCTCGCAGCGACCGATAAGCGCGCGAGGTGCGCGGCTCGTGGTGGGCCGCAGGCGTGAAACCTGGCAGGAGCTTCACGCCAAGGTAGGGGGTGAAGATCACCGCGACGAGCCAGGACACCACGAGCGAGAGGCCGACCACCCAGAAGATGCCGCCGGCGTACTCGCCCGCTGATGACTTGGCAAATCCCACCGGCAGGAACCCCGCCGCGGTGACCGCCGTCCCGGTCAGCATCGGAAAGGCGGTCGAGGTCCAGGCGAAGGCCGCCGCCTCCAGGCACCAGCATCATCTCGACCGAGATGATGGCATCATCGACCAAGAGCCCCAGCGCGATGATCAAGGCGCCGAGCGTGATGCGGTCGAGCTTCATGCCCGCAATGTCCATCACGATGAAAACTATTGCCAGGACCAGCGGCACCGCGAGCGCGACGACGATCCCGGTTCGCCAGCCGAGCGAGATGAAGCTCACTGCGAGCACGATGATGAGCGCTTCGAGGAAGGACCGGAGGAACTCACCGACCGATTCGGCAACGACTTTGGGCTGGTCGGCGATCTGCTCGATGTCGACGCCGGTAGGAATGCGGCCGCGCAGCTCGCGGATCGCGGTGCCAAGGTTGGTGCCGAGGTCCAGCACATTGCCGCCCTCCGCCATCGCAACGGCGACGCCGACGGCCGGCTTGCCTTGATGCCGAACCAGAAAGCTCGGCGGATCCTGGTAGTCGCGCTTCACGTCGACGATGTCGCCAAGCCGAAAGGTGAAGCCGTTCGCCTCGACCGGCACGGCGGCGACGGCCTCCACGGCATCAAATGCACCGGAAACCCGGACCGGAACGCGGTCGTTGGCGGTCTCGGCGAAGCCCGCCGGCACCACGGCATTTTGCTTGTGAATACTGTCGATGATGGCCTGCGGCGGGATACCGAGCGTCGACAGCTTCCTGGAGCTATATTCCAAATAAATGCGCTGATCGACCGTTCCGACGATATCGACCTTGCTGACGTCGTGCACCTGCAACAACCGCTGTCGCACCGTCTCGGCATAGTCCTTGAGCTCGGCAAGGCCCAGGCCGTCGCCTGAAAGCATGTAGACAGCCGAAAACACATCCCCGTACTCGTCGTTGAACACGGGTCCGATCACGCCTTCGGGCAAATCCTGCTTGATGTCGGTGCTCTTCTTGCGCACCTGGTACCAGATGTCCGGGACTTGTCGGCCAGGGACGCTGTCCTTGAGCTGTGGTTGCAGGACCGTCACGCCCGGCCGGGAATAGGTCTTGACGTAGTCGAAATAGGGCAGCTCCTGCAGGCGCTTTTCGATGCGGTCGGCAACCTGGGACTGCATCTCCTCCGCGGTGGCGCCCGGCCAGAACGCCTGGATGACCATCGTCTTGATCGTGTAGGAGGGGTCCTCGGCGCGACCTAGATCGAAGTAGGAGCGCGCACCGGCAAGCGAGATCGCAATGATCAGGAACAGCACCAGAGCCTGATGCCTGACCGCCCAGGCCGAGAGATTGAATCGGGACATGAAATCGGCCCTGATCAATTGCTCGGGTGACGCTCTTCGACCACGCGGATGGGCTTGTTTTCATCGAGCAGCTGCGCTCCGAGCGCCACCACCCGATCCCCGGCATTCAAGCCCCCGGTGATCAGCACATTATTCTGGCGGTATTCGATCACGCTGACGAAGGCTCGACGCAAATGCGCGCCATCAGGGGTGAGGACCCAAACCGAGGGGCCAAGGCCATCGTTGTAGATGGCGCCCAGCGGGAGCTGCACCGCAGGTCGGCTCCCCTTTAGGACCAGCCGAACCGTCGCCGTCATGCCGAGCACGACGGCGTCGTCGGCCGCCTCGATGGTGAAGCGTGCCTGATAGGTTCGCGTGGCCGGATCTGCCTGCGGCGAAAATTCGCGTAATATCGCCTTGTACTGGTGTGAGCCGTCCGCCCACAGGTCGATGGTGGCATCCGAGGTCCGCGCGTCATCGAGGCGCGATTCGGGAATCGCGACCACGACCTCGCGTTCGGCGAGCTGGGCGAGGCGCGCCACCAGCTGGCCGACCGCCACCACCTGGCCCACCTCGACCGGCAGCGTCGTAATGATGCCGGCTTCGTTGGCGCGCAGCTCGGTATAGGCCACCTGGTTGCGCGCGGTTTCCAAGGCGCGCTGCGTCCGCTCGACGCGACCCTGGGCCTCGTCGGCCGCGGCCTTCTTCAGATCGTATGTGGCGGGAGAGACCCAACCCTGCGCGACCAATTTTCCGGAACGCCGCTCTTCTGCGGCAGCTTGTGCGAGGCTCGACTTGGCGGCGGCGAGATCGGCCAGCGTCGACTCCACAGCGAGGCGGTAGTCGCTCGGATCGAGGCGCGCAAGCACTTGGTCCTTGGCGACGTGGTCGCCGACATTGACCAGCCGCTCGACGATCTTTCCGGCGACGCGAAAGCCGAGGTCGGTTTCGTAGCGCGCCCGGACGACGCCGGTATAGGACCTGGCCTCGGCTGTTTGCTCGAACGCAATTTGCTCGACGCGCACCGGCGCTGGCGCTTCCGCGCTTGGGTGCTCCTCCTTGCAGGCGCCGAGCGCAAGCAAGGAGGCCGTCGAGAGAATCGCCGCAACGGGGAGGCGGGACCACCCGTTCTCGCCCCAGGGAAGGCGCATCATCGTTTCCTCCGACTCGCCAATGAGAAAATTGGCCGCGCCAGAAAAGGCCATCTAGCGCCCGGTACGACCCGCGCGGCAAACTCCGCACCTTGATGCGCCGAACCAAGTCAGCGCCCTGCTAAGTGTGCTTTGCGCCAATTCTCGATGGAATTATCATTCGTGGACTGAAATCATGCGTTTTCCGCATCAAGTGGCGCAGTGGTCGTGCACGGGCAGGAACGGTAAATCAAACACCTTCGATCACGCGCGCAATACAGAAACTTGAGCGTACTTTGGGCGGCGTCCCCATTCGCCGCGAGCGCCCGGCGACCCACCTGACAGAAGTGATCGACCTCAAGGGCAGAGTCTCGTGCTCAGGACCCACTGCGAGAAGCATGGTGGAAAGAAGTTCGACATGCACAAACGGATTACCCAAGGTTAGCCTCCTATCGCGCAAAAGAGAGCTCCTCGTGGCGTCGGGAATAGAGTTGCCACACAACGAGACACAAACTGACCCATAGCAGCGGAACATAGAAGGCCACGATCAGGAAGGTGACCGCCGATGCCGATTCATACAGGTGTTCCCGCACTCCGAGAAATGAGGTGTACACAAGATCGAATACCGTTTCCGCGACGAGGGCCCAAATGAGCACCGCAGCGATGTTGGCGCGGTAGCGCAGTGCGACGATGGCGCCCACCGCGAGGATCGCACCGATGACGTCACCGAACACGATGACGTCACTGGTTTCATCAGACACGGCAAAGCCGAAATGCTGGGCGGAAAATATCTGCAGCGCGACGACCCGGAATGCTTGAACCCACAATAGCGCGGTCAGCGCCTCGGCGCGCGGCCGGTTGGCAAGCCAGGGCGCCACGTACCAGACGGCTATCATTGCGAACATGATGAAGTTGAGAAGGTTGGCGAGAGCTGCAGCCGCTGTAAGGGTCATCGCATGCTCCTCAATCGCGCGTCGGTTTCCAGCGCTCGACTAGCTCTTGCGGAACCAATCGAGCGCGTGCTCCCGTTTGGTGAACCAGGCGGTAGGAAAGACGGCGGATCCCTCGAAGCCTTCCTTGCCGCCCGCCTCGATCGTGTTCGGCGCTCCCTCCGGCGCATGGACCGCGAATTTCTTGACGCCAGCGGCGCCGTAGCGTGGGGTGATGCTGTCGTCGCGCCATTGCATCACGTTCGGGCCGAAGCGGTGGCGGAACTGGGTCGCATCGATGAGTAGAAACGACGGGCGGATTTGCTCGGCTTGCCAGGCGTACAGCGCCAGGGTGGCCTTGAAGCCGCCGTCGGTCATTTCACCGGGCAACCAGCGCAGCTCGAGAATGTGTTCCGCTTTATGGTGAACAATTTCACCCCATGCATTGCTGGCCACTTTCATCGTCTCGACCCTCCTTCGATAGTTGCATGCGAGTGCACGCGCTTCCTTTCATCCGGCCCGGACGGAAAGTATGCGTTGCGCTAATTCACGATGGAATTATCATTCGCGCATCGAAGTCGTGCTTTTTCCGCATCAATCCGAAAGCGGCGGCGGCTTCGTGCTTGACACACACGGGCAAATCAGTGTACTCAGTAAATTGAAACTGACGAGGTGCGCGCCGATCTCGGGCGAGCCCGGGATCGTTTGTTTTTGCGAGTCGGATTTAACCGTTTTCCCCGGAGCCCGGCGGCAAGCTCTGCGCTGGCTGCATGACTCCGACCCGCCTCGGGGGCTCCCTTAGTTGTTTCCACATTGCAATAACAAGCCGCGGCTGCCTCGCAGCCATGCATTCGGTGAGTGTCTCCCTCTGGTTCCCGCCATGTCGTCCAAGCCGTCGATGGATCACGTTCCGCTCACGCCCGTGGGAAGCTTCCTTGCCGGATTCCGCGCGGCCGCGACCTCCGTCTTCAGCCTGGTGCTGATCGGCACCTATGTGGGGGTGGGGGCGCTCGGCCATAACTATGGCTTCAGCCTCGCCTGGGTGCTGCTGTCGACCTTGCTGGTGTGGGCCGGGCCCGCGCAGGTGATTTTGATCTCGACGCTCGGCGCCGGCGCGCCGCCGCTCGAAGCCGCGGTGGCGGTCGGGTTGAGCGGCATGCGGCTCCTGCCGATGGTGGTGACGCTGTTGGCGCTGATCAAGCGGGCGGACACGCGCGCGCGCGATCTCCTTCTGCCCGCGCATCTGACGGCGGTGAGCATGTGGGTGGAGTCGCTGCGCCTCCTGCCGACCGTGCCGCGCGAGGAGCGCATCGCCTTCGCCAACGGGCTCGGCTGCGGCTTCTTGCTGGCCGCGCATGGCGGAGCCGTGCTCGGCTACTATCTCGCCGCCTCGTTCCCGCCGCTGCTGACGGCCGGGCTCCTGTTTCTCACCCCGATGGCGTTTTTGGCTTCGACGGCGCGCAACAGCAGGCTCCTCGCCGAGCGGCTGGCGCTCGCCTTCGGCCTGCTGCTCGCTCCGCTGCTCGCCTATGCGGGGATCGGGCTCGATCTGATGTGGACTGGCGTGCTGGGGGGAAGCGCGGCCTACGCGGTGCATCGCCTGCGCGAGGCGCGGCGATGAGCATGCTCGGTGATCTGGCGCCTTATCTGGTGCTGCTCGCGGCGGGCTTCCTGCCCAACGAGATGTGGCGGATGCTCGGCGTTGTCGTGGCGCATGGCCTCGACGAACGCTCCGAGCTCGTCCTCTGGGTGCGCTCGGTCGCGACCGCGCTGCTCGCCGGGGTCGTCGCCAAGATTCTTTTCTTCCCGCCGGCCGGCCTGGCCGAGGTGCCTCTAGCGGTTCGGCTCGTCGCCATCGCGATCGGATTTGCCGCCTTCCTGACGCTGCGCCGCTCGGTGCTCGCCGGCGTTGTGGTCGGCGAGGCGGGATTGATGCTGGGCGCGCTCTGGTTCCCGGGGTGAAATGATTAGATGCGTATTATGCTACCTCAATTTTGTCAGAACGAACTCGATTTCCTCAATGAAAACAGTGCCCGCCCATTTAATGCTAGGATGTACAAAAGGGCGGCCACAACAGAAGGCAGAAAGCCATGTCGATTTGGATGCGCGCGAGTTGCCTTGCGTTCGCCGTGCTGTTCGCCGCTCCAGCCGCCGCGCAAGAGACGCAGACGGCGAAAACCCGGCTTGCCGCAAGCCAAGGGCCCCAAGGCCCGAAGATCTTCCCGTTCGGCGTGCCCACCGGCCTGCTCAAATATTGCGGCGCCGACTTCGTTTGCTACACCGGCATCCCGCTGCGCTGCGCCTACAACACCCGGCCCTTCCAGGACATCGCCAAGCATCAATGCTACTGCGTGCACGACGGCTGCCCGCAGTAGAAAGGCTCTCCACGCATCGCCTCAACGCAGCGCGGCGGCGAGCCGCGCGGCCTGCTCCTTGAGCACCTCGGGGGCCTCCTTCTGGCTCGCCGGCGGCTTGAGCGCCACGCCGTCCTTGCGCGGAATGACATGGACGTGGAGGTGGAACACCACCTGGCCGCCGGCGGCCTCGTTGAATTGCTGCACCGTGACGCCGTCGGCGCCAAACACCTCGACGCTCACCTTGGCGATCCTCTGCGCGACCTTCATGACATGGGCGAGGTCGTCGGGCGCGACGTCGAGAATGTTGCGCGATGACGCCTTCGGCAGCACCAGCGCGTGGCCGGGCGCGCGCGGCATGATGTCGAGGAAGGCGAGCGCCTTGTCGTCCTCGTAGATCTTGTAGCTCGGCAGCTCGCCGCGCAATATTTTGGCAAAGATGTTGTTGGAATCGTAGGCGGGCATGACGGCCTCCCTCTTCAAGCGGACGACTGCTTGCGGAACGGCGCAGCTTGCGCGAACTCCTCGATCTCGTCGGCCACGAAGGCGCGCTCGTGTTTGAGGAAATCCGCAATCGCCCGCCGCAGCGCCGGATCGACGATGTAGTGCGCCGAGTAGGTGGTGGTCGGCAGGTAACCGCGGGCGATCTTGTGCTGGCCCTGCGCGCCGGCTTCGACGCGGCCGAGCTTGTGGGTGATGGCGTATTCGATCGCCTGATAGTAGCACACCTCGAAATGCAGGAACGGATGATGCTCGATCGCACCCCAGTGCCGGCCGAACAAGGTGCTCGAGCCGATGAAGTTGATGGCGCCGGCGATCCAGCGTCCTGCGCGCCTCGCCATCACCAAGAGGATGCGCTCGCGCATGCTCTCGCCCACCATGGAATAGAAGGCGCGGGTGAGATAGGGGCGGCCCCATTTGCGTGACCCGGTCTCCATGTAGAACGCAAAGAATGCGTCCCAGACCTCCTCGGTGAGGTCGGAACCGGTGAGCCAGTGGATGCTGATGCCTGCTTTGAGCGCATCGGAGCGCTCGCGGCGGATGGTCTTGCGCTTGCGCGAAGCGAGCGCGGCGAGGAATTCGTCGAAGCTGCCGTAGCCTGCATTCTCCCAATGGAACTGACGGTGGGTGCGCAGCAGGTAGTCGTGGGCGCCCAAGAGCCGCCATTCGGGCTCGGTCGCGAAGGTGACGTGCACCGAGGAGGTATTGGAGCGGCGGCAAACCTCGGCGAGCCCTTCGGCGAGCGCTCCGCGCACCGCCTGCGCGCGCGCGGTCGGACGCACCAAGAGGCGGCGCCCGGTGGCGGGCGTGAACGGCACACTCACCTGGAGCTTGGGATAATAGCTGCCGCCGGCGCGCTCATAGGCTTCGGCCCAGCCGTGGTCGAACACGTATTCGCCCTGCGAATGCGACTTGGCGTAGCAGGGCGCGACCCCGAG
>Ga0306920_100013804_pt1 | contig 11012 bp, 11 predicted proteins | sample flu12Cox44000170_FD_204666 | JGI IMG/M metagenome (GOLD analysis project Ga0306920, IMG submission 204666) | Lab enrichment of tropical soil microbial communities from Luquillo Experimental Forest, Puerto Rico - flux4day.12C.oxic.44.000.170 (v2)... | ecosystem: Environmental > Terrestrial >...
CCGCCATGCGTTTCCGCTTGTTATTTACAACGATTTACAACCCGGCCGCATTGGACTGCACCCCTTAGCTGAGACACGAAAACTAACCGTGACCCCAAACAGGCGCGTTGACTAACAATGACCGACTACGGAGCTTGCCTTCGCAATCTGGCTCGCGACGGACCACCCGAAGCTGTCGCGCGCCGCGCTCGTCCGCGCGTATTGATTGCGCGGCGGCCAGTTTTTCACCTGTATTTTCAGGCGCTGCTTCACGTGAACTCTGGCACTTCGCTAGAGTCCAGATTTCTGCTGCTCGGCTTCCGGCACCGCATATTTCGACATCAGCGGGAATTGCAGGGCGGCGAACAAGAAGGTCAGGGGGATAACACCGAAGACCTTGAAGCTTACCCAGAAGTCCGTGCTCTGGGTGCGCCAGATGATCTCGTTGAGCACAGCGAGCGCGAAGAAGAACAGCGCCCAACGCAACGTCAACTTGCGCCATCCCTCCTCAGTGAGATGAAATACCGAATCGAATACTGTCCCCAGCAGCGACTTGCCAAGGACAAGTCCGCCCAGCAGAACCGCGCCGAACAGAAGATAGATGATCGTAGGCTTGAGCTTGATGAAGAGCTCATCGTGCAACAGCAATGTGAGCGAGCCGAATACAAGCACAATCACCGCGGTGATAAGCGGCATGATCGGCAAGTGCCGCGTGAGCGCGTAGGAGATCGCAAGCGCGATTACCACGGCGGCCATGAAAACCGCAGTGGCGACAAAAATGCCGCCACGCTCGCCACCGACAATCCCGGCGGGCAGCATCGGCCCGACCAGCGGCAGGAACAGCGCCGGGCGGGCGTTGGCAAAGAAAAACAGCAGCAAGGGCCCGATATCGAGCGCAAGCTTGAGGAAAGGATTGAGCTGCGCGTTTTTCCCGCTCATGCAATTCCCGCAATAGCCTTTGCGAACTCCTGCGCCGAGAACGGCGCAAGATCGTCAATGCCCTCGCCAACGCCGACGAAATGCACGGGTAACCCGTACTTCTCGGCTATGGCGACGAGGATGCCGCCGCGCGCAGTGCCGTCGAGCTTTGTCATCACGAGGCCCGTCACTCCCGCCACCTCCCGAAACACCTCCACCTGGGCAAGCGCGTTTTGCCCGACCGTCGCGTCGAGCACGAGCAGCACCGCGTGCGGAGCACGGGCATCCACTTTCTTCATTACCCGCACCATCTTTTCAAGCTCGTCCATCAACATGGCTTTGTTCTGCAGACGGCCGGCGGTGTCCACCAGCAAGAGATCGATCTTGTCTGCGCGTGCCTGCGCGAGCGCATCGAAGGCGAGACCCGCCGCATCGGCGCCAGGCTCGCGTGCGATGACGCAGGCGCCGCTGCGGGCGCCCCAAATCTTCAGCTGATCGATCGCGGCTGCGCGGAACGTGTCGCCGGCCGCCAACATCACCGAGTGCCCTTGCGCCTGCGCCTTTGCCGCGAGCTTGCCAATGGTGGTGGTCTTCCCGGAGCCGTTGACACCGACAACCAGGACGACAAAGGGCTTGGCCTTATCAAGCTCGAGCGGCTTTGCCACAGGAGTGAGAACCTTCTCCACTTCCTGCGCGAGCACGGCTTTCACTTCCTCGGGCGTGATCGACTTGTCGTAGCGGCCCTGGCCGACCGCGGCGGCGATCCTCGCCGCGCAATCCATGCCAAGATCGGCGCGGATCAGCACCTCCTCGATCTCGTCGAGCATGGCCGCATCGAGCTTGCGCTTGGCCACCAGATCGGTGATGGCGCCGCCGATCGAAGCCGACGTGCGCCTTAAGCCGCCGCTGAGTCGCCGCCACCAGCCTTGCTTGTCATCAGCGCTGTCGCTCATGCAGGACCCGTGATAGCCATCTCGCTATGACCGAGGAAGAGATAGTGGCGCGGCTGCTTTACCGCGACGGCCTGATGCTGGTGATCGACAAACCCTCGGGAATTGCGGTTCACAAGGGCCCGAAAGCATCGCGCGAGAGCGAGAGTCTGCAGGATTATTTCAACGCGCTCCGGTTCGGGCTGCCGCGCGCTCCCGCTCTGGCACACCGGCTCGACCGCGATACCTCCGGCTGCCTCGTCCTCGGCCGCCATCGCAAGGCGCTGGCGCAGTTAGGACGGCTGTTCAAAACCGGCCATATCGGCAAGACCTATTGGGCCGTTGTGGAAGGCAGCCCAGCCGAGGACGAGGGCCGTATCGACGCCCCGCTCGGGCGCAAGGATGCAACGCGCGGCTGGTGGATGAAGGCCGATCCGCGGGGCCAGCCGGCGACCACGATGTGGAAAGTGCTCGGGCGCGCGCATCACCTCACTTCGCCGGTCACCTGGCTCGCGCTCATGCCGCTGACCGGGCGGACGCATCAGCTGCGCGTGCATTGCGCAGAGGCGGGCTGGCCCATTGTTGGAGATTGCATCTACGGCAGCGCGCCGCGCGTCGGGGGGCCGGCGCTGCATCTGCACGCGCACGAGATTGCGGTGCCCCTCTATAAGCACCGTGCCCCCATTGAAGTGCGCGCACCGGCACCGCTGCACATGCGCGAGCGGTTGCAGGCCTGCGGATGGAAAGATGACAGTAGGGCGGCGTCCCGCGAGACGCGCCTTGCCTCAGTATAGGGTCGCCTTCAAGCGCTCCGGCGCCGCCCGATCGTGCTCGGGCGCACCGACGCGGCCCTGTGTGAGATCGGCGAGGATGGTGCCTGCGCTGGGCAAGCTCGCGCGATCGACATGACGGCTCGCGTCCCAAAGCCGCGAGCGCACGATCGCCTTGGCGCATTGGTAGAAGATGCGATCGACCTCGACCACGATCACCGCGCGTGGTGCCTTGCCGTCCACCAGAAAGCTCGCCAGCAGTGCCGGATCGGCTGAGATTTTTGCGCACCCGTTCACGCGGATCGTCTCGCCGCAACCGGGAATGAGGAACAAGAGCGCCACGCGCGGGTCCTGCAGGATATTGCGCAGCGTATCAATGCGATTGTTCCCGCGGCGGTCTGGGATGAGCAACGTCTTCTCGCCGATGACGCGCACGAAGCCCGGAGCGTCCCCGCGCGGAGAGCAGTCCATGCCGTCAGGACCGGCCGATGCGAGCGCGAAGAATGGGGCGGCCTCGATGAAAGCACGGTAATGCGCGGTGATGCGGTTCGTCTCCTTGGCAAGCGAGGGACCGTATGGCTGGCCATAGAGGCGTTCGAGCGCTTCCACGCTGGTGATGAAGTTATTGTCAGGCTGGGTTTTGCTCATGGGGGTGCGCGATTCCGGTGAGGCAGTCAGGCTTAGGGTAGCATGGCAAGAGCGTTGCCGCGAGCAGTTGCCGCCCATCATGGCCAGCGATTGCAGCATCGAGCAGCGCGCCGGCTGCGGCCGGAACCTGCAGCTCAACGGGCGTAAACTGCTCGGTATGGCCGTGCTCGGGGGAGACCATGAGCACGCGGTGCGTAGCGCCGACGTTTGCCTGAAGATGCTGTAGGAAGGCGGCAGCTCCTTTTTGCCGCAGCTTGCGCGCGCGCTCCTTGATCACCTTGCTTGCCACTTGCGGCATGCGGGCGGCGGGCGTCCCCGGGCGTTGCGAGAACGGAAAGACGTGCAGGTGCGTCAATCCGCAGGCATCAACCAGATCGAGGGAGCGGGCAAACATATCCTCCGTCTCGGTTGGAAAGCCGGCGATCATATCGGCTCCGAAAACGATGTCCGGCCGCAAGCGGCGCAGCTGCGTGCAAAAAGCAATGGCATCGGCACGACTGTGGCGCCGCTTCATGCGCTTCAAGATCAGATCATCGCCAGCCTGCAACGACAGGTGCAGATGCGGCATCAGGCGCTTTTCATTGGCCATCGCATCGAGCAGATCGCCATCGACTTCGACCGAATCGATCGAGGAGAGGCGCAAGCGCGCGAGCTCGGGCACGTGCTTGAGCAGCTGCCGCACCAGAACGCCAAGCCTGGGTGACGCCGGCAGGTTTGATCCATAGGCGGTGAGATCAACGCCGGTAAGCACAATCTCGCGAGAGCCGCGTTCGCAAAGCTCGCGGACCTGGCGCACAACCTCGCCTATCGGCACTGAGCGTGAATTGCCCCGGCCAAAGGGGATCACGCAAAAGGTGCAGCGATGGTCGCAGCCATTCTGCACCTGAACGAAGGCACGCACGCGGCCTTCGAACCCATCAATGAGGTGCGCGGCCGTTTCTCGCACCGCCATGATGTCATTGACCCGGATCTTTTGTTCGCGGGCAATCTCCAGCTGGGCACGCTTGCCGGTTGCACCGTGCGCGGGGAGATAGCGAGCTTCGCTCCAGGATCGCCCGGTGAGCTTTTCCTCGTTGCCCAGAACAAGCGCCACCTCCGGCATATCTGCAAAGCTCCGCGAATCGATTTGTGCGGCGCAGCCGGTAACTACAATGTCCGCACCGGGCCGCTCGCGTTTGAGCCGGCGCACCGTCTGGCGCGATTGTCGCACTGCTTCAGCAGTTACGGCGCAGGTATTGACAATGATCGTATTGGAAAGTCCGGCGGCTTTCGCCTCGCGCCGTATGACCTCGGATTCAAAGGCGTTCACTCGGCAGCCAAAGGTAATGACGTCGACTGTCATGGTTTACGCTTATGCTGCAGATCCGCTGCCGCAATCGGCGGTTTTGCCAAATAGAGCAGGATCGAAGTGCCCCTCGAGCTCATACTCGACAGGACCGGTCATCGTCACATGCTCGTCGGCCTCGCGCCATTCGATTGCAAGGTCCCCTCCTGGCAAGGTCACTGTGACCCTGCGGCCGGCGCGGCGCAGGCGCGCGGCTCCTACCGCGGCAGCACAGGCCGCCGAGCCGCATGCTTTGGTAAGGCCTGCGCCTCGCTCCCAGGTGCGCAGCTTGATGTGCGCGCGCGAGATGACCTGCGCGAGGGAGGCATTGACCCCCTCCGGAAACATCGGATGGTGCTCAAGCAGCGGGCCGATCCTGCCGAGATCGTGACGGCTGACGTCACCGACCCAAAAGATGACGTGGGGATTTCCCATGCTCAGGGCGGATGGGGAATGCAGCAAGGGACTGCCGCGCGGCCCAATTTCCAGCTCGATGGCTCTCGTGTCGTCGAATTTCTCTGCCAACGGAATCTCGTTCCAGGCAAAGCGCGGCTTGCCCATATCGACCGTCCAGGTCAGCGGTAAGCTTCCCTTCCAGCAATTGATGATGCCGGCTCTGGTTTCGAAGGAGAAAGTTTCTCGCCCGGTCTCCTTGAACAGCAGCTCGGTAATACAGCGCATGCCGTTGCCGCAGGCCCCGGCTTCCGAGCCGTCCCTGTTGTAGATGCGGACGTAAGCGTCGGTGCCGGGCGTGCGCGGCGCGTGCAGGATCATCAGCTGGTCAAAAGGCACACCTTGCGGCTGCGCGGCCGCGCGAGCGTCCGCCGCGGTGATCGCGCCGGGCTGTGCGCGCATGTCGACGACGACGATCTCATTGCCGAGACCGTTCATCCTGACAAAGGGCCGGTTGGCGAGCGCACTCATGGCGAGCATCGCTTATATGGCGAACTCAAGCCGCTTGGCCAATATCATGCCTGAATCGACAGGACCGCGGTCGCAAACTGGCCCCAACCAGTCGATTCCTTGACAGCTGCGAGGTCGGCCGCCATAAGCCAGTCCGCGCTATTCGATGAGCGGCGAGCCGCTAAGCTCAAAATCGATCGTCAAGAAGCGAGGTCCGGCTTTTCGGAACAGCGGGGCGAGAGCACGAGGTCGGAGCGATGTTCGCAGTCGTTAGAATCGGCGGCAAGCAATATCGGGTTGCCGCGGATGATGTGATCAAGATCGACAAGATCAGCGGCGGGCCTGGTCAGATTGTCGAGCTCGGCGAGGTGCTGGTGGTCGGGGGCGACAATGTCACGCTCGGGTCCCCAACCGTGAGTGGTGCCTGTGTGGCGGCGGAAGTATTGGAGCAGGGGCGCGGGCCGAAAATCATCGCGTTCAAGAAACGCAGGCGAAAGAACTCGCGACGAAAGCGCGGACACCGGCAGGAGTTTACGCTGTTGCGGGTCACGGAAATCCTGACCGACGGGGCGAAACCGAGCAAGGCTGCGCCATCTCGGCGGAAGGCAGAATTGGCAGCCGGCGAGAGCGGTAGCCCTGCGGAACCGCCACAGCCGCAACCCTCATCGCCGTCTCCTCAGGCCGGGGATACCTGAGAATTTCGTGATAATGCTCGTGAGCTGAGCAAGGCGTGAGGGAGCCCTAATCATGGCACACAAAAAGGCAGGCGGTTCATCCCGCAACGGGCGCGACTCCCACAGTCAGCGCCTGGGCCTCAAGATCTTCGGGGGACAAACAGTGCTGGCCGGCAACATCATTGCCCGCCAGCGCGGCACAAAATGGCAACCCGGCGCGAACGTCGGCCTGGGCAAGGATCACACCCTGTTCGCTTTGATCAACGGCCGGGTCGAGTTTCACACCAAGGCCAAGGGTCGCGTCTTTGTCTCGGTGCTTCCCGGCGCGAATGCCACGCCATAAACCTATTGACAGCTGCATCGGGGCTTACCAGTATTGATACATGCGATGCGTCTCTAGGGATGCTCGCATAGCGAGATCGATCGGAGGTGCAATGCCCCCGGGTTACTCTCGCCGCGATGATCGCCGCAACATCGTTCGGGTTTCGGCGTAGCGGCAGGTTTGCGGACGGCAGCCTCGGGAGCGGCCTATTGGGCCGCATCAGTAGGGCAAGGCCCGCACTGGCCCCTCCCGATGGGTGCTGAATTGCTGCTGTGGTGTGTTTGCGCGCTGGAGATGGCGCGTTTTTTATTTGCTGCGCCTTGCCGCTCTACCAAACTCGATGGCGCTCCCTCGGAATTGGCAGCGCCGACACCCCGGAACGAGTGCCCCTCCTTTTTTTGCCCTTGCCGCCGCATATTGCGGGGCATGAAGTTTCTTGACGAAGCGAAGATCTATATCCGCTCGGGGAACGGCGGAAACGGCTGCGTGTCGTTTCGGCGCGAGAAATTCATTGAATTTGGCGGACCCAATGGCGGCGACGGCGGCAAGGGCGGTGACGTGGTCGCGGAAGCCGTGGATGGGCTCAATACACTTATCGACTTTCGCTATCAGCAGCATTTCAAAGCGGGTAATGGCAAAAACGGCATGGGAAAGGATCGCCACGGCGCCAACGGCGCCGATATTGTGCTGAAGGTCCCCGCCGGCACCCAGATCTATGATGAGGACGGTGAAGCACCGCTGGCCGACCTTACCCGCGTCGGCGAGCGCGCCATCCTCCTTCGTGGCGGGAACGGCGGCTTTGGAAATGCGCATTTCAAGACTGCCACAAATCGCGCGCCGCGCCACGCCAAGCCGGGCCACCCTGGCGAGGAGCTCATCATCCGGCTGCGCCTTAAACTCATCGCGGATGCCGGCATCATCGGCCTGCCGAATGCCGGGAAATCGACTTTCCTGGCGGCGGTAAGCGCGGCCAGACCGAAGATAGCGGATTATCCCTTCACCACGCTGCATCCGCAGCTCGGGGTGGCGAAAGTGGATAGCCGCGAGCTCGTGCTTGCAGACATCCCGGGCTTGATCGAGGGGGCGCATCAGGGCGCCGGCCTAGGTGACCGCTTTCTCGGCCACATCGAGCGTTGCCGGGTTCTCCTGCATCTCGTCGACGGTACCGCGGATAATGCGGGTGTCGCTTACAGAACGGTGCGCGCGGAGCTTAAGGCCTACGGCCACGGCTTGGCTGACAAGCCGGAAGTCATTGCACTCAATAAGTCCGATGCGCTCACGGCGGAGCAGGCGAAGAGCCAGATGGCCAGGCTGCGACGGGCCGTTCTCTCCGAGCTAAGACGCCGCGATCGGGCGAGGACAAGCTCCAGTATCCACGCGATCTCGGCCGCTACCGGGAAAGGCGTAGCGAGCGTCTTGCGTGCCATGCTTGCCGAGACTGACCGGGCCCGTGCCACTCAAGAGCAGGGCATAGCTGCGGCGCATTGGACGCCATGAAGTAGACCCTGCTCATGCTGCCAACTTGGTAGAAAGCCAGCGCCGCGTGCTAAACAACGTCTGGATGCGACAAATGGCATGCATCGCCCTTGCTCGCTCGACCAAGCGCTCACGCAAAGGAGCAGCAGGGGCTTCCGGTTCGAGCAATGTTCCGCAAGATTCCCGCGCTTGCCTGCTTCCGCCGCATCGTAATCAAGGTGGGCTCCTCCCTCCTGGTCGACAGCCAATGGGGACGCCTCAACGAGGAGTGGCTGGCCTCCCTTGCCGCGGACATCGCGCAAATGCATGGTCAGGGGAGAGACATGCTCGTCGTCTCCTCCGGCGCCATCGCGCTCGGACGCGCGGTGCTCGGACTTGGGCCGGGGCCGCTGCGGCTCGAGGATAGCCAGGCCGCGGCGGCAGTCGGCCAGATTTCGCTCGCGCGCACCTGGTCCGAGGTGCTCGGCCGCTACGGTCTCACCGCTGGGCAAGTGCTGGTCACGTTGCAGGATACCGAAGAGCGCCGACGCTATCTCAATGCGCGCTCTACCATCGGCAAACTCCTGGAATGGCGCGCCGTTCCCGTCATCAACGAGAACGACACCGTGGCCACCAACGAGATTCGGTACGGCGATAACGATCGACTGGCGGCGCGCGTCGCAACTATGGCGAGCGCAGATCTTCTGGTGCTCCTCTCCGATGTCGATGGCCTCTACGACGCGCCCCCCTCGACGCACTCAGAAGCGAAACTCGTTCCGCTTGTTGAACGAATTACCCCCGACATCGAAGCGATGGCAGGGCCGGCGGGATCGCAACAGGCCCGCGGTGGCATGCGCACAAAGCTGGAAGCCGGCAAAATCGCAACGACTGGTGGCGCTCACATGGTGCTTGCATCGGGACGCGTGAACCACCCACTCATCGCTATTGCCGATGGCGCACGCTGCACCTGGTTTCTTACCGCCGCAAACCCTGTTACCGCGCGCAAGAGATGGATTGCCGGCACGCTTGAGCCGAAGGGCAATCTCACCATCGACGCTGGTGCGGTCGTGGCTTTACGCCGCGGCAAAAGCTTATTGCCGGCCGGCGTCATCCGCGTGGATGGCGCATTTGCCCGGGGAGACGCCGTGGTGATCCGCGATAGCAAGGGCGCCGAGATTGCGCGCGGCCTCGTTGCCTATGATGCAGAGGATGCGGTCAGAATAGCCGGCTGCTCGTCGTCCGATATCGCGTCGATTCTCGGATTTAGCCCGCGCGCGGCCATGGTGCACCGCGACGATCTGGTGATGGGGAGGAGTTAAATGACGTGATCGCCCCCCATGCGGCGGATGATCACAATCTTGTGAAGGCGGCCGGACGCGCGCTGTTCATCGACCAACCCCACTGACCGTGGGACAGATCCCCAGATGTGGGACTGCAATGCGCCAGTACGCGAATAGGCCGCCGTTGCAGAACGATGAGACATTTCAGATAGTTCGAAAAAAAGAAGACCCCGGCGCCCAAAGGGCCAGGGTCTGTCGCCGGATGGGTGAGGGGTTGGGGGCTGGGGGGCACGCCACCCGGCGTTGCTCATCCAACTGTGGAACCGCCGTTTCGTTCCGTGCGTCCGAAAATTATTTCGCAGCAGGCCGCCGTCGGAGGCGCCGATTGGGAGGGCCAGCCGGGCGATCAAAGCTCGAAGCCGTTCTCGCGGGCTAGGTCCCTGAGCGATTGCCCGGGGCGAGCGCCGAGATGTTGGATCACCTCCGCGGCTGCCAAGGCACCGAGCCGGGCCGACGTGCGGTAATCGGCACCTCGCGCCAGCCCCACAAGGAATCCGGCCGCAAACAGGTCACCGGCGCCCGTGGCATCGACCACCCGCTCGACGGGACAGGCGGAAACCACGTCGGTCTCCTCGCGCGTGACCACCAGACACCCCCGCTCGCTGCGGGTGACGACAGAGGCTCGGGCATCCTTGCGCAGTGCGCTCACCGCCGTGTCGAAATCCGCTGTCTCGTAGAGGCTGTGCAATTCGTGCTCGTTCGCGAAAACAAGGTCGACGGTTCCGTCACGGATGAGCTGGAGGAACTCAGCGCGATAGCGGTCGACACAAAATGCATCTGAAAGCGTTAGCGCGACATCGCGCTGGGCGGCATGGGCGATCTTGGCAGCCTTCAGGAACGCCTCCTTGGCATGCGGAGGGTCCCATAGATAGCCCTCGAGATAGACGATGCGAGCGGCAGCGATTGCCTCGGCGTTGATGTCGCTCGGGTACAGATCCTGGGCGGCACCCAGATAAGTATTCATGGTGCGCTCCCCGTCGGGAGTGACGAGGACGTAGCAGCGCCCGGTCGAGGGACCACCCGCGGCCGGAGTGGTTGCAAAGAAGACACCTGCCGCGCGGATGTCATGCGCGAAGACGCGACCGAGCTCGTCGTCACTGACTTTGCCGATGAATGCTGCGTTTGCTCCGAGACTGGCAGCACCCACGACAGTGTTTGCAGCCGAGCCACCAGAGACTTCAACTGCCGCACCCATGGCCTCGTAAATTCTCGTTGCCTCGGCCCCATCAATGAGTTGCATGCCGCCCTTGTGCATCTTCTGCTGGATGAGGAAATCGTCCTCCGTGCGCGCGATCACATCAACAATGGCGTTGCCAATGCCAAGCACGTCGAAACGGGTGGCTCGCATCGAAGTACAGCTCCTGATCAAAAATTGCGCGCACTATACCGAGAGAGCTATTGCAAGCAAACGCGTAGCAAACATGCGCTCCACGCCGTCTAGTGTGCTCTGAGCTGCTGGGCGCACATTGCGTGCAGCTTGTTTCCTGACACGCCTTGTAAGGCCCGGCAACCGCCCTTGCACTATGCCACTCGTCATGCGATTGCAGCGGCGCAGTCGATCAAGGTTCGGACATGGCATTTAAGGAGCGGGTGTTTTCGGGCGTGCAGCCGACGGGCAACCTGCACCTCGGCAATTATCTCGGAGCCCTCGCCAAGTTCGTCGCCCTTCAGCAGAGATATGACTGCATCTACTGCATTGTCGATCTGCACGCCATTACCGTGTGGCAGGATCCCGAGGAATTGCCGAAGA
>Ga0306920_100013805_pt1 | contig 11012 bp, 9 predicted proteins | sample flu12Cox44000170_FD_204666 | JGI IMG/M metagenome (GOLD analysis project Ga0306920, IMG submission 204666) | Lab enrichment of tropical soil microbial communities from Luquillo Experimental Forest, Puerto Rico - flux4day.12C.oxic.44.000.170 (v2)... | ecosystem: Environmental > Terrestrial >...
GACCGGCGAAGCGCGCTGGAACGGCGGCCACTGCACCTTCCGCCTGCCGCCACCGCCGTCCGGAGATCAGCCGCAGCCGGATCTCGGCAAGATCGCGTGCCGCACCAATCCATGAGGAAAAGCCCGTGCACAACTTTGCTTGCCGCGGCGCTGCCATGAGCTGGCATCCCGCAAAGTCATCACTCGCGCGGCGCGCGCTTCCACCGCAGGCGTTGCTGGCGCTGCTCCTGGTGGCACCCGCCGTCCAGGCCGCGGTGAGCAGCTGTACGGTGAGCGCCACCGGACCGGTATTCGGCACCTATACCCCTATGCAGGGTGCGGCGCTCACCTCGACGGGAACCGTCACCACCGTCTGTGTGGTGACCTCGCACAGTAACACCATCACCATCGGCCTGAGCCCCGGTTACAGCGGTAACTTCGGCACGCGCGAGATGACCACCCTCGTCGGCGGCACGACCTACACGCTGAATTACAACCTGTACCTGAATGTCGCGGGTACGCAGATCTGGGGTGACGGCAGCGGGCCGAGCATGCTGGACACGGTGACCCTTACGCGCCACGGCAATCAGAACACGATTACGACCAACAGCACGGTATACGGGCAGATCCCCGCGTTGCAGGATCCGGTGCCCGGAGCCTATACCGACACCATCACGGTGACTGTCACCTTCTGATCCGCGACTTGATAGTATGAATCCGCCCGGTCGGGAGCGAGGCGGAGATTTCCCATGAGCGTTGCAGACTCATTTCGGCAGCTGAGCGGGCGGCATCTCATCGATGGACAGCAGCTGCGTGGCGCGGGCGCGGAGCGCGTGGCCGTGATCGACCCGGCCACCGAGGAGCTCATTGGCGAGCTCGTCGAAGCCACGCCCACTGAGGTCGATACTGCGGTCAACGCAGCAAATGCCGCACAGAAACTCTGGAAGAAGGTGAACTATCACCGCCGCGCGGAGCTGCTGCACGAGGCCGCGCACGCCATGCGCCAGGCGCGCCCCGTGGTCGCCGAGATGCTGACCCGTGAGATGGGCAAGCCCTACAAGGAATCGGCCGATGAAGTGGTGTGGTCGGCCACCGCGACCGATTACTACGCCGAGATCGCGCGCCACGAGGCCGGCAAGGTCCTGGGTCCCGCGGTGGACAACCAATTCCATTTCACGACCAAGGAGCCGCTCGGCGTGGTCGTGATCATCCTGCCGTTCAACTATCCGCTGTGCCTGCTGTGCTGGCAGGCGGCCGCGGCGCTCGCGAGCGGTAACGCCGTCATCATCAAGCCCTCGGATCTGACGACGCTCACGACGCTGAAATTCGTCGAGGCCTTCGCCATGCTGCCACCGGGACTGGTGCAGGTGCTCACAGGCGGCGCCAAGGTCGGACAGCAGCTCGTCGGCCACCCCGACACGCACATGGTGGCCTTTACCGGGGGCATCGAGACCGGCAGATGGGTCGCGCAAACCTGTGCGGGGCTCTACAAGCGCTCGCTCATCGAGACCTCCGGCAACGATCCCTTCATCGTCATGCCGTCGGCACCGATCGGCATTGCCGCGCGCGGCGCGGCCTTCGGTGCTTATCTCAACTGCGGTCAGGTGTGCGCGGCGGCCGAGCGCTTCTACGTGCACGCGGCAGTCTACGACGAATTCGTAGCGAAACTCGTCGAGGAGACCCGCAAGGTCCGCGTGGGGAATGGCCTCGAGCGGGTCGACATGGGGCCGCTCGCCTCGCAGCGCGAGCTGCGGCGCTTCACCGGCATCCTGCAGCGCGCGCGGGATGAGGGGATCCGCACGGCCATCGGCGGCGGACGTCCATCCGGCCTCGAGCGCGGCTTCTTCGTCGAGCCGACCGTGCTCATCGACGTTCCAGCGACCGCCGCCATCATGAACGACGAGTCTTTCGGGCCGGTGGCGCCGGTGTGCAAGGTCGCGAGCTTCGAGCAAGCCCTCACTCTCGCCAATCGCACGCGCTACGGTCTCGGTGCGACGATCTACACACGTGACCTCGATGAGGCGATGCGGGCCGTGAACGAGCTGGAAGCCGGGATGGTCTGGGTGAACGCGCCGCTTCTCGACAACGACGCCGGCCCCTTCGGCGGCCGCAAGCAATCCGGTATGGGCCGGCAGTTGGGCTCTGAGGGACTCGATACCTTCCGGCACACGAAGCTCGCGATGATCGATCCCGCGGCGCATCCACACGACTTTTGGTGGTTCCCCTACAGCGACGCCGAGGCCTTTCCGCGCTCCGGTGCGGGTTAGGAGCTCCGCAGCATGTCGGACTCGATGCCTCCGGAGCTCGCACGCCGGATCGAGGCGCTGGAGCAGGAGCCCACGGGGCCCGACTTCGACGCGCACAGCTGGCTGTGGCTCGCCCTGCTCGGCCTCGTGCTGCCGATCGGCTTGCTCGTGCTCGGCTGGTTTTTTTGATGCCGCGGCGCTCTCTGCACACAGCACACGCGGTGATGCGTGCCCGTTGCTGAGGGAAGCCTCGCCGATCGCAGCGCCTGGCCGCTCCTGCCCGCGGAGCGAACCTGGGGACGCTGGCGACTCGCGATCGCGCTCGCCACGGCGGCGGCGGCCACCTGGTGCTACCTGATCGGCGAGTACGTCGGCTACTACCTGAATTTTTCCCAGGGCGCGGCGGCGCTCACCGCGGGCTGCATGATCGGCATGCTGTTGGTGTTCCTCGCCGCCGGCCCCATCTGCGGCCGCTACGGCATCGATTCGGTCGCAGCCACCAAGCCACAGTTCGGCAGCGGCGGCTGGGTGATCCCGTCCCTCATGCAGATCGTGTCGATCATCGGCTGGAATTCGCTGCTGCTGATTTTCTTTGCGAAATCCGCAACGCAGCTGCTGCGCGTGCTCGGCCTCTTACCGGCGGCCGTCAGCGGCCGCGAGATCGTGCCGGTTGCGACCCTGCTGGCCTGCTCGCTCATCTACTTCTCTCTGTTATGGGGAGCAAAAGGGGTCGCCACCATCTCGAAGATCCTCGTCGCGCACGTGCTGATCGGCCTGTGGATGCTGTATCTGCTCGTCTCGCATCGCTGGGCGGAGCTCTCGGCCGCTCGGCCGACGCTGGCGACACCCGACCGGCTGTGGAACTACACGACGGGGGTCGAGCTCGGGATCTCCTCGACACTGTCCTGGTGGCCCTATGTGGGCGCCATGATCCGCATGGCCCCCAATGCCCGTACGGCGGTGTTGCCCGTGATGCTCGGCATGGGGGCTCCCGTGCCACTGCTGAGTCTCATCGGGCTCGCCGGGGTCCTGGTATTGAAGACTTCCGATCCGGCCGAGTGGCTGCGCACGGTCGGCGGCACCGCTTACGCCATCGTCGCGCTGCTGTTCGTCGGCGCCGCGAATTTCGGCACGGCCATCACCGGGATCTACTCCTCGGCCATCGGGCTGCGCAACTTTGCGGCGCTCGAGCGCACGCCGTGGGCGCTGCTGCTGCTCCTCACCATCGCGCCGGTCGTCGTGATCGGCACATTGATCCCGGAGCTCTTCTTCGCGAAGTTCGGCACCTTCCTGGCGTTTCTCGGCGTTGGGTTTGCGCCGCTCTGCGGAATTCAGATTGCCGATTACTTCATATGGCGCCGCCGCCACGTGAGCCTGCGAGGCATTTACGAGCGCGACCGGGCCGGTCCGTATGCCTATTTCCGTGGTTTCAACCCCGCCGCGGTCATGGCGCTCGCCGTCGGCTGCGCGGTGTACATGGCACTGCTGAATCCGCTGACCTTCGCTTCTCACGGGCCTTACAAGCTCCTGACCGCATCGCTGCCCGCTGCGCTGTCCGCCGGAGTTGCCTACCTCGTCGCATCGCGTGTCGCTCGGCGCGACCGTGAATAGCGAGCAGAGCCTGCGCAACCGGGCGCCCGCCCGGGGCCTCGTGGCGGTGTTGTCCGCGAGTTTCGGGGTCGGTCTCATATTCGGTTTTCAGCCGCCGCTGATGGCTCTGGTACTCCAGCGCGGCGGCGCCTCGAGTTTCGAGATCGGTGCGGTCACCAGCATCAGCACCGTGGCGGTCATGTTGTGCGGACCGCTCTATCCCGCCGCGATCAGGCGCCTCGGCCTGCGCCTTGCGGTGATCCTCGGCATTGCCGTCTCGACCGTCGTGCTGTTCATCATGCCGTTGCTGCCGGGAGTTCAGGGTTGGCTCGCACTGCGCTTCGTCACGGGGTGCGCGCTCGGGCTCGAATGGATTGCGAGCGAGATCTGGCTCAACCGGCTCAGTACCGATCGGACGCGCGGCACGGTCATGGCTGGCTACGCCACGGTATTCGCGGCCGGCGTCATGGCCGGTCCGTTGCTGCTGCAGGTCACGGGCACGAGCGGGTGGCTGCCATTTGCCATCGGAGCGCTGTGCCTGGCGCTCACCGCGCTGCCGCTTCTCGCGGCGCGTGATCATCCGGCTGCCGATGCCGGTACGGGCGATCGACTGCAGTGGCTGCGGCTTGCTCGTGCTGCACCGACGGTGATGCTCGCCGCGCTGATCGCGGGCCTGGTGGAATCGGCCTACGTATCGCTGCTGCCGGTGTTCGCGCTGCTGCGGGGTCTCGATGAGCACTCATCGCTGCTGCTCGTGAGCGTGTTCCTCGCCGGGAATGTCATTCTGCAGCTGCCGATCGGCCGCCTCGGCGATCGCCTCGGACGGCAGCGCATGCTCATCCTGTGCGCCGGCGTGTGCGTGCTCGGCCCAATCCTGCTGTCGGCGGTCATGGGCGTGCCCTGGCTGGTGTGGCCGCTCCTTTTACTCTGGGGCGGAACGATGTATGGCTTCTACACCCAGGGCATTGCGCTCCTCGGCGAGTCGTATCCGCACGCGGAGCTGGCCGACGCCAACACCGTGTTCGTGGTGGTGTACTGCGCCGGCGGTATCGTCGGTCCGAGCCTCGGGGGTCTGGCGATGGATGCCTGGACCCCGAACGGCCTGCTGGTATTCCTCAGCGCCGCGCCGCTCCTGCTCGCCGCCGGTCTGCTGCCGCGCGGTCCCGGCAAGTCCGCCTAGTCGAGCTCGTAGAGGAAGTCGTAGCTGGTGGGCGTGGTGCCGCGATCGTGCAACTTCATCTGCCCCTTGGCGCCCTCGTACTTGCCCGTGCCGCCGGTGATCACGAAAGTCGAATCACCGCTGTCGTAGAAAGGGCCCTCGAGCGTGATCTGCCCCTCCTTCAGCATCAGCGTCCAGAAGCACTCCCAGCTCTTGCCGACCACGATGCGCACACAATAGCCCTGGTCCGTGCCGAGCTGCGTCTTGTTGGTCGCATCGAACACCGGATTGGCGAAGGTGAGGAGGTCTGCCACCGCATCGCCCTTGGCGCCGGGGGCGACATGGGTGGTGGTCTCGTTGACGGCGTGCTCGATGACGTGCAGCCGCTCGCCGGCCGTGGCGGCAAGCGGCACGAATGATGCGAGCGTGACTGCCAGCAGTTTGCTCATCGCTGATCCCCCGGTATCAGTATGCCCAGGTGAAGCCGACACCGATGGTGCGTGGCTGGTTGGTCGACACGCGCGTGATCGTCGGCTGTTGCCAGGCGAAGATCGTGTTGTTGATCGTCAGCGCCGCCACCTTGTCGGTGAGGTTGGTCCCGAAGAGATAGGCCGTCCAGCGCTCGCCGGTGATACCCATCCTCGTGTCGATCAGATTATGCGACGGCAGGGTTTCACGATAGTACGCCTGGTCGCTGATCGGTCCGGTGAGCGAGCTCTCCAGATGGAAGAAGGCGCCGAGCTTCTCGTTCAGGCTCGAGCGCCAATCGAGCGCGGCGATGACTTCGTACTTCGGCACGTTGATGATCAGGATCCCCGGGTAGAAGCCGGCCGCCTGGGCGGTCGCATTCGGGTCGTTGATCTCGGCCTTGGTGTAGGCGCCCGAGAGGTTGAAGGTCCAGGTGTCGGTTATCGACGTCGCGGTCTCGATCTCCGGGCCGTAGGCGCGGGCGTTGCCCGCGTTGATGTTGGCGGGATATCCGCAGGTGAGCGAGACGACCTGCTGGATGTCGGTCCACTTGATGTAATAGACATCGGCGTTGATCACAAAGCGGTTGTTGGCGAGCCTTGCCTTCTCGCCCAGCTCGTAGCTCCACACCGAGTCCGGTCCGAACTCGGGCTGCTTCGAGACATAGGCGCCGGGCGGCACGGGCAGGGTCGGATCCAACTGGTTCGCGAGCGGCACGTTGCAGTTGTACGCCGCGGAATTGGCCTGCAGCTGCGCGATCGACGGGATCGGGATCGGCAGGTTCACGCCACCCGGCCGCGAGCCCTTGGAGACCGTGCCGTATACGGTCAGATCGGGCGTCGGCGTGTAGGACAGGTTCAGCTTCGGGAGCGTCGCGCTGCCGGTCTGGCTCGTGTCGAGGATCGTGTGGTCCTGGTTCAGCGACTGCGTGCCGACGCCGGCCTGGTCCGCGTGGTTCTCGATCTTGTAACTGAAGTAGCGGATACCGGCGGTGAGCTTCAGGGTCTCGAGCAGCTTGTAGTTGAACTCGCCGAAAATGGCCCACTGCTTCATGACGTTCGGGTTGTTGTCGTTGAAGACGGCACCCAGGGGATTGGCGGCCACGCGGGTCGGATACGGCGGCAGGCTCGCGTCGGGGAAGCGCAGAAAGCTGTTGAAATTGCAGGGTTGGTCCCCCGATGACAGCTGGCAGAGGTTGCTGTTCGGATCGTACGGAAGCGGCGCGTGCGTCCAGGTTTGCGCGCAGTGTCCGCCGAGCGCCCCGGCAAACGGACACTGAACTGCCGTCGCGAAGCCTGGCTCCTGATTGTAGGTAACGTATCCCGAGTGCAGATCGGCGCCGTAGCCGCCGACCTGCCACTGGAAGCGATGCTCGCCATTGGAGGCGAAGCGCAGCTCGATGCTGTCCTGCGTGGTCGGATCGGTCTCCACGTACAGGTTCTGGACGAACGTGGTCAGATTGTTGATGTTCTGCAGCGCCTCGGTCGAGTCCGTGGACTGGTAGACGAAGCGCTGCCAGTACGCCGGAGCCAGAGTCATCGTCGTCGGGCCCATGTCCCAGACCATGTTCATGCTCACCATCTTGAACTGGTCGTAGTACGGCTCGGGCTGGTCGAAGGGCTGGTAGATACCGGGGGTCGAGGGGTAGGGACCGGGCGTCGTCCCCGTCGCCTGGTAGTTGTTGTAGCCATCGGCATCGATGCGCTCATACATCCCGTTGAAGGTGACCGAGAACTTCTCGTTCGGCTTCACGAGCAGCGCCAGCCGCGCCGACTGGAACCTCTCAAGGTTCGTGCCGTGGATGACCTGCGACACGGTCGCGTCCGCGACGTCGCCACGATTGCAGAAGTAGTAGACGCAGGCCGCCGGCGTGCCCGCCGTACCGTACAGACCCGTCGGGTACGGGAAGTTCGGAATGACGTAGCGGTTGATCCAGCCGCTGATGTACTTGGCAGTGCCGACGGCGCGTAGCGCGACGACATCGCCCATCGGGATATTGACCATGAAACTGCCGCTGCCGTTCCAGCTGCCTCCGGAGTCGGTATGCGAAGTGTTGACGTCGGTCGAGAACGCCCACTTCTGCAGCTGCGGGGGATTGGTGACGAGCTTGATGGTGCCGCCCATCGAGCCTGCGCCGTAGAGAGTGCCCTGTGGCCCGCGCAACACCTCGACGTGGTTGAGATCGTAGAGGTCGGGATCGATGACGGTGCGCCCGTTGAGCGCCACAGCGGATGCCGACAGCGGAGTCTCGTCGATGTAGAACCCCACGGTGGCCGTCGAGCCGCCCGCGGAGGTCAGGCCACGCATTTCATACTCGGTCTGCCCGGGACCCGCCGTACGCGTCGACAGGCCGGGCACGGAACGGGCCACGTCCTCGAGGCTGATGATGTTCTTGTTCTCCAGGTCCTGCGGAGTAAGAGCCGAGACGCTGATCGGCGTCGCCTGTACGGTCTCCTCGCGCTTCTCGGCGGTGACCAGCACTTCCTCGAGTTGGGTGGCTTCGGTCTTGGCGCCGCCGGCGGGAGCAGCCGGTCCCACGGTATCGGCGAATACTGGCGCGGCGCGTATCGCCAGCGCAATCAATGCAGTCAGAAGGAGTGTCGAGATCTTTCTTGAAATCGACGTCGGCCATCCGTGGTCGGCTTCGCGTGCAGTCGAGCTAGTCATTAGTTCTTCCCCGACAAAATGCGAATGCGCAGTGCGCATACCACCCGCTGTCGCCCCGCCACAGCAGGCGCCCCGTTTATTGCGACTCACCGAATATTGATTTGAAACCCTGCCCTGTCTATTGCATGCCAGTGAATATTTTTGCACACGAATACCACGACGGACGAACCAAGGTCAACACGAAGATGTTGTTTGTGCGAGACAGAAAGCCCGCAGCGCTCGGCGCAGACCCGATCGCTGCGCGGCGCGTGGGCGTACCGTTTGAACGAACGCGACAATCAGAGCTTGACCATCACGTGTCGCGGCACCGTGTAGTCCTCGAGCGCGTACGTCGAAAGATCCTTGCCATACCCCGAGCGCTTCAGTCCGCCGTGCGGCATCTCGCTCACCAGCGTGAAATGCGTATTGATCCAGGTACAACCGTACTGCAGGCGCGCCGCCACACCCATGGCGCGGGAGACGTCCCGTGACCAGACCGAGGAGGCGAGGCCGTACTCGGATTCATTCGCCCACGCCACCGCCTCATCGACGTCGGTGAAGCGGGTGACCGAGACGACGGGGCCAAAGACCTCGCGCTGCACGATCTCATCGCTCTGCCGTGCGCCCGCCACGATCGTCGGCTCGTAAAAGAATCCGCCGCCCGAGCGCGCTTTGCCGCCGGTCGTGATCGAGACGTGCGGGTTCGCCGCCGCGCGCTCGACGAAGCCGGCAACCCGCGTGCGCTGCTCGGCGGAGATGAGCGGGCCCATCTCGACGCCGCTCTCGGTCTGCGACCCCACCTTGAGGGTGCGCACGGCGCTAGTGAGATCCGCGACCAGCTTCTCGTACACCCTGGAGCCGGCATACAGCCGGCAGGCGGCCGTGCAGTCCTGGCCGGCGTTGTAGAAGCCGAAGGTGCGCACGCCGCTCACCACCGCCTCCACATCCGCATCGTCGAACACGATCACCGGCGCCTTGCCACCGAGCTCGAGGTGAGTGCGCTTCAAATTCCCGGCCGCCGCGGCCAGCACCTTCTGACCCGTCGTGACATCGCCGGTGAGAGAGGCCATGCGCACGCGCGCGTGCGCGGCGAGCGGCGCACCGACGCTCTCGCCACGGCCGCAGATGACGTTCACCACCCCCTTGGGGAAGAACTCGCGCAGATGCTCCGCGAGCTTCAACGCCGTGAGCGGAGTCTGCTCCGAGGGCTTGAGGATCACGGTGTTGCCGGCGGCGATGGCCGGCGCGAGCTTCCACGCCGCCATCATCAACGGATAGTTCCAGGGCGCGATGGATGCCACCACCCCCACCGGGTCGCGCCGCACCATGCTGGTGAAGCCTGGCAGAAACTCCCCGGCGGCCGGCCCGTGGAGGGTGCGCGCGGCGCCGGCAAAGAACCGAAATACATCGCTGATCGCCGGGATCTCATCGTTCAGCATCGCCGCGCCCGGCTTGCCGGTGTTGCGCGACTCGAGCTCGGCGAACGCCGCTCCCTCGGCGTCGATGCGGTCGGCGAGCTTCAGGAGCAGCGCCGCGCGGTCCTTCGGCGCGGTGCGCGCCCAGCCATCGAAAGCCGCCGCGGCCGCCGCCACGGCCGCATCCACCTGCGCGCGGCTCGCCTCGGGGACCTGTGCGATCCCCTTCCCGGTCGCGGGATCCAGCACGCTCTCGGACTCGCCTTCGCCCTCCACCAGGGCACCGTTGATCAACAGCTTGGTCTGCATTTCGGCTCCTCCCGTCCACGAACGCTGGGCACTCACCCGACAGCCATGCGCTTTTTCTTCTGCGGATCATCGAACGGCAGGGTGTGCGCCATCGCCGGTCCCTTCACCTTCTTGCCGCGAATCTCGAGGCGCTTGCCATGCACGGCGACCGGCACCTCGAGCCGCGCCAGCGCCATCGATTTCCTGGTGAGCGTCGAGTACATCCCGTAGGTCACGACGCCGACCTGCTTGTTGTCCGCATAGATCGGATCCCCCATGTCCGCCGCAACGTTGCCTTCGACCAGCAGGCCGAAGATCCTGATGCGCTCCTGGCCCTTGAGCCGGTAGTGCTGCTCCGCGCCGCGGAAGTCGCTCTTGCCGGGGCTCACGGTGAAATCGAGCCCGAGCTCCCACAGCGTGTCGCCCGGAGAATCCTTCTCGAAAGGATAGGTTTGCGACATGTCGTACGGATAGAAGACCAGGTAGCTCTCCACGCGCAGCATGTCGAGCGTGCCGAAGGCGGCCGGGACGATGCCGAGACTCTTGCCCTCGGCGAGCACGGTATCCCAGATGAGCCCCGCGTCCTCGCCCTTGCAGAAGATCTCGTAGCCACGCTCGCCCGTGTAGCCGGTGCGCGAGAGCAGCACCGGCCGGCCGAACAGCATGGCCGTCATGTGATGGAAGTATTTCAGGTCGCGAATACCCGGCACGTAGCGGGCGAGAAAATCCACAGCCACCGGACCCTGCAGCGAGAGATCGTGCAGATCGTCGTCGAACACCAGCGCGGCGTTGCGGCCGACGACCGCACTGGCGAGCGTCTCGTGCCCGGCGCCGCTGCCGTGAACCACCATCCAGTTGTTCGGCCCGGTGCGATAGACGATGCAATCGTCGATGAAATGTCCCGCCTCGTTCAGCATGCAGGCGTACGCGCATTTGCCGGGATAGAGCTTGCTCACATCGCGCGTCGTGGCGTAGTGCAGGATCGCCGCGACGTGGGGACCGGTGAGATAGAGCTTCTTGAGCCCGGAGACGTCCATCAGGCCCGCCTTCGTGCGGATGGCGACGTGATCCTCCGCCATGTCGTGCGCGTAGGTCCATGCGCTCCCCATGCCGTTCCAGTCCTCGAGCTTCGAGCCGAGCGCGCGGTGGCGATCAGCGAGAACCGATGTGCGCCAGGTCAATGCCATGTCTCTCTCCCGGTGGTTGTCTTGGCGGGTAGCG
>Ga0306920_100013806_pt1 | contig 11012 bp, 9 predicted proteins | sample flu12Cox44000170_FD_204666 | JGI IMG/M metagenome (GOLD analysis project Ga0306920, IMG submission 204666) | Lab enrichment of tropical soil microbial communities from Luquillo Experimental Forest, Puerto Rico - flux4day.12C.oxic.44.000.170 (v2)... | ecosystem: Environmental > Terrestrial >...
ATTCGATCGAGGCGCACGGGTCGAGCGTGCCAAGAAAATATTTCCGCCGGTGGCGCAACAGGTCGCGGGCCGGCATCAGATCGTCGAGCGAATGGACAAAGCTCGGCGGCGGGCCCTCGGACACGGCGGTAACGGCACCCGGGACCGCGGTCACATCCGTCCCCGTCTCGATCGCGGCAAGCATGAGCGGCATTCCTGCCTCGCCCTCGCCTTTCAGCACGCAGTCGATTGCGCCCTCGCCATGCTCAATCAGCGCTGTTGCTGTGAAGGAGGCGCTGTGTCCTCCGACGCAGACAAAGGTCCGGGGAAAGCGCGCCTTTGTTGCCTTCGCCAGATCGACGATCTCCGGGACATTTGACAGATAGTTGCAGGAGAACACGACGACGTCTGGCCGCCAGACGCGGAGCAGCCGGAAATAGGCGCGGTGATCCTCGACCTGCAGATCGATCAGCCGCACAGTGTGGCCGGCGCAGCGCGCCGCCGCGGCGACGAGCTCAAGCCCCAGTGGCTCCAGCCGCAAAAACACCTTGGTGTAGAGAAGGGGGCCGGGATGGACAGCCAGAAGCCTCACCGGAGCTGCTCCCTTGGAAGTTAAGCGCGTGCGGATACCTTATCGTCGACCGCGCTCCGGTTGGCTCAGCCTTGGATGCCGGGGCGCCTCTCGTCCCCGGCGACGTAGCGCCGCTCGCCGGTGGCCGGATTGAGAAACACCGTCACGAGGCGTCCGGTTTCTGCCGCCGGGTGGCAGCGACGACGACCCGGCGCGGGTTCCGAACGTATTACGCAGCACCGCCGAGGGGTTGCTGATCGCGCCATTTCCCTTGCGAGATGGCGTGCCGCCGCGCGAACCCTTTTTTGTATGGTTGTCCTCACCAGCCCCCGTGCTGCCGATGATTTCAAGACGATCCCGTAAAAGAATGGAGGAGTCGCGCCGCGAGCGAGCTGAAGCGGTAAGGGTGAACCAATCGCATCCCCGCAACTGTCTTCGCCATCGCCCTCCTGCTCCCGCGCTGCCGCCGATCCCGATTTCGTCGATGCCAGCATCGATTGATCAACTTTTGTGGCCGGCGCGCGCGAAGTAATCGTCGCGGTAGCAAGGATCCCTAGCTACCGGCCCGGGTGGGACCGAATGTTCGAATCCATCTCGCTCCAGCGGAGAGTCGCGCGAAGTCCGTAACCCTTTGCGATCTCCTATCGATAACGGCGGGGTTTAGAGCCCATGAGAGCGAACCACCTTCGAGAGCTGTTAACTCAGACGCGCGTCCGTTGCTGGGGGTGAGGAAGGAAGGGGAGCCATCGGTTCAGTCAAGTGCGTGGTACGCCGTTGCCGCAGCAATCGACGACTCTGTTGAATGGCTAGACGGTAGGTCTTGCGAAGGTCTTGTGTCTCTCGACAGACGCGATCAGCCTCATCCCGAAGCGCCCTGACTTCGGCAATTAGGTCTTGGAGGTTGCGCCGCAGCTCCACTTTCGCCCCGCGCATTGGCCTCTCTTGGTGCAAACACGATAGCGAGGACTTTGGTTTCACGTCGGCTAACACCGGGCGGACATGCGAGCAGCGCACCCGCGGCCAGCGACACCTGCGGATATTCCGCGCTGAGGCCGCAGACCAATGGCGGGATGCAGGTGGGCACGCGCGCGCAGCCGTGCCAATTTGCGGTCACCATCGCGGTCCGCAGTTGTTGGTTATGCGGTCTCCGTGAAGGCAGGACCCATTGAGGAGACATAAGAATCTGGCATTATTTTCGCTTCAACCGGCCGCGGGCAGCGCCTGGATAACCGCGCCGCGATTTTGCGACGAGAGTCATCCCGGTTGAAGAGAGCGCTGGAGCCGGTAGAGCGATTGTCGAAGCCGCCAGCCAGCGCGTGACGCGCCTGGGCGGGGTCCTCGCGAGGCGACGGCCGCCGACCGCCTCGCCGTCGAGTCGGCGAATGCCCGAACCGAACACCAGATCGGAACAGCTATGGGCTAACGTGTTCATCAATTTCGGACCGCAAAATTCCGGCGCGGCTGCCCAGACTTTGCTCGCGACAGGTCGAGCGCTGGGTGATCCCAGATTATTGCAATTTTACAACGCGTTCTGCCTTCAGCGGCGACCGGTCAGCTACCGACGCGAGGCGCGCTGGACACCGCAAAATGGCGCGGCTGAGATCGGCAGTCGGGATAGGTGAGGGTAGCCGACCTATCGCATTCATTTCTCTGAATAGTTGCGCTTCGGCTTGCTCCAGCGGTGAGTCACGCGAAGTTCTATATTGCGCCGCTGGCTCGTCCCGATCTCTACGCAGGCCGCGGCCGCCACCGATGGTATACGAGCCTCCGCGACCGCGCCGAACTCGACGAGTCCTTCCGAACCGAACCATACTGCGTCAACGGCACCTACCAGCACACCGAGATCTGCGACTCGACAACAGCCAAGGAGGGACGACGATGAAGCTCTACAATCATTCCCAGGCGCCGAACCCGCGCCGAGTGCGCATCTTCATGGCCGAGAAGGGCATTAGCCTGCCGATGGAGGAGATCGACCTGATGGCCGGCAAGAACCGGACGCCGGAGTTTCTGGCGAAGAACCCGTCGGGCGGGCTGCCCGTGCTGGAGCTCGACGACGGCGGCTGCATCGCCGAATCGGTGGCGATCTGCCGCTATCTCGAAGGGCAGCACCCCGAGCCCAATCTGATGGGCCGCAACCCGCGCGAGCAGGCCGAGATCGAGATGTGGAACCGGCGCATAGAGCTGGAGCTGTTCGGGTCGATCGGCCAGACCGTCCGCAACACCCACCCGATGTTCAAGGAACGGCTGCGGCAATTCCCCGAATACGGCGAGGCGCAGCGCGCCGTCGTGCAGCAGCGGCTGGAGCGGATGGACAAGGAGCTGGCCGGGCGCCAGTTCGTCGCCGGCGACCGGTACACGATCGCCGACATCACCGCCGTGGTTGCGATCGACATCGCCGGCCGCATGGCGAACATCACGATCCCGCCGGCGCTTGCCAATCTGAACCGCTGGTATCAGGCAGTGTCGAGCCGGCCGAGCGCCAAAGCGTGACCGTGGACTTGGCGCCGAGCCGTATCCTGCCGCAGGATGCGCGCTGCGCCTCGGCGCCGTCCACACCCGCAAGCTGATCGGGATCCAGTGGCGAGGCGGTTGGCGGCCGCCGCCTCGCGAGGACCCGGCCTAGACGCGTCACGCGCTGGCTGGCGACATCGAGGCTGGTCGCCGAGGGCTGCGGGTGGGGCTGGCACCGGCACCATTGGCGTGGCCGGTGGGGATATTGGCACTGGGGGCACCTGCGTTCCCAACTGACAGTGATTGCCTGCGACATTCTGAAAGCCGACGCGTTCAGAAGACCAGAACTCTCGCCGCGGAAAACCGCTTGTTAGGGGTTGCTCGGTAGCGTCCGATCGTCGGTCCTGGGTCCACTTGTTTCAGGGAGGCGAGACCCCCGTAGACGTGTCGATCAGCTGGCCGGTGATGCGCACGCGATTGCCGCCTTTGCGCACACTGCCTTCGACGTAGCGCACCTCCAGTTCGCGCGCCACCTGCTTCACATCGACGGCGCGCCCTTTGTAGGTGAAGCTCGAATTGCGCGCGATGACGAAGAGCCAGCGGATGCGCAACAGCGACTTCGATAATCGCACCACCGGCTCCAGGATTCTCTTCAGCCGGGATGAACTCCCGTCCCCCATCACGTTATTTTAGACTGCAAAATCGCGACGCGGTTATTCAGGCGCTGCCCGCAGCGAGTTAAATCGAGAATAATGCTCGATTCTTTGTGTTCCTCAACGGGTTCTGCCTTACGGAGACCGCATACCACCAACTGCGGACCGCGATCGCGGCGGCAAATTGGCGCGGCCGCGACGTGGCTTTTGCTCGGCGACTACCGTCCGGCGTTGGCATTCCACCGGAGATCAAAGACAAGCTGTTTCAGCCCTTCTTCACCACCAAGCAATTTTTCGCTGCGACCCGGGTTGCTTGCGATTATATTGACAGCGCTCGCGCCCTGCCGCTCGCGTGTCAGAAGTTCGCGTGCAACCTGTTGCTGGTAGGAGCCGAGATCCTGTCTCGCGGCGGCAGGCTCGCGCTGAGCGATGGGCCGGGCACCCTCGATCTGCAGGCAATTGGCGAGGGAGCATTTCTGTCCTCCGAGGCAAGCGCAGCATTGATGGTCGCTACTCCGGTCTCTGCGCTTACCTCACGCACCGTCCAGCCTTATTTCACGGGCTTACTGGCTGGCGCCCTGGGTTGGCGGCTGTCGCACCGGACGGAACCCTGGGGGGTTCGGCTGACGGCGCTCGCCCTCACCGGGTAGGCGGGACGGACGCCTGAGTTGCCGCCGGCGTTAGCACCGGACGATGACCCCTCAGAACCCTGTTCGCCGATGGCAGTGAAGCCTACGGGGGGCGAGTGCTGCATTGGCGTCCAGTAAAATCGATAGTATTCGAAAAGGCCCCAACCTACCATCGGCTCGGCCTTTCTAACGGTGATCGCGCGTTCGCTAGCGGTACGCTTCGTCAACCACTCCGTGAGCCGGCCGAAGGTCGCCTGCAAGGGTTCCAGCAGCTGCTCGCACAGCTTGCGGCCGGCTGCGATCGCCAGGTCCGGAGCATCCGGGATGTTTGGGATGCCACGGAAGTCGGCGATCTCGCTGTGCAGGAAATCGTGCATGAAGAACGAGGCCGACAAGCGCACGCGACCCAGCTCCTCAAGGCTCCTTACCGAACCGGGGCGACTTCTCATTTAGCTTACCCCCACCCTCCTCGGTCGCAGGCACAGCGGCGAGCGCGTCCACCCCAACGCAGCGCAGAACGCCGCCAGCCTCGCCGCCGCGGTAATAAAAAATCTCCGGCGCGCAGATAGATGACGTCGGCCGGAGCGTGGGTTCGTATACGGCAATTGGCCCGTGCGTTATGGTCGCGCTTGGGGGTGAGCATCAACGCCCCAAGAGGAGGAAACCATCGATGGGTCTCACCTTGGAAGAAGCCAACCGCATCCTTCGGGGCGCCTTGGCGAAAGCACAGGAGCTGAACATCAAGATCAGCGCCTCAATCTGCGATGCCGGCGGCCGGCCGGTTGCATTCCAGCGCATGGACAACGCGATATGGGCGAGCGCCTATGCCAGCCAAGGTAAGGCCGTCGCCTCAGCTGCATTCGGCCGTCCAAGCGGTGAGATGGCGGACCGTGCCGACCAGCCAACGCCGCGCGGGATTGCCGCGGCAGCGGGCGGCCACCTGATCATGGGCCAGGGCGCGGTTCCGATCATCCGTAATGGTGTCGTCGAGGGCGCATGCGGCGTCAGCGGCGGCACCGGTCAGCAGGACGAAGACTGCGCCCGCGCCGGCGTCGCGCAATTGTAGCACCCCGGTGAAGTTCGCTGGGCGGCACAAGGGGGCACCAAGATGCCGGAACAACGCATCGACTCTCGTGCGCGGCGCGCTCGTCCGGTTCCTCGAACAGGCTACCCGCTGATCAGGAATTGCCGTTCCTCTCGCGTTCGCGGAGATAATCGTCGGTAGTGCGCGGCCTTGGCCGCGGCGGCGCGTCATGCGGATCGAAGCTTTCCTGCGCGACAACGATGACGCGGCAATCCTCGCACATCTTGATCAGATCGAGGCGCTGGGGTGCGTTCTGGAACATCCAGTGCTTGCCCGCGAGCTTGGCGAAGATGCGGTCGATCGTGCTTTTGACGCCGAATGGCTTACCGCAGCGGATGCACTGAAACGGCTCCTCCTCCCTGAGAACGCGCGCTGCAGCCGCACCAAATACCAAGCGCGGCACAAGCGTGATGACTTTCTCGGGGCAGGTCGCTTTGCATAGCCCGCATTGCACGCAGGCATCCTCGGTGAAGCGCAATAACGGCCGGTCGGGATCGTCCGACAGCGCGCCGGTCGGACACACCGAGACGCAAGACAGGCATAATGTGCAGCCGTCGGCGACCTCGACCGCGCCGAACGGCGCTCCCGCCGGGAGGGCGATCATCTCGGCGGTCGCCGATGCCGCGCGGTGGAGCTCGCGCAGGGCCAACCGCAGCAAGCCGCGCCGGGCCCCCGCCGGTTCAAATGTCGCCGAGCGCCGGACAGGTGCGCCGGGCGACAGCGACCACAAGACGTCACCGAGCGCCAAGGGGTCGTCGGTTTCGATTGTCGCGATCCGGGCGCCATCGAGGCCGAGACCGGCGAGGATCGCCTCCGCGAGCGCGATCGTCTGGTAGAGGCCCGCAGGATCGTGGAGCGGTTTGGCGCGCAGCAAAATCCGCAGTGCTGCCGCGCCATAGGCGAAGGCCGCGGCGACGTATTCAAGCCCGATCTGCGTCACCTCGTTAATGGGGAACGGCAAGACGTGCGCCGGGAGGCCATCGCCGTGGCGGGCGAGCGCGTCGATCAGCGCGCTACCATGCGCCTCGTCGTGAAGCAGCAGGACGGGCAATGTTCCGCCCGCCTCGCGGTAGACGGCAAGCAATGTGCGCAACTTGCGCAGCAGAGCGTCGGAAGGCGGCAGGGCATAACTCGCCGCACCGGTCGGACAGACCGCAGCGCACTGCCCGCAACCGGCGCAGACTTTCTCGTCGATCGAGACGTGATCGCCGTGCGGCGCGATGGCGCTCGTGGGGCAAATGTCGAGACAGCGGTGACAGCCGACGATCCGCGAGCGTGAATGGGCGCAGAGATCGGGATCGAAGGTGATGTAGCGCGGCTTGTCGAAGCTGCCGACGAGGTCGCGTGCTCGCAGCACGGCTCTGAGCACAGCGGCGGGATCGCCTGGATCAGCACGCAAATAGCCGTCCCGCAGATCGGCCGCCGGAAAGAGCGGCACGCCGCCCGAGAGATCGAGCACGATGTCGCAACGCGATGTCGCGCCGTCGCGGGACGGAGCGAAGACCAGCGCGCCGCGCGAAGACGGCAGCGGCGCCGTATAATTATCGACGACGAGCTCGAATGCGCCGAGATGGCCCTTGGTCGTGCGGATCGTCCCTTTGACGATCGGGAAATCGGTGGTTCGCGGCGGCGCGACCTGATCCGGCCGCGTCAATAGTACGGTGATGTCGAGATGCTCTTTGAGCAGGCTCGCTGCTTCGATAGCACGCTCATCGCGCCCGTAGACGAGAAGGACGCCGGCGCTCTCGATTTGCACGAACGGAACATCGGGCACGGGCTCGGCGGCGGCTGCGGCAAGCGCCGCAATCTTCGGACCGGCCTTGGCGGCGTCGGCGGACCAGCCGGCGCTTTCCCGCAGATTGACGAACCGGAGATCCGCACCGCTATCCTCGGTCACTTCGCGAAAAAGCGGCTCCTCCTGCGTGCAGCCGACAGTGAGCGCCGCGCCCGAGCCGGCGAGCGCGCGAACCCGATCGAGCTCCGCCCGGCAGAACTGGCGGCCGGTGACGATATCGATGTTGCGGCAGCCGCGCGCCAACGCGCCGGCATCGAGCGGCATCGTGTCCTCGCACGAGCAAACCAGGATTTTGTGCCGATCCGCCATCGGCCGGTATAATGCTGAAGAGCCAAGCGCAAGACCATCGCGAAATGCCAGTGTCCCCCCGTGCACTCGACCTGCCGCCGCCGTTTCGGCTGGTGGCGCTGCGCGCGGCGGGCGATGCGTTTGGCTACGCCTGTGTCCACGCCGCCCAGCTGGGCGCCGGGACGTTGGTCTTCGTCGGACGGTATGACGTTGCGGAATTCGCGGTCGTGCTCGAGCCGGAGGAGGCGCTTGCGAGTGCGCGACGCAGCTTTTACGCCGGCATGACGGCGCTCGCCGATGCGCTTTCGGCATTGGCCCCGCCCGAGACGCCGATAGCGATCGAGTGGCCGGACCGGCTGGCCGTCGGCCGCGGGCGCGTCGGCGGCGGCCGCAGCCAGCTCAATCCTCAACGCGCCAATTTTTGCGCTCGCGATCGCGGTCCGCAGTTGGCGGTTATGGGGTCTCCGTAAAGGCAGAACCCCGTTGAGGAACGTAAAGAATCTGGTATTATTCTCGATTTGACCCGCTGCGGGCAGCGCCTGAATAACCGCGCCGCGATTTTGCAGTCTGAAATGACGTGATGGGATGGGAGTTCGTCCCCGGCTGAAGAGAGTGCTGAAGCCGGTGGTGCGGTTATCGAAGTCGCCAGCCAGCGCGTGACGCGTTTAGGCGGGGTCCCTCGCGAGGCGGCGGCCGCAGACCGCCTCGCCGTCGAGTCGTCGAATGCCCGAACCGAACACCGGCGATCGGAACAGCCATGGCTCCCGTGTCGATGAATTTCGGATCGCAAAATTGCGGCGCGGTTCCCCGGACGTCTGTCCAGGACCAGGACGGCGAGGATGATCGAAGATTATTAGGATTTTCCAATGGGTTCTGATTATTGAGCAGTCGGTTCAATCACCGACGCGGACCGCGATCGTGGCCGCAAATTGGCGCGGCTGCGACGGAAAGCGGATGCGTGCGTGCAAAGTTCACCGCGGCAATCACGTCAGCAACCCCGGCGCAGCGGGCGATCAGCGCCGGGCGGCCGGTCGATCATCCCGTTCCAGACTTTGCGCGCCTCGTCATAGCCTGCGTCGCCGGGACAGAGCAGCGGGCCGTGCAAGGTGGCCCTCAAACTCTGCACTGTGGCCCCTTCGAGGATCGTCTCTGCGCCTCCAACAGTAGCAACTCGCGGATCCGTCATCGCCGCCTCCCGTTCCTTGGTCTGGGTCGACGCACGCCTCAGCAAGTTTAGTTGCTCGCGTCCGGCGGCTCTCACTCGCAAATATCTGCGACATCGGCAGGAAGGATCGCGGAGAGACGGCGGGTCTGGTTCATGTCGCTTCACCGACCGCCAGGCGCAGGCCCGAAAAGAAAAGCTCGCGATGCTCAGGATTCCGGTAGGGAATGACGCTCGGCACCACGGCCGGGGTGATCTTCCGGAGTCTTTTGACGATCTCTCGCGCTTCGCCGAGCCGTCCCATATGCGCGTAGCATGCGGCAAGATGGCGGTACGGATTGGGAAAACTAGGGTTTTCCTGGATGGCAAGGACGAGCTTCGTTGCAGCCGCGTCGAACTGCCCGCTGACGAAATGCGCATATGCAATCTAGTTTAATGCCCAGCCAGTCCGCGCGCGTGGGCTCAAACGTAGCGAAGTTTCAACTCGTTCGATTGCGGCATCGGGCTGTCCCTCCCACAGCTTCAGAATACCGCTGATATACCATCCTCGAGCGAAACTCGAGTTGAGCGCCAGCGCACGATCGATCAATGCCATCATCGAACCGATGTCCTCGCCAAAATAGGCGCGCGCCAGAGCGACGTGCGCGAGGATGTTCGGATCGTCGCCGGCCACTCCCAGGGCACGTCTCGCGAAATCGGTGCCCTTCAAACAGTCCGCCTCCGGGTCTTCGCTCCGGCCGTCCCCAACCAGCCGAAAGCAACAGACGGCAGCATAAGCGAGAGCGGGCCCATAACTCGGATCGCGCGCGATCGCCTGCTCCATCAGACGGAGCGCGTCCGGGGTTTGCCTCGCCGACGACTCGACCATCGCCCAGGCGCGCAGATAGAGGTCGTAGGCAGTCAGATCGTTGGTCGGGCGGTTGGCCAAATGAGCGGTTTCGGCGATCTGCAGTGTCGGCTCAATGACGCCGGCCACGCTGGAGGCCACCTTGTCCTGAAGCTCGAAGACATCTTCGAGCGAGCCTTCGAAGCGATCGGCCCAGAGATGCGCGCCGTTCGACGCGTCGATCAGTTGGGCGGTGACACGCACGCGACCTCCGGCTTTGCGCACCGATCCTTCGACGACATAGCGGACGCCTAGTTCGCGCCCGACCTGCTTCACGTCGATGGCTTGGCCCTTGTACGTAAAACTTGAATTGCGGGCGATGACGAAGAGCCAGAGGATGCGCGAGAGCGCGGTGATGATCTCTTCGACCATGCCGTCGGCGAAGTACTCCTGCTCGGGGTCGCCACTCAAATTGGCAAAGGGTAGCACCGCGATCGAGGGCTTATCGGGGAGCGGCAACGCCGATGGAAGTAGCGCGGATGGGCTCTTAGCGGCGGTGCCGGCATCGCGAACCCGGTAGACCCGCACCGGCCGTGCGATATTCTTGAGCGCTTGCTCGCCCATATCTTCGAAGACGAGATCGAGGCGGCCCGACGCATCCTCCTGTACCCGCGCCGAGACGCAGATGCCACCTGGTTCGGCAAGGCCTTCGAGCCGGGCTGCCACGTTGACGCCGTCGCCGAAGATGTCGCCGTCCTCGACCACCACGTCGCCCTGATGAATGCCGATCCGAAAATCGATGCGGTCGACCGCCGACACAACGGCATTGCGCTCGGCCATATCCGCCTGCAGCTCGGTCGCACAACGCAGCGCGTCGACCACGCTGCCGAACTCGACCAGCAAGCCGTCACCCGTCGTTTTGACGATGCGCCCGCGATTCTTGGCAATCTTGGGATCGATCAGTTCGCGCCGGTGCGACTTCAGTCGCGCAAGGGTCCCTTCCTCGTCCGCACCCATGAGTCGGCTGTAGCCGACAATATCCGCGGTGAGGATGGCGGCCAGCTTGCGTTCGACGCGTTCCGTGGCCAAGGCGGTCTCCCACCGCACGGGCCGAGTGGATCATCGGCTCTCGGCGCATTCTAACGGTAAACGCCGGGGCCGCCATTCCCTTTCGGTGTAGAGGGTCCGGCTTCGGGTCGCCTTGAGTAGGCGGCACGATCGCGGTAGGGATGCCCATTACTGGGCACCCCCCGCAGTCGGGTAGGATCGAGGCGAAGCCAAGAGCGGTGCGGTTTCCGCGATGCGCGAGGGCGCCAATGTGGCTTCGAGCTTGTCGAGTTGCGTTTCGGGTGCGTCCTCGGCGGCGAGGCGGGCGGCACGTCCCAATTGCACGACAAAGGGGTGCAGGACGCTGTCGCGGTGATAGGGCGAGCATTGATAGCGCAGCCGCGTGTGGGGCTCGTTCGCGACCTCGGCGGCGAGCTGAGCGCCGAGCCGCGACTTGCCGATCCCGGCCTCGCCCGAAAGCAAGACGATCTGGCCGGCGCCGGCCCAGGCCGCGCGCAGGCGGTCGC
>Ga0306920_100013807_pt1 | contig 11012 bp, 9 predicted proteins | sample flu12Cox44000170_FD_204666 | JGI IMG/M metagenome (GOLD analysis project Ga0306920, IMG submission 204666) | Lab enrichment of tropical soil microbial communities from Luquillo Experimental Forest, Puerto Rico - flux4day.12C.oxic.44.000.170 (v2)... | ecosystem: Environmental > Terrestrial >...
CGCAAACAACGACCGTGGAGGGGGCACGCACAGATGGGTCCCAATCGGATCGCAACCAGCCTCGCCTTGCTGGCCGGACTCGCCTTCAGCGGCGAGGCGCTCGCGCAGGCCAAACACTACAATCTCGCCTACGACCAGCCGGTCAGCACCGGCTACGGTGTCGCCGGCAACATCTTTACCGAGAAGCTCAAGGAACTGAGCAAGGGCACGATGCTGATCGACCAGTATCCCGGCGGCCAGCTCGGCCAGGAGCCGCAGGTGCTGCAGCTGGTGAAGGCGGGCGACATCGAGTTCTGCTTCAGCGCCTCGGCCAACGCCGCCACCCTGTCGCCGCAGGCCGGCGTGTTCTCGCTGCATTTCCTGTTCCGTGACGAGGACCATCTCAAGAAGTCGGTCTCCGACCCGGAAGTGGTCAAGGCGGTGCGGACGATGATCGACGAGACCGTGCAGGGCAGTCACGTGCTGGCGCTGCTGACGCTCGGCTTCCGCAACATCTACTCGAAGAAAGAGGTCCACAAGATCGAGGACATCAAGGGCATGAAGATCCGCGTCCAGGCGACGCCGACCGAGGACACCATGTTCCCGGCCTACGGCGCGCAGGTCGTCCACATGCCGTTCGGTAACGTCTACACCTCGCTACAGACCGGCACGGTCGATGCCGCCGAGAACGGCGTCAACGTCTTCCTGGTCAACAAGCACTATGAAGTCGCGCCGATCATGTCGATGACCGAGCACGAGGCGAACAACAACCTCCTGTGGATCAGCGACAAGCTGTGGTCGAGCCTGACGGCGGAGCAGAAGGGCTGGGTACAGGCCGCCGCCGACGAGGTCGGCCGGCAGGAGCCCGCCAAGGGGCTGCAGCTCGAGAAGGACTCGGCGGTGAAGCTCGAGAAGCTCGGCGTCAAGATCGTGCGCGAGGTCGACAAGTCGGGCTTCGTCAAGATCGCACAGCCCTACCTCGAGAAGATGGCCAAGGACCTCGGGCCGCACGCGGCCAAGATCCAGCAGACCGTCAGCGCCATCAAGTAAATCACCAACGGAGCCGGGTCAGCGTATGGCAGACGAGCGCTCGCTGGTGCTGCAGCGCCAGCGACAGCTTAAGTGGAAGCAGCTCGACTGGCTGGAGTCGCTGCTGATGCTGCTGTGCGGTTTCACGCTGTTCGCCTTCAGCCTGTCGGTGGTGTGCGACATCGTCACCCGCGAGATCGGCCGGCCGTGGCTGTGGCTGCAGGAGGTCACCTCGACCTTCTTCATCTACGGCATCTTCATCGGCGCGGCCGTTGCGACGCGCCGCAACGATCATCTCTATCTCGCGGCCGTCGGCGATTCGATGACAGGTCGGCCGCGCATGATCATCGAATCGGCGATCCGCGTCGTCGTGATCGGCGTCGGGTTGTTCCTGGTGTGGTTCGGCTACGCCAACTTCCTGCGCGGCTTCGCGAGCTTCCGCATGCCGTCGATGACGCCGATCGCCTCGCTTTACGCGGCGATCCCGCTGAGCGGCGCGCTGATCGCGCTGTTCGCCTTTGAGCAGCTGATCAACGGTTGCCGCAACGGCTTCGAGAGTTCACCGGAAGACAGGCTGCCTGAAGAAGGGGCGGGTTCGCCGTGAGCGCCGCCCTCGTCCTCCTCCTGATGACATTCCTGTTCCTGTTCTTCGGCTACATGGGCGTGCCGGTGGCGTTCTCGCTGATCGCCGGAACGGTGATTGGTGCCGCCTTCACCGACGTGACGTTCGCGGCCCTCGTCCAGAAGATGTTCGACGGCGTCGACTCGGAGGCGCTGCTCGCCATCCCGTTCTTCCTGCTGGTCGGCGAGCTGATGAGCTCGGCCAACGTGGTGCAGCGCGTGATCAACCTGTCGCTGACCATGGTCGGCCACATGAAGGGCGGCCTCAGCCAGGTCGTCGCGGTGTTCAGCATGTTCTTCTCGGAGATGTCGGGCTCGACCACCGCCGACGTCGCCGTGATGAGCCGCACGCTCGGGGTGTCGATGCGCAGGGAAGGCTACGAGCCGCCCTTCATCGCCGCCATCATCGCCTCGGCCTCGACCATCGCCGCTTTGGTGCCGCCCTCGATCACCGCCGTGGTCTATGGCGCGGTCGGCAACGTCTCGATCGCGGGCCTGTTCATGGCGGGCTTCCTGCCCGGCTTCATGATCGGCATCGGGCTGATGATCTATTGCTATTTCTTCGGCCCCATCGGCATCCGCCGGCCGCGCGCCACCTTCGGGCAGTTCACCGACGCGGCCAAGGCGGCCGCCCTGCCGCTGATGATCCCGGTGATCCTGCTGGGCGGCATCCTGACCGGCTGGTTCACGCCCACCGAGGCGGGCGTTGTCGCCGTGAGCTGGATCCTGCTGGTGGTGATCCCGCTGCTCAATCCCAAGCATATCCGCAACCTGCCGCGCGACTTCTGCTTCGCCGGCCTGATCTACTCGCTGCCGCTGATCACCATCGCCGCCGCCACGGCGTTCGGCTGGATGCTGGCCTATCTGCGCGGCGCCATCGTGATCTCCGACTTCATCACCGGGCTGGCCGGCAACGATCCGCACCTGATCATGCTGCTGCTGGTTCTGCTCTTCACCGTCGTCGGCGATTTCATCGAGCCGGTGCCGACCATCATCATCTTCATGCCGCTGGTGAACGCGCTCACCGAGGCCGGCAGCATCAATCCTGTCCATATGGGCGTGGTGCTGATCGTCACCCTGGCCTTCGGCCTGATCACGCCGCCCTATGGCCTGGTGCTGCTGATGGCCTCGAAATTCGTCGGCGTGAAATTCTCCCAGGCCTTGAAAGCGGCGCTGCCGATCTACGTGGTGTTCCTTTTCACCATCGTGTTCACGATCTTCGCGCCGAGCGCCATCCTGTGGCTGCCCAAGCAGGTGATGCCGCAGGCCGTCGGCTGCTTCAAGAGCCCGAGCGGCACCGGGTATATCTGCCCGAGCTGATCAGCTCCGTCCCAGTTAGCGATCGGGCAGCGGGATGAACTCGCTGTCGCCCGGCACCTTGGCGAAGCGGCCGTCCTTCCAGTCGGCCTTGGCCTTCTCGATCCGCTCCTTCGACGACGACACGAAATTCCACCAGATATGGCGCGGCCCATCCATCGGCGCGCCGCCCAGCAGCATCAGCTTGGCGCTCTCGCCGCCCGCCAGCAGCTCGACCGGCGAACCGGCGGTGAGCACAGCGAGGTCGCCGACGCCGAGCTGGCGGTCGCCGATGGTAGCGGTGCCCTCGGACACGTAGACACCACGTTCGGCGTGGTCCGGCAGCACAACGAGCTTGCCGGCCGCCGGCATCTCGGCGGCGACATAGAAGATCGGCGAGAAGTGCGTGGTCGGCGCCTTGCGTCCGGCGTAGCTGCCGACGATCAGGCGCAACGACGTGCCGGCCTCCTGCCACGCCGGCAGCTCGCCCGCCGGCACATGCTGGAACGACGGCGCGGCCTCTTCATGCGTCTTGGGCAGCGCCACCCAGGTCTGGACGCCGTGCATGCGAAAGCCGCTCCTCTTCATGGCCTCCTCAGTGCGCTCGCTGTGGGCGATGCCGCTGCCGGCCGTCATCCAGTTGACGTCGCCCGGCCGGATCGCCTGGGCGTAGCCCAGGCTGTCGCGATGGAAGATGCCGCCGTCGAACAGATAGGTGACGGTGGCGAGCCCGATATGCGGGTGCGGCCGCACCTCCATGCCGTCGCCACCGGGCGGCACCACCAGCGGCCCGAAATGGTCGAGGAAGATGAAGGGCCCGACCATGCGGCGCTTGACGCTCGGCAGCACGCGGCGCACCGCGAAGCCCGGGCCTAGCTCGTGCGCGCGGCCCTGGATCAGGAGCTCGATCGGATCGGCCATCTTGTCCTCCTTCATTGTTTGTGCTGCAAACAAATGGCCATGAGCGCCCGCGATCTCACGCCCTTCTTCGCGCCCAAGAGCATTGCCGTCGTCGGCGCGGGCGAGCGGGCCAGCTCGTCCGGCGGCGCCATCATGCAGATGCTGCGCCGCGCGGGATACGGCGGAAGCGTCGTGCCGGTCAATCCCCGAGGCGGCGAGATATTCGGTTACCAGGCCGTGACCTCGATTGCCGCCGTCGACCCGCCCGTAGAGCTCGCGGTGATCGTGATCCGCCCCGATGCCATCCTCGATGCAGTGAAAGAGTGCGCCAGCCGCGGCATCCGGAACCTGCTGATCCTGCCCGGCGGCTTCGCCGAAGCGGGTCCGCCTGGCGTCGCCCGAAACGAGGCGCTGTTGAAGCTCGCCGCCGAGCGCGGCCTCACAATCGCTGGCCCCAATTGTGCCGGCATCATCCACCTCGATCCCAAATGGCGCTTCGCCGCCACCTTCCTGCGCGACCTGCCTCCGGGCGCCGAGGCCAACGGCCTCGCCTTCATCTCGCAGTCCGGCGCCCTGGCCGAGGAAGTGATCGACAAGGCCAACGCGCGAGGCCTGCCGCTTTCCTCGGTCGTGTCGGTCGGCAATGCCGTGCATCTCGGCGTCGAGGACTATCTCGCCTGGCTCGGCGACCGGCCGGAGATCGGCGCGGCATTGCTCTATATCGAATCGATCGACGATCACGAGCGCTTCCGCGCGGTCGCGCGACAGGTGGCGGCGACCAAGCCGGTGATCGCCCTGTTCGGCGGGCGCACCGCGATTGGCGCGCGCGCCGCCGCCGCCCATACCGGCGCCGTCGCCAACGACGATGCCGCGATCGATGCGTTCTGCGCCTCCTGCGGCATCATCCGGGTCGAGAGCCTGCGCCGGCTGCTGGTCGCGGCCAAGGCGTTCGGCCGCTTCCCGCAGGGCCTCGGCAAGCGCACCCTGATCCTATCCAACTCTGGCGGCCCCGGCGTGATCTGTGCCGATCGCGCCCAGCTCGAAGGGCTCGAGCTCCGGCCGTTGCCCACGGCCATGGCCGACGTCCTGCGCCAGCAGCTGCCGGCCGAGGCGTCGGTGGCCAATCCCATCGATCTGTTGGCCGACGCGCGGGAGGATCGTTTCGCGCTCGCCTTCGACGCGGCCATGGCTCACGCCGCCAAGGACTACGATCAGGTGCTGATGATCCACGTCGTGCCGTTCATGGTCGATGCCGGCCCGGTGATCGCCAGGCTCGCCGAACTTGCCGCCGGCGCCCTCGTGCCGCTGATGCACAGCATGATGGGAACGCTGCCCGACAGGACGGAATGGTTCGCTACCATGGAGCGCGCAGGCGTGCCGATGTTCAACGATGTCGAGGAGATGGCCGAGGCAGCAGGCTTGCTGGCGCGCTATCCCGCGCTCCGCGATGGCACTCGCAATGGTGTTCTACCCACGGCTTTTTTTCGCGATCGCAAGCGTCTCTAGGTCCGAAAAGGTTTTTGTATCAATAAGTTAATGTAGTCGCAGGGGTGTTGCATTTTTGCAACTTTTTGTTGGACATGCGGTATTTCCGTGGCATTTATCACATAGGAGCTCAATTGCGGGGAGAACCGGCGGGGGAGTCGGTGAGTTCGCTGTTGGCCTTCTAGCGTTCGCGTAACCGGTTTCAATGGAGCGTGGGAGAAGGCTGATGGCGTTCACGACGACGCGCGACAAGCGCGCCGACCGCTGGCGAACGATGCGCGGCTTGTTGGTAGCCACCGTCACGGTCACCACCCTTAGTATCTTCCTCACCGCAGGCTCGATGGCGCAGGTCAAGGCACCCGCCAAGAGCCAGTTCAGGACCCAGTCCAAAGCCCAGCCAAGTTCCCCGACAGACGGCCAGGCCGACCAGTTGAACGAGAAGTGGCTGTCGGAATTCAATAAGACCGATAAGCCCGCCCCTGCCGCCACTCCAACACCGGACAAGTCCGCGGCAACCACCCCTCCTGCCAAAGCCGAGCCGCAACCGCAAACCGTCGACGACGAGCGCCGCTCGAGCGTGCCCAGCATGGTGGCGCTGCCCGGCGCCGGCGCCCGCACCGTCGTTGCCGGCTCCGCCAAGATCGTGAAGGCCAATGGCACGGCAGCCGCTTTCAAGGCCCTGCCCGGCGGCCTTGACCAAGCGGTGTTCAAGGACCTCACGCAGGCCTTCGCGGGTTTCACCGCGGTCAGCAACCCCAAGGTCGAGATGGTCCAAGGCCGCACCGCCGACGGCACGACGCGGCTGCTCTACGCCAGCATCGGCGAAGGCAAGGCGAGGCAGTCCTACTGGTGGTTCTCGCCGATCGACCAGCCCGAGGGCTGGTTCGACGAGAACGGCAAGCGGCTGGGCGGCACGGCGCTCGCCGAGCCCAAGCCCGACTCGCGCATCTCCTCGCCGTTCGGCCGGCGCACCTATTACGGCCGCAGCACCAGCGCAGCCTTCCACAACGGCATCGATTACGAAGGCAAGCCCGGCGAGGCGATCCTCGCCGCCGGCGACGGCGTGGTGAACCATGCCGGCTGGTATTTCAACTACGGCCGCACCATCAAGATCAGCCACGGTGACAACTTCGAGACGCTCTACGCGCACATGTCGCGTTTTGCCGCCAACGTCACGCCCGGCATGCATGTCCGCAAGGGCGACGTCATCGGCTACGTCGGCTCGACCGGCCGCTCGACCGGGCCGCATCTGCATTTCTCGGTGATCATCGACGGCCAGTTCGTCGATCCCGCGCCCTACATCTCGGAGAATGGCGGGCATAGCGTGCTCGCCGGCCAGTCGCTGGTGGTGTTCCGCAAGTGGCAGCAAGACGTTCGCCAGGCCGCGGACACCAAGCGGTCGAGGTCCGGCGACCAGCGCTTCCCCAACCTGCAGGGCGGCGATTCATGGAGCCAGAGCCCGTTCAACTCGCCCGATCGACGCCTGTGAGGCGGATCGCGGGCGGCCTGGTCGCGGCGACGCTGCTCGGCATCGCCGGCAACGCGCACGCCGGCAAGGATCTCGACGCCGTCAAGGCGCGCGGCCAGGTGGTCTGCGGCGTCACCACCGGCGGCATCTCGGGCTTCATGTCGGTCGACAGCCAGGGCAAGTGGGTCGGGCTCGACGTCGACATTTGCCGCGCCGTTTCGGCCGCGATCTTCGGCGATTCGGAAAAGGTCAAGTTCGTCCCCGTCACGGCGATCCAGCGCTTCACCGCGCTGCAGTCGGGCGAGGTCGACATGTTGTCGAACAACACCACCTGGACGCTGCAGCGCGACACCGCGCTCGGCTTCGATTTCACCGGCGTCACCTACTACGACGGCCAGGGCTTCATGGTGAGCAAGAAGCTCGGCGTGAAGAGCGCCAAGGAACTGAACGGCGCCACCGTCTGCGTCGCCCCAGGCAGCACCACCGAGCTCAACCTCGCGGACTATTTCCGCGCCAACAAGATGAGCTTCAAGCCGGTGGTGATCGAGAAGGTCGACGAGATTCGCGCCGCCTTCTTCTCCGGCCGCTGCGACGTCTACACCACCGACCGGTCGGGCCTCTACGCCACGCGCGTGGCCAACGCGCCCAACCCGGACGACTACGTCATCCTGCCCGAGATCATCTCCAAGGAGCCGCTGGGTCCGGTGGTGCGTCACGGCGACAACCAGTTCGGCGACATCGTGCGCTGGACGCAGTACGCCATGATCGAGGCCGAGGAGTACGGCATCACCTCGAAGAACGTCGACGATATGCTGAAGAGCGAGAATCCGACGATCAAACGCATCCTCGGCGTGACACCCGGCATGGGCAAAGCACTCGGGGTCGATGAGAAGTGGGTCTACAATATCGTCAAGCAGGTCGGGAACTACGGCGAGACCTTCGAGCGCAATGTCGGCTCGGGCAGCCCGCTCAAGATCGAGCGCGGCCTGAACAAGCTGTGGACCCAGGGCGGTCTGCAGTACGCCCCACCTATACGCTGAGTCTCCTCTACCTATTGACCTTCCATTTGGCCTGTTGCTTGCTTGCCCGCCACAGGGGAGACTTAGGCTCAAGGGCAATAAACGGGAGGCAAAGATGTACAAGTATTCACTGGCGGCAGCGGCCGGCGTGGCGGCGATCCTCGCATCAGGCAGCGCCATGGCCGGCAAGGACCTCGACGCCATCAAGGCGCGCGGCTCGCTGATCTGCGGTGTCGGCACCGGCACGGCTGGTTTCATGCTGGCCGACAGCCAGGGCAAGTGGGTCGGGCTTGACGTCGACGTCTGTCGCGCCGTCGCGGCCGCCATCTTCGGCGACGCCGAGAAGGTGAAATACACGCCGCTCACCGCGCAACAGCGCTTCACCGCGCTGCAGTCGGGCGAAGTCGACATCCTCAGCAACAACACGACGGCGACGCTGACGCGCGACACCGCGCTCGGCCTCGACTTCACCGCTATCACCTACTACGACGGCCAGGGCTTCATGGTGAACAAGAAGCTCGGTGTGAAGAGCGCCAAGGAACTGAACGGCGCCACCGTCTGCGTCGCACCCGGCACGACGACCGAGCTCAACCTCGCCGATTACTTTCGCGCCCAGAAGATGAGCTTCAAGCCGGTGGTGATCGAGAAGGTCGAGGAAATCCGCGCCGCTTTCTTCTCCGGCCGCTGCGACGTCTACACCACCGACGCTTCGGGCCTCTATTCCACGCGGGCCGCCAACGTGCCGCCGCCGGCCAAGCCGGAGGACTTCATCATCCTGCCCGAGATCATCTCCAAGGAGCCGCTGGCGCCGGCCGTGCGCCATGGCGACCAGCAGTTCGCCGACATCGTGCGCTGGACGCAGTACGCCATGCTCGAGGCCGAGGAGTACGGCATCTCGTCCAAGACCGTCGACGACATGCTGAAGAGCGATAACCCGACGATCAAACGCATCCTCGGCGTGACACCCGGCATGGGCAAAGCACTCGGGGTCGATGAGAAGTGGGTCTACAATATCGTCAAGCAGGTCGGGAACTACGGCGAGAGCTTCGAGCGCAATGTCGGCATGGGCAGCCCGCTCAAGATCGAGCGCGGCCTGAACAAGCTGTGGACCCAGGGCGGCCTGCAGTACGCAGAACCGATCCGCTAACCCGGAGACCGGCGCATGGCCGTCGAGGCACTGGGTACCACAACGCGCGCAAAGGTGGCGCCGTGGAACGACCCGTTCATCCGCGGTTGGGTGTTCCAGATCGTGGTCGTGGCGCTGGTCGGGTTGCTGGCCTGGTTCCTGGTCAGCAACACGATCGAGAACCTCGAACGGCAGAAGATCGCCTCGGGCTTCCACTATCTCGAGCGTGAGGCGGGCTTCGAGATCGGCGATTCGATGATCGCGTACTCGCCGTCCGACACCTACGCCCGCGCCATCCTGGTCGGCCTGCTCAACACGCTGAAGGTCGCCGTCCTGGGCATCATCCTGGCGACCGTCCTCGGCACCATGATCGGCGTTGGGCGCCTGTCGCCCAACTGGCTGCTCGCCAAGATCTGCGAAGGCTATGTCGAGATGTTCAGGAACGTGCCGCTGCTGTTGTGGCTGTTCCTGATCTACAAGATGATCAGCGAGGCCTTTCCCGGGCCGCGCCAGGCCATCAACGTCCTCGACTCGTTCTTTCTCAGCAACCGCGGGCTCTACTTCCCGGTGCCGATCGCCGACCCGATCCACAAATGGATGGGCCTCGCCTTCCTGATCGGCGTCATCGCCACCTTCCTCGTCAAGCGCTGGGCCAAAAAGCGCCAGGATGCAACCGGCCAGCCCTTCCCGACCATCAAGACGGCGATCGCCTTGATCGTGGGCCTGCCGGCGGTGATCTGGCTGCTCGACGGCGCGCCGCACCACATGAGCTGGCCCGCGCTCAAGGGCTTCAATTTCGAGGGCGGCACGGTGATCCAGCCCGAATTCACCGCCCTGCTACTCGGCCTGGTACTCTATACCTCAGCCTTCGTCGCCGAGATCGTGCGCTCGGGCATCCTTGCCCTGCACAAGGGCCAGACCGAAGCGGCGATGGCGATCGGCCTGTCGCGCGGCCAGGTCATGCGCCTGGTGCTGCTGCCACAGGCGCTGCGCATCATCGTGCCACCGATGACCAGCCAATACCTCAACATCACCAAGAACTCCTCGCTCGCCATCGCCATCGGCTATCCCGACCTGGTGGCGGCGGTGAACGTCACCATCAACCAGACCGGCCAGGCAATCGAGAACATCCTGATCATCATGGCGGCGTATCTGTCCGTGAGTCTGTCGATCTCGGCCTTCATGAACTGGTACAACAAGCGCATTGCGCTGACGGAGCGCTGACATGGCCGACGTAGCCCAAGGCGAACGCCGTCAGCTCGCTCCTCCGGTCGTCGATACCGGCGTACTGGGCTGGGTGCGCAAGAACCTGTTCTCGAGCTGGGGCAACGCCCTCACCACGATCGTGCTGGCCGTGGCCATCGGCTGGATTCTCGCCAACTTCATCGACTGGGCGGTGATCAACGCCGTGTGGACGGCGCCGACCGGCCAGGACTGCCGCGGCCATGGCGCCTGCTGGGCGCTGATCCACGAGAAGTACCGGTACATCTTCTTCGGCTCCTTCCCCTACGAGCAGCAATGGCGGCCGCTGCTCGCCATCGTCGCCATGCTCGCCATGCTGATCCTGAGCTCGGACCGGCGCATGTGGAACGCCCGCCTGCTGTGGATCTGGGGTGTGGGCAGCTTCCTCACCTTCCTGCTGATGTTCGGCCAGATCCACATCTCGATCAGCCTGATCCTGTTCGTGGCGCTGGGCGTCGGCGGGCTCGGCATGCTGATGCGCGGCGCCGTCGGCACGCCGGCCGAGGTCAATGGCTGGCGCGCGCTCGCCGCGATCGGCGCGGTCGGGCTGGTGCTGCGCGTCACCGGTGTGTTGCCGGCCTGGAGCCTGCCCATCGCGCCCTTCGACTATGTCGAGACGCATCTCTGGGGCGGCCTGCCGGTGACCATGATCCTCGCCACCTACGGGCTCTTGTTCGCCTTCCCGTATGGCGTCCTGCTGGCGCTCGGCCGGCGCTCGAAGCTGCCGCTGATCAAGGGCCTGTGCGTGGGCTTCATCGAGCTGATCCGCGGCGTGCCCTTGATCAGCCTCTTGATCATGGCTTCGGTCATGCTGCCCCTGTTCCTGCCCTCGGGCGTCACCATCGAC
>Ga0306920_100013809_pt1 | contig 11011 bp, 7 predicted proteins | sample flu12Cox44000170_FD_204666 | JGI IMG/M metagenome (GOLD analysis project Ga0306920, IMG submission 204666) | Lab enrichment of tropical soil microbial communities from Luquillo Experimental Forest, Puerto Rico - flux4day.12C.oxic.44.000.170 (v2)... | ecosystem: Environmental > Terrestrial >...
GGCGATCAGACGACGCCCGATCGCAGGGCAACATCCGCGGCCCAGGCGACGCAAAACACCACCGGCGGACCTTCGCTCGGACGGCGGACGTATCAAAAAAACCTCCAGACGATCGTCTGGCGGGCTGACGACGAGAACGACGACGACTTGAGCTACGACGTTCTGTACCGCCGCGAAGGCGATAGCGAATGGACGCCGCTGCGGCGTGGGCTGGACGAACCGATTCTGGTCTGGGACACGACGACGGTCCCAAACGGGACGTACTTCGTGCGCGGCATCGCGTCTGACGCACCGTCGAATCCGGCTGGAACCGCACTGACCGGCGAGCGCGACAGCACGGCGATCCAGATCGATCACACACCGCCCGCGATCACGGTCGGCGCCGTCCGGACGACAGGGGGACGGACGTCCATCGTCTTCGATGTCACGGACGCCGACTCATCAGTCGCCCGCGTTGAGTATTCACGCGACGGAGGCTTGCGGTGGACGGCGATTTTCCCGACCGATGGGATCGCCGATTCGAAGACCGAACACTACGAGCTGGTCGTGGAGGGGCCGATCGGTGACAGCGGCATCACGATCCGCGCGTTCGACTCGATGAATAACGCCGACACCGCGCACGTCGGCACTCCGGCACCGGCCCGGCGATAACGTCCTTACGTGACCTGTCTGTGCGTGCTTGCCGGTGCGTTCGCGCCGCGGATGTGCTTGCGTCCGCGGACCGTGGTGTTCGCGACAAACCACACCATGTTGACGGCAACGGGGTTGCCTTCTTTCATGACGGGCTCGAACTGCAGGCGCGACACGGCGTCCACCAGGCCCTCGTAACGTTTGGCGTCGCTCGCGGCCATCGGCACGTCGGTGTCGTCCAGCACGGACACGTTGGCCAGGCGGCCATCGGTTGTCACGACACCCGAGAGGGCCAGCACCTGGTCGCCGAACTCGCCATCCTGGAACATCGAGTCGAGCGCTCTTGGCATCATGACCCGGGCATCGAGGACGATGGGCCGAATCACCAGCGGATGCTCCTCGGGAACCGGCACCGAGAGGACATTCATCATCCCGGCCAGTGAATCGCTCCGCTCCTTGGTAGCGAACCGCATCATGCTCAGCATGATGACGAGGCACGCGACGGTCGCCGCCGCGGCACCGAGTCCGGCGTACAGCACGTGGCGGTCATCAAACAACTCGCGCACCCGCATCGCGAACGAGGCGTCGTTCTCCACCTTGACACGGTTGACGATAGACGACACCTGACCGGCCGCCTCGTCACAGGACAGCGGCACGCGGCCGGGCGCAGCGGCACGCAGGATCAGGCCAAGCGATTCGACGTCGGCGAAGGCCGACCCGCACGATTCACATTGGTCGAGGTGCGCCGACACGGCAAATTGTCGTTCGATGGGAAGCTCCCCATCGTAGAAAGCTTCCAGTTGCTCGAGCACGGCCGCGCATGACAGGGACGTCATGATCTCCCCTCGGCTCGGAGTTCCAGGCGTAGTGCCTGCCGGGCGCGGGTTAGCCGGGACTTGACCGTGCCAATCGCGACGCCCAGTGAAAACGCGATGTCCTCGTAGCTCAAACCGTCGATCTCGCGAAGCACGACGACCGTCCGTTGCTCGAACGGCAGATGATTCAATGCTCCTTGTAGACGTGCGGCAAGTTCCTTCTGTTCAAACGCGTGCTCGGGTGTCCACTGCCGGCTCGACGCGAACTCGCCATGCGCCGCGACGTGGGCATCGAACGACACCTGGTCGGCGCGATGCCGCCGGCGCCAGAACCGATGGCGGTTCCTCGCCTGGTTGACGGCGATGCGGTAGATCCAGGTCCGTAGAGTGGACTGCCCGCGGAATCGATGAATGGTGCGGAACACGCGGAGGAAGACATCCTGGGAAAGGTCGAGGGCTTCGTCGCGATCGCCCAGAAGGTTCATGGCGAGCTGCACCACCATGCGCTGGTGTTCGGCAACAAGCTCGGCGCAGGCCGCTTCGTCCTTCGAGACACACCGCTGGATGAGGGTCGCTTCCCGAACGCCCAGCTCAGACCAGCTTGCGACCCGGGCCTGCTTCACAAGGAGATCTCCAGTAACCTCCTCCACTATAACCAACTTAGACACTGGGATGGGTTGAAAGTTCCGTTACCATACCCCTCGGGTATGCGCCGCTTTCTCTTGGTGGCCCTCATGCTGGTTCTGGCGGTCCTCGGTGCCGTCACTTACAAGGCTGTCGCCACCGACCACGACTACCAGAGTCGGCTAGCTCGCGGCGATCGGGCGCTGGCAGACGACCAGGCTTTTGCGGCGATCGACGCGTACAGTGGCGCGGTGGCTCTCCGGCCTGACTCCGTCCTTGCACGCCTCCGGCTCGGTGAGGCGTATCAGCGTCGCGGCGACCTGGAAGCCGCCGTTCACGACTTTCGGGCGGCGACCGAGCTCGACGCCACCGCCGTGCGACCGCGTGAAGAGTTGGGCAACGCGCTTTACCAGCTGCAACGTTATCGGGAAGCCGCCGACGCGTTCGAGGCCACGCTGGTGCTCGACGACCGCCTAACCCGCGTCAACTTCAAGCTGGCCCTCGCTCGCTACCGAAACGGGGATCCGAAGGCTGCCATCACGATCCTCACGCGAACCGGCCCGGCCAACGAGATGACGGCCGAATCCTATTACCTGCTTGGACTTTGCTACCGGGACTTGAACCGGATGCCGGACGCCCAGCGCGCATTCGGGCGCGCCGTCGCCCTGTCGCCAGGCCTCAGCGGCGCTCGCGAGGAACTGGCCGATGTCTATCAGGCTCGCGGCAGACGTGCCGATGAGCTCGATCAGCTTCAGGTGCTCGCGGGCCTCGATAGTGCTCACGTCGAGCGTCAGCTGGCGGTCGCATTTGCCCAGGCGCGCGCCGGCCGGATCGAATCCGCAATCGCGACCCTCGGCGCCGCCCTTGACCGCGCGCCGGACAATCCGCTCGTGTACGAAGCCCTCGGCCGCGTCTGGCTGCAGAATGCCGAAACCCGTGACGACTATCTCGCGCTGAAGAAAGCTCTGGAGGCGCTCGACCGCATCGGCACGAATCCACGCTCCTCGAGCGCGGCGCTCGCTCTCTATGGCCGCGCCCTGATGCGCGACGGACAGACCGCGCGCGCCGAGCAGGTGCTCCAGCAGGCGACCACGCGTTACCCGCTGGATCCATCGGCGTTCAGCACCTACGCGACCGCCGCGGAGCAGTTGCATCATCTCGACGCCGCCAGGCAGGCGCTGATCGATTACAACGCCCTCGTGGGTGACGACGCACAGCTGCCGTCCAGGGCGGCACGGATTGCCTCGCTCTCGATCCGCTTGAACGATCCGGCGTCTGCCGTCCGCTGGTTGCAGAAGGCCGCTACCGCGAATCCTTCAGACACCAGCGTGCTCGCGTTGCTTGCCGATGCCCAACGAAGGGCGGCGGACAGCAAGAGATAGCATCAGACCCAGATGTCTATTTGATTTTGCCTTTGGGATCCGTGATATCGCGGAGCCCATCGCCAAGAAAATTGAATCCGAGCACGAGCAGCGCGATCGCTAGCCCGGGGAAGAGCGTCAGATGCGGCGCGTCCAGAAGATGCGTACGGCCGCCATTGAGCATCGTCCCCCAGCTCGGCGTCGGGGGTTGCACGCCGAGCCCCAGAAAACTGAGCGCAGCCTCGCTGATGACCGCGCCCGCCATGCCAAGGGTGGCCTGAACGACAACGATGGGGATCGCGGTGGGCACGACGTGACGGAAGAGCACGCGAGGCGCCGTTGCGCCGATGGCGCGCGCCGCCTGCACGTACTCGAATTCGCGAATGCGCAGAACCTGTCCGCGCACGAGCCGTGCGTAGCCGACCCAGCCGATGATCGTCAGCGCGAACAGCACGCTGTTGAGGCTCGGTCCGAGCACCGCGACGAGCGCAATCGCGAGCAAAAGCCCCGGAAACGCGAGCAACGTGTCGATCGCCCGACTGATGACGTCGTCCAGGATGCCGCCGAAGTAGCCGGCCATCGCGCCCAGCACGGTTCCAACGGCCGCCGAGATGCTGACGACGACGATTCCGACCAGAAACGAAATCCGCGCGCCCGCCAGAATCCGCGACAGAACATCGCGCCCGAGCTCATCCAGGCCGAACGGATGGGCGCGCGTCGGACCTTCCAGGCGCAGCGGCAGCTCCTGAGTCGAGGGGCTGAACGGCGCGAGCGCCGGCCCGGCGATCGCCGCAAGAGCCGCAACGAGGACAATGGCCGCGCCGATCTTCAGCAGCACGGCTCACTCGTAGCGAATCCGCGGATCGAGCAATCCGTAGGCGAGGTCGGTGAGCAGGTTCATTGAGACGTACGTCAGCGCGATGAGAAGGATGCAGCCTTGCACCAGCGGGTAATCACGGAAGCCGATCGACTGGATCAGCAGCCGGCCGACGCCGGGCCAGGCGAAGATGGTCTCTGTGATGACGGCGCCCGTCAGCACGGCGCCGAGCTGAAGTCCCAGGACCGTTACGATCGGAATCAAACTGTTGCGGAAGGCGTGCTTCAGCACGGCACGAACGCGCGACACGCCCCGCGCTCGCGCGGCTAGGACATACAGTTCCCGAAGTTCGTCGATGACGCTGGCGCGCGTCGTTCGGGCCAGAACGGCGGCCAGCGGCGCGCCGAGGGTGATCGCAGGCAGCACGAGTTGGGCCAGCGTGCCGCGGCCCGAGACCGGCAGCCATCCGAGCTCAACCGCAAAGACGAGCGCTAGCAACGGTCCGAGCCAGAAATTCGGCATCGAGATCCCGATGAGCGCGAGAGTCGTGGCGAGGTGATCGACGATTGTCCCGGCGCGCGCCGCAGCCAGTACGCCAAGGGGAATCGCGATCACGACGGCGACGAGCATTGCGGCGGCCGCCAGCTCAAATGTCGCCGGCATCCGATCCGCGATCGCTGATGTTACGGGCTCGCTCGTTCGCAAGGAGGTTCCCAGATTTCCGTGAGCCACACCCTTCAGGAACGCGAGGTACTGCGCGTAAAGGGGGCGATCGAGTCCCAGCCTCGTGCGAAGCTCGTTGATGCTCTCCGCCGAGGCCCCTTCGCCCAACATCGACTGGACGGGATCCCCCGGAATGAGATGGATGAGCGAAAACACAAGCGTCGCGACGCCCAGCAGCACCGGAACCGTCAGCAAAATGCGGCGGACGAGAAAGCTGAACATTCTTGTCAGATCATAACGCTGCATTACACAAGCCCGAGACGGTTCATCAGCTTCGTCAGCCCTTGCCGCGTCAATCCAAGCTCCGAGGCAGCGATCATTCGACGACCGCCATTTCGGGCAAGTGCTGCGCGGACGAAGCGTTCCTCGAACAACCGCCGGGCATCGTCCAGACGGTAGCTCTCAGGCCGGAGACGATGGCCGAACTGCGGAGGCAGCGCGGCTGGAGGGATGACTCCCCTTTTGGCTGCGCGGACAGCGAGGGCGGCGAGGACGTTCTGGAGTTCGCGTACGTTGCCGGCCCAGTCGTACTCAGCCAGCGCCGCGACCGTCGCGGCGCTGAGCGTCGCCCGGCAGCCTACGCGTGCCGCGGCTTCATGCCACAGCCGGTCGACCAGTACGGGAACGTCCTCGCGGCGCTCGCGCAGCGGCGGCACGACGATGCGGATGACGTCGAGACGATAGAGCAGGTCGAGGCGGAATCGGCCGAGCGCCACTTCCTGTCTGAGATCCCGATTCGTGGCCGAGACGATTCGGACGTCGATTCGGCGCGACGCGTTCTCGCCGATACGACGCAGCTCGCCTTCCTGTATCACCCGCAGCACCTTGGCTTGCGCGCGCGGGGAAAGCTCGCCGACCTCGTCGAGGAAGAGGGTGCCGCCGTTGGCCTCCTCGAAGACGCCGATCCGCTCGCCAACCGCGCCGGTGAATGCGCCGCGCGCGTGCCCGAAGAGCTCAGACTCCACCAGGTCGTCGGGAAGTGCGGCGCAGTTCAGGGTGCAGAACGGCCTGTCGCGGCGAGGCCCTGACCGATGGATTTCGCGGGCGACCAGTTCTTTTCCGCTTCCACTCTCGCCTTCTATTAACACAGGAAACGGCGCGGCGCTGGCACGCTCCACGGCTCGACGGACGTCGACCATCGCGTGACCGACGCCGATGAGCGCGCTGGGCTGCGCCTGCGCTGCCCGCTGCCGGGATGTGAGGAGCGTGGCGACGACCGGTCCGGCCGCGGTGGTCGCGACGGTCATTGCCGCGATCGCCCGGTCGGCGTCCGGGGAACTGCCGAGCGGCCAGCGAACGGCGATGGCGCCGATCGTGGCGCCTCCATACCGAACCGGCGCCGCAGCCTCGACGCGCTCGTCGATCCGATGCGGCGCAATGGGTAACGCCGCCGAGACCGCCCGGTCAGCGATGGCAGGTTCCAGTCGTCCGCCGTTGCCGGCCAGACGGACAAGCGTCCCTTGCTCGGCGCCGAAGAAGGCCACCGCCGCAGCGCGGAGCTGGCGCTGGACGTGACCGCATACGGTCGTTAGCGTCGCTCGCTCGTCGGTGGCGTCCTGACACAATCGGAGCGTCTCGATGGCATCGTCCCAGAGCGCGGGCAGCCTGGGCTCGGCGGCCGACTGACGCTCACGAGGCAGATAGAGCGCGAGTCCCGGCAGGCCGGATCGCGCAACGTGGCGGGCCATGACCGCCGCCAAGGGCGTGCCGGCGATCAGGAGATCGACCAGCATTTCCCGACGGCGACGCAGCAATGGGGGGAGGCTGCCGGCGGGAACGCGCGTGACGCGGCGAATGGCTTCGATGCCGTCCGTTCGCCGGCCGAGGCGGCGGAGCTGCTCCGCCAGCATCAGCTGCACGCGAAACGAGCGGAGCGGATCGCGCGAGAGATGTGAGGCCGATCGACATGTCGCTGCGTCCGCTTCGAGCGACCGCAGGTCGCCGACCGCCAGATGTGCCAGCGCCGCTGAGGAGGCGGCCGCGGCTATCAGTCCGGCATCTCGGGTCAGCTCAGCGCGCCTGAGCGCTTCGTCGGCCACGGCTATGGCATCCGCATGATCGCCACAGCCGACAGCCACGCGCGCCCGCATCGCGTACAGCCTGATCACGGACTCTTCGCGCAGATCGGCCTCGCGGAAATGCGCGAGCGCGTCACGCGCGTCTGCGTATTCAGCGCGCCAGAACCGGCAGCGCGACCGCGCGAGCTCCACCTTCAGTGCGACATTCACGTCGTCGCCTGTCTCCAGCCCACATGCGGCCGCTCCGAGCACGCTCCTGGCGTCGTCGAGACGGCCGAGGTCGACCAGCGCCACTCCGGACAGCGTGCCCACGGACAACATCACGCCGGCTTCCCCGCTGCGCTTACAGAACTCACGCGCTCGGTCGAGCGCGTCGATCGCGTCTCGCGGCCGGCCCCGCTTGAGCAACGATGCCGCAAGCGCCAGCGAACCCTCGGCTGCGCTCGTCCAGATCCCGCGACGGGCCAGCCCTCCAATTGCCTGACGTAATGCGCGATCGCCAGGGGCGTGCCGGCCGGCTCGCAGTTGCGTGAGAGCCGCAGCCATGCACCGCCGAAGATTCATGAGTTCTCCGGGCGCCGGCCAGGTCGTCCTCACTGCCAAAGTCGCGGGACGCGGGCCCGCTCGGTGTGCCGGACCATCGTTCCCATACGCCGGCGTGTGCTCTGCTGCCATCGACGCCGACGGCGACGGTCCCTTGCGCGCACCCCGTTGGCCATGCAACAGCTCGATGAATGTTCCAGGAATGCCTCCCGAGCGCGTTGCAGCTTGACGGACAGCCGGAGTGTCCGCGAGAACAACCGGCAGAACAGCCGCCGCAAGCACCTCGGGTTGCAAGCGACTCAAGACAATCGCGCAGCGTCCGATGGTTTCGCGCGAAGTCGTCAACAAGACATGGCGCCCAGGCCATCGAATGGCAACGTCCACCAGGCTCCTGGCACCTGCAGGCCCGTTATCGTCAATGATCAACGCCGACCGGCCGTGCACCGCTTCCGCAAGCGGTGAGTCGAGCAACCGGATACTGATCGGAACATAGCCCTGGAGCCGGGCTGTCCGTGCAAGTTGGCGGACCATTGTCGTTTTTCCTGCGCCCGCAACGCCGCAGATGCTGACGACGATCGGAACGCTGTCGTGCGAATCGAGCAACTCGGCGACAGCCCCGATCGAAGGACGGTCGACGCACAGGACTCCGCAGTGTTCGATCGACAGCACGGCGTCTCGAGCAGCGACTGGCAGCGTGCTCGGATATCCCGACTTGGAGCCAGGGACGACGATCGGGCGAGGCCCGACGCGATGAACCGGCGACGCGTGTGCGCCATCGACCGTCAGTTGGCACGCTAGGAGAAAGGAGGTGGCCGCGGACGATATGGCAGCGCCAACTGCTTCGCTTCCCTGCCATGATTCACAACAGCGCCACGCTTCGAACCGTTGTCCTTCGCCGACAAGACCGTAGTCGACCAGTTTAGCAATTGCCGGATGGTGCAATTTCTGAAACAGATCGCACCGAATCATCCATTGGCGTTGTTCGCTCTCGCCACCAGCCGACGTCATCATCAACCACACACGCTCACCCGTTGCGAGATCGACGACCTCGCCATTTGTTGTTCCGACGAATCGATCAGCCACACACTCCATCGCGCCGCCCCCTCGGTCGAGCGGCTCTGTGCAAGAAGCCAGCCCGTCGAAGCGCACGCGGCGGCGAGGGCGAACGCCTGTCGGACGAGCGAAGCGCGCAAATATTTCGGTTAGAATGAGCGTGCGATGCTGCGTTTTCTCACCGCCGGCGAGTCTCACGGCAAGGCGCTCGTGATGATCGTGGAGGGCGTGCCTGCCGGACTGTCGATCGATTTTGATGCGGTGACCGCGCAACTCCGTCGCCGGCAAGGCGGGTACGGACGCGGCCGGCGCATGGCGATCGAATCAGATCGGGCAGAAGCGCTGAGCGGCATCCGCCACGGTGTTACGACCGGCGCGCCGATCGCGCTGATGATTCCCAACAAAGACTGGGAGAACTGGCAGCGCACGATGTATGTCGGGGCCGTCCAGCCTCCCGACGCCTCGGGCGCCGATCGTCCCGCGGTGACCAGGCCACGCCCCGGTCACGCGGATCTGGCCGGCGCGGTCAAGTACGGACACGACGACATCAGGGATGTGCTCGAGCGCGCCAGCGCACGTGAAACGGCGTCACGTGTGGCCGTTGGCGCGATCGCGCGTCAACTGCTGGCTGTGGTTGGCACCGAAATCGCGAGCCACGTCTTTTCGATCGGGGCCATTGCGCTTCCCGATCCGCTCGCCGTGGCGTTCGACGACGCGCGAACGATCGGCGACGATGCACCGCTCCACTGCGTGGATGGTCACTTGGAGCGCGAGATGATCGCGGAGATCGATCGGGCGCGGGAGGCCGGCGATACCGTCGGCGGCGCGTTCGAGGTCATCGCCCATGCCGTACCGCCCGGTCTCGGCAGCTACGTCCAATGGGATCGCAAGCTCGACGGGCGACTCGCCCAGGCATTGATGTCGATTCCCGCGATCAAGGCCGTCGGGATTGGCCGCGGGCCCGACGCGGCATCACTCCCCGGCTCCCGGTTGCACGACGAGATCCTGCCTCGCTCGGGGCCCCGTCCTGCGGGCGGCGTCGAGGTCACGAGGCCCACGAACAACGCCGGTGGACTTGAAGGCGGCGTGACCAACGGCGAGGACCTGCGCGTCTCGATCTACATGAAACCGATCGCGACGCTCATGAAGCCGCTTCGTTCCATCGATCTCACGACTATGGCGGAGAGTCCGGCGGCTATCGAGCGCAGTGACGTCTGCGCGGTGCCGGCAGCCGCGGTCGTGGCCGAGGCCATGGTGGCGTTCGTGCTGGCCGATGCACTGATCGAGAAATTCGGCGGCGATTCCGTCGAGGAGCTCCTGACGAACTGGCGGGCCTTCCGAGACAGGACGTCCGCGCGATTCAATCGCTCTCCAATCCAGAAATAGTTGCGAGACGATCAACGCACCTCCATGGGCAGGATGGGCAGGATAGGCGGGAGGGGAAGGATGGAAAGAACGCGGGGGGCCTCCGCGTCGTACCTTCCCTGCCCGCCCTGGTCTCTCTGGCTTCCCTGCCTTTCCTGCCTGTCCCGCCGCTCCTGCCGCTAGCTATCGTCCACGCCGTGATCCGTCCAATTCTCAAGTACGGCGACAGTACCCTCCAGCAGAAGGCGTCCAACGTCGCCACGATCACACCTGACATCGAGCGCCTGATCGACGACATGATCGACACGATGTACGCGGCGCCGGGCGTCGGCCTGGCCGCGCCCCAGATCGGAGTGCCGTTCAGGATCTTCGTCATCGACATCTCGATCGGCCGGGATCCCGAGAGCCTGATCATCATGGTGAATCCGGAATTCGTCTTACGCGACGGCATGCAGCTCGAAGAGGAAGGCTGCCTGAGCGTGCCCGGCTTCGAAGCCACGGTCGTCCGTCCGATGCACGCGGTCGTGAAGGGACTCGATCGCAACGGACGCGAGCACGAGCGGGAAGGCACGGGCCTGCTCGCTCGTGCGTTTCAGCACGAGATGGACCATCTCGACGGCAAACTGTTCATCGATCATTTGCGCGGGATCAAGCGGGACGTCATCGTCCGCAGAATCCGCAAGCTGACGCGGGCCGGCAAATGGTAGCGGCCGATGCCCTGCGTGTCGTGTTCTTCGGCACGCCGGAGTTTGCCGTGCCGACGCTCGACGCGCTGCTGGTGTCATCCTTCGAGATCGTGGGCGTCGTCACGCAGCCGGATCGCCCCCGTGGACGTGGGCACAAGACGGCGGCATCCCCCGTCAAAGCAGCGGCGCTCGCCGCCGGCAGGCGCGTGCTGCAGCCGGCCTCGATGAAAGACGCCAGGTTCTTCACGGAGCTGTCAGGGCTCAGGGCCGACCTAGGCGTCGTCGCGGCATACGGTCAGATTCTGACGGACGCCGTGCTCGCAGTCCCCAGGCTCGGGATGATCAACGTCCACGCCTCAATCCTGCCGCGCTACCG
>Ga0306920_100013810_pt1 | contig 11010 bp, 10 predicted proteins | sample flu12Cox44000170_FD_204666 | JGI IMG/M metagenome (GOLD analysis project Ga0306920, IMG submission 204666) | Lab enrichment of tropical soil microbial communities from Luquillo Experimental Forest, Puerto Rico - flux4day.12C.oxic.44.000.170 (v2)... | ecosystem: Environmental > Terrestrial >...
CCAAGATCATATTGGTATCAGCCGGAGCTTTACATTGGCCTCATAGCCGTCTCGTTGGTCGGAGCTGTCTTGACCGCGGTTTATCTGTGGTCGGTTCGCTAACTCTTGACATTCGCCTCGCAGCCTATGTTGGACGCGGCTGGGGTCACGACGCGTTGAAGCCCCATTGCGCCAACTCTTGACGGCCAATCTGCTTTCGCTTCAAGAGCGCGCGGTCGATTTGTGTCCCACGCGTGTCCCCAGTCTGAAACCGGCCCAGTGTCGCCAACCGGTGGAATATCGAACACGGCGGGCGAGGACTGGCGCGCTCGGAGGGATTCGAACCCCCGACCCCCAGATTCGAAGTTATGTGCCTAACCCCCTCGATGGGATTATTTATAAAACCATGGAAGGGGCAAGTTGCCTGTGGTACGGTCTTTTTAGGGCCTTGACCCCCTAACTCGTGGCAATTATAAAACCACCAAGGGTTGCCGCCTACCCCCATTTTCTGTTACTTGGAGACGCGACCAGATGCCCCAGCTCAAGCTCACCGAGAAAGCCATCGCCAAGCTCAAGGCGCCCGACCCGAGCGGCAAACAAGTCCTGTATTGGGACACTGACCTTCGCGGCTTCGGCGTCCGCGTCAGCGGCACGACCAACGACAAATCCTACGTCGTCCAGCGCGCCGTCAATGGCGTGACGCGGCGCATCACGCTCGGTGCGTGCAATGTCTTGTCGCTGGCGGAGGCGCGCACCCGCGCCCAGGGGCACCTCGGCGACTTCGCCCGCGGCATCGATCCCAAGGCAAAGAAGGCCGCCACCGCCACCCTCGCCAATGTGCTGGACGACTATCTCTCGGCACGGAAAGACTTGCGGCCGCGAACGCGGGAGTCGTACCGCGTCACCGTTGAGGGCTACCTCAGGTCCTGGCGCGATAAGCCCGTGAGCAGCATCACGCGCGACGCTGTCGAGCGCCACCACGTGGCCATCGCCACCGAGATCGCGGCGAAGGCGCGCGCGAAGGCCTTGGCCGACGCGGCCAGGTGGGAGGCGCGGGCCAAGGCCGCCGAAGCCAAGGGCTGGCTGGACGCCGCCGCCAACCACCGACAACGGGCCGCAGTGGCCAAGAAGCGCGAGACCTACAGCGGTGAAGTCGCCGCCAATAACGCGATGAAGGTCGTTCGCATATTGTGGAACCACGCCGCTGACCGCAGCCCCGACATCGGCGCCAACCCGGTCCGGCTGAAGAAATTGTGGTACCCGGTCGAGGCGCGCACGCGCCACCTCGGCGCCGAGGAGCTGCCCGCGTTCTACAAGGCGGTCGCGGCGCTGCCAAATGCCATCGGCCGCGACTACCTGCTGCTATTGCTGTTCACGGGCTTGCGAAGGCGCGAGGCGTCGGCGCTCCGGTGGGATGACGTGGACCTCAAGGTGAAGACGCTCCGCATCCCGGAGACCAAGAGCGGCCGCCCGCTCACCCTGCCGCTCAGCGACTTCACCCACGACCTTCTGGTCGCCCGCCGCGCCATCGGCAAGGCCGAGTTCATATTTCCGGCGGCGAGCAAGTCCGGCCACATCGAGGAGCCTAAGTTCTTCCTCGCCCAAGTCGCCAAGGCAACTGGCAAGCGCGTGTCGGTCCACGACCTTCGACGAACGTTCGTCACCGTGGCCGAGTCCTGCGACATCAGCCCCATCGCCTTGCGCGCGCTGGTGAACCACTCGCTCGGCCACAGCGTGACCGAAGGATACATTCAGATGAAAGCTGAGCGCTTGCGCCATCCGGCGCAGCGCGTCTGCGACAAGCTCAAGGAGCTGTGCGCCATCGCGGAGCCGGCGGCGAAGAACGTGACTAGGCTAAATCGTAAAAGATGAAAAAAGTATGAGTAAAAGGTAAGTAAAAGGGTATCGCCGCCAGCCCCATTAAGCCTCCGATAGCCTATTGACGGAAGGTAAGGGATTTACAATCCTCCATATGTGTTATATGATAATTTTTGGGTGGATGCCGGTCTAGGGTTACCCGGCTAGAGACCACTCAGATCGCTTGTCCACGCGGTACAGCCGGTCGACGTCGGCACTGACTTTTGGGATGGGTGATGCCATCTCGCAGTTGAGACCCTAGAGCTTCAGTCAACTGTGTAAACCCAAGAAGTCGTTCTTAGCGCATCAGCGCCGAGGACGGCTATTTTCGCTTTGGCCTCCTTGGCACGAGGAGAGGAGGCCGAATGAGCAAGCCCAAGAAGAAGCCGCTGGTGAAGGTCGTCACGGCGAACAATCCCGCAACATTTCACCTCGACAAACGTGCCGGCGACATCCTCGCCGCGATTGCCAACGCCGGCAGCGACGACGCTCTGCTGACCACGCCGCAGGTCGCGGACTTGCTCCGCGTCTCCACCCAGTGGGTCGAGATCCGCCGCACCCGCGGTGGCGGCCCTCCCTTTGTGCGGCTCTCCCACAAGGTTGTCAGGTACCCGCTCGGCGGGCTTCGGCAATTCATAAAACAACGCGAATACGCGCGCACGGCCGAATACCTCTCGAAGCGAGGTGCCAAGAACAAGGGGACGCTCTTGGATGCTTCATAAAGGATTAGGGGCTCGGCACCTGTGCCCGGTGCCAAGCCCCAAACCAGAGTGGTCTTTGCCTAAAGACGACTTCACCTCTACCACATCCGGGCACCCCCTTCCACCCCCTCTTTTTTGTAAGTCGGGATTGGGGGCGCCATGACTAACCGCCGGCGCAATAACCAAGGCCAAGCCCGTGGCGCGGACGACCCCATTGGCGTGGCCCGCGACCTCCTCCGGCGCGGCATCATGCCATTGCCGCTCCGGCCGGGCATGAAGAAGCCGTTCCTCGAAAAATGGCAGCACTTGACAATCGACGTCACCAACGTCGAGCGCTATTTCGACGGCGCGGGGCTCAATGTCGCCGCCCGGATGGGCGCGAAGAGCGGCGGTCTCGCCGACACCGACTTGGACGCAGTCGAGGCCATTCAGCTGGCGCGCTACTTTCTCCCACCTACGTCGGCGCGGTACGGACGCCCGAGCAAGCAAGAATCCCACCGGCTCTACCGCTGCGATGACGCCGAGCCCAGTGGCGCCAAGCAGTTCTTGGACGAGAACCGCAAGATGATTGTCGAGCTCCGCATCGGTGGCGGTGTGAAGGGTGCATACAGCGTGATGCCTGGCTCGCGTCACGACAGGACCGGCGAGCTCATCGATTGGCATGAGGGCGGCGAGCCGGCGCGCGCTGCGTATGCCGACCTCAAGGCGTCGGTCTCCAAGCTCGCCGTGGCCGCATTGCTCCTGCGCCATTGGCCGGAGCATGGCCGTCACGACACGTCCCTCGGAGTCGGTGGATTTCTCGCTCGAGGCGGCATGTCGGCGGACGACATCTTTCACATCGTGCACTGCATTTGTATCGTGCGCGGCTACGGTGAGCGGGCCGAAGCTGACGCCACCACCGCGCGCGACAGCGCCGTGGCCTTCGCTGAGGGTAGAGAGGCGCGCGGCTTTCCTTGGATGAAGGATGCATTCGGCGAGAAGGTGGCGAAGTGCATCGCAAAATTCCTCAAGTACAGCGAGGCGCCCACGGTGACGGTGCCTCCAGGCGCGGGCGTCACCCTCGAAGATTTCTACGCTTACATGCCGCTTCACGATTACATCTACGCTCCTGCGCGCGACCACTGGCCGGCAGCGAGCGTCAACGCCCGCATCGCGCCAATACCGATCCTCGACGAGAACGGAGAGCCAGAAGTGGGCGACGATGGGCGCGAGAAGAAGCTGAAGGCTAACGCGTGGATCGACCAGAACCGGCCGGTCGAGCAGATGACTTGGTCACCGGGATTGCCGCTCATCATCGTCAATCGGTTGGTCTCGTCCGGCGGCTGGATCGAGCGGAATGGCGTGTCGTGCTTTAACCTTTACCTCCCACCGTCGATTGCGCTCGGCGATGCCGGTGCAGCCGGTCCGTGGATTGAGCACGTTCGCAAGGTCTACCCCAACGATGCCGACCACATCATCAATTGGCTCGCCCACCGCCGTCAGCGCCCGGAGGAGAAGATAAACCACGCTCTGGTCCTCGGTGGTGAGCCCGGCATTGGCAAGGATACGCTGCTCGAGCCGGTGAAGATGGCCATCGGACCGTGGAACTTTGCAGAGATCTCCCCGAAGCAGGTGTTCGACACGTTCAATCCATTCGCTCGCAGCACGATATTGCGCATAAGCGAGGCACGCGACCTCGGTGATATCTCGCGGTACGAGTTCTGTGACGCGATGAAGACGTACACCGCCTCACCACCCGACATGCTCTACGTGAACGAGAAGAACCGCCGCCAGTACTACGTCCCTAACTGCTGCGGCGTAATCATCACCACCAACTACAAGGACGCCTTGTACCTTACGCCAGAGGACCGCCGCAACTACGTGGCATGGTCGGAGCTAACCAAGGATAGCTTCCCCGAAGACTATTGGAGGAAGCTCTGGGGGTGGTACGAGGCAGATGGATTCAGCCACGTTGCCGCCTACCTTGCAACGCTGGACATCTCCGGCTTCAACGCGAAGGCGCCGCCGCCGAAGACGCCGGCGTTTTGGGCCGTCGTCGACCTCAGCCGTGCATCGGAGGACTCGGAGCTCGCCGACATCGTCGACGACCTCGGCAATCCGGACGCCTTGACCGTTGCCATCCTCATCAACAAGGCAGGTGAGGTAATGGACAGTGGCAACCTCGAAACGTGGCTCAGGGATCGCAAGAATCGCCGCGCCATCCCCCACAGGCTCGAGAGGTGTGGTTACGTGGCCATCCGCAATGACACTGCGGATGACGGTTTTTGGAAGATTTCCGGCAAGCGGCAAGTCATCTACGCCAAGCGCGAGCTGTCAACCGACAAGCAGCTCGAGGCAGCCAATAAGTGCAAGCGCGCAGTGGAAGAGGCGGCCGCGGCACGAGCGCGGGTAGGCGATGCCTAGAAAGGTCATGAAGGTCGTGAAGGTCGTGAAAAGTCAACCCCATCGTTTTGATGGACTGCTCCTCACCGCGGGTCGTGGAGGTCGTGAAGGTCGTGAAAACCTATCTCCATTCTTTTTTTCTGATTTTGTCGGTCTATTCCGCTATTAGGGGCAAAAACAATGGAAATAGAGTTTCACGACCTTCACGACCTCCACGACCTACCCCTCGTTGACATGATTACACTTTCTGCCGTCGTCACATGCCTTTGAGTCCATCACAGCGCCGCGCGCGCGCACTTGAGTCCGATCGAGTTCGCGTGCGACGCGACACAAGTGAGAGCCGTCGAGCCCACGTTCGCGCCCTCCGAGCCCTCCGGCAAAAGCGCTACCGATCCCTCAAGGCCGACGGCCGGGTCGTCATCGAGCCAAAAGTCGATCCGGTCGGGCTAGCCGAGCTTCTTCACGAGGCAGGCGTGATGGTCTTGGCCTCCGACAGGAAAACTCTGGCCCTTGGCTTCGAAGCCCTCCTCAACCTCTGGGATGAGGGCCGTATACGCGTAACGCGGACACGCGAATCGCTGTGATAGGATCGCCAGCGTTTCTTCTGGTTGAGCTTGCCAGCCGGGCTCTCTCGGCCTCCCAAACCGATCCTGGCTGGCGCTTTTCTCGGGGCGCGCGCGATGAGGCATCAAGTCGACCCTTCCGAGAATGTCCAAGTCTTGAGAGCTCGACCTTCTGCTTATCTAATTCGCGCCGCTGTCAGCCACGTCAAGGCTTTTGCCTCGGATAGCACGCCTTTGAATGCTGCTCAGCAATCATATGGCAGAGACTTAGCAACTGCTGCCATTCTGCGGAGCGCGACCTCGGCGGCCGACATGACGACATCAGGCTGGGCTCAGCAGCTCGCCGCCGTCGCGATCTTCGACACAATTCAATCCATCTCCTCGATTTCGGCTGCCGCCGCGCTGATCGACCGCGGCTTGAGGTTGAACATGGACGGCATCGCCGAGCTGCGCATTCCCGCTCGCGTGCTCAATGTTGCTGCCGCCGGTATGTGGGTTGCCGAGGAGGCGCCTGCGCCCGTTCGCCAGCTCGTGTTCTCGAATGCCGCCATCCTGCCGCCGAGAAAGCTATCCGTGCTGATGGCTTACACGAAGACCCAAGCAGAAAGTTCGAACATCGAAGCGATCGTTCGCGCGACCCTCGGAGAGGCGGCCGGACTCGCGCTGGACGCGGGGATGTTCTCCGCGAGCGCAGGCAGCGCCGCGGCGCCGCCCGGCCTCTTCAACGGCATCACGCCGCTCACGCCGGCGACCGGCGGTGGACAAGCCGCCATGGTCGACGACATCGAGGCCCTGATCAATGCGCTCGCGGCCAACGGCGCGGGCGCTGCCCCAGTGTTCGTCTGTGCAGCCAAGCAGGCTGCGGCCATGAAAACGCTGGTCGGCCCAAAATTTGACTTTCCCATCTTCGCCTCGACTTCGCTCCCCGCCGGCACCGTGGCTGCAGTCGAGGCTGCGAGCTTCTGCAGCGCCTTCTCCTCGGTTCCTGAGTTCACCACGAGCCGGACTGCCGCCGTCCACTTCGAGGATACAAGCCCGCAGGACATCACCGGCGGATCGCCGTCGCCGGCCGTGCCAGTGAGGAGCGCGTTTCAAACTGAGAGCATTCTGTTGAAGATGGACCTACGCGCAAGCTGGGGCCTGCGCGCGGTTGGGCACGCTCAGTGGATTCAGAACGCTGCGTGGTGACCGCGATGGACAAGATGCTCCGTAACGAAGTCGCCGCAGCCTGCCGCGAGCACGATTGGCTGATGCGGACGGATGCTTTGCCGAAGGCGTACGTGCAGCGCGACGCAGCGCCGGGTGTGCTGGTGTTCAAGGAGCGCGCCGAAGCATTGGTGACGGCTGATGATGATAGCGAGCGCAATGCGGACGGCTGGAACCAATGGATCGCAGTGCACTTAGCGAACGAGCGCGCCGAGGTGATCGACATCATCACCCGCACCGTGGGCCAGTTCGCGTCTGAGTACGTCCACGAGAAGCTTGCTCCGCTCAATCGCGAGATAGCCAGCCTCAAGGGTGAGAACGCCGAGCTCCGCGGAATGCTCGGCAGCGTGCTCGCCAAGTTCGACGCCCTGCGCGCGAGTACCGAGGCCATCCAGCGGGAGCGACAGGACGAGAAGCGCGACCTTGCCGTCCGCAACCAAGTTATCGCCGAGCGTTCCGATCGCATCGCTCAACTGCAGCAAGAAAATAGTGCGAGTCGCGCGGCACTTGCTGGTCAGCAGCTCAATCAAGCCTTCGGCCAGCGCGACGCCCGCATCGATATGATCGAGACCAAGCTCGGGATGCTGCTCAAGTGGATAGGCGGCGATCTGCCGCGCGGATTCGGACGCACCGATGAGACATAGCAGGCTGCTCTATACCGCCGACAAAGTGCGCGCTGTGTTCGCTCGGATGCGCGGCGATCTGCACGAGCAGCACGAGCGCCACCTCTTTGAGATGGCCGAGCTGCGCAAGGAGCTCGACCAGCTGCACGCTGCCTACGCAGCGTTACGTGCCGCTGTATTCGAGCGCGAGCGAGCCGAGGCCGATCTTGAGCTGCTGCGGCGCGATCGGGACCGCCGCACGTGTATCGCTGAAGGACAGCAATATTGGTTGCACTGAGATGGCGAAGAACAAGCGCAGAAGAAGTGTTCAGGCTAAGCGGAACCCTCCGGGGGGTACCTAAGTATTTGAGGAGATTACCCCTTTTCGGGCCGCAGCGGCGGTACAATTTTTCATCAAATAATTTCAACATTTGTTGTAATTTTATCAATTTTTTCAAACATTTAGCAGGTTGTGACTCAAGGCGGACCTATTTTTTCATCCTCTACTCAAAGTTGTGACAGAAGGCCCCGAACTCGAGGGAAAGGACGAGAAAAATGGCAAAAGACCCCCAAAAGCCGTCAATTCGGCTGGTTTCCAAGCCGGCCTTCTCCGGCCGCGAACCCCCTCGAAACCTGGGGGAACCCGGCCTGGCCTTGTGGAACCGCATCATGACCTCCTACCGCATCGCCGACCACGGCGGGCGCGAGATGCTGCTGCTGGCCTGCGAGGCCACCGACCGCGCCGTGTCCCTCCGGGCCATCATCGACCGCGAAGGGGAGATCATCCACACCCGCAACGGCCCGCGGGACCACCCGGCGCTGCGACACGAGCTGGCGAACCGTGCCTTGGTTTCCAAGCTGCTGGTTCGTCTCGGCCTTGACGTGGAGGTGCAGCCGCCGCGCCCGGTCGGGCGCCCGCCGATGGGCATCGGGATCACGACGCCAGAGGAGGAGTGAGATGAAGCGCAAGCGCACGTCGATCGACGACCCGACTCAGGGCTTCTCTCCCGAGGTGCTCGAGACGTGGCGCTACATCTGCCGGCTCTACCACGATGGCTACGACGAGAGCGACCGGATGGTCCGCGACGAGGCCATCGAGCTGCACCGCATGCTGGGATTGAAGCCGTGGCACCCGTTCGTGATCGACGTTGGCTCCGTCGCCGAGGAATTCGAGCCGCCCGATGACCCGTCGCACTTGAGAGACTGGCTGATGGTGCGCGACATAAGGCGCAGGCTCGTCGAGGCGACGTAGTCGCTTCCGATTATTCGGGCGTGTACTCATAAATCCGCTTTCTGGAAGCGCAGCTAGTCAATGTCCGCTTCGCTCCGAAAGCGACCGAAGTGCTGCGTTGCCGCGAAATTGACGCGATGTGCCAGAAGCGGTCATGCTTGCTACGCGACCGCGTCTGAGATGTCAGCCTCTAACGTGCCTCTGTTTTGCCCTGCCACTGGGGGCTGCGCAGGTTACACACGTTGAATGCTTTCACAGGTCGGCTAAAACCTCTTAGGACGAGTTCGCCTGCAAATTCTACATCCGCTAGTGTCTCGACGGCGCTGAACACATTAATGTCGACCAGAATTTGTCCATCCTTAGCCTGATCGCAAAGTCTGGAAGCGAGATTCGCCACCTTGCCCGTAACTGAATACTGGAGCCGCCCCTCGTATCCGACACTTCCAAGCGTTGCATAACCGTGCGCAATGCCAACGCCAAAGCCGATATCGTGCCCGGAATGGCTCCACTTGGCTGAGAGCTTCGCAACCTCATCGCGCATTTCGAGCGCCATCTGCACGGCACGCAGTGATGCATCGGGACAAGGCAGCGGATCGTTGAACACCACCAGCAGTCCGTCGCCGCTAAAGCGCTCGACCGTGCCCTCAAATTTGTTGATGAGAACCCCTAGCTTGGCATGATACTCGTGCAGCACAAGCATGACATCTTCGGGTTCGGCGAGCTCAGAAAAAGCTGTAAAGCCGCGGAGGTCACAGAATACGACAGTTACATCGCGCCTATGACTTTCTAACACACTCTCATGGCCCACTGAGACGACGAGCTGGGCAATCTGAGGCGGGAGAAAACTTTTCAAGCGTCCGACACGTTCGATTTGGGCAACTTGCTCGGCCACCCGCTGTTCGAGGGTGCGATTCCATGTCGCAAGATCGGCTGCCTGTGCCAGCAATCGATCGTGCGCCTCTCGCAGATCGGCGGTGCGCTGGCGCAGTTCATTAAGCAGGCGCGTGTTCTCGATTGCAATCATTGCTTGGTGGGCGAAGGTGGTGAGCAGTTCGATCTGCTTGCCGGTGAAGGGCTTCACCGCCTTACGCTGCACCCCGAGCGCACCGATCGAAACGCCCTCGCGCACGAGCGGGACGCCGAGCACGCACCGGAAGCCGCCGAGCTTTTGCGCTTCCAAATTGGTATATTCCGGATCCGTGAAGACATCGGGAATATGTATGATTCGGCCTTCAAGAGCGGCACGCCCGTAAGCCGTTCCCCGCCCCAGCGTGGCCGGCCGGTTCCTCCTGAACTCTACGTATTCGGGCGGATATCCGTAGGACGCTCCCTGGACGAAGTTTCCGCCTTCGAGGCGGGACAGAACGGAAAAGTCCGCCTCACACAGGCGGGCGGCCGATTGTACAAGCGTATCGAGCACCGTCTGAAGATCGAAGTTGGACCGGCTGATCACCTTGAGCACGTTGGCGGTGGCGGTCTGCTGCTCGCGTGCCTCGGCGAGTTCACGGGTCCGCTGGCCGAGTTGTTCTTGCAAATCGGCGGCCGATGAACTGCGCTTGCGCACCGCCTTGCAGCGTTTGATCTTCGTTGCCTTCTGGTGGCTCGTCTTCATGGCCACGCCGTCCGCCGCCGCGCCGGTCTAGCGAGTGGCCATGCCAGCAACGCAATCGACGTGACGAGTGGCCACCCCCTCATGAAAAGCCTCCCTGACGTGCGTGACCGCGCCAGAACAGGATATCACACCCGTGTACGTTTAAGAGGGGCCCGGACCGAGGCGCAGAGGGCGAGAGTACGCAATATTGTACGCTACCTATGTCCGGAGTAGGGTCAGTTGCGTCGCATCCGGACGTTCGCGACGCTCCTGGCATGTCCGCTATGCCTCCAATAGCGACCCAATCGGTGCGTCGCAACGAAGCGTCGCGATGTGCCAGAAGCGGACTAAATGCACCCAGCAAAAACCTCACTCGATTACCTCGTCAGCGATCTGCTGAAGATGCACCGGGACATCAAGTCCAAGGGTCTTAGCCACCCTGAGATTGATAAAAAGCTCGAAACTGGTCGGCTGCTCCACCGGAAGTTCACTCGGTTGTGCGCCTTTCAGAATCTTGTCGACATAGACAGCCATACGCCGGAACGCGTCGAGAACGTTCGGCCCGTATGCCATAAGCGCACCAGCGTCAAAGGTCGTCTTGCTATAAGCGCACAGCGCAAGGCGCCGCGCGAGCGCCAATTTCGCAACCGTTGCACGTCTCGAAAAAGCGAACCCGCCCTGCGCAAGCGTCACAGCCTGCATGCCCGCTTGGACCATTGCATCGAACGTCGGCTCCAGGTCCTCCACCGAGGTTAGTTCAAATACCTGAACAGCCAATCCAAGCTTATCGGCAGCCATTCGGCTCCCTTCGATGTAAAAGCCTTTGGACAACAAGTCTCGATTGACTAGCAGCGCAACGCGCGAGAGGCCTGGGACCAGTTCTTTGAGCAGTTGCAGG
>Ga0306920_100013811_pt1 | contig 11009 bp, 8 predicted proteins | sample flu12Cox44000170_FD_204666 | JGI IMG/M metagenome (GOLD analysis project Ga0306920, IMG submission 204666) | Lab enrichment of tropical soil microbial communities from Luquillo Experimental Forest, Puerto Rico - flux4day.12C.oxic.44.000.170 (v2)... | ecosystem: Environmental > Terrestrial >...
TCTTCCCCTGGCGCCATATCTCCGGGCGCCGCGTGGCCCTCGACGGCGCCCGGCGCGCCGTTTCCGTCTTGCGGTGCTCGCGGCTTGTCCTCGCGGAACCAGCCTGTCGGCCACTCGTTCACGCGGTGCCCTCCCACCAGATCGTGACCACGCGTCGCCCGGATGAGCCCAGGTCCCCGGGCCGTTCGCGACTACTACCAAGGTCGAGGAGCGCGGCTTCCACCTCACTGGTGCGATCGGCGGGCAGGCACAGCCTGCGCCTGGTGACATCGACCAGTTCGGCGAAGCTCGCATAGTCGGCCTCGGCCGGACGGCTCCATTCAGTGTGCCCTGCCGTCACGCCTGCTTCAGCCAGGATCACCAGCAGGTCCGCAGCGGTGGGCCCGGTCGGCCGCCGCAATCCATGGAAGCGCAGCCACAACGGGTTGAGCGAGGTCAGCGGGTGGACCGCGGTCAGTTCGACCACCACCCGGCGCCGGGCGTGGCTGGTCAGCACGGTGAGGAACGGCAGCACGTCGGGGACGTTGTAGACCACGTGGTGACAGGTCACCACGTCGGCCGGGGGGACCTGCCCGGCGACGTCCGGCCAGCCGCCGTGCACGGCGTGCAGGTCCAGGCCCGCCTTGGCGGCCCGCTCGGCGAGCAGGGTGAGCATGTCCCGGTCGGTGTCCACCGCGGTGACCGCGGTCGTGAGCGGCGCCAGCGGCAGGCAAGCGGCCCCCGCGCCCGAACCGACGTCCAGGACCGTGCCGGCCGGTGCGAGCGCTTCTCGTTCCCGGTCGTAGGACGCCCCCTCCGGTTCTCGCGCCATCCGGTCGGCCCGCCGCGCGAACACCTGCCGCGGCAGCACCCAGGGCGAGTCGGCCGCCCCGGCGGTGATGTCCTCGGGAATGGCCCACGCCCTGAGGTCAGCGCGCCACTTGTCGAGAAGTACGGCCAGCCGGGTCACGGCCATCGAATCTAGTAACCACGGCCGCGTGAGCCAACCTGCCACACGCGGGTCCCGGTAAAAGAGCACCCAGTCTCACGTCCGAGGCTAAAGCTGCCAAGCGTCCATCGCCATCGCGGCGCCGGTTCACCCAGCACCGGCTGCTCCGGTACCCCGGCCGCGAGCCGGGGCCGGACCAGCCGCCCGCGAGGGGCTCGTCGCGCTGGCCGGGAGTTACCCGGGCATCTCCGCGACGCCTTGGGCCACAGCGCACGGCGCGCACAATGGCACGTCCGCCCCGCCATTTCGGCCGACCGGGAGCCTGCGGGTGATCACCGCGCGGTGGTCGCACACCCCAAGGTCTTTGGGGTGGGAGGCGGCGCACGCGCACTCGCAGTCACGCTGCGGCCAGCCGGTCACGGTGCGCCAGGTTTCCCCCACCGCCCGGACCGCCGGGTCGCTGGTGAACTTGTGGAACGCCTCGGCGGTCACCGCCGCGGTGCGTTCTGCCCATTCGGCGGCCACCGCCGTGGCGACCTGCCAGGCAGCCAGGAGCTGCCGTCCCGGGCTGTCTTCGGTGGTACTCACCATTGCATCGTCTCACCCGGGCCGGCCGGTGACCAGCGCAGCATGGCGGCAGCCCGGCCCTACCGCATCGGACGTGCCTGGCCGACGAGCCAATCGCCCGATGGGGTGATGACCGGTGACGCGTTGGCCAGCCGGCGCGATCGATGCCTTAGCTTGACCTTGATTTTGCCATCATGTGGGCATCATGATGCCGCGTGATCCACTCTGCCTGATTGTCCGGCGGGCACCGGTGGAACGATCCATCGCCGTGCGCGCACCGACTACCATCGCGTGCTAAGCAGCCCGTAAGTACCGGTGATCGGAATTGTCCATGAATTCTGCCCCGGGGCTGCCGTGGCCTCGGGGGCTCACGAGGTGAGCCACGTCTCCGAAGGGGGAATCATGGAACTGGCCGCAGACTTTACCTTCCAGCCGCTGAGCAACGACGAGGGGCCTCCGCCGTCAACCGGAGCCACGGTGGGCCTCGGCCCGCTGGCTGGTCTCGCCGGAAACTGGACCGGCCAGGGCTTCAATGCCATCTGGCGCCCGCACCGGGGCAACTCCGACCATTTCCTCGAGTTGAACGTCACCAATGACCAGATCGACCTGAAAGTCATTAACGGGACGATCCCCAACCGCGGCTTTGTCCAGAGCCAGATCTTCATGGCCGGGCTGACGTACCTGCAGCAGATCTCGGACGCCAACGTGACGGTGGGCGGGGTCCCGGCGGGGCTGCATATCGAGCCCGGCGTGTGGATCAACATCCCGCCCCTCACCGACCCGCAGGAGCCCGCCGCCGTCACCCGGATGGCCTCCATCCCGCACGGCACCACGATCCTGATCCAGGGCGTTGCCACGACCACGCCCGGGGGACCCTCGATCCCGAACGTCAGCCTCACCCCATTCACCGTTGGCCATCCGAACCAGACCATCGACTTCCCCGAGCAGCACCTGAACCAGACCACGCCGTTCCGGACCTCCGGCGTGGGGCTGACCGGCATCACCCAGGCCATGCTCAACAACCCCAACAGCGTGCTGACCGGCCACACGGCGAACGTGACCACCACGACCAAGCTGCACGTGTCGACCACCTCGGGCGACATCAGCGCCGGCGGCGGCGCAGCGAACATGGCCTTCCTGGTCGGCACCAAGGACGGCCCGAACGCCGACGCCGCACACGTCACCGCGACGTTCTGGCTGCAGACGCTGGCCGGGGACAGTCAGCCCAAGCGGCTGCAGTACTCGCAGGCGGTGCTGCTGAACTTCAACGGAATAAGCTGGCCGCACATCACGGTGGCCACGCTGACCAAGCCCTAAAACCAGGCCGCCAGCGCCGCGGCCCGGGCCCTGCCGGTGGGCAGCGGGCCACGGGCGAGCTCAGGAGCGGCTCCCTTCACCAGACCTGACGCATTCACGGTAGGAGCCCGGAGGCAGCCGTCGCCTGCGCGCCGATGACGTTGGCCGAATCGGCACGGCAGTGCCGGTGATGCTGATAAGCAGGCGGGACGGCCGGCAAGATGGGGCGGGCCGAGCAGACTAAGCCCGCGGCCCGGAGGTAGAGCCTGATGAGACGGCTAGCCTGCATTGCTGCGGCCATCTTGGTGGCCGGCCTCGCCGGGTGCAACACGGGCACGGACGGAGCTACCGTCAGCCACCCGCTCGCACCGGTGACCGGCCTGGGGGCGCCCGTCGCACCGTCAGTGGTGCCATCAGGCTGTTCAACGTGGATGACCGCGCCCGAAACCATGGCCGCGCTGGTGCACATCCGTACCACCCTCCGGGTCAGGCATGCCTTCGCCCCGCAAGCAGGTGTGCGGGGGCTGGTCACCGTCAGCAGCATCGACGTTGCCTTCTTTTCCGGCGGTGCCCGGGTGGGCTGGGCGTCCCAGGCCGAGCCGCCAGCTGATGCCACGATGGTGATGGGGAACGGCACGACGGAACTGACCGCGGTCGCCTACAACATTTACCTATCGGGCCGGTGGGCACCAGCCTGCCAAGTGCTGCGGGTCTACTGGCTCCCGGGGGACCACAGCTAAGCATCTCCCGGCGGGCCGCCAGAGACCTTCACTGCCTGGGAGGCCATGGTGGCATGCCGACGGCGGGGAACGCATGACTTCCATGACCATCGCCTCCCGGCCGACTAGGCGTGTCTCGCCGGGGCCGCGGCCCGCCGCTGGTGGTGCAGTAGTCGGGCCCGGGACGCGGCGATCTCGCCCATGGCCGCGTTCCTGCCCTCGAAGCCGGTCGTGGATGTCGACTTGCCCGGCTCAAGAGTCTTGTAGACGTCGAAGAAGTGGTGGATCTCTTGGCGGAAGTGGGTCGGCACATCGTCGAGGTCCCGCACGGTGGCCCACCGGGGATCGCCCAGCGGAACACAGATGATCTTGGCGTCCGGTCCCTTCTCGTCTTCCATCCAGAAAATCCCGATTGGGCGGGCGGTGACCCAGCAGCCAGGGAAGACCGGGTCTTCCAGCAGTACCAGGGCATCGAGGGGGTCACCGTCCTCGGCGAGCGTGTCAGGGACGAACCCATAGTCGGCCGGGTAGACGGTCGCCGAGAACAGCCGCCGGTCCAGGTGCAGGACTTGGCGGTCATGGTCGAACTCGTACTTGTTGCGGCTCCCCCGTGGCACCTCGATGACCACCTCGACGGCTACGGCGCGGTCGTCCTCCCCGGCTGCGTCGGACAACGGTGCGGTCGGGACTGGTTCGCTGGTACCTGCCAGCTGGGCGATCCGCTCGGGGGGCATCTGGGGCCACAGCCCGGTGAGCACCCTGGAAAAGACCTCCTCGCTGGATCCGACGCCGTCCACGACGAGCAGCCGGTCACGGCGGGCGAACCAGTCCAAGAGCGGTTGCGTGGCCAAGTCATGAAGGGCCAGCCGGCGGTTGACAGCGGCCTCGGTGTCGTCGCTGCGGCGGCGCACCTCTCCTCCGCAAGCCCCGCAGGTCCATGTTTCCAGCCCCTGCGCTCGTTCGACGCTGTAGATGCGCCCGCAGCTCAAGCACACCCGCCGGGCCAGCAGTCTGGCGCGGGCTACCTCGAGGGGGACGTCGATCACGATAGCCCCGTCCAACGGGTCACCAGCCAAGATGCCGGCCAGTGCCTCAGCCTGCCCGACCGTGCGGGGGAAGCCGTCTAGGACGAAGCCACCGCTGCGCGTATCCGCCGCGGCCAGCCGCTCCGCCACCAGCGAAACCACCAGCTCGTCCGCCACCAGCTCGCCGCGTTCCATAGTCTCCTTGGCACGCCGCCCAGCCGACGACCCGGACTTGACGGCATCGCGGAGCACGTCACCTACCGATATGTGTGGCACAACCAGCAGGCGGGCGAGATGGACCCCCTGGGTCCCCTTCCCGGAACCCTGGCGGCCCAGCATCACCACCCGCAGCCCGAGCAGCATCGGCACCGTCATGCGCTCCCCGGCGCTTCGCTGATCTACCATGGCGGCCTCATGATCACTTCCCGCCCAACGAGTCGGGACGATGCGCGCAGATGGTACTTGCGCGCGTCGGAGGCCGCTCCGCCGTACCAGTCTGGGCGACACCCTGGGCGGCGGTTCGCGACATTACGCTCAAACCCCATCTGTATGCGCGTTTACAGGACGCGGCGCGCCAGGCCTAGGGCATAAGGACTTGGCTTCCTCTGGGAGGCTGGCCGCTGCGGGTGTGCCTGCCGTGTCCGCCTGGACGTAGTCCTTGGACCGCCAGATGAGCCGGTGGATGGGGATCAGCTGGGGGATGTCGCGCAGGCCGGGGATGAAGGGGATGGCGAGCAGCAGCAGGGTGGCGATGCCGGTGAGGTAGACGGCCCAGACGTCGACGTTGGGGGAGTTGTTGAACGGCGCCACGTGGTACCAGAGCTGGTAGAGCCACAGCCAGGGCTGGCCGGGGTAGCTGCCGGTTTCGTTCATCACCCCCCACTGGTCGCCGGTCAGGTGCATGGCCGCGGCGAGGCTGGCGTAGTACTGGCCGTCGGCGATGAACAGCAGCGGCTTGGTGAAGTCGGTGCCGTAGAACTGCCGCTGGGCGAGCAGGTCGGTGTCCAGGGCGCCGGACCGGGCCATGGTCAGTTCGGCGGCCATCATCGCGGGCACGGGCCCGTCGGCGGCGGGCGGGACGACGGGGGTGCCGTGGACGAAGTGGACCTTGGTGACGGCGTGGCCGTAGGCGGTGGCCCACTTTTGCTGCTGGGCCGGGGTGGCACCGTTGTACCGGGCCAGGGCGGCGCCGGCCGGGTGGTTGGTCGCGGCCAGCGCGGCCAGCGGGCTCAGCACGAAGTCGGCGGCGGCGTGGACGGGCTGGGTGACGCCGGCCAGCGTCTGCCAGTTGACCGGGCCGACCTGCTGCACGGCGGCGGTCCCGTGGTTGTACGGCGGCCCGTAGGACGCGGCGAGCGCGGTCCCGTTGAGCTCGGCGGCGGCGGTACCGAGGAAGTCGGCCGGGGCGACCTTGGCCCACGTTTGCACGCTGACCGGCGGCACGTTCGGCGAGGACAGCACGCCGGCCATGACCAGCACCAGGCCCAGCGCGACCGCGGTGGCGATCGTGCCCTCCTTGAGGATGTCATAGCGGCGGGCCGGGCCGCGCCACGGGCCCGCGTCGGCCTCCTTCGCGGCCTTCCGCGCGGCCCGGTCCCGCCAGCCGATCCGCCGGGCCGGCAGCGGGTGGCTGACCCCGCGCACCCGGACCAGCAGCACGTGCGCGCCGACTAGCGCGATCAGGATGACCGGGATGAGCACCACGTGCCACAGCAGCATCTGGCCGAAGTTCATCACGTTGAAGAACGCCCCCACCCCGACCGCGTTGAACGCGTCCTTCCCGTTGGTCGCGATCCACTGCGAGTCGAAGTTCTGCTGCGCCAGGTACCCGGTGAAGCACTCCACGATCGACGCGCCGAACGCCACCACCCCGGTAATCCAGGTCAGCGCCCGCCGCCCCCGCCAGGCGGCCATCCAGAACTTGCCCCACAGGTGAATCACCATAAACGCCATGAACAACTCGACGCTCCACAAGTGCGTGCTGTTGAAGAAATGCCCGACCGGGTTGGTGTGCCACCAGTCGGTCCCGCCGAGTGCGATCGCGAACCCCGACACGACCGCCACCCCCAAAGCGGCCAAGGTGGCCACCCCGAACACATACACCCACGACGCCACATACGCCGGCTGCCGGTCCGGCAGCAGTTTGCGCGGCGGCAACACCCGCAACCCCCACCGCCGCACCCGGCTGGTCCACATCCGCGCGTCGGCGTCATCGCCCAGATTCGCCGCCCACTCACCCGCCGGCGCCGCCTCAGGCGGCACCTCCGGCGCCGGCGCCAGCGGCCGCACCCGGGGGAACGGCAGCAGCAGCGCCGCCCCGAAGATCACCACCATCACGGCGATCACCACCAGGTTCGCCACCGAGATCTCAAAAATCGACCAGTGCAAATACGTACCCGGCTGATTCAAGTCAACCGCAGCCACATGGGGAACGGCCAGCAAAGCGGTCTTCATCTGATGCTCCTCAGCTAGGAGGCCGAAGGGGATCCGTGCCGAGACGCTGTTTGACAGTCACTCGGTTCGGGCGTACCGGCCGCCTCCTCAGTAGCTGGCCGGGCGCTTCACGGGAGTTCATCTGGGCCGGCCGACGCTCATGCGCGCTCAAAGATCGCCGCAATGCCCTGCCCGCCGCCGATGCACATCGTCGTGAGTGCGTAGCGGCTACCAGTCCGCCGGAGCTCATAGAGCGCCTTCACGGTGAGGATGGCACCGGTAGCGCCGATCGGATGGCCGAGGGAGATGCCGCTGCCGTTGGGGTTCGTTTTATCCGCTGGCAGCCCGAGTTCGCGGATGACGGCGAGCGCCTGCGCGGCGAAGGCCTCATTGACCTCGAACACGTCGATTTCCTCGACCTTAAGCCCGGTACGGTCGAGCACCTTCTGTATGGCGGGCACCGGGCCCATCCCCATGATCCGTGGCTCAACCCCGGCGTGGCTGTAGCCGACCAGCCGTCCCAGCGGCCGGAGGCCGCGGCTGCTGGCAAAGGCCGCGTCCGCGAGCACCACCGCAGCCGCGGCATCGTTGATCCCGGATGCGTTACCTGCCGTCACCGTGCCGTCATCAGCGAACGCGGGCCGAAGCCTGGCAAGATCTTCAGGCGTCACATCCGGCCGGACATGCTCATCCACGGCGACCGGCACAATGCCTTTCTTGGTCTGTACCGGCACCGGTGTGATCTGTTCGGCAAAGTGGCCGGCCTGCATGGCGGCGGCCGCGCGCCGGTGGCTTTCAACGGCCATGGCATCCTGGTCGGCCCGGGAGATATGGAATTCGGCCGCGACGGTCTCGGCGGTCACTCCCATATGGCAACCGTCAAACGGGTCGGTCAGCGCGCCTACCGTAGCGTCGACCGTAACGCCGTCGCGCATCCGCTGGCCCCATCGCAATGCTGGCAGCCAATAGGCGCCACGGCTCATCGATTCGGCGCCGCCCGCCACTGCGGCCTCGCTATCCCCCAGCTGGATGGCCTGTGCGGCTGAGACAATCGCCTGCAGTCCGCTGCCGCACAGCCGGTTCACGGTGAAGGCGGGCGTTTCGGCCGGCAGTCCTCCGTTGATGGCAGCGACCCGGCTCAGGTACATGTCCCGCACCTCGGTGTGAATTACATTGCCGAAGACGGCGTGGCCGATATCCGACGGCTCCAGCCCGGCCCGGGTAACCGCCTCGCTAACGACGTGGGCGGCAAGGTCACATGGGGGGACGGTGGATAGCCCGCCACCATACTTGCCGATGGCCGTTCGTACACCGGATAGGACCACAACTTCCCGGGCCTCAGGCATGGTTGCTCCCTTATCTGTCGAGTTACATGTCGAGGCCGCCGTTGACGGCCCAGATCTGGCCGGTGATGTACGCGGATTCGTCTGCGGCCAGGAAGCAGACCACGCGGGCAATCTCCTCGGGCCGGCCCAGGCGGCCGACCGGAATCTGACCCAGGATCCGGTCGAGCACCTTGTCTGGGATGGTCATGAGCATGTCCGTTCCGATGAACCCCGGGGTCACGGCGTTCACGGTAAGACCGGTTCCCTCGCCGGGTGGCCTGCCTGAGCGCTGCAAGTGGAATAGGGCTTCCCGCGCAAGCGACTTCGTCAGGCCGAAGAGCCCGGACTTGGACGCCGCGTAATTCGCCTGACCGATGTTGCCGGTCTCACCGATGACCGAGGACACGTTGATGATCCGGCCCGTACCCCGTCCGAGCATGTGATCCAGCGCTGCCTGGGCCATGAAGAAGGCACCGGAGAGGTTGACCGCGATCACCCACTGCCAGTCCTCGTCGCTCATTTTGGGGACCGTCCGGTCAATCGTTATCCCGGCGTTGTTAACCAGGATGTCCAGTCCACCGTGCTGCTGGATGACCTCCCGGACGACGCGTCGGCAGTCTTCGGCGGAACCGATGTTGCCCTCGTGCACGGAGATTCGGCAATCGGGGAAGTCCGCTGTCATGCTCGCGAGAAACTTCTGCGCTTCTTCGGCTTGCCGGTAGGAACCAGCCGCCACCGATGCGCCGCCAGCCGCCAGGGCACGGCAGACCGCCGCGCCGATGCCGCGCACACCGCCGGTGACCAGAGCCGTCCGGCCCTGAACGCGCCCCTGCTCGTGCCGCCGCGCTGGTTCCGGCAAGGAGGTCATCCGCTGCACCCCTTCGTCCTCATGCTGCTCACTGCGGGCCAGCGCCTGTCATGGCACGTTGAAGTTGCGTGATAACCGCCGGATCGCGAAGGGTCGTGACATCGCCGAGTTCGCGCCCCTCGGCTATGTCGCGGAGCAACCGGCGCATGATCTTGCCGGACCGGGTCTTTGGCAGGTCGTCTGCCCAGACAAGCCGTTTTGGCCGGGCGAGCTTTCCGATGTGAGTGGCGACGTGCTCCCGAAGCTCCGCCTCAAGCGCGGGCCCGGGTGCCGCGTCTGCACCCACGGTGACGTAGGCCACGACGGCCTGGCCGGTCAGGTCGTCGCTCGCGGCGATCACCGCGGCCTCCGTGACGGCCGGGTGGCCGACGAGCACCGATTCAATCTCAGCCGTGGACAGCCGGTGGCCGGAGACGTTGATTACGTCATCGATGCGCCCGGTAATCCAGAAGTAGCCGTCCTCGTCTCGCCGCGCACCGTCACCAACCAGGTAGGTACGCGGGCCGAAGCGGGAGAAGTACGTCTTGACGAACCGCTCGGGATCCTCGTGCAGCGTGCGCAGCATGCTCGGCCATGGCTCGGTCAGCACCAGCAGCCCGGCTCCTGCCGCCACCTCGTTTCCTTCGTCGTCAAGGAGCGCAGCGGAAACACCCGGCAGCGGCCGGGTCGCCGAGCCGGGCTTGGTCGGCGTGAGCCCCGGCAGCGGCGAGATCATGATGGCACCGGTCTCGGTCTGCCACCACGTATCGACGACCGGGCACCGCTCGCCGCCGATCACGGTGTGATACCACAGCCACGCCTTGGGATTGATTGGCTCGCCGACCGTGCCGAGCAGGCGCAACGACGAGAGGTCATGCTTCGCGGGGTGCTCAGGACCCCACTTCATACAGGCACGGATGGCGGTGGGAGCGGTGTAGAAGATCGATACGCGGTACCGCTCGACGATCTGCCACCACACATCTTTGCCGGGGTAGTCCGGTGCGCCTTCGTACATCACACTGGTGCACCCGTTGGCCATGGGGCCGTAGACGATATAGGAGTGGCCCGTGATCCAGCCGATGTCGGCCGTGCACCAGAAGACGTCCTGGCCGGCATCAAGATCGAACACCATCGCTGTGGTGGTGGTGACCCCCGTGAGGTAGCCGCCCGTGGTGTGGACGATTCCCTTGGGCTTGGCCGTGGAGCCCGACGAGTAAAGCAAGAAGAGCGGGTGCTCGGCCTCCATCGGCTCCGCCGGGCACACCGGGTCCGCGTTCGCGAGCCAGTCGTCATACCAGAAGTCACGGCCAGGCTGCATCGGGCAAGGGCAGCCGGTGGACCGTACCACCACGACGACCTCCAGGGATCCGAGGTCGGCGGTGGCCTCATCGACGGCCTTCTTGATTTCCGCGGTCCGGCCCCTGCGGCGGGCACCATCCGCCGTGATCAGTGCCTTAGCATGCGATACCGCCAACCGCTCACGAACGGCCGATGGGGCGAATCCACCGAAGATCACGGTGTGCGGGGCGCCGATCCGGGCGCAGGCGAGCATCGCGACGACCGTTTCGGGAATCATCGGCAGGTAGATGCCGACCACGTCACCCTTGCGGACCCCTTGCGCCTTCAGGCCGTTTGCGAGCCGCTGCACATCGGCGAGCATTTCAGCGTAGGTGCATGCGCGCTGTTCACCCTCCTCGCCGAGCCAGTGGAACGCGATGCGGTCACCCAGGCCGTTTTGGACATGCCGGTCGAGGCAGTTGTATGAGACGTTGAGGGCGCCGTCTGAGAACCATTGGTAGAACGGCGGGTTGCTGTCATCGAGAACGGTGTTGAACGGGCGGTGCCAGGCCAGCCGCTGTCTGGCTTGCT
>Ga0306920_100013812_pt1 | contig 11009 bp, 8 predicted proteins | sample flu12Cox44000170_FD_204666 | JGI IMG/M metagenome (GOLD analysis project Ga0306920, IMG submission 204666) | Lab enrichment of tropical soil microbial communities from Luquillo Experimental Forest, Puerto Rico - flux4day.12C.oxic.44.000.170 (v2)... | ecosystem: Environmental > Terrestrial >...
ACACGTGCTTCGGGTCCTTCAACAGCGCGCCCTTCGGGAACGTCAGCCGCACCGCGCTCTTGAGTGCCTCACCGATGCAGATGTTCCCATCGCGCGACCACACGGGGACGCCCATCGGCCGGGATGGCTTCTTCCATTTCACCTCCCCGACGATGGATGCGTCGGCGCCGAGGACCACCGCTCGCAGTCGTGCGAGCGTCGTGCTCCGCCAGTCGCCGGGTGCCTTGATGATGGCGTCGATGGCGCGCGACGCCGCCGGATCTTGGCGTGGACTGCTCGGGCGCGGTGTCATCCTTGGCTCACTCCCCACGGGCCGCAGGACTCGCTCAGGTGGATCACCGCGGATTGATCAGCTTGCCGTTCTTCGAAAGGTCCGGGTCGGTGCACGCGGCCAGGTTGAAACAGCACGGCCGGCGCTTCCCGCTCCGCATCTTTGAGATGCTGACGTCGACGCGGCGCTGGCGCGTGTCGGGATTCCGGGTCGCATTCACCCACCGAACCCACTCCCAGCGCGCCATCGGCGTGATGTCCTTCCACAGTTCCTGAATCTTGTCCGGCGCCGCAGCGAGGGCGACCTGAAGGTCACGTGGCACCTTAGGCTCCGGCCAGTCCTCGAGGGGCACGAGCTCGACCTCCGCGGTGTTCCCGGCGCGGAGCGCAGCGGCCCGCTGTTGCTTCGCGTCGATCCGCACCCAGTGGCCGGACTCGCCGTCAGGTTCGACGACGGTCTGACACGCGTGCCCGTTGACGGTTGCCTGGACCGCCACCTGGCCACGGGACGCCAGCTGGTTACTCGCCTTCTCCGGTAGCCGAAGGATGCTCGACCCGTCGATGGTGTACAGGGTCGCCTCGAAGCGGACTGCGGGCGCGGCGTTGGCGGGGCTCACAGCCAACATTCTCTCATCAGTCGAACACACCACCACTTGGGCGGCGGTGCCGCTTCACCTAGATCAACTGTGGTCGGCCAGGGTGGTCTAGTAGGACATCAAAATGATGTGGTTGCTTTAGGCCTCGTCTCTGCGGGGGCAACTGCCTTCCTGTTACTGCTGGTTGAGGTGCCGCTGGACGTCCGCTTGGAGGCGATCGAGCCGGATGGCCGCGGGCCCGATCAGGTGGAGCAGTGTCGCGCCAGGCGCCCGGATGCCGCCCCCTGCCACCTCTCGCCGCGTGCTTCTGGGATACCGCTAAGCTCAGAGGCGGCTGTCGTCGTCTGCTCGCTGCCGTGTCTGCGCGTACCACCCGGCGAGCAGGCGCGAGGTGGCGCTCGCCGAGGACGCGCTCGGCGACGAGGCGTACACGGTGGTCGGCTCGGCCCGGCGGAGGACAAGTACCAGGTCGGCCTGCTGGTCGTCGGCAACTGCGGGCTGAACACGCTGGCGGGCCGGCTGCTTGGCTCGGTTCCGGCAGACGTGTCCCGCCGCGCGCCGTGTGACGTGCTGATCGTACACACGGTCCAGTAGGCCTGCTGGCGGATGATGGCGCTACGCGCGGACACCCAGCCGTTTGAGCTCGGCGCGGCCTTCTCTCGCGCGACCGGGAAGCAGCAGGAGGGTGCAGGCGTGTTCGAACCGGGCACCGATGTGTTCCCATATCTTGACCGCGCTGGCCAGTGCATTGGCATCGTCTTGCAGGCGGCCGGCGGTGCGGGCCAGGCAGGCAGAGGCCCAGGCGTTTTGCTCGGCGGCGGGTGCCGCGGCGGCGAGACGCTGCTCGGCATCGGGGAGGCTGGCTATGACGGCGAGTTCGGCTGCCGCGGCTTGCGCGTAGGCGGCGTACCAGCCCTGGGAGTAGTCGCCGAACGCCCGTGAGACGAGCTCTTCCGCCCGGGTAAGGTCGCCAGCGTGAGCGGCGCAGCGGGCGTCCACGAAGGTTGCGAAGGTCAGGTGCCTGCTGAGGTCGGCAGTCACGGTACCCGCGGCCTCGTCGGCGCGGGCCCGCCACAGCCGGAACGCCAGGTCGTTGCCGAGCAGGCAGCTTGCCATCGCGGCTGCGGCCAGGGCGGGTGAGACTGACCAGGCGGAGGGGCGGCCCGCCCGACGCCAGGCCGCCCACATTCGGGCAGCCTCGCCTGAGGTCTCGGCCAGTCTGCCCATCAGCGCCAGCGCGGGTATGAGCATGCTCATGGACAGGTGGGGGTGGTTGCCGGACAGGTCGCCCGCGCGGCCGAGGTCGGCGTAGGCCAGCGCGGTCGGCAGGTCGCCGACCCTGATCGCGTCGGTGCACACCATGGTGCAGGTGTCTTTGATCTCGGCAGCGGCGCGCGGGCAGTTTTGATCCATGACGGAGAGCAGCGAGACCCGTTCCGTGGAGATCCGGTAGGCGTCTTGCAGCCGTCCGGCCGCGGCGGCGGCGGTGCGGGTAGCGTCTAGGCTTGCGCTGATCAGCACGGGATCTGCGGCGGCCCGGGCGGTCTGCTCTGCTATGCGCGCCAGGTCCGGGTCCAGTGTGAGTTTGACCGGCGTGGCACTCCATACCTTTGCGGTGGCCACGGCGGCCGCAACCGCGGGATGACCCAGGTCGCCGACGGATGCCGCTCGCTGGAGGAGGTCCTTCAGCCGCTCCCGCGGCATCGCGGCGGGATCGCTGCCGGTATGCCTGGCCGCGATTTCCACGGTGCGCGCCAAGGCGATGGCCTGGGCATCGCCGTCCCCTGCGCGACCGGCCTGGTCGGCGGCGGCGAGCAGGAGCTCGGCGGCGCGGTCTGCGGGGACGTTCATGAGCAGAGTGCACCCGGCGGCGTCGGCGAGGTCTTTGGCCGCGTCGCCGGGGTGCGGTGCCCGGGCCGCGGCCTCCTGGTAGTGGCTGAGGGATTCCTTCAGGAACCGCCGCGCGAAGGTCAGGTGCCCAAGCGCCCTGGCCAGCCCGTGCGCGACCACGTCCGGGCCGGGCGGGCAGCCCGCCAGGGCGGCCCGCAGGTCACCGGCGGCCACGTCGAAGTCCTCGCGCCACTCGCCGCCGATTCGGTGTTCCAGGTCCGCCGCGTACCCGGCGAACCAGGCCAGGTGCCGTTCCTGGGCTTGGGCCACCTCGCCGTGGGCCCGGAGGCGTTCGGCGGCAAAGGCGCGCACCGTATCCAGTAGCCGCCACGTTCCCGGTGCGCCGCATTCGTGGACGACGAGGCTCTTGTCGACCAGCCGGCCGAGCAGGTCAGGTGCCCTTCCCCGGCCTCCGGGGGAGGTAACGGCCACGGCGGCGGTCAAGGTGAAGGCGCCGGCGAACACAGCGAGCTGCCGGAAGAAGCCGCGTTCCTCGTCGTCCAGCAGGTCGTAACTCCAGCCGATGACCGCACGCAGCGAGCGGTGCCGCTCGTCGGTGCCCCGTCCCCCGGCGAGCAGGCGCAAGCAGTCGTCCAGGCCGGCCAGGACGCCGCCGGCGCCGATCGCGGCGGTGCGCGCGGCGGCCAGCTCGATCGCCAGCGGCAGGCCGTCGAGCCGGGCACAGATCTCGGCCACGGCCACCGGATCCGCCGCGAACTCGGGGCCGGCCACTACAGCCCGGTCCGTGAACAGGAGCTCGGCGTCCGAGCCCAGGGGCAACGGCCCCAGCCGGAGGGTCCGCTCACCGCGTAGCCCCAGCCGTTCCCGGCTTGTCGCCAGGACCCGTACGCCCGGGCAGGCCGACAGCAAACGCTCCGCGAAGGTGGCGGCATCGTCGATGACATGCTCACAGGCGTCGAGGATCACCAGGAACCTGCCGTCGCCCATCCGAGCGGCGATCGCCTCCTCCAGGGCCTCCCGGGGACTCTCGCTCACGCCCAATGCGACGGCCGCAGCCTGCGCCACATACCCCTCGCGGACCGGTATCAGGTCGACGAACACCCGGCCGGACGGGAACAACGGTCCGGCTGCCCGCGCCACCTCCAGCGCCAGACGGGTCTTGCCAACCCCGCCGGGCCCGTGCAGCGTCACCAGCCGCCCTTCCCGCAACGCGCCGGCCAGCAAGTCACGTTCTTCCTGGCGCCCGATGAACCGGGTCAGCGCGGCCGGCGCCCCGGCCAGCCGGCCAGGGTCGGGCATGCCGGCCGCGACCTGAGCGGCCACCTCGGCCAGCGCCCGCCGGTTGGCGACACCGTACTTGCGCAGCAGCGAGGAGACATGGTTCTCCACCGTGCGGACCGAAAGATACAGCCGGCCAGCGATCTCGGCATTCGGCAGCCGGGCGCCGACCAGCGCCAGCACTTCGAGCTCCCGCCTCGACGCGCCCGGCCGGCTAGCCGCGGTCAACACAGCTTCCAGTGGACTTGGCGGGCCGGCCGGCGGCACCGGGCGTTGTGATCGTCTGCATCGCGCAAGTACTAGACCGTTCGGTACTAATTTGCCTAGACGGTACAGTACTGTACTGAGTACTGGTCCGTCCAGTACTATCTCGGCAGGAGGGGGGAGGCCATGGGAATTCCGCCCGTGGGCCGCTCGGCCCGCAAGCACGCCGCGATCCTGGATGCCGCTACACGGGTGTTCCTGGCCCAGGGGTACCCGGGCACCAGCATGGAAGAGATCGCCACTATGGCCGCGGTCTCCAAGCAGACCGTCTACAAGCACTTCGCCGACAAAGATACTCTGTTCGCCGAGATCGTCCTGGCCACTACCGATCAGGTCGACCAGTTCATCGAGCTGATCGCTGACCTCCCCGTCACGCCGGGCACCAGCCGGGCCGGTGCGGAAAAGGCCCTGCACGACCTCGCCCGCCGTTTCCTCAGCACCATCATGCAGCCCCGTATTATGCAACTTCGGCGGCTGATCATCGCCAACGCCGACCGGTTCCCGGAACTGGGCCGTACGTGGTACCAGCAGGGCTTCGAGCGCGTCCTGGCCACCCTGGGCGCCACCTTCCAGCGGCTCACCGAGCAGGGACACCTGGCCGTGAACGATCCAGTAATGGCCGCCAACCACTTCGCCGGCCTCCTGCTCTGGATCCCGGTCAACCAGGCCATGTTCTGCGGTGACGACCAGCCCTGCAGCCAAGCTGAGCTCGACAGGTACGCCGACATCGCGGCCAGCACCTTCCTCGCCGCGTACAGGGCGCGGCCCGCGGATGCCCCTGCCGTCAAGGCCCCAGGGCGCCGCGGTTCGCGGGCCACAGCCAGCCCTCATCCCGTATAGGCCACGCCACTTGAGGTGGCGGTGGAGAGCCACGCAGGAACGCCGGGCCGGCTGATCATCGCGGAAGCCGACCGCTTTCCAGAGCTGGCCCGTACCTACCACGAGCGGGTTCCGGGGCACACCCTGGCGACGCTGGTGTCCTATTTCCAGGATCTGGCCGGGCGAGGACTCCTTCAGGTAGACGAGCCAGCGCTCGCGGCCAGCCACTTCGCCTGGCTGGTTCTGGGCCAGCCACTGAATCAGGCCATGTTCTGCGGGTATGGCGGTCCGTTCAGCACATCAGAGCTGGACCACCTCGCCGGCGCAGCGGTCCGCGTCTTCCTCGCCGCCTACGCCGCCTAAGACCCACGGCCATCACCCATCCTGATCTGCACAGCCCGCCGGGCGAGGCTGCCTCCGGGGGCCCAGCATGGCCGATCCGGTGGCGTCCTGAGTGGCCGGTTAGGTGGGGAACTGCGTGGCCGCCACGGATGTGTGCGCACAGCAGTGCCCGTCAGGCTGTCGCAGGACGAACCGTTCGACCCGAGGGAGTCATCATGGACCACGTCGTCTCCGCCGACGGCACGCGCATCGCCTATGACCGGCTCGGCTCCGGCCCGGCGGTCCTGCTGATCGGTTCCGGGCCCGTCGACCGCAGCTCTAGTCCCGAGGCACCGCTGGCCGCCCTGCTGGCCGGGCACTTCACCGTCTACAACTACGACCGGCGCGGGCGCGGTGACAGCGGCGACACCCAGCCGTACGCGACCGACCGGGAGTTCGAAGACATCGCCGCGATGATCGAGGGGGCCGGCGGCTCGGTGATGTGTTACGGCGACTCTGGCGGCGGGATCATCGCGCTGCAAGCCGCGGCCCGTGGCCTGCCCATCACCAGACTGGCGGTCTGGGAGCCGCCCTATATCCTTCCCGGTGCCCGCCCGGCCGTCCGGGCCGACTACCGGGACCGGCAGTGGGCACTGCGCGAGCAGGGACGCGGCGGTGACATGCTCGAGCTGTTCCTTACCGAGGCTGTCGGCATGCCCACCGAAATGGTGGCCGGCATGAAAGCCGCCCCGTTCTGGGAGGACATGGCCGACCGCTCCGCCCCCCTGGCCTACGACGCCGACATGGTCGGGGACTTCTCGATGCCGCAGGAGCAGCTCAAGAGCGTCACCGTGCCGACGCTGGTCGCCGACAGCGCCAGCATGCCCTGGATCAGCACCGCGTGCCAGGTGCTGGCCGGCGTGCTGCCGGACGCCACCCGGGTCACCCTGGCCGACCAGCCACACAACGTCGACGCCGCCGCCCTCGCCCCGGTGATCACGAAGTTCTTCCAGGCTGCGCCGTGAGGACGATCACCACGCAGCCCGGTCGCCGGCTTGGTGCGGTGGCCGCGGTGGCCCTTTCCCTGGTTTCGGCGGCGGGACTGTGCGCCTGGGGAGCCGCGCTGTCGGCCGCCGCTGGCGCCCACCAGCCGACTACCGAGCACAACCCGGCCCTGATCTCGGCTACCCTGATCGCCCGGCTCTCGGAGCGGAGCGTGGCCGCTGAACTGCGTCACGCACGGCTGGGGCCCGGCGATCCCGCCCTCGGCGCCGGCGCGGTCCGGTATGGCATTGTCGCCTACCGCGTGCTGTACCGGACGGTCGACGCAGCTGGCCGGCCCACCCGCGCCAGTGGCCTGGTGGCCTTCCCAACCGGTCGTGCCGGCCAGCTGCCCTTGGTGGACTACGGCCACGGCACGACGGCCTACAAACTCGACGTGCCCTCCTCATTCGGACTCGACGCCAACCGGGACGGCATTGAGGGCCGCTGGTCGTCCGAGCTGTTCGCCTCGGCCGGCTTCGCCGTTGCCGAACCCGACTACATCGGCATGGGCGCCGGGCCCGGCCGCCCTCAGTACATGGTGGCCAGCGCCGAGGTGTCCGCCTCGCTGGACCTGCTGCGCGCGGCGACGGTGATCGTCAGCCACCGCGGTGACAAGCTCGCAGCCGGCGTCCTGGTCACCGGATTCTCCCAAGGCGGCGCGGCCGCCATGGCGATTGGCCACGCCCTCCAGCAGGGCAGCCTGCCTGGTTTCCGGCTGCGCGCGCTGGCCCCCGTATCCGGTCCCTACGACCTGCTCGGCGCCCAGCTGCCCGGGATATTCAACGGGCAGGTCGCCGCCGCTATAGCCCCGTACTACGTCGGCTACACGCTGACCGCCTGGAATCCCCTTTACCACTTGTACCCGGCCCCTCAAGCCGCGTTCCGCCAGCCCTACGCCGCCAGCGTGGCGGGACTATTCAACGGCACCCACCCGGACCTGCAGATCATCGCAGCACTGCCCTCCCAGCTGCGGAACTTGCTTACCGCTAGGTATCTGCGCCTGCTGCAGCACCCCACCGGAGCCCTCAAAGCCGCGCTGATCCGCAACAGCGCCTGCACCGGCTGGACGCCACGGGCACCAGTGCGGCTGTATGCCGCTAGCGGCGACACCACCGTGACCCAGGTCAACGCCCGGCACTGTCGGCATGCCATCCGCACCCGCCACGGCCACGTTCGCCTGGTACAGCTGGGAGCCGTCAGCCACAACGTCTCCGACTTCCTCGCCCTACCCAAGATCGTGCGCTGGTTCCAGGCCTTCCGCCCGGGAGGAGCAGGCGCGTGAGCCGGAGAGCGGCGCAAGCGCGGGTGGATGACTTCCTCGACCCCGACGATCCCACGCTGTTCCCGCGGCTGACTGAGGCTCAGACCCGCCAGCTGGCTGCGGTCGCCGATCTTTGCGTGCTCGCGCCCGCAGAACTCCTTTTCGAGCAGGGGCAGCGCGAGACCCCGTTCTTTGTCGTGCAGGCCGGGGCGGTCGACATCTTCGATCAGCGGCCCGAGGGGGTGCGTTACTTCACCCAGTGCAGATCCGGGACCTTCATCGGCGATATCGCGGTCTTCACCGGAGAGCCCACCATCGCCGCCGGGGCGGCGGCTGAGCCCACTACGGTGCTCGCGATCACGCCCGCCATACTGCGGAGCCTGGTCGGCCGTTCGCCGGAGCTCGGCGATCTTATCCTGCGGACGATGGTCGCGCGCCGCGCCTGGTTGGAAGGGCACGGGTACGGCCAGGCGCGCCTGGCCGGGTCACGCTGGTCGGAGGATGCGTTTGCGGTGCGCGAGCTGCTGCACCGCAACCTCGTCCCGTTCAGCTGGCACGCGCTGGAATCCGACCCCGACACAAAGGCGCTGCTCAGCGGCCTCGGCGTGGCGGACGCCGAGTGCCCGGTCCTGATCCGGCACGACCGTGTCGTCCGGAACGCCACTGCCGAGCGCGTGGCCGGCGAGCTGGGCCTGCGGGCGCGCGTGGATGGGCGGTCCTTCGATGTAGTCGTGGTCGGCGGCGGCCCGGCCGGCCTGGCCGCTGCCGTCTACACCGCGTCTGAGGGCCTCACGACACTCATCGCCGACCGGTTCGCTCCCGGTGGGCAGGCGGCGGCCAGCGCCCGCATCGAAAACTACCTCGGCTTCCCTACCGCGCTCTCGGGTGCCGAGCTGACCCGGCGGGCAACGCTCCAGGCGCGCAAGTTCGGCGCCGTTCTCTCGAGCGTTCACGAGGTCACGCATGTGTCGGCGGCTGGCTCCGGGTCCCTGCGTACTCTCAGGCTCGCCGACGGCCATGCCGTGTACGCGCGTCACGTGGTGCTCGCCTCCGGCGCCGACTACCGTCGGCTCGACGCCGCCGACGCCGACCGCTTCGAGGGCTCGGGGCTGTACTACGCCGCTACGCACATCGAGGCACTGCAGGCATCCGGGGAGGAGGTCGTGGTGGCTGGCGGCGGCAACTCAGCCGGGCAGGCCGCGATGACCCTGGCCGGCTCCGCACGCACGGTCCATCTCGTGGCCCGCCGTCCGCTTGAGCAGACCATGTCGCGGTACCTCATCGACCGCATCAACGACACGCCGCACATCATGGTGCGGGTCGGCTACCAAATCCAGGCACTGCATGGTGAGGACCGGCTCGAAGGGGTGACGATCGGCGGCACCGGCCCTGAGCATCGTCTCGGCGCCTCGGCGGTGTTCGCCATGATCGGGGCCACACCAAGAACCAGCTGGATCGCCGGTTTCGCTGGCCTCAATGACCGCGGCTTCATCGTCACAGGCGAGGACGCGCGACGTCACCCTGGCTTCGCTAGCCACTGGAGCGGAACCGACCGGACACCCCTGCCCCTGGAGACCACCCAGCGCGACGTGTTCGCGGCGGGGGATGTCCGCGCCGGCTCCACCAACCGCGTCGCCGCAGCCGTCGGAGACGGCGCCCTGGTCGCGCGATCCATCCACGATTCGATACGCCTCACGGCCGACGGTGAGGCCGGGTGAAAGGCAGGGCCGGCCGGGATGAGGATCGGCGTGCGTGCATGCCCCGGTGGCGTTGATCAGCGGATGAACATGCGGTTGATAGTTGCGAAGTCGAGAGCGCCTTCCAGTTCGGTATACGTTCCCTCGGTGAGCAGCTCAGCTGCTGCGCGATAGGCGATCGAGTAGGCGGCTTGGCTGATAGCCGTTCCGACGCTTACCCGCCGGACGCCTGCCGATGCGAGTTCGGCGACCGTGGGCGTTCCCGGCCCCGCCATCACGTTGATCGGCAAGGGCGACTCCTTGACCAGGAAAGTCACGGTGCCCAGGTCGGTCAGCCCCGGCACAAAGAGGCAGTCCGCACCGGCCTCGGCATAGGCCGACGACCGGGCGAGCACATCCCGCAGCCGGTGCTCAGCCGCGCCAACGCTAAACAGGAAGACGTCAGTCCGCACGTTGATCAGCAGCTCCGATAGTCCTGCCAGTGCGGCTGCGGACCTGCCAGCCCGCACCCGCGCTGCCTGGGTCGCGACATCGAACAGGGGCCCGCCGCGGGCCCGAGAGTCCTCGACGTTCACCCCCACCGCGCCAGCGGCGACTACCTCTGCAATGGTCTTCCCGACATCCTCGGGACGATCGCCGTATCCGGCCTCTATGTCTGCCGTGACCGGGATTCCCACCGCTGCGGCTATGTGGCGGACCTGCTCAATCATTTCCGCACCGGCCATGTGCTGCCCGTCAGGCAGCCCGGCAGACCAGGCAACGCCGCCGCTCGTGGTAGCGATCGCCGTTGCGCCCGCCCGGGCGATCAGCACGGCGCTGCCGGCATCCCACGCGTTCGGCAGCACCAGCGTTCCGTGATCATGCAGCGTGCGCAGCAGGACCGCCTTAGCCTTCTGCGCTCTCCCCACCACCCGTATCACCTGTCAGGGCGCGGTGTCGCTGGTGTTGGCGGCCTGCGTCCTCGGGGTGCGGGTGAAGAACTCGGCCAGGACCGGGGCGAGGGGTCCGGGTTTGACGATGTGGGTCTGGCCGGGCAGGGTCTGGTGGGTGGCGCCGGGCAGGGCCTGGGCGACGGCCAGCGCGGCGTTTTGCAGCCACGCGGGGCTTTTGCCGCCTGCCATGACGAGCGTCGGGGCGGTGAGCGAGGCCCACCGGCCGACCGGCAAGGGCCGGCCCTGCTGGCGGCCATCCATGATTGTCAGGTCGTAGGGCAGGGTGTGCGCGGCGGCCTTGAGCTTGCCCCAGGCGGGCATCAGCGGCATCACGGCGACGACCATCGCGGGCACCTGGGCGTCTTCGCGCAGGAAGAGCTTGACGGCCGCGCCGCGGCGGTTGCGCGCGAGCAGGTCGGTCACCTGCTGGATCGCGTCGGCAGGAACCGGCGGGCGGGTGCCGTCGACGACGAACGACGGCTCGTACAAGGCCAGCTTGGCCACCTTGGTGGGCACGGCGGAGGCCGCCTCCAGAGCGAGGCCGGCGCCAGAGGAGATCCCGTAGACATACGCCGGCCCGCCGACCACGTCGATGACCGCCGCCAGGTCCTCGATCTCCCGCTGGACAGCGTACGGCTGGGTGTCCCCGCTGTCACCCCGGCCGCGCCGGTCGTAG
>Ga0306920_100013813_pt1 | contig 11008 bp, 7 predicted proteins | sample flu12Cox44000170_FD_204666 | JGI IMG/M metagenome (GOLD analysis project Ga0306920, IMG submission 204666) | Lab enrichment of tropical soil microbial communities from Luquillo Experimental Forest, Puerto Rico - flux4day.12C.oxic.44.000.170 (v2)... | ecosystem: Environmental > Terrestrial >...
TCACTCCCAGCGATGGATGGACGAGCATGACCGTGGGCGGCCCGCCCAGATAGGCGACGTGCGTGAAATCGCGCAGCCCGTCATAGCCGGTATTCGGGTTGTACACCGGCGAGATGACGTTTGGGCCGATGCCGGAGACGAGGAGCGTGTAGCCGTCCGGCTCGGCGGCAGCGGCGGCGGTCGCGCCGACGATGCCGCCGGCGCCGCTGCGGTTCTCGATGTAGAACTGCTCGTGAAAAGCGCTGGAAAGGTGCTCGGCAATGATGCGCCCCAACGTGTCGGCCGCTCCGCCCGGCGCGAATGGGGCAATGATGCGCACCGGCCGCTGCGGCCAATTCTGCGGCTGCGCATCGGCAGGAGCGATGCATGCCAGCACGAGGAGCATGACGGCGAGCGCCGCAGCAGCGGCCAACGTCCTGCGCCTGCAGCTCATGCGGGCCTCATGGCACGGGGACGGGCAGGCAGCCGAGCTCAGCCCGCGGCTCGGAACTGGTCGCGATATCTCGGCACCAGCTTGAGATATTCATCGGCGCTCGATGCAACCCATTGCGCCGCTCTCCCGGTCAAGGTCTTCTTGCTCACCGCAGGATTTCCCGCCACCAACATGTTCGCTGGAATCTGTGCATCTTCGCGCACCACGCTGCCGGCTGCGACAAACGAGCCAGAGCCGATGCGCGAGCCGCTCAGCACAACGGCACCCATCCCGATCAAGCACCCTTCGCCGATCCAGGCGCAGTGCACAATGGCGCCGTGCCCGATTGTCACCCGGTCTTCGATCGTCAGTCCCTTCCCCGGCGCATCGCCATGGAGCACCGCGTTGTCCTGGATATTGCAGCCGGCGCCGACTCGGATTGGCGCAAAGTCCGCGCGTAAAACCGCGCCAAACCAGATGCTGGTGTTCTCGCCGATCTCGATGTCCCCGACGAGCACCGCGTTGGGCGCAATGATCGCGCTTGCGGCAATGCGCGGCGAGCGTCCGTCGAATGCAGCGATGATGGGCATGCCGGGCTCCGGTCTGATGTGTTTTCTGGGAGGAATCTAATGGCGGGGACGGGCACGCAATTGGAAGGAGAAGAGCAGGAAGATCAATTCAAATATTTATGGCACCGGGCGCTGCCGCGCGGCCCCAGCCGCAGCAGGGGATATTTGTGGGGATCAGCGTGATATACGAGATCAAGCGTCACCGTCCCGATCGGGTATAGCCGGCCGCCCTATTTCGCCAGCGCCTTCTCATAGGGGTAGATCACCTCGCCGCTCTTGTATTGCGGCGGATAAATGATCACCTCGGTTTTCAAGTCGCGGAAGTCATCGATGCTGTTGTTCGTGATGTTCTGGAATTGCGCTGCGAGCGTGCGCTCCTCTGCCCATTCGCCTTCCTTGCCGAATTTCACCCGGCCAACGACCGTCGTGAATGTGGTCTTGCGGATGTAATCGGCAAGCACATCGTCATTGAGGCTCTTGGTGGCGGCAATGGCGTCACCGAGCACCTGCAGGTAGGCGTAAGCCCACACCGGCATGTAGTAGCCAAGTGGATCGGTGCCTGCGGCCTTGGCCCGTTCCTGATATTTCCGGAGCAACTCCATCGCGCCCGGGAAGTCCATCGACTTCACCGGCAGCCAGGTGTCAAAGTTGACGACGCCGTTGAGCAGAGGGCCGAGTTGCGTCTTGAAAACGGTCGCCTGCAAGCCGACCATTGCGCCGCCCCACATCTTCGGCCTGAAGTCAACCTCTTTCATCGCCCTGATCATGCCGACGGTATCGAGCGGATAGGAGCAGATGACCAGGAGATCGGGATGCGCGGCCTGAATGGCTCGCACGATCGGAGTGAAATCGGCGGTGCTTGGCGGATAGCTCTTATCGTAGATGATCTTGAATCCCGACGTCTTTGCGTTCTCGCGCGCGCCCTCGCAGGCGTTCTGCCCGAACTCCGCGTCCGCATAGGCCAGCGCGATTGTCTGCGGCTTAGGCTGTTGCACTTCGGCCACCTTGAAAAACCCGCGCGTGAAGGCGGGCTTCGGGGTCGGGCCGTTCGGGATCATCGAGAAGTATTTGGGATAATCGAACCGCTCGTTGACGCCGGTACCGAACAGGCTGATGAACAGCTTGTTCCTCTGGATCGCCACCGGCATGGCCGCGGCGATCTGCGTCGAGGCATAGCCGCTGACGATGAGGTCGACCTTGTCGATGTCGAGCAGCTTGGCGTAGATGCTGGGGACCTGCGAGGGGCTGCTCTGATCGTCGTAGTAGACGAGCTTGACCGGCCGGCCGAGCAGCCCGCCCTTGGCATTGATGTCATCCTCCCAGACCTGCATGGCGACCAGCGACATCTTGCCGTTGGCCGCGAGCGGGCCGGTCAGCGCCATGCCAAAGCCGATCTTGATCGGCTCGTCGGCTTTTCCTTGCACGGTTGCGAGCAGCAGTGCGGCAGCAACCAATCCCAGCCCGCGGCAGATTTTGACGGTTTGCATTAGCTTGAACATTTCCAACCCTCTACGATGGACGCTGACCTTCCCCGTAGCTTATCACTTAACGCTAGGGCAAGGGCTGGTTCAGCGTCCTTGAGCAATATCAAGGTGATGAGCCCCGGTCATCTCGAATTCGCCTTAATGGGCAACTCCGATGGCGTATTCTCTCGTGACTAGGTCAGCTGAGATGCCCAAGACGCGCATGATCGATGCCCCGACGGCGTTTTGCGAATTGATTGAACCAAACCCCGCGGCGTCAAGCTCCGCCATGACGCGGTGGGCGGCCGGCGTGATCGGAACCCGGCCTAGCCGCCGCGATGTCGTGAAAATGTCCGTGCAGCTCGCGGCCCCTGCGTTATTGGGCGCCCGCTACGCGCGCGCCAAGGAATCGGGCGGTCCCGCCGTCGGGACAGTCTCCCAGATCGACTCGCTGCTGCGCGCCGCAACTAGTGCGGGAGAGCTGCCCGGACTCGTCGCATTGGCCGCGACCGACAAAGGTATCGTTTATGAGGGCACGTTCGGCAAACGCCGCATGCACGAAGTGCCGGCCATGACGCGCGACACGGTATTTCGCATCGCCTCGATGGTGAAGCTGATCACCTCGGTGGCCGCGCTGCAACTCGTGGAGCAGGGCAAGCTTTCTCTGGATGATCCGGTCCCTGACATCGATCCTGCGGTCGGCTCCCCGCAAGTGCTCGACGGCTTCGATGCCAAAGGGTGCCCACAGCTACGCCCGGCGAAGCGGTCGGTCTGTCTGCGTCACCTGCTTACCCATACGGCGGGCTTCAGCTACCGGCTGTGGGATACCAAGGCGGTCCGCTACCCCAATTCGATTGGGCTGCTCCCGCGGGCGGAAAGGAAGCAGGCGCCTCGCACGCCGCTCATGTTCGATCCCGGCGAGCGTTGGCGTTACGGCACCAGCATCGACTGGGTCGGCCGCATCGTGGAATTTGCCAGCGGCGAGCCGCTGGATGCTTATTTCCGCAAGCACATCTTTGACCCGCTCGGGATGAACGACACGGGCTTCGTGATCTCGCCGCAGCAGCGCACACGGGAGGCAAGCACCCACCGGCGCGGGCCGCACGGCTCCCTTACCCCGGAGCCGATGGAGCAGGCACCCTCCCATCAGCCGGCGCATCGGTCTTTTTCCGGCGGTGGTGGCATCTATTCCAGCGCGCCGGATTATCTGGCTCTGCTTCGCATGCTGTTGCGAGGCGGTGAGCTCGACGGTGCGCGCCTGCTTCGTCCCGAGACTGTGGCGCTGATGGGCCGGAACCAGATCGGCGACATCGAGGCCGGCGTGATGAAAACCACGGGTCCGGCGCTTTCCAACGATGTCGATTTCTTTCCCGGCATCAGCCTCAAATGGGGCTTCGGCCACATGATCAACATGCAGGCCGTTGCCGGCTGCCGCAGTGCCGGCAGTCTCACCTGGGGCGGCCTTCTCAACACCTATTATTGGATCGATCCGGCAAAACGCATCGCTGCCGTTTTCATGACGCAAGTGCTGCCGTTTGCAGATCACCCCGCCTTGCGGATTTATCGCCAGTTCGAGCGCGGCATCTACGCGGCTGTGAAAGCAGGGTAGGTGTTGTCGAACCGTAAGTCGCAGCTCTTGAGTGAGGTGATGAAAGGCCGGTAGCCTCGGCTCGCCCCCCTCTCCGCCATGAAGAACGGAGAGAGGGAGCCAAGGACCTGTGACTGCGGATACGGGCAGAATGCCATCACCAAGCCGCACCGTGCTACTCACCGGCGCTGCCGGAGGTATCGGTCGCGTGATGACGCGAGCGCTGCTTGCCGATGGGCACAAGGTTGCCGCGGTGGACCGCGACCAGGGTTTGCTGGATCAACTGGGCGTCTTGGATAGCGGGGCAGGGCGCCTTTATCCAGTTGCCGCCGACCTTGCGACGGAGCCGGGATGCAGGCAGGCCATTGAGGCCGCGTGTCGCCGGTTCGGCTCTATCGACGCGGTCATCAACAACGCCGGCATCGGCATGTGCTCCATCCGCCCAGACGCCGAGGCGCGCCATCCCGGCATCGAGGAGCTGACACCGGAGATCTGGGATCGATTCTTCGTCATCTTTGTCCGCGCGCCAGTAATGCTCACACGCCTCGCGCTGCCTCGCATGCGCACTGGTGGGTTCGGCCGCATCGTCAACAACACGACGAGCTATCGCACCATGTTGCGCGTGCTGCCCTATGGCGCGGCCAAGGCGGCACTCGAATCGATGTCCGCGGTCTGGGCCAAGGAGCTGGAAGGAAGCGCCATCACGGTCAATGTGCTGGTGCCCGGCGGACCGACCGATACGCCGATGATCTCCGACCAGTCAGGCTGGCCGCGCGAGAAAATGCTGCGGCCGGAAATCATGGGCCCGCCGACCGCCTGGCTGATCTCGGAGGCTTCAACTGACTTCAACGGACAGCACATCACCGCCGCGCGCTGGGATATTTCGCTGCCGCCGGCTGAAGCGGCCAGGCGCGCGAGCCGGCCCATAGGTTGGCCGGAGCTCGCGGCCGATGCGGTCTGGCTGACGGGCAATACGGGTTGAGGGAGCAAGCGTCACGTGCCAACCGATGATCTGCGCCGCGTTAGCGACACCGAAGCCTGGAAACAAGCGTTCCAGAAAAATCTTTTTTACGTCCTGGGGCGCTTTCCGGCGACGGCCACCGCGAATGACAAATATCTGGCGCTTGCCTTCAGCGTGCGTGACCGCCTCCTTGATCGATGGGTGAAGACAGCGGAGACCTACTACCGGAAAAAAGTGCGCACGGTCTGTTATCTCTCCGCCGAGTTTCTGCTGGGCCCCCATCTCGGCAACAATCTCGTCAATCTCGATGCCTACGAGACCGCGAAGCAGGCCATGCAGGAGCTCGGCCTCGATTTCGAGCAGTTGCTCGATCAGGAGGAAGAGCCAGGGCTGGGCAGCGGCGGTCTTGGGCGGCTTGCTGCCTGCTTCCTCGATTCACTCGCGACGCTGCAGATCCCCTCCATCGGTTACGGAATCCGCTACGAGTTCGGCATCTTCGACCAGGAGATCCGGAACGGCTGGCAGGTGGAGATCGCCGACAAATGGCTTCGGCTGGGCAATCCGTGGGAGATTGCGCGTCCCGAGATAGCGATCAACGTGGGCTTTGGCGGTCACACCCGCTCGTATGTAGACGAGAGCGGTCGTTATCGCGTGCGCTGGAGTCCGGCGCGCATCGTCAGAGGCATCGCCCACGACACGCCGATACTGGGTTATCGCGTCAACACCGCCAATCTGCTGCGGCTGTGGAGCGCGGAGGCCGTTGACTCATTCAACTTCGAATCGTTCAACGTCGGCGACTACTATGGTGCGGTCGAGGACAAGGTCGCCTCGGAGACGATCAGCAAAGTGCTCTACCCGAACGATACCGCTCGGCAGGGCAAGCAGTTGCGCCTCGAGCAGCAGCACTTCTTCGTCTCCTGCGCGCTCCAGGACATGGTCCGCATCCATTTGCAGACAGAGCGCGACCTTTCGCGCTTCCACGAGAAATATGCGGTTCAGCTCAACGACACGCATCCGGCGCTCGCGGTAGCCGAGCTCATGCGCATCCTCGTCGACGACCACGGCATGGACTGGGAGCCGGCGTGGGATATCACGCGCCAGACGATGGGATACACGAACCACACGCTGCTCCCCGAGGCTCTCGAAACATGGCCGGTCGCGCTGTTTGCAAGCGTCCTGCCTCGGCACCTTCAGATCGTCTACGAGATCAACCGGAGATTCCTCGACGAGGTCAGGGGGCGGTACCCAGGAGATGATGGCCGCGTGCGAAGGCTCTCGCTCATCGAGGAAGCCGGCGAGAGATCGGTGCGCATGGCGCACCTTGCCTGCGTTGGAAGTCATGCCGTCAACGGCGTCGCTGCCCTTCACAGCGAGCTCCTCAAGCGCGATGTGCTGCGGGATTTCAGCGAGCTGTGGCCGGAGAAGTTCCACAACGTCACGAACGGCGTGACGCCGAGGCGTTTCGTGATACTCGCCAATCCCGGCCTGACAAAGCTGGTGACAGAAGCGATCGGGGATGGCTGGACGCGCGAGCTTGATCAACTGCGCAAGCTTGAGCCGATGGCCGAGGACGCCGCTTTTCGCGAGCAATGGAGGCGCGTGAAGCGGCGGAACAGGGAAGCGCTGGCGGCCGAGGTGCAAAGGAAAACGCACGTCGAGCTCGATCCCGCAAGCCTGTTCGACGTGCAGGTCAAGCGCTTTCATGAATACAAGCGCCAGCACCTCAACCTGCTGCATGTGATCACGCTCTATCAGCGCCTGAAGGACGGCGGCCGCTATGATGCGCCGCCGCGCACGGTGCTGCTCGGGGGCAAGGCTGCGCCGGGATATTTCATGGCCAAGCGGATCATCAAGCTGGTGCACTGCGTGGCGGATGTCGTGAACAACGACCCCAAGATCGGTGGACGCCTGCGCGTGGCATTCGTGCCTGACTACAACGTGAAGAGCAGCCGCCGCATCTTCCCCGGCGCTGACCTTTCGGAGCAGATCTCCACGGCGGGCAAGGAAGCCTCCGGCACCGGCAACATGAAGTTTGCGATGAACGGCGCGCTCACCATCGGCACGCTCGACGGCGCGAATGTTGAGATTCGCGAGGCGGTCGGGCCCGAGAATTTCTTTTTGTTCGGCATGACGGTGCAGGAGGTGCAATCGCGGCTGGCGCAGGGCTATCGGCCCTACGATCATTATCAGGCTGACGAGGAGCTGCGGGCGGCAATCGACGCGCTCGCCCATGGCGCATTCTCGAACGGCGACCGCGAGCTGTTCAAACCGATCATCGACAATCTGCTCGGGTCTGATCCGTACATGCTGCTTGCGGACTATCGCGCGTACATCAACTGTCAGGAAGAGGTCGCCCATGCGTGGTGCGATGCTGAGAGCTGGACCCGCGCGTCCATCCTCAATGTGGCGCGCATGGGCGCCTTCTCGTCAGATCGCTCGATCCGCGACTACTGCCGCGAAATCTGGCACGTGCAGCCGGTGTCGATCTCGGTTTAGGAGCGAACAGGCTCAGCTTTTCGAAATGGTTGAAGCAAACTTGGCACCGTCATGCCCGGACTTGTTCAGACTTGTTGTGGTCTCTAGCGAGCGTCACCATGCGTCTTTGTCAATCCGGTGGGGGCGCCATCGATCGCGGTCCAGCCGCCGTCCACCAAAAGCGCAGTCCCGGTGATGTAGCTTGCGGCGTCGGAGGCAAGGAAGGCGACCGCCGCCGCCACCTCGTTCGGCTGCGCCCATCTATTGAAGACCGTATGTGAGGCTAAGGTGTTCCAGATTTCTGGGCGCGCTCTGAGCGGTGCGACGAGCGCGGTATCGACGATGCTGGGCACGATCGCGTTGACGCGCACGCCGAAGGAGCCGACCTCGGAGGCAAGGCCGCGTACCATTTGGATGATGCCGGCTTTGGTCGCGCCGTAAATGGCCAGTCCAGGCTCGAGCGTTGTGGCGCGAATCGAGGAGCTCGCAATCAGGCTACCGCCCTTTAGCCTCGTCATTATTCGGCCGAACGCGCGCAGAAAAAGAAACGTGCCGCGGAGATTTAGATCGGCCACCCGGTCGTATTCCTCGTCGGTGTAATCCAACATCAGCTTCCTGACGTGAATCGCCGGTGTGGTCACCGCAATATCCAGCCGCTCGTGACGGGCTGCAATCGTGGCCGCGAGGGCATTTACGCTTTCGCCATCGCCGGCATCCGCGACGTAGGCCTCGGCGCACGCATGCGCGGCGATTTCGGCCGCCGTCGCGTGGACCCCGTCCTTGTGTTTGTCGGCGCAAATGACGGTCGCCCCGAGGGCGGCCAGCACTTCGGCGGACGCCTTGCCGATGCCGGATGCGGCACCAAGAATGACCGCCGTTTTGCCGTCGAGGCGAAATAGCGACTGATAGCTCTTCAACCGGTCTTCTATCGTGAGCACCTGCAATGCCCTTCAGCCGTTGCGACCCTGCTCGGCCATTTGCTGGAATTTCTTCACGTTGTCACCGCCGGCATAGGCGGCGATCCGCTCGTAAGCCGGGCGCATCAAAGCTCGGAACGGCGCCAGGTCGGGTCGCGTCACCAACATCCCGGCAGCTTCGATCTTTTTGATCTGATCTTCCTCCTGCTCGGCGATCAGCTTGCGCATGAGGTCGCCAGCCGACGTGCTCTCTTCCCGGAAGATCGCCTGCTGATCGGGATTGAGCCTCGCCCAGGCTCTGGCGCCCACGGTGTGGATCATGTTGTTGTAGATGTGCCGCGTGATGGCCAGATACTTCTGCACTTCGTAGAACTTGTTGAAGTAAATCACCGCGATTGGATTCTCCTCACCGTCGACGACCCTTTGCGACAGCGCGAGGTAGAGCTCCGGGAAGGCAATGGCCTGCACGGTTGCGCCGAGCGCTTCCATGGAGGCCTGGATTTGCAATTCGGGCGGCGTGCGCAATTTCAAACCCTTCATGTCGCCTGGTGCATTGATTGGGCGCACGATGTTGGTGACGTTGCGGAAGCCGTATTCCCAGTTGCGCAGCAGGATGAAGCCTTGTTTTTCGGCGAGCGGCGCGAGCCAGGCCATGGCCGGACCATCGAGCACACGGAAAGCATGCTGCGGCGTATCCCAGATGAACGGCAGCATCATCGCCGCAAACGCTGTGTCGTATTTGTCTAACTGGCCTTGCGTCGGTAATCCGATGTCGATGGTACCCAGCTTGATCTGCTGCGCCTGCTCGGGTGGACCCCCGAGCACGTTGTTGGGGAAGATATTGACCTTGATGGCACCGCCGGTGCGGTTTTCCACGCGCTCGGCAAATTGCCTGGCGGCGATGTTTGCGGGATGGTCCTCGGCCGCGAAATGCGCGAACCGCAGGGTCAGCGGAGCCGCCTGCAACGAGAGATATGGCGCCGAAACGCAGATGGCTGCCCCGGCAGCACCCGCCTTGAGAACTTTCCTCCGACTCATCCTGGTGATCATGACGCTCGTCCCTTTTTTACTTTCATATGCGAAACCCAAAATACCTCGGCAGTGCGAGTGCAAACCATGGCACGAACGCGACCAGCAACAGGCCGACAAGCACCACAATCAGGTACGGCAACATCGCGCGCGAGGCCTGCTCGATGTCACTGCGCATGATCGCACAGCAGACATAGAAACCTACGCCGGCGAGCGGCATGAAGCCACCGATGCCCATCGCAATGATCAACACCAGCGCGTAATGCATTTCACTCAAGCCGAGCTTGCCGGCGATCGGGATCAGAAGCGGTGCAACAACGTTGAGCGATGGCAGGCCTTCGAGCAGAACACCGACCAGGACGAGGAGCACGATCGAGCCGATCATAAAGATGTCGGTGCTACCGCCGATGCCATGCAAGAGCGACACGAGCCGCTGCGGCAGGTAGGCGACCGTTAGAGTCCATGAGAAGCCCGACGCGGCTGCAAAGATGAACAGAAGCACGCCGGTGAGCGCTGCGGTGTCGAGGACGGTGCGCAGGAGCGCGCCGAGGCTCATTTCGCGATAAAGCAGCATAGAGAGTGCGAGACCATAGAAGACCGCGAAGGCAGCCACTTCGGTCGGGGTGGCGACGCCGAGCAGTATGCCGCCCAGCAGCATCGTCGGCATCAGAAGCGGAAGTATTGCGCCGACCCCGGCTTGAGCCATCACCTGGAACGATGCGCGGGGCACGCTAAGCGTACCAGCGCGGCGAGCGCGCGCGTAAATCAATGTCATCAAACAGAGCGCAATGACGGCGGCCGGTATCAGACCGCCGATGAACATGGCGCCGACAGAAACGCTGGTGATCGAGCCGACGATCAGCATGGCAATGCTCGGCGGCACGGTCTCGCCCATTATCGCCGCCGCGGCGAGAACGGCCGCGCCCTCGGCCGCGCCGTGCCGCTCGCACAACTGATCGCGCATGACAGTCCCGACAGCGGCAACGTCGGCTGGCTTCGAGCCCGACAAGCCGGATACGACATACATGCTTGCCACGGTAACCTGCAGGAGTCCGCCCCGCCAGTGGCCGACGAGGGCATGGATGAAGCGGATGAGCCGCGCGCTGATGCCGCCGCGCTCCATGATCAATCCAGCCAGGATGAAGAAGGGGATGGCGAGCAGAATGAAGTTACCGGTGCCGTTCACCATGGTCTGCGGGAGCACGACCAGCGAGCCGGCGTCGGCCACCCACAGATATGTCGCGGTAGCAAGAAGCAGCACGAAGCCGACCGGCACGCCTGCGAAGATCGCAACGAAGAACAGCGTCAGCACCGCCGCGATGGCGGTGTCGCCGCTCAGATAAGGGAGCCAGAGATGGCGGGTAAGGACGGCAACGGCAAGCATCACGGCAAATATACAAGCGATGCCACACGCCAATCGTGCATTGTGCTGCCAAAGGTTCTCGATCGCAAAAAGTGCAATGAGCGCCATGCCAAAAGGGAGGGGCAAGGCGATCAGCGCTGCCGGCAGCTGTAGAACGGGCGTCAGCTCTCCCCAAGTCGAAGCGATAAATTCGGCGGACGCTATGCCGGTTAGCCCCACTACGAACAGCAC
>Ga0306920_100013815_pt1 | contig 11007 bp, 17 predicted proteins | sample flu12Cox44000170_FD_204666 | JGI IMG/M metagenome (GOLD analysis project Ga0306920, IMG submission 204666) | Lab enrichment of tropical soil microbial communities from Luquillo Experimental Forest, Puerto Rico - flux4day.12C.oxic.44.000.170 (v2)... | ecosystem: Environmental > Terrestrial >...
AATACCTCGGTCTCTCTCGACCCTCCAGAGACGTGTGGTGGATAGCATTTATCGAAACTCGCGCGCTGATTCGGGTCCTGGAAACCCCAAGTGCGGCGACCGAATTGAAAAGAGCGACGACAACCGCCAAGAACGTGCCGATCACACCGAGAGCGGCAATCGTAAATTGGTGGGCTTTGAAAAACTCTTCCGGGTTCAAGCGGCAATCCTGTCTTGCTTGTCTGCGGCGCGTCCGCTTTAACGATATCCCATCATATTGACCGTTTGCCTATTCCAATTGAAGTCAGGCCGCACGTCAGCGCCGCGATTGCCGCAAGCCACGCAGATGAAGCGCGCTCAATGTCGGACCCCAAGCGCGCATGTCGGCAAAAGTGATTTTGGTCGGGCCGGCAGATGCGGACATGGCCTATGATCCCGCCGAATTGATCGATTTGTGAAGCCGCTACAGATTGATGGTCACGGGCCGAACAGCACATAGTTAGCTCGACGGAACGGCGGAGCAAAGCCAATGCGTGCTGTGTTGGCCATGGGCCTGCTGATCGCTTTGTGTGCCATTGCCGAGGCCGCCCCCGCGCAGCGCGCACGTCAACATGTCATTATTCGGCCAAACCAGGGTAGCGTTCGTCCAAACGAGAGTGTGACCACTCCGCCCGCCGGGCGCTCTGTGATTCCTGGGTTGCCTGGCTTGGACCCCGGCAGGGGCTGGTCAAACGCTGGATGAGGATGGCGGCGCGCTTTTCGGCGGCAACGTTGATTTTCTGCGGGCTTCCCAACTGCGATTTCTGGGAAGATGGTGTAAGGCCCATATAGCAAAAGTTGTTATTTTACAGCAGTTTGATTGGTGCCGGCGGCAGGATTTGAACCCACGACCAACGGTTTACAAAACCGCTGCTCTACCGCTGAGCTACGCCGGCCCAAGTCAACTAAATCAGACGCTTATCCAAACCACTCTGCGAACGATTAGGCAACATCGGGCGAGTTGGCCCTAAACATTGGCCCTAAACTATTTTCAGGCCCTTCTTCAGCTCGCCAGTAGTCTCAGCTGCTTTCTCATCACCTCGCTGCGTTCTCTTAGCATACACCTTCAACAGAACGGCAGCGTCGTGACCGAGACGCTTGGCGACAACGTGGCCTTTGTCGAGCAGCCATGTCGGCACCATCAGATCGCCTTGGCGGGCCGCTGCGTGAGAAACGGCGCACTCACTCATCCCGCTATTCCAATTGAAGTCAGGCCGCACATCAGCGCCGCCGCGCAGGCGGCACACGCGGCGCGAAATATGGATTAGCGTAGCATGTCGCGCCCCGTCCCGAGGCCGTCGCATTACACTGGGCAAACGAGGTAAAGCTGCAGTCGGCGTAGTTTAACCCGAAGTCGTAGACATACAGGCAGACCGGATAATTCGGGTAGTAGGTTTGAGCCATCGCCGGCGTCGTAGTGAAGATTGTTCCTGTCGCAAGGATAGTCCAAAGCAGTGCTGCACGGGTTGTCATCTGAACGACTCCAAAACTCGTCCCATGGCGGGATGCTTGCGGTTCTTGACCTTGATCCAATGCTTCTGCCGGCCTCCGCGATAGGGCTTAATCTTTATCTTTGGGTTCGAACATGCCAGTAGACATTTGGAGGCAGGTCAAAAGCTCGACGTAGCTCTTATCGCCGCCTGTGCTGGCTTCGCCGGTGCAAGTTTTCTTCTCCGATGCGCCAAATTCTGACCAGCGTTGGGTCAGCTCGTTTTTGGCATCTATTTCGTCCTTCGTGCAGGCGTCGACTGAAGTGATGGCACCCACCACTTCTTCGCGACAGTTCCGGGCGATATCAAACGCGGGTGGTTCGTCGGCGGCCTTGGCCTGATCAATCGTAAAAGCGGGAACAATAGCGGCCAGAGCAAAAAAGAAGGTACGCATGATTTGATTCCCTGGTGAGCGCCGCCTGGGACATTTGATCAACGATAACCCATCATCTTGACTGTTTGCCTGTTCCAATTGAAGTCAGGCCGCACATCAGTCATCCGGCCAGTGGTCGCCGCTGATCGCCATCGAATGGCTGCAGCGGTAGTCAGCGCAGTACACCAGCAGGCCACGCACGCCTTGTTCGCGCATGTCGGCAAGGGTGATTTTGGTCGGGCGGTCCATGGCCAATCATCCCGCCGAATTGATCGAACGTGAAGCCGCTACAGATTGATGGTCACGGGGCCGAACACCACATGGTTTGCTCAACGGAACGGCGGAGCAAAGCCAATGCGTGCTGTGTTGGCCATGGGCCTGCTGATCGCTTTGTGTGGCATTGTCGAGGCCGCACCTGCGCGGCGCGCACATCAACATGTCATTGTTCGGCCAAACCAGAGTTACGTTCGTCCAAACCCGAGTTTGCCCACTCCGCCCACTGGAGGCTTGGGGGCTCCTGGGTTGGACCCCGGCAGAGCCTGGGCAGGGGCATAACTGCCCATGATTGCGCCGATCATGGCTGACGTGAAGCCGCTAGGCGTGGGTGAGGCGACCTCATTTCTTCCCCCTCAGCCCGATCTCGACCAGGCGGCGGATGGCATTCTGAAAGCCTAGGGCCTGGCGATATAGGAATGAATTGCAAGCTGCTGAAATAAGTGCGGCTGTTTTCCAGCTTTCGTACACTTCTTGCATAAAGGCTGCGGGATTCGCTTTGAATTCTTGGTGAAATTCTCTCGTCTTTGCGGCATCGCTTGCATCTTGATCCCGCTGCACATGCTTGCTCATTAGTAGACGTCCATTCTACTCAGAGGAAGCCATTCTGACGGCCCGCGCCGGTCATCTTGCCCAGCCCTGGCCGAAAGTGCAGCTTACCCATGCAGGACATGGATCGTCTGTGAAATGGATCGCGCGAAACGGCACGGCTTCATGTTTGATAAGGCGGACCAGCTCGGACATACACGAATATCTAGCAGGCTGGAGCCACCTATTTCTTCAATCTCATCTTCCCCATGAAATCTCTTTTTCCGATAGGTGCGCCCTTGTGACGGAGAATGTCGTAGGCCGTAGTCGTGTGAAAAAAGAAATTCGGCAGCGAGAACGACATCAGGAACCCTTCCGCAGTGAAAGACAGGGTGCGGTCTCCTACCTTGAAAATGACATCGCGACCAATCAACTCGTTGACGGCTTCTGGCGTTAGGATTGAAAGCTCATTGCTGGCCTCCGCCACCCGAGTCTGCAGGGCAGCGTAATCGAGGTCAGGCTCGAGCGACGGCGGCTTGAATATTCCGTTCTTCGCGGCCTCCATCGCTGCGCGTGAATGATGTGCGACGGAGACTATCTGGAAACGGAACGGCGCCATGTCCAGGGCAAGGCGCGCCCCGACGATCTCGGCCCGATCAATGCCCTTTTCCTGAAAGTAGGTAAGGCTCTTTTCAAGGAATCCACTGACGGCTCCGAGAATTTGAAGGTAGTTTGCTACAGTTGCGTCGTAGAGCGAAAAAGACATGGCGCAGCTCCCTGATCATCCGCGTTTGTCGTGCACGATAGCCGCCCATGATTGCGCCGATCATGGCGAAGTGGAAGCCGCTAAAGGTTCGGGCCTATAGGGCACGCACAGGCGCTAACTACCGGCCTTGATCCAGCTCAAGCCTTCGCGTGCGATCTCGACTTACCGCAATTGTCGGCAGGCAAATGAGCAGGAGGAACACCAATGTTGCGTAATGTCTTTGTAGGACTCGCAGCCGCCGTCCTTGTTGGCACGGCCTTTATTCCGGATGAGGCGTTCGCTTACCGCGGTGGCGGAGCCCGTGCTGGCGGAGGGGTTCGCGTGGCAGGCGTCCGAGGTGGTGCCGTTGGCGTTGCGGGCCGTGGCGTGGCCTATCGCGGTGCTGGTGTCTATGGCGGGCGCTATGCTGGGGGTTATTACGGTCGCGGTTACTATGGTCATCCGGTCGCGCGCGGTGCCGCCGTGGCAGCGGGCGCTGCGGCAGTTGCCGCAACCGGATGGGGCTTAAGTCAGCCTTACTACGGCCGCGGCTACTACGGCGGCTATGGTTACGGCGGTTATGGCACCGGCGGCTATTATGGCACCTATGCCTACCCCGACGCTTACGGTGACGCTTATGCCGCCTACACTGACGATTACGCCGCCTACCCTGATGACTCCGGTGACGCTTATGCCGCCTACCCTGGCGACTATGGTGGCGTTTATGCCTACCCTGGCGATTACAGTGGCTACGCCTACCGCAGCTACATCACCGGACGACCGACGCTGTTTCCACGCTACTACGGCTGGTAAGCTCCACTGCATCGATCAGATCGCTGGCGAGAACAACGGCGCGGGGTTAATCGGTCCCGCGCTTTTTGTGTCTTCGTGATTTTTATCAATGCGGTCATCCGATTTTTTTCTTAGCTTTGCCAAGCTTGGCTGCAGCCACTGTTGAGAGATAGGGGCATTGGAAGCTGTTGGCAGGGGCCGCTCTGATTTCAGCGCAGGGAGCTGTCCCACCTTGCTCGGCAGGGAAGATGGGGCATGCGAAAAAGAGCAACGTCGCCTGCGACATTTGGGCTGCCGGTCGGCGGCGTTGGCCGTCGACCGAGGCGCGGCCTTATTGGAACGCCACTCCCATCTCAGCCTCCCTCCGCCATACAAGGCGACAGGAGCGGCTGATCCCTTCCAATGGGAACGCCAGCGTAAAGCGATCCGGCACCACGCAGGGTCTGACCATATCCAATGCAGCGCCCGTCTCGGAAAGCTTACGGACCAAGCATAAGACCGTACGTCCGTAAAATTCGATCACTCCGGGTTCTACTACCTGATCCTCAGGTTCGTTCCATTCTGCGATGTCAGTCATGGCAATGTCCCCCCATGCTCTGACCCCCAGCGCGCTCACATTCGCTGCTCGAACTGTGGAACCAGTGCGGCGCGATAAAACGCTATTCTAGGCTTTATTTGGAAATAATCTGGCGAGAAGCCGCTCAAGTGCTGCGCGTCGCACCATTCCACGATGGCCTTGAACAAAACGTTTGGGAATCTAAAACAGAGGAAGGAAGGGCACCTAAAATGGATTCCTTTACTGTTCCTCCTGAACTGAAGGGCACGAAAGGCGATATCCTCGCCGCCAGGATCGAAGTCCCTATTCTTGTTGCAATGATCTACGGCATTGTCGAGTTCGTCCGATTGGGGTGGTCCCGAGATTACTACCTGTACACTTACGGTCCGGTTCTAGGTGGCGTTGCTGCCACCATCGGTCTATTTGCCTACCTTTCTGTCGTATCCGAAGAGCGCAAAAAGAGCCGAAAAGATCTGCTAGTTCTGCTTGGATTTCTTCCATATTCCTTTGCGGTATACGTCATGGGAGTTCTTGGCCTGTACAACATATTTGAAGGCCTCATCGGTGAGTTTTCCCTTTGGTCAATGATCGGCGGTATTTTCTGGGTTTTTCTGGGATTTCATCTGATCTATCGGTTTTATCGGATGACGGAGATCGTCAGGAAACACGATCAGAAAACGAAGCTAGCTTGGCCGTTGTAATCCGATGTCCGAACCGGACATTTGACTTCTATCCATCAACGCCCGACGTAGCCCCGCGCCGACGATTGATCGAACAGCCTAAGGATGTCGCCTCGTGGCCTGACATGTGCCGGCGCTGCACCGATGTCGGCCTACGAGCGCGAAGCAGACGTTACTTTGTCCGCGCGACGCGGCTGCGCAGCCGCTCTACCGTCAACTGGAGCCCGCGTGGAAACGCTCCTGAACGATAGTCCAATCGGCATCGGCAGACCAACCGCCATAAAGCACGCAAGCGGGTTGGGGCTAGCGCAAGATGTTGCGGGAACCTGGGGCGGCGGTTGACGGCTGCAGCCGACCAAGGTCAGAGCCAGCGCGCCAATAAGAAGCGTCCTCAAGCAATCCTCCCGAAGAGGCTGAGTTCCGCCGCAGCTCTTGCTGCCTAAAGGTTTTCGCGCTGATCCTCGATCAATGATGCAAGGATATTAAAGGCGCATTAAATGCGACCTGTTCGCAGTCTAAAGGTCCGGCATGGTTAAGGGCGCGGGGCTTTCGGGTCAGAAAAACCCGGGGCTGAGATCAAGACCATACGTCAAGAAAGACAGCACCCAGAGCAGCGAGACAAGCAGGCCAACGCCGCTGAATATGCCAACTATCTTTAGCGATTCAATTTCAGCGTCAGTCCCGAACGCCTGCGAAAGTGCATCAACGAGCGCAGCCATTTGAGGTTCTCCCGACAGCGGGGAACAGGAAAATCCTCTCGCTTCATAAACTTGTTTGCGACGATCAAGCGTGAACTGGCTCACAAACAGCAAAATTTGGCGATTCCAGCGAGGATAGCTCGCCTGCGCACGTGGTGGCGGGTGCCCTTTTGCTGATGGCGCCGGATTGCAGCGCGCCGGTTGGGCCTGATAGGCCTCAATTGTGGGCCTGGTAGGCCTCAATTGCGTGAGCCAAAAAAATGGCGACGCTGAACAATCCCAGAAGTGACGTTATTGCCTCTACCATCGAACCTGATCCAAAAATCAACGCCGGCGCTGGTATGCCGCCTTATTAGAAATCGTCGGTTTCAGGATGACTTCGTGCCCGTGCCAAAATGGTTTCGTCGCCCGGCAAAATGGGCCGCCAGGCCGGGCAAAGCGGGCAGGCCCGGCCCGGCGAGGGCGGATTTTGAGGTGCAGATCGGTCCGCGAGGCGCGGCCGTTAAGATTCCGGTTAGGATGACCGGCACTTTCCAAGCCGGCCTTTAACGCTTGTTTTCGGGCGTTCGATTAAACTGCCCCGAGCAAGCCCGAAAACGGAACCCAAAACGGATCCCTATGCGCCTTATCATGGCGGCGGCCATTTTGATCGGGTCGATGCCTCTCGCCTTCGCCGGTGAGGGGTTTGATCTCGTCGTTCCCGGCCGTCCGGGCGTGCCCATCATCGTCAACGGCATCGATGTGTCCTATGCCGTCCTCGAGGGTGATTTCGGCCTGGGCAAGGGCGTGAACAATCAGCCGACGGTGTTCGGCGGCCGTTACGTTGGATGGGACCAGCCCAACGTCGGGCACTACTATCCGAGCCTGGGTTTGCGGCCGGGTTACGGGCGCCTCGAGATCGAGCCACCCGCCAACCGCAGGTTGCCGCAGCCGGCAGAAAGCTATCATCAGTCCTGGTCGGCGGAGTCCGCACCGCAGCCGGCGCAGCAGCAGCCGGAGATTCCCTTCTATCCGCCGCCCGTGATCATGGCGCCGCACAGCGATGATGACCGTGACCGCAAGCGGCAGGATTTTCCGCCTCAGCCGCAGGATTTTCGAAAGCAAGAGAAACCTCCGCACAAAAGCGGACCGTAGGAGACCATAGGAGATAGCGTAATGCGTAAGATGATTTCAGGAATGGTCGCGGCGATGGCCGTGCTGACTGCCAACGCTGTGCCCGCGTTGGCCTGCGGCTATGGCGGATGCTGCGGGGGAGCCTTTGCCCCCTGCGCGCCGATCTATGCGCCAGCCTACGCCGGCTGCGGCGGCTGCGGCTGGGCCTACGAACGGCTCGCTGAACCGGAGACGCAATACTACTACGTCAACCAGGGCCCGACCTTCAGCGGTCCGGGCATGTTTGCGCCGTATCCGGTCTACCGGGAGAACGCGTTGCCTGTTTATTACTGGCGTCATCATTATCGCCACCACGCGCGCGCGGACGCTCCGGTGCTGCGCCGTTCCTACTGATGCCAGTGGAGCTTTGGATTTGACGTTCGCCAAAGGCAACTGCGGCGGGTGCGTAGCGAACGTCAAATCCGCTCCACTAGGCCGTCAGGCCCAGTCGGCTCGTGCCGATATAGAGAGCAAGCACGGCGGCATTGGAGACGTTGAGGCTCTTGATCTCGCCGGGCATGTCGAGCCGTGCGACCGCGCTGCAGGTCTCGCGGGTCAATTGACGTAGGCCCTTGCCCTCGGCGCCCAGCACCAGCGCCAGCGGTTGTCGCAAGGTCATCGCGGAAAGTGCCTCGCTGCCGGCGCTGTCGAGGCCGACCGTCATGAAGCCGCGCTCGTTCAGGGCATTCAGCGCTCGCGCAAGATTTTGCACGGTCACCAGCGGCACCAGTTCGAGTGCGCCCGAGGCGGCCTTTGCCAGCACGCCGGTCGCCTCCGGACTGTGGCGCGCGGTGGTGACAATCGCGTTTGCCGCAAACGCCGCGGCCGAGCGCATGATGGCGCCGACATTGTGCGGATCGGTGATCTGATCGAGCACCAGCACCATGCCTTGCTGTGGCAGGGTTTCGAGATCGGGCGAGGGCAGGGGATCGGCCTCGGCCAGCAGCCCCTGATGCACGGCATCGGGGCCGAGCCGCTGGTCGATCTGGCTCGGACGGACGATTTCGGGCGCGATGGGCGTCTCGATCCCGTCCTCGGCCAGCCGCCGCGCCGCGTTTTCGGTGACGAAGAGTTTGTGAATGCGCCGCTTCGGGTTTTGCAGCGCGATAGTCACTGTATGCCAGCCGTAGAGGATAGCGGGACCGTCACCGCCCTCGTCGTGCCTGCGCCAGGCGGGCCCGCGCGGGGCAGGGCGGGCCTTCCGGGATTTCCTGCCGCCTGGATAAGGCTTTGAAACGCGATCGCTCATAGGTTGTCGACGAGGAGTTGTTGGCCGCTCGAGGCAGGACTGGACAGGGGATCTTTTCGCGCTCCCATTTCTCAATGGGTTTACGCCAAACTGCAGCAGACGTTCAATGTTTGAATGAGTGTGCGCCTAAGGGTGGCAGTGACCGATCTGACGAAAAGCTGTATGCGGCGGCGAAATATTTCGCCGCCAACGCCGCTCCGACCATGGGCGCTTCAAACCCGTTTTCCCTTGCGGTCTCGCGGAAGCGACGGATCAGGAGCCCTCTGGTTTGCCCTGGAATTGAATGTTGCATTTCTTGGCGATTGACGCCTGCTCGATCGAAACCATTTGGCCCTTCATCTGCGCGAGTTCGGCTGCGGTTTGTTTGTCGCCGCCGACGAAGAACGCTGCGGGCCAGAAAATGATAACCGCGGCCGTGGTCGCGATGGTGTCCTTCGTGCGCTGACTATCCTGTGCACCGGATAGCGCTGCCGCTCTGGCGGAGACCGATTGAGCTTCAAGTGCTAGCTGCTGGCAATTGTAGGATTGATAGAGCATCGGCGAGACGTAGGTGGGAGTAATATCCGCCGATGAAGAAGCGCAGCCTGCCAACGCGGCGCCTAGCACCACGATTCCCAGATTACGCATGATCGTTTCGCCCCAAGGTAAGCTGGTGTACTAAAGCGCGACGAATGCCCAGGCCACCGCTCCGCAAAGAGTTGCGAGCCAAATCAGAGATAGCCAAAAGAGTAAATCGTTTCGGTTCATGCCAGCTCCGGCCCAATAGTCGCAGGCGCCACGGCACACCAGGTCGAAGCGGCGCACCACTGCTTTAGCCGAAGGAATGCATTCAGGTCTTGTTATAGAGCGCCATGAAATTGCGATTTCGCGCCGAAAATCCGGCGACGGAGTTTTGACATTGGGCGAACTAGGACACGTACTCATAAAACCCGCGATGTCCGGTTTTAGGCGTAGACATACGTCGCTTATATGAGGCCGACCGTTCGCTTGTCGTCAGTCTGCTGCAGCTTTTTTCACCAAAGGGCAGTTTCCCTCGGACAGCGGTCTGAAAGCCTTCTCGGCCGGGATGGTGTCGAGCAACTTGTAGTAATCATACTTGTACTTTGACTCTCCCGGCGTCTTGACCTGAAAGAGATAGAGGTTGCGCATAACTCGCCCGTCTTCGCGCACAGAGCCATTCTTGGTGAAAAAATCATTGACCGGGATCTTCTTCATGGTTGACACCACGACGCTAGCTTGATCGGTCTTTGCAGCCTCGATGGCTTTCAGATAGTGAAGCACAGCACCGTATACCCCGGCGTTAGCCATGGTTGGCACTTTGTTTACACGAGCAATGAACCTCTTGGCCCACGCTCGCGTCTCTTCATTCATATCCCAGTAGAAAGCCGAAGCGAGAAGCAGTCCTTGAGCGTTCTGTAGTCCGAGACTGTGAACGTCGGAGATATAAGTTAGCAAACCAACGATCTGTTGCTTTGGCGTGATTCCGAATTCCTGCGCCTGCTTTATAGAGTTAACAGTGTCTCCTCCCGCGTTCGCGAGAGCGACAATCTTCGCCTTCGATCTTTGCGCCTGCAGGAGAAAAGAAGAGAAATCTGAAGTGTCCTGCGGATGGCGAACGCTTCCCAAAACCTTGCCGCCGCCGGCCTCGACCACTGCTCTAGCATCCTTTTCAAGCGCCAGGCCAAAGGCATAGTCAGCGGTCAGAAAGAACCATGTGTCGGCGCCCCGCTTTAGGAGCGCGTTTCCGACGGCATGAGAGAGAGCGTATGTATCGTACGTCCAATGCACGCTGAAGGGACTACATGCTTTTCCCGTAAGATCTGACGATCCAGAAGACGAAATGAGGAGCGCTCGATTCTTTTGGCGCGCTATTTCTTGCACGGCGAATGCGACCGAAGAAGTGGGGACATCCGCGATCGCATCCACCCGCTCCAAGTCGAACCATCGCCGCGCGATACTTGCGCCAACGTCGGGCTTGTTTTGGTGATCAGCTGCCACTACTTCTATGCGCTTGCCCATCACCTTTCCGCCGAAATCCTCAACTGCCATCTGTGCGGCGGCCACCGAGCCCCGGCCGCTCAGATCGGAATACAGACCGGTCATATCGGTTAGCACTCCGATCTTGACTACACCGTCTGACACCTGCGCACCTGCGAATGATGTAGTAACCAATAGCGCTGCAGCGCTGGAGATTGCGCGCACGAGATATCTCGCCTTCATAAATTCCTCCCATCTCACGAGCCTTGTGCTCTTGTCTGTGACGATGCAACTAGGCAGCAACTCGTGTGAGCTTGTCGCGCACGCGATCTGGACCCAGGAGCGCGCGGCGGAGCCTATGGATTAGAGTGATCGTACCATTTGTTGCAGTGCATGAGTCCGGAAATGGCCAAAGCGGGCATCCCGAAACGCTCAACCAATGTCCGCTTTTGGAGGAATAGCGGACATCCATCGCG
>Ga0306920_100013816_pt1 | contig 11007 bp, 7 predicted proteins | sample flu12Cox44000170_FD_204666 | JGI IMG/M metagenome (GOLD analysis project Ga0306920, IMG submission 204666) | Lab enrichment of tropical soil microbial communities from Luquillo Experimental Forest, Puerto Rico - flux4day.12C.oxic.44.000.170 (v2)... | ecosystem: Environmental > Terrestrial >...
TAGAAAGTGCCGGCGAGCGCTGTAAGGAAGGCGCTGATCATGTAGATGTCGCGCTTCATGCGCGGCGCATCGACGCCGATCGCTTCGGCGGCGTCCTCATCCTCGCCGATGGCGACGAGGTAATTTCCGACCCAGGAGCGCTCGATCAGCCAGGTGATGGCAAGGGCAAGGACAAGCAGTCCAAGCACGACATAGTAATATGCGGCCTTGGTCTCGAATTGCATCATCAAGGGCGCGGAGCCGAGATTAGGGATCGTCGTGCCCTCCGCGCCCCAGGCGAGATCGCGAAATTTCAGAAAGATCAGCATCAAGGCTTGCGCGGTCGCAATCGTGGCGATGGTGAAGTAGGGGCCGCGCAGGCGGAAGCACAGCCAGCCGATCGGCAGGCTCGCCAGCACCGCGACCAATCCGCCGGCGATCATGCCGATCCAGGGCGAGATGTTGAAATCGATCTGCAGGATCGTCGAGGTGTAGGCGCCCAGGCCGAAAAAGGCGGCATGGCCCAACGAAAGCTGCTTGGCGTAGCCGCCTATCAGGTTCCAGGCGGTGCCAATGAACGAAAACAGGAGAATCCTGATGAAGATATCGATCGCAAACGAACTCTTTACCACCAGCGGCAAGGCGATGAGAATCGCGATCCCGACGATAAGGAGGATGATCGTGCGTGCGCTCAATCCGAAGGACATCATCGGGCTCTGCCTCCGCCCAGCCCGCTCGGTTTGAACGCGAGCGTCAGAAGCAGCATCGCAAACACCACGATCAACCCGGAGTCCGCGCCGACATATTGAATGCCGAGCGACTCGGCGACCCCCATCATCAGGCTCGCGACCAGCGCGCCGAGAACATTGCCGAGCGTGCCCAGCACCACCGCGACAAAGGCCATCAACACGAACACCTGCCCGACAAAAGGATAGGCGGAATAGAACGGCATCAACAGCGAGCCGGCCGCGCCCGCAAGCGCAAGCGCAATCCCGAGCGCCATGCAGAACACGCGATCGGGGTTGATGCCCATCAGCATGGCGACATCGCGGTTTTGCGCCGCAGCCCGCATCGCCTTGCCGAGATCGGTCGTGTGCAGGAACACCCAAAGCGCGCCGCTCAGCGCCATTGCGACGACAAAGGCGATCAGCTTGGCCACCGGAATGTAGAGCCCGCCGATGTGGAGCGCTTCGTCGGAATAGGAGGTGTGGACGGTGCGGTAGTTTGCCGTGAACAGCATCAGAGCAAGATTGAGGAGCAGCAGCGACAACGCGAACGTCAGGAAGATCTGCGGCATGTCGTTGGGACCCAGCACCCGGCGGATCAGAAAATGCTGGATCAGCACGCCCGCCACGAACAGCACCGGCATCGACACGAACAGCGAGAGCAGCGGATCGACACCAAACTGGTTGGCGAGAAAAAAGCTGATGTACATCCCGATCATCACGAATTCGCCCTGGGCGAAGTTGACGATCTTGACGACGCCGAAGATCAGCGTGACGCCGATACTGACGAGCGCGTAAATTCCACCAATGAGCAGGCCGTTGACGACGGCCTGGGCCACAGTCTCCCACATCTAGTGCCCACTTTCCGAAGTTCGTGCCCCACCGCAGCGCCCATCTTTCGCGAACTTCGGAAAGTCATGGGCACCGGCAAGATGTCGTTACTGGTACCGCTTATCGATCTGGAACGCTCTTCAGGCTTTGATCAACGGCGCCCGGGCATCGTCTTTCGGGAAGACGCTGGCGAGATCGCCATTTTGCCACTGCACGCCGACCGGATGCCCGTAAATGTTCTTGCCGTCGGGGCCGAACTTGACCTTTCCGCCAGGCGCCATCGCCGCGTAGCCGGAGGACACATCGAGCCCCGACAGGGCTTCGCGCACCTTTTGCGGGTCCGCTGAGCCAGCGCGTTCGAGCGCGTCGGCCAGCATGAATGTCTGGGCGATCAGGCCGCCGGCATATTCGAACAGGAATTCGCCGGTGCGTTTCTTGAATTCGACGTTCACCTTCTGGGCGTCGTCGCTGACGTCATGATTCCAGTGGGCCACGCCCTGCAGGCCTTCGGCCAGCTTGCCGACATTCTTGTAGAAATCGGGAATGACGAAGCCGCCGGAGCCGCCATTGATCGAGACGTTGAGGCCAAACTGCTTGACAGTGCGAACGATCAGGATGAGGTCGTTCAGATAGGAGACCGAGAACAGTGCATTGGCGCCTGATGATTTCACCTTGTTGATCAGCGGGCTTGCGTCGGTGAAACCGGCCGAATAGGGCTCGAACATCACGATTTCGACGCCTTCGGACGGGGCAAGTTCCTTCAGCCCATTTGATGTCGAGGTGCCGAACGCGGTGTTCTCGAAGATCACGGCGACTTTCGGTGTATCGCTGACGAGTTTTGACATCTGCAATTGTGCACGGGCAAATTGCGAGGCCCGCGCGAATGGCGTGAACGTGTAAGTGCGGCCCTTGTTGAGCTGATCCGAGCTCGATCCAGTGATCAACGGGACCTTGGCGCGCTCCGCCACTTCGCTCGCGATCAGGGTCAGCGCGCTTGCGTAGCATCCGTGGATCGCCGAAAGCTTGTTGCCGGTGATCAGCCGGTCGGTTTCGGTGCGCGTCACCGTGGTGTCGCTCTGCACGTCCGAAATGATCAGATTGAGCTTGGCGCCGCCGAGCGATTTGATGCCGCCGGCTTCATTGACCATGTCGGCCGCGAGTTTGGCAGCCGCAACGCAGCCGACGCCGATCTGGGCCATGCTTCCGGTGGTTGGATAGAGTGCACCGATATTGACGGGATCGGCGGCCCAGCCCCGCAACGGCACCGCTCCGAACGCGCCGGCTGCGAGCAGGCCGCCCGCCTTGACGAGGACGTCGCGGCGGCTTTGTCGCTTCGGCGCGGCCTGACCTGGGCGAACTGTCGTGCTGGCGGAATCCTTGCGCGCTTTCTTCATGCGTTCTCCCCTGTTCCGGCGGCGACCTTCGGCTGTCGTCCCGCGTGCGTGTGGCCACTTTTGAGCCTGTTTTTTGCGATGGTAACCGTATTCAAGATTGTTTACAATACAGTTTCCAATTTACCTCTGTCGGTTGCCTGCATGCCGTCCAGATCGAGGAGATAATGGTCGGAAAACCTGCCAAGCGCACGGCAGTCCGGAGGGCGAAAGCCCGCCGGCCGATGCCATCGCGCCCGCGAGAACCCGCGGCAGCCATCATCGCCAAGCGCATCGAGGAGGACATAGTACTGGGACGGCGTCAACCGCGGGAGCGGTTGGTTGAGCAGGATCTCTGCGATCTGTTTCAGACCCATCGCGGGGACGTGAGGCTGGCGCTGTACGAACTCGAAAAGAAGGGCCTGGTGGGTCGCATTCCGAATCGCGGCGCCCTGGTGCGTGGATTGACTCCCCGAGAGGTCCGGGAAATCTACGCGGTCCGTGAAGAACTGGAGGTCATGGCGGTCCGCATTATTCCGTTTCCGGTCGAGGCGGCAGCGATCGAGCGGCTTGAAGAACTACAACGCCGACATGCCTCGGCCATTGCCGCAGGCGACCTGTTGACTGTCTTCTACAGCAATCTGAGTTTCCATCAGCTTTTGTTCGGACTGTGCGGCAATGCCTGTCTGATCGAGACCATCGATTTGCTGGCGCAGAAGGTCTACGGAATTCGCTCCTACGCCAATGCCTTTCCGGACGCACTCGACCGCGCTCGCCAGGACCATCACGACATGATCAAGGCGCTTCGCGATTCGGCCCGGAGCGAGCTCGAGGCGCTGACGCGACGCCATTTGCAGCCCGCTCCGCAGGCCTATATCAACGACTACGAGCGGCGTTTCGGCAAGACCGACTCGCTGCCCGCTCAATGAAACCGGGCCGCATTTTCATTCGGCGCTGCTCACCAGCTTGATGCGCGGCTCGCTGGCCTCCATCAGGCTGCGGTAGGCGGCGAGATAGTCCAGTGCCATTCGTTGCGCGGTGAAACGCGCCTCGAATTGTTTACGGATCATTCCGCGGTCGAGTTGATGGAGACGGCCGACGGCGGCAATAGCACTGATTTCATCCTCGACAATGAAGCCCGTCAGGCCTTGCTCGATAATTTCCGGGACCGAACCGCGATTGTAAGCGATCACCGGAGTGCCGCAGGCCATTGCCTCGATCATGACAAGGCCGAACGGCTCCGGCCAGTCAATCGGAACCAGCAGTCCCATGGCGCCGCTGAGAAAGTCCGATTTTTCTCGGTCGCTGATCTCGCCGATATATTCCACCAGGGGATGGTCGATCATCGGACGAATGACTTCATGGAAATAATCTTCATCGGCCCGATCGATCTTGGCGGCGATTTTCAAGGGGATGTCGCATCGGATGGCGATCTTGATGGCGCGATCTACGCCCTTCTCCGGCGCGATCCGGCCCAGCACGCCGAGATAGGAGGGCTTGACTGGCCTTGGAGTGAGAAGGTTTTCCGGCAAACCGTGGTGGATGGTGCCGATCCAGTTGGCTTGCGGTACCGGGCGCCTCTGCGCATTGGAGATCGAAATCACCGGCACCGAAGCAAACGTCGTGAACACCGGCTGATGCTCGGGCAAATCGAGCCGGCCATGCAACGTCGTTAAAAAAGGGGTTGGCTGTCGGGAAAACAGCGAGAACGGATAGTAGTCGAGGTGAAAATGCAGGAAATCGAACTCTTCGTCGTCACATTTTTGACGAACACGCTCCAGCATCACCATGTGCAGCGCGTTGGGGTCGCGGACCGATCCGTCGAGGCGCAGCGCCTTCGGCCAAATGGCTTCAAGTTTGGCCGAAGTTTGGGAATCGCCACTGGCGAACAGCGTCACATCGTTTCCCAACGTCACCAATTCCTCCGTCAGCCAATGTACGACCCGCTCAGTTCCGCCATAAAGTTTGGGGGGAACTGCCTCCGTCAGCGGAGTTACCTGCGCGATGCGCATCTATCCGTCTCCTGTTGCGATCTTTTGATGAGGAGCCCCCATTTTTCGCCGGTGCCGGCGTAACCTGAAGGGAACGTTTCCGCATTTGCGAAGTTCCATGACACGGCCCACTTCTTTCACGGGGCGGACTCGGGGCGGTCTTGTTGATGACATCACGTCGGATCAGGTTCTTGGCGCTCGCGACCGCGTGAGCGCCATGCGGAGAAGGCAGCTATACGGGAACCGTAGAGACCTGTCCGGCATTCGATCAGGCGCAACTGCATCAGGGCGGGACTTCGCCCCCTTCTCCAACGGGTTTACTGCCGCATGGATAGTCTTTCAGGATACGCCCACCGCCCCTTACCGTTCGTGCTGCGCTATCTGCGCCAGCGTGTTGTATCGCACATTGTCATTTTCGGTTCGGTGGTTACGGCGGTTGTCTGCTCCGTGTGCACGCAGTACGGCGTCAAGTATCTGGTCGACGGCCTGTCGGGCGGGCCGACCCAAGCCGAAAGCGTATGGCTCGCATTCATTTTGCTCATATCGCTGATCGCCGCGGACAATTTTCTGTGGCGGATCGCAAGCTGGATAGCGAGCTTCACCTTCGTCGGGGTGACCGGCGATTTGCGACGCGACATTTTTCGTCACCTGACCGGCCACGCACCCAATTACTTCTCAGACCGGATGCCGGGAATGCTGACCAGCCGGATTACCGCTACCTCCAATGCGGTCTTCTCGGTCGAGAACATGTTCGTATGGAATGTGTTGCCGCCATGCATCGCGACCATCGCGGCTATCGTCCTGATTGGAACCGTAAGCCTGCCAATGGCGGCCGGCTTGATGGTAATCGCGGGCGGGATGGTGGTGGCCATGTTTCATCTAGCCGCCGCGGGAAAACCGCTGCACGACGATTTTGCTGACAAGGCAGCCGCCGTCGACGGGGAAATGGTTGATGTCATCAACAACATGCCGCTGGTGAGGGCGTTTTGCGGCCTCAGCTTCGAGCACGACCGTTTTGACGCCACAGTCAGCCGGGAACTGACGGCTCGAGGGCGCAGCCTGCGCTACCTGGAAAAGCTGCGGCTTACCCACGCGGCCGTGACGGTCGTGTTGACGGTCGCACTGCTGGCGTGGGCGATCATGCTTTGGCAGCGCGGCGGGGCCACCACCGGCGACGTGGTTTTGGTGTGCACGCTCGGGCTTTCGATCCTCAATGCCACGCGTGATCTCGCAGTAGCACTCGTCGATGTGACCCAGCACGTCGCGCGGTTGACCGAGGCGATCGCTACTCTGCTGCTTCCTCACGAACTGCGCGACCATCCGGAGGCCGAGCCGCTGATCAAGAGCGGGGCGGCGATTGTCTTCAACAATATCTCGTTCCGATATCCCGGCGGAGCGAGCGTGTTCGAAAAATTCAGCCTCCGCATTCAGCCGGGACAGCGGGTTGGTCTGGTGGGGCAGTCCGGGGGCGGAAAATCGACCCTGTTCGTACTCTTGCAGCGGTTCTACGATGTCGAGCAGGGTAGCATCACGGTCGATGGTCAGGATATCGCTCGCGTCACCCAGCAAAGCCTGCGCGAGGCGATTTCCGTGGTTCCGCAGGACATTTCCTTGTTTCACCGCTCGATCCTGGAAAATATCCGATATGGCCGCCCGAACGCGAGCGACGACGAGGTGCTTCGCGCGGCGATCGCGGCGCGGTGCGATTTCGTCGAAAACTTGCCGCAAGGGCTCGAAACCATGGTCGGCGACCGCGGCGTCAAATTATCGGGCGGCCAGCGCCAGCGCATCGCCATTGCGCGCGCGTTCCTGAAGGACGCGCCGATCGTGCTGCTGGACGAAGCCACCGCCTCGCTCGACGGCGAATCCGAGGAGGCGATACGTGAAGCGCTTGGGCGCCTGATGCGCGGACGAACGGTCATCGCGATCGCGCACCGCCTTTCGACGCTGCGCGGCTTCGACCGTATGGTGGTGCTCAAGGCGGGCAAGATCATCGAAGACGGTCCGCCGGATCGGCTGATGCAGGGCAAGGGGCCTTATTGTGAACTGGTGATGCAGGAACTGAGCCGCCTCGAGAAGCACGCGGCCTGATCTGCGACAGTAGCTTTGCGTTCATTCTCAAAGCTTGGCGGGGGATCGAGGTCACATGTCAGCCGAAGTCGTGACGCAAATTACCGTGGCCCGGGCCACCGAGATGGTCGGGGAATCGCCATTTTACATTCCCATGACAGGGCCCGCGGCGCGGCCGCGGCGCTCACTCAAGCACGACGACACATTTATCGTGCTCGACTGCCATGGCGATATTGGCGCCTCCGCCGGCGGACCGGACGGCCTTTTCAATTCGGACACCCGCTTTCTGGCCCGGCTCGAACTCAGGCTGGACGAAGTGCAGCCGCTCCTGTTGGGCTCGAATTTGCGCGACGACAATTCGGGCCTGACGGTCGACCTCACCAATCCGGACGTCTATCGGCAGGGACGGATCGTGCTGCGCAAGGACATGCTGCACATCGTGCGCACGATCTTTTTATGGCGCGGCGCGGCGTATCAGCGGATCGGCGTGCAGAACCATAGCGAAGAGCTGGCCAGCTTCGATCTGACGTTGCTCTTCGACAACGATTTCGCCGACCTGTTCGAGGTACGGGGTGAGCACCGTCCGCGCCGGGGTATCGCCTCTGCAAAACTGGTGGGACCATCCGACGTGGTGCTTGAATACAGGGGGCTTGACGACACGATCCGCGTCACCGCGCTTAAATTCGATCCACGACCGACACGGCTTGCGATAAACGCAGCGACCTATCACCTCGAACTCGCCCCGCAGCAGTGTTGCTCGTTGTTTGTCGTTGCATCGTGCAACAAGCCGGCGACCTCCAAACCAGTGCCATTCTTTCGCAGCCTTCTCGCCCATCGCCGTGAGATGCGCGAATCGACAAGGGGCACCACGAGCATCGAAACCTCGAACAACATTTTCAATGAAGTTCTGTGCAGATCGATGGCCGACCTCAACATCTTGATGACGGATACGCCGCAAGGGCGATACCCCTATGCGGGCATCCCCTGGTACTCGACGACATTCGGCCGCGATGGAATCATCACCGCGTTGCAGATGCTGTGGATCGATCCACGGGTCGCGCGCGGTGTGTTGAAGCGACTCGCCTTGCATCAGGCCAAGACCTTTGATCCGCTTGCCGACGCGGAGCCGGGGAAGATCCTTCATGAGATGCGGGGCGGCGAGATGGCCGCGCTGCGCGAGGTTCCCTTTGCGCAATATTACGGCAGCGTCGATGCGACGCCGCTGTTTGTGCTGCTCGCCGGTCTTTATACCGAGCGCGCCGGTGATGAGGAGATGCTCGCCGAACTTTGGCCGTCGATTGAGGCGGCCTTGGCGTGGATCGACGGGCCGGGCGATCCCGACCGGGACGGCTTTGTCGAATATCGGCGCGCCTCCGAGCAGGGTCTGGCGAACCAGGGCTGGAAAGATTCATATGACGCGATCTTCCACGCCGACGGACGGCTCGCCGAAGGCCACATCGCGTTGGCCGAGGTTCAGGGTTACGTTTTTGCGGGCAAGCGGCTGGCGGCGCTTTGTGCCAGGCGCATGGGGTTGCCGGAAAAGGCACAGCAGCTCGAGGTCCAGGCGCATCGGCTCGCCGAGCGCTTCGAGGAGGCCTTCTGGTGCGACGATCTCGGCACCTATGCGCTTGCGCTCGACGGAGCCAAGCAGCCGTGCCGGGTGCGCACCTCGAATGCGGGGCAATTGCTGTTTACCGGAATCGCACGCGAGGACCGCGCCCGGAAAGTCGCGGCCGACCTGATGCAACCGCATTTTTTTACAGGCTGGGGAATTCGCACGGTGGCACGCGGCGAAGCGCGCTATAATCCCATGTCCTATCACAATGGTTCGATCTGGCCGCACGACAACGCGTTGATTGCTCTCGGGCTGGCGCGCTACGCACTGAAACATTCCGTCGAAACTGTGTTCAAGGCGCTGTTCGACGCCGCCGCCTACATGGATTTGCGGCGGCTTCCGGAATTATTCTGCGGTTTTCGCCGGGAAAAGGGGCGGGGTCCGACACTCTATCCGGTGGCTTGCGCGCCGCAGGCCTGGGCGAGCGCGACGCCGTTCACGTTGCTGGAGGCGGCACTCGGACTCGAATTCGATGCCGGACGCGGCGAAATCCGCCTGCGCAACCCGCGGCTGCCAGCCTTTCTCAACGAGGTGATCCTTCGCGAACTGCGATTGGGTTCCTCAAGCGTCGATCTTCGCATTCGCCGGCATGGCGAAGACGTGTCGCTGGAGGTCATGCGTACCCGAGGCCGGGTCCAGGTTTCGCTCGTGCTGGCGCATTGAACGCCGGCCCTTGGACTGCAAGCTCCCTGGCTTTTGCGCGAGTGGAGAGCAGTTGCCACCGACGCCCGGCGTCGGCTCTCGATCGAGGAGACGACATGCGCGCCAGACTTTTGCCAGTGCTTCTGATCGCAGGTCTCGCAATGTGGTTTGCCCCGCCATCACGGGCCGACGACAATGCAAGCCCGTCCCAGCCATCGCCGCAGCAAGATCATGATTCGTCCGCTGCACCGAAGGAGCCTGCGCCTCCGCCGTCGGTGACGATCATCGAAGCGCGCGAGGCGCATGGAGTGCTCGGGCGCGACGTCCGCAGTCCGACCGACGAGGATATGGGACGCATCGTCGATGTCATCGTCGATCGAAAAGGCACGGTGCGAGCGGCCGTCATCGATTTCGGCGGCTTTCTGGGAGTGGGGAGCCGGAAAATCGTCGTCGACTGGAATGCGTTGCATTTTGGGCGCATCGCAAACAAGAGCGACAGTATTACGCTGGAATTGACCAAGGAACAGGTGATGGCCGCGCCTGAATACAAGGAGGGCACGCCAATCGTCGTGCTTGGCGCGTCTGGCAGCCTGCAGCCCTGGCAATTCGATCCCTAGCGAAGGGGAGGGTAATGCTGCTTGCGCACGCTTCCCGATACAAATTCGAGCGGAGCAACGCCGTTGACCAAGCATGGGCCTTACGGCCGCGAGCCCGCATCTGAAGCGGCGTCCGCTCCGCCACTGCCCGCGCCCTCTCGCGAGAGCCTGCGCGGTCTCGATTGGTTCATCTTCTTTCTGGCCGATGTGCAAACCGGCTTCGGTCCGTTCGTTGCGGTCTATCTGACCACGCAGAAATGGACCCAGGTCGAAATCGGCACGGTGCTCTCGATCGGGGGCGTGGTTGCGCTGATCGGCCAGATGCCCGGCGGAGCCATCATCGATGCGGCCAAATCCGAACGGCTGGTCGCAGCGCTTGCGATTATCACGATCGGCTGCGCCGCGCTTGCCTATGCGGCCTGGCCGGTTTTTGCGGTGGTCGCGATCGCCGCGACGCTCCATGCCGCGGCCAGCTGCGTGCTCGGTCCTGCCATTGCGGCAATCAGTCTGGGTCTGGTCGGGCCGCTGGCGATCGGCGAACGCCTGGGACGCAATGCGCGCTTCGCATCGCTCGGCAACGGTGTCGCGGCGGCCGTGATGGGAACGGTCGGCTACCTGTTGTCGAGCCGTTCGGTATTCCTCGTGACCTTCGTGCTGGTGATTCCTGCCTTGCTTGCGCTGTCGCGCATCCGCGAGAGTGAGGTCGATATCGCACGCGCCCACGGTGAGGTACCGCGGACCGCACCGGAAGCCAAATCGACCAGCGTTCTGGCCCTGGTGCGCCAGCGTCCCCTGTTGATTTTTGCCGCGAGCGTCATGCTGCTTCAGCTCGCAAACGGGGCGATGCTTCCCTTGATGGCGGGCGTCGTAACCACCCGCTCCAGCAAATGGGCGACGGTGCTGATCGCAGCTTGCATCATCGTACCCCAGGCCATCGTCGCGCTGACATCGCCTTCGGTCGGACGCAAGGCTCAGCAATGGGGAAGGCGGCCGCTGCTGCTGACGGGCTTTGCGGCGTTGGCGCTTCGCGGCGTGATGTTTGCCAGCGTCCACGACCCTTATGTGCTGGTTGTGGTCCAGGTCCTCGACGGTATCACCGCAGCGGTATTCAGCGTGATGATGCCATTGATCGTGGCCGACATTGCCTTTGGCAGCGGTCACTTCAACCTTGCACAGGGAATCGTCGGT
>Ga0306920_100013817_pt1 | contig 11007 bp, 9 predicted proteins | sample flu12Cox44000170_FD_204666 | JGI IMG/M metagenome (GOLD analysis project Ga0306920, IMG submission 204666) | Lab enrichment of tropical soil microbial communities from Luquillo Experimental Forest, Puerto Rico - flux4day.12C.oxic.44.000.170 (v2)... | ecosystem: Environmental > Terrestrial >...
GGGGCGCACCGTCATCACCGCGACGTCACCGTCGACCTGCGCGTCGACGGTGTAGGCGCCACCGAAGATCGAGTGAACGCCCTTGTTGCCGGACTGGACATCGACGACGTCGACTAGCACGCCGCTGCCGATCCGCGCCGCGAGCCGGCCCGCAATCTCCTTACCGTCGGCGCTCGCTGCCAGCAGTACGGCCCCCGGGCTGGCCGATTCGACCAGCGACGCCAGCACGTCGACCTGCGGGACCAGCAGGTAGTCATCGACGAAATCGGCCTCGGCGGCGTAAATCTTCGCCGCGCCACCCGCCTTGAGGGCGCCGGCCAACGGCTCGGCGGTGCCCGGTTTGCCGACAACGACGGCGGACGGTTCACCCAATGCCCTTGCGGCGGTGAGCAATTCGAGACTCACCTTCTTGGGCGCGCTGTCCGCGTGCTCAACGAGAACAAGTACTTCAGCCATTAATGATCAATCGCCTTCTCTTAGATGATCTTCTGCGACACCAGGTACTGGGCGATCTTTTTGCCGCCCTCGCCGTCGTCCTCAACCTTTTCCCCGGCGGTCTTGGGCGGTTTCGGTTGCGCCTGAAGGACCTTCGAGCCTGCGTTGGCCAGCCCGACCTCGTCAGCCTCCACACCGATCTCCGCCAGCGCCAGCGTGGTCACTTCCTTCTTCTTGGCGGCCATGATGCCCTTGAACGACGGGAACCGGGGCTCATTGATTTTCTCGGTGACGCTGACCACGGCGGGCAGCGATGCCTCGAGGGTGAAGAGTCCCTCGTCAGTCTCCCGCTCACCCGTGACCTTGCCGCCCTCGACCGACAGCTTGCGCACGTGGGTGAGCTGCGGCAGGCCCAGGTACTCGGCGATGATCGCGGGCACCGCGCCGCCGACACCATCGGTGGCCTCGTTGCCCGCAATGACCAGACCATGCTCCATGCCCGCGATCGTGCCGAGCGCCTTGGCCAGCACCCAGCCGGTCTGCACAATGTCGGAGCCGTGCATGCCTTCGTCGAGAACGTGCACCGCTTTGTCGGCGCCCATCGACAGCGCCTTGCGGATCGCCTCGGTCGCGCGCCCGGGGCCCGCGGTCAGCACGGTGACCGTGCTCTCGGTACCGTCGGCGGCCTCTTTCTCCTTGATCAGCAGCGCCTCTTCGACCGCCCGCTCGTTGATCTCGTCGAGCACCGCATCGGCGGCGTCGCGGTCCAGCGTGTAGTCGTCATCCTTCAGCTTGCGCTCCGACCACGTGTCTGGGACCTGTTTGATCAGGACCACGATGTTCGTCATGGGTCTGGTTCGCCCTCCTCAAAATGGCCGGTTTCAGACCGGCCCCGCCAAGGTTCAGCAAGGTCATGATTCGCCCGCGCGCTATGTTACTCACCGGTAACTTCGCGTGGTTCGCTCGTACACCATAGCTGGTCGACGCAGGTGATCTGACCGCGCGTTCACCGCTACCTCTCGTTGGGGGGACGGTATCGGGTTAGCCTGCGTTGCGATGAGCGCACACGACTCCCTCCCTTTGACCGGCGAACGCACGGTGCCCGGAGTCACCGAGGAGAACTATTGGTTCCGCCGCCACGAGGTGGTCTACCGGCGGCTGGCTCACGCCTGCGCGGGCCGCGACGTGCTGGAGGCCGGCTGCGGGGAAGGTTACGGCGCAGACCTGATCGCCGGTCTGGCCCGAAGCGTCGTCGCGCTGGACTACGACGAAATCACCGTCGCCCACGTGCGTGCTTGTTATCCCCGGGTCGACGTCCGCCGCGGGAACCTGGCTTCGCTGCCTTTGCGCAGCGCATCGGTTGACGTCGTGGTGAATTTTCAGGTGATCGAGCACCTGTGGGACCAGCCGCAGTTCATCGTCGAATGCGCCCGCGTGCTGCGCACCGGCGGACTGCTGTTGATGTCGACGCCGAACCGGATCACGTTTTCACCCGGACGCGAAGCGCCGGTCAACCCGTTTCACACCCGGGAGTTCAACGCCGCGGAGCTGACTGAGTTGCTGGTCGAAGGCGGCTTCACGGTGGCGTCGATGCGGGGGGTGTTCCATGGGCCGCGTCTGGAGGCACTCGACGCCAAACACGGTGGGTCGATCATCGACGCCCAGGTCAGCCGTGCGCTGGCCGACGCGCCCTGGCAGCCAGAACTGCTCGCCGACGTGGCGTCGGTGACCGTCGACGACTTCAAGCTCGTTGAGGCTGGCGGATGCGAAGGCCCGGATAGCGTGGATATCAACGACAGCCTGGACCTAGTCGCGATTGCGGTGCGGACATGACACAACGCATCCCGGGGATGTTCACCCTGGTTCTGCACACCCATCTGCCGTGGCTCGCCCACCACGGCCGCTGGCCCGTCGGCGAGGAGTGGTTATACCAGTCGTGGTCGGCGGCCTACCTGCCTCTGATGCGCGTCCTGCGAAGGCTCGCCGCTGAGGACCGCCGCGGGTTGTTGACGCTGGGCATCACACCGGTGGTGGCCGCGCAGCTCGACGATCCGTACTGCCTCGACGGCATGCACCACTGGCTGGCCAACTGGCAGCTGCGCGCGCTGGAGGCCATCACGCTGCGCGAACGGGAATCATTGCGCGAGTTCGGGATTCGAGAATATGCCGAGGCCGGTCAGGCGGTGGACGATTTCGCGACATTATGGCAGCACGGCGTGAGCCCGCTGCTGCGCGAACTGATCGACACGCACACCATTGAGCTGCTCGGTGGTCCGCTAGCCCACCCGTTCCAGCCGTTGTTGCACCCGCGGCTGCGCGAGTTCGCACTGCGCGAGGGACTGGCCGACGCGCAGCAACGCTTTGCCCACACGCCCGTGGGCATCTGGGCGCCCGAGTGCGCGTACGCGCCCGGCATGGAAGACGATTACGACGCCGCGGGAATCCGGCACTTCATGGTCGACGGCCCGTCGCTTCACGGCGACACCGCACTGGGTCGGCCGGTCGACGGGTCTGACGTCGTCGCGTTCGGCCGCGACCTTCAAGTCAGCTACCGGGTGTGGTCGCCAAAGTCGGGCTACCCCGGGCATGCCGCATACCGCGACTTCCACACTCTTGACCACCACACAGGGCTGAAGCCGGCCCGCGTGACCGGACGCAACGTCCCGTCGGACGACAAGGCGCCCTACGACCCGACGCGGGCGGAGAAGGCCGTCGATGGCCACGTCGCCGATTTCGTCGACGTTGTCCGTCGGCGCCTGGTTGCCGAAACCGAAAGGTTGGGCCGCCCCGCACATGTCATTGCCGCGTTCGACACCGAGCTGTTCGGCCACTGGTGGTACGAGGGGCCGGTGTGGCTCGAGCGTGTGCTGCGTGCACTACCCGCGGCCGGTATTCGGATCGGCACCTTGAGCGACGCCGCCGCGGGCGGGTTCGTCGGGGCGCCGGTCGAATTGCCACCCAGCTCCTGGGGTTCCGGCAAGGACTGGCAGGTGTGGGCGGGCGAACAGGTGGCCGATCTTGTGCAGCTCAACGCCGAGGTCGTCGACACCGCGCTCACGACCGTGGACAAAGCGCTGGAGCAGACGGATTTGCCGCATGCCCGCGACTTCATTGCCGACCAGATCGTGCGCGAGACGCTGCTGACGGTATCCAGCGACTGGCCGTTCATGGTCAGCAAAGACTCGGCGGCCGACTATGCGCGCTACCGCGCGCACCTGCACGCGCACGCCACCCGCGAGATTGCAAGCACGCTGGCATCGGGCCGGCGCGACGCCGCCCAGCGGCTGGCCGAGGGGTGGAACCGGGCCGACGGGCTGTTCGGTGCGCTGGACGCCAGGAGACTGCCTCGTCCGTGAAGGTGCTCATGCTGTCGTGGGAGTACCCACCGGTGGTGATCGGTGGGCTGGGCCGACATGTTCATCATTTGGCGACCGCTCTGGCGGCCGCCGGCCATGAGGTGGTGGTGCTGAGCCGGCGCCCATTCGACACAGACCCGTCAACGCACCCGACCACCGATGAGGTCCACGACGGCGTGAGGGTGGTCGCCGCGGCCCAGGACCCGCACGTGTTCGAGTTCGGTACGGACATGATGGCATGGACGCTGGCGATGGGTCATTCGATGATCCGAGCCGGGCTGTCGGCCGGCTTCGTGCCGGACGTCGTCCACGCCCACGATTGGCTGGTTGCCCACCCGGCCGTGGCGCTCGCCGAATTATTCGATGTTCCAATGGTTTCCACGCTGCACGCGACCGAGGCGGGTCGACATTCGGGATGGATCAACGGCTCGGTCAGCCGCCAGGTGCATGCGCTGGAGTCGTGGTTCGCGCGCGAATCCGACTCGCTGATCACATGTTCGGGATCGATGCGCGACGAGATCACGACCCTGTTCGGGCCTTTGGTTTCCGACGTTCACATCATTCGCAACGGAATCGACCCCGCCTGTTGGCCGTTCGCGAGCCGTTCGAGGTACCCCGGTCCGGGCCGCCTGCTCTACTTCGGTCGATTGGAGTACGAGAAGGGAATCCACGACCTCATCGCCGCGTTACCGCGGATCAGGCGGACTCATCCGGGCACCACGTTGACGGTGGCGGGCGATGGCACACAACTGGATTGGCTGGTCGAGCAAGCGCGGCGCCATCGGGTGGTGAAGGCCACGACCTTCGCCGGACATCTCAATCACTCTGAGTTGCTTGGCGCTCTGCACGACGCGGACGCGGTGGTATTGCCCAGTCACTACGAACCGTTTGGGATCGTCGCGTTGGAGGCCGCTGCCGCCGGCACGCCACTGGTCACGTCGAACGTGGGCGGTTTGGCGGAGGCGGTGATCAACGGGCAGACCGGAATATCTTTTACACCAAGGGATATCACTGGATTGGCGAGGGCGGTGCGTCAGGTGCTTGACGATCCCGAGGCTGCGCGACGCCGTGCCGTTGCCGCGCGCGAGCGGCTCACGTCGGACTTCGGTTGGGCCACCGTGGCCCGCGAGACCGCGCAGGTTTACCTTGCGGCGAAGCGACGGGAGCGTGAACCGCTCGCGCGACCGGTCATCGTCGAGCGCGCGCTGCCCGACCGGTAACTGAACTCCGCATCAATTGTTCGATCCGCGTCGAATCGTTTCACTTCTACCGTGCGGGTATGGACACCAACAGGATCACATACCGATCAGTTGTCACGCTGGTCGCGGCGTACCTGGGCCTTTTCGTTGGACTCGTCGACGCCAATGCCGTGAACCTGGCGCTTCCGGCGATCCGCGCAGACCTGGGCGGCGGCATCTCCGGCGCGCAATGGACCATCGACGCATACAACGTCGCGTTCGCCGCCGTGTTGCTGACCTCCGGATCGCTGGGTGACCGCTTCGGCAGGCGCACCGCGCTGCGTATGGGACTGATGACGTTCGTTGCCGCCTCACTGGCGTGCGCCTTGTCTCCGTCCCTCCCGGTGCTGTTGGTGGCACGGGCAGTGCAGGGCGTCGGCGCCGGGCTCATGCTGCCGCAGGGACTGGCCATCGCGGCACACGCGTTTCCCGATGCGGTCGAGCGAGCCCGGGCCACCGCCGCCTGGGCCATCGCCGCGGCGACCAGTACCGCGATGGGGCCGGTGCTCGGCGGCATGCTCACCGACACGCTGGGCTGGCGCTACATCTTCTGGGTCAACGCACCGGTGGGCATCCTCGCGGTGCTGATGACACACCGGTATTTGTCGGAGTCGCGCGATCCCGATTCCGACGGCATCGATGTGCCCGGTCAAACCTTTGCGGTCCTCGGCCTCGCGACCGTGACGCTGGTCCTGGTTGACGGGCAGGGAATGTCGGCGGCATTGATATCGACCGTGGCCGTCATCGCAGCCGTTGCAGTCGGGCTCTTCGTCTGGACCCAACGCCGAGCGGAGAACCCCATGCTGCCGCTCGGGTTGCTGCGCAGCCGCAAACTGGCAGCGGCGTTGTTCGCAACGTTCGCGATGACATTCGGGACCTACGGAATGCTGATGGTCAACAGCTTTGCGTTCCAACAGCAGCGGGGCGAGAGCGCGCTGGCGACCGCAGCTGCGTTTCTGCCGATGGCACTGACCTACCTGGCGCTGATTCCCCTCGCCAACATTGTGGCGCAGAGGACCGGACCGAAACTGCCGATGATCACCGGTTTGTGGTTAATGGCGGCGGGCATGCTCGTGTATGCGGTGGCCGGTCCTCATGCCGATATCGGGCTTATCGAGGTGGGTTTCGTGCTGACCGGCGCGGGGTTGGCATCTAACACCGGGCCGGCCGTCGGTCTGGCGATGTCGGCGATGCCGCTGGCGCGAGCGGGGCTGGCCTCCGGCGTGGTCAATCTCGCACGGCTGGTCGGAATCACCGTCGGTGTCGCCGCGCTCGGTACGGTAATGGCGATTGACGGTGCCGGGACTGCGCTTGTTGCGGGCGGAGTGGTCCAGCTGGCGGCGGCGGTCGTGGTGCTGCGGTGGGTCGCCACCAAGTCGGACTCGTCGGATAACACGGAGGTGTGCCATGCGTGATGCAGCCGACCTTCCTTCGGTCGGCGACGCGGACATCGCCGCGGTCGCACGGTTGTTCGCCGACCCAGCCCGGTGCGCGGTGTTGTTGGCACTCGATGACGGTCGTGCACTGCCCGCCAGTGTGCTCGCCGAGGAGGCCGGCGTCAGCCGATCAACCGCGAGCAGCCATTTGACGAAGTTGACCGAGGCGGGTCTGCTGCGCGTCGAAACCCATGGCCGACATCGCTACTACCGGCTGGCCGGCCCGCAGGTGGGTGAGCTGATCGAGCAGCTGATGCGAGTGGCACCCGCTCGGCCCGTGCGCTCGCTGCGCGACGGGACGAAAGCCGCACGGCTGCGTTCAGCACGCACCTGCTACGACCACTTCGCCGGCCGGCTGGGCGTCGAACTGATGGGCAGTTTGGTTCGGCAGCGGGTCCTCAAAGGTGGTGACGGTCGGTACGACCCGACCCGCGACCGCGGCGACGCGCTCAGCGGCCCCGGCCATGACGTGAGCTATGACCTGACCAACCGCGGGCGCATGTTCCTGAACGGGGTCGGTATCGAAATCCCCAGCGGCAAAAGGCCTTTGATTCGCTACTGCGTCGATTGGACCGAGCAGCGCCATCATCTTTCCGGCGCGCTGGGCCGAGCCATCCTGGACCGGTTCGTTGAGGCCGGGTGGGCTGTGCGAACGCCGCGCGGACGCGCGGTCAAGGTGACTCCGGAAGGCCGCACCGCGCTTGCCGACTGGTTCGGGATCGAGTGGACGGACTGAGTTACATCGTTGCGGCGATCGTAATATGCCCTTCGAAACCAAGGTCATCGGCCGTCGTGTGATACCGATCCGCGAGCTGACTCCACGCCCCGCGCGGCCGGGCCCTCTCACCTCTCAGGGGTGAGCAGCGCGATCAGGGTGAGCAACGCGATCAGGGGTGAGCAACGCGATCAGGGGTGAGCAGGCCGCCTTGAGGCCTCCCAACCGCGGTGGAAGAATCGAATGACGGAATCGAGGTCAGCATGATTCTTTACACACTGGCTGGAGTCATAGGCGCCGGTTTGTTCTGGCTGGCGACGAACCTGCGCGTCATCAAACAGTTCGAACGAGGGGTTGTCTTCCGATTCGGGCGCGTACAGGAAGGTGTTCGCGGGCCGGGACTGACGATGCTGATTCCCATCGCGGATCGCATACAGAAGGTCAACATGCAGATCGTGACGATGCCCGTGCCGGCCCAGGATGGAATCACCCGCGACAACGTGACGGTCCGCGTGGACGCGGTGATCTATTTCCGCGTCGCCGATCCCATGAAGGTGGCTGTCGACGTGCAGGACTACGTCTCGGCCATCGGTCAGGTGGCCCAGACGTCGTTGCGTTCGATAATCGGCAAGAGCGACCTGGATGACCTGTTGTCCAACCGCGAAGGCCTCAACCAGGGGCTTGAGCTGATGCTGGACAGCCCTGCGATGGGCTGGGGCATTCACATCGACCGCGTCGAAATCAAGGACGTGGCGCTGCCCGACTCGATGAAGCGGTCGATTGCGCGCCAGGCCGAGGCGGAACGCGAACGAAGGGCCCGGATCATCACCTCCGAAGGTGAGTTGGCAGCATCCGAGAAGCTGGCTCAGGCCGCCGAAATCATGGGTCAGCATCCTGCGGCGCTACAGCTGCGCCTCCTCGAGACCGTCGTTGAGGTCGCCGCGGAGAAAAACAACACGCTGGTATTGCCCTTCCCGGTCGAGCTCCTCCGGTTCTTGGAAAAGGCAACACCGCAGGCGGACGTCGACGGGGAGAAGCCGAAGATCCCCGACGACCCCCGGAGTCTGCTGCCCTAGCGCGCTGCCTTCTTGCGCTCGATGTCGGCCAGCGCCGCGGCAAGTTCGGCGCGCTCCGCCGCCGACGTCTCCCACGCGAGCTTGCGGTTCTTGACCACCTTCGCAGGGGCGCCGACCGCAATCGAGTAATCCGGGATGTGGCCCTTCACCACCGCGTGCGAGCCCAACACGCAGCCGCGGCCGATAGTCGTGCCTCGTAGAACGGTGCACTTGGTCGCAAGCCAGGTGTCGGGTCCGATCCGCACCGGGCTCTTGACGATGCCCTGGTCCTTGATCGGCACGTTGATGTTGTCCATGATGTGGTCGAAATCGCAGACGTAGACCCAGTCCGCCATCAGTACCGAGTCGCCCAACTCGATGTCGAGGTAGGTGTTGATGACGTTGTCGCGGCCCAGCACGACTTTGTCGCCGAATCGCAGTGAGCCCTCATGGCAGCGGATCGTATTCTTGTCGCCGATGTGCACCCAGCGGCCGATCTCGAACTGGGCCAACTCCGGCGTGCAATGAATCTCCACGCCCTTGCCGAGGAACACCATGCCGCGCGTGATGATATGCGGATTGGCAAGCTTGAACTTCAGCAGCCGCCAATACCTGACCAGGTACCACGGCGTGTAGGCGCGGTTGGCCAGCACCCACCTCAATGAGGCCAACGTCAGGAATTTCGCCTGGCGCGGATCGCGCAACCGCGAGCCCCGCCACCGCTTATGCAATGGCGCGCCCCACATCGTCGTCATGGCCGCAAAGCCTACGCTGGGCCGCGTGAGCGGCCGGGTTACCCTCTGGTGACAAACCCGCCCGACGAAAGGACGCATGTACTCGCGAATCGCGGCACTCGCGGGCACGGCCCTCCTTGTTGCGACCGCAACGGCGTGTGACAACACCGATGCCTGGGTGGACGCGGCGCCCGCGAAGGGTTGGCCGGCCCAATATGCCGACGCCGCCAACAGCAGCTACACCACAGCGGCCGGAGCTGACGCGCTGAAACTGCAATGGAGTCGGTCGGTCAAGGGCAGCCTGTTCGCGTCGATCGCGCTCGGGGCGGGCGAGTACCTGGCGGCCAACGCGCAGACCGCGGCGGGCTGCTCGCTGATGGTCTGGGAGTACACCAACATCGGCAGGCAGCGCTGGTGCACCCGCTTGGTGCTCGGCGGGGGCTTCGCCAGTCCGCTGTTCGACCAGTTCGACAACGTCTACGTCGGTCAGCCGGGGACCATGCTGTCGTTTCCCCCAACGCAGTGGGTGCGTTGGCGCCACCCGGTGATCGGGATGCCGCTGACGCCCAGGTTCCTCGGCGGCAATCGGTTGCTTGTCGTCACCCACCTCGGTCAGGTGCAGGTGGTCGACGCCCATCGCGGCGACATGATCGGTTCGGCGGTGGACCTGGTGCAGGGCGTCAATCCGACCGACAGCGAACGCGGGCTCGCTGATTGCCAGCCCGCGGGCCCCCGCTGTCCGATCGCGGCCGCACCCGCCTTCTCGTCGTCGACGGGGCTGATCGTGACCGGCGTCTGGCAGCCGAATGCCCCCGCGGCCACGCTAAGCGCCCTGAGGTACCACGCAGGCGAAGACCAGGTCCTGACACCGGAATGGACGAGCGACGCCGTGAAGAGCGGCGTGCTGGCCAGCCCGGCGTTCTCGGACGATGGCTCGACGGTGTACATCAACAGCAGAGACGGCACCCTGTGGGCACTCAACGCCAAGGATGGCACGCCGAAATGGTCTGTGCCGCTGGGCTTCTCGCCGCAAACACCACCATCGGTGTCACCAGGCGGCCTGGTGGTCTCCGGGGGTGGACCAGACGCCAAACTGGTTGCGGTCCGCGACAACGGCCAGCACGGCGACGTGCTGTGGCGACGTGACGACGTCAATCCGCTGTGCACGCCGAGCCAGGCCGGCCCCGACATCGGCTACAGCGTCATCCGTTCCGGCGACAAGGGGCTGGCGTTGCTCGTCTTCCGCCCCGGTGACGGACACACCGTCAATACCTATGCGCTGCCGCAGGCGACGGGCTGGCCGGTTGGTATTTCCGTGGCAACCGACCGCAGGGTGGTCACCGCGACCAGCGACGGCCAGGTGTACGGGTTCGACCCGGCCTAAGCCGTTTCTTGCCCGAATCGGCTGAGTCGCCCGCGAATGTAACGCCACGGCGAACTTTCAAGGCCCGCCACAGCGTTGCACTCGCGACGGTTCACACGAGCCGCGGCTTGACGACTTACAACCCTGGAGTATCTAAGCGGTGGCGGGAAGCGGGGCGAGCATCGACGCGACGGCCGACCTGGGCACGTGCGCGGCGAGAGCGCCCGCCGCCGACGGCAGCATGTCGCCCTGGTCGAAGTAGAAGATCAGCTCGTCATCGGTGATCGCGAAGTTCTGGTAGTGCGACGGGCCGAGACCATCGGAGATCGTCACGTCGGTGCCGAGCTGTTTATCGATGTCCTTCTGGACAATCGGCAGGATCACCGGCAGTGGTCTGCTGCCCGCCGTGAACAGCGTGTCGAACGTGATCGGCTGGCGGGTGTCGAGGTTGTCGTTGAACGCCTTGTACCACGTCAGCGGGTGCGCTCCCCCGACGTTCTGATAGATCTTGAGCGCGACGCTCTGAGTACCGCCGGGCGCGCGGCCGGAGCGATTTTCCTCTGAGGTGATAGCCAACACATACGGCAGGCCCGTCGAACCGGGCATCTGCGAGACGTTGACGAAGCCGTCGCGGGTCTGCCTCAGATAGTCGATCATCGGCTGGGAGTCGGGGTA
>Ga0306920_100013818_pt1 | contig 11006 bp, 11 predicted proteins | sample flu12Cox44000170_FD_204666 | JGI IMG/M metagenome (GOLD analysis project Ga0306920, IMG submission 204666) | Lab enrichment of tropical soil microbial communities from Luquillo Experimental Forest, Puerto Rico - flux4day.12C.oxic.44.000.170 (v2)... | ecosystem: Environmental > Terrestrial >...
AGCTCAATTGGTCGAGTGGAATGTCCAGGCCGGTCTGGATCTCCGGCAACGAGCTCGCGACAATCTGGGTGTCGAGGATCGCCATGAACATGCCAACCGCCATGGCAAAGAACCCTACCCAGGTTTTGATACCGACCATGCCGGCCGGTGCCGAAAACCCTGTCACTCCCGGAATCTCACAGCCCTCGCCGCGGCGCGAGGACGTTCTCCTCGATCCGGATGCGCCGGAGGATCAGCATCAAATTGAGGATCGAAAATGCCGCAGCGATCGCGACCGCCCCGAACGCGAGCGGCAGCAGGGCGATCTCGGCGATTACCAACAGGTAGTTCGGGTGCCGCAGCCAGCGGAACGGGCCGGTGCGCACCAGGGGCGCGCCGGGTACAGTGATAATCCGTGTCGTCCAATAACCGCCCAGGGTGGAAATTACCCAGAGCCGCCCCAGCTGAAGCAGCCCGAAGAGGCCGAGCAGCGGCCAGATCGGAGGGGTTGCAGCGGGGACGAAGAGGCTGAGGCTTGCCAGCCAGCCGGCGTGCAACAGAACGAAATACGGGTAACCTTCGCTGTCCGTCTCGATTCCGCCCAACTGCCGCAACCGGACGGTGTTGCGACGGGCCCAAACCAGCTCGACAACGCGCTGCAACAGGACGAGGCCAAGTACCCAGTGCAGTATGGTCACCGGTTGTCGAGCACCAGAAACCCCGCCGTGAAGCCCGGTCCCAGCGCATTCATGAGCGCGCGCTCCCACCGTTTCCCGGTAATGCGCGCTTCGGTGAGCATGCGCTCGAGCACAAACATCACGGTCGTCGCTGACATGTTACCGTAATCGCGCAGCACGCTCCATGCCTCCGCCAGCTCTCCCTGCCCGAGGCCGAAGGCATGCTCGAGTGCCACAACCACTTTGGCGCCGCCGGGGTGGCACACGAAACGATCGATGTCTTCGAGCCCGAGCCGGTGGCGGGCGAGGAAGTCCAACACAACACCACGCAGCTGTGTCGTGACGAGCTGTGGAATGTCTCGGGAAAAGACCGCGCTGAGCCCGTTGTCGGCGACCTCCCACCCCATCACGTCGAGACTGTCGGGCCAGGTGTGCTCGCCCGCAGCGATGATCGCGGGGCCTCCGCCGGCGGTTGAGACCAAGGAGCCAGCGGCGCCGTCGCCGAACAGCGCCGTCGCAACGATGTTGCTCTTCGACCAGTCGTCGCGCCGAAAGGCGAGCGCGCAGAGCTCGACGGTGAGGAACAGCACCGTCTCGCCGGGGGCGATCGTGGCTTGGCTCGCGGCGCGTGCCAAACCGATGACGCCGCCGGCACAGCCGAGCCCGAATATCGGTAGCCGGCGCACGGTGCGCCGTAGCCCCATCCGTTCGATCAGCAGCGCATCGAGGCTCGGCGTGGCGATCCCAGTCGTCGAGACGACGACGACGCTGCCGATCTCGCTTTTGTCACGGCCGGTGCGGTCGAGGAGTTGTCGGGTTGCCGACTCCAGCAGATCGAGCGCGGAAGCGAGGTAGATGCGGTTGCGCTCCGCCCAGCCGTGCTCCCGGTCGTACCAGTCGATCGGCACGCAGGAGTAGCGCGTGCGGATTCCGGTGTTGGTAAAGACCGGCAGCAGGCGGTCGAGGTTCTCCGAGCGGCCGAATAAGCGCTTGACGCGCTCGACCACATCATTCTGGTCGAGCGGATAAGGCGGGACCGCGGTAGAGACGGCGAGCAGGCGCGGGGGAGCGTGCATCCAGCCGGCCAAGACAGTTTCGCAGGATTATGCCATAGACGGCACCATGCACCCCGTTATTCCGGCCCAACAGGAGCTGCGGGTCTCGTTATCCCGAGAGGGACCGCTAAACGCGGTAACGGGCACCTCGTTCGCACGCGCCAACGCGCCGATCGAGGAACCTACGCTCCATCGGGTTGCGCGCCAGAGCCAGCGCTGCTCGGAAATGCTCGCGCGCGGTGTGGTGCCTTCCGCGGCGAAGCTCGAGCTCGCCGAGCGTCGCGGAGTAGAATGGATACTCGGCGAGGCGATCGCGGTCGCCAATTGAGCGGATCTCTTCGAGCCCCCGCTCAGGGCCCTCGTTCTGTGCGATCGCGATGGCGCGGTTCAGCGCGACAACCGGGGAAGGACGAAGCGTCATCAACGTGTCGTACAGTGACACGATGGTTTCCCAGTCCGTGTCCTCCGTACGGAGAGCGCACGAGTGAATCGACGCGATCGCCGCTTCGACGTGATACTCGCTGAGTTCGGAACCCGTCGCGGAAAGCTCCAAAAACTTCAGTCCTTCGGCGACAAGCCGTTGATCCCATTTGGATCGATCCTGATCCAAGAGCGAGATCAGGTTACCCAACGCATCGACGCGCGTTGGCAGGCGCGCCGCATCGAGACACATCAGCGCCGCGAGCGCATATGTCACTGGCGTCCTTCCGTGCGGGTGCTCCAGCAGCATCGCGCTGAGCCGTATTGCCTCCCGGCACAGCTCGACACGTACTGCCGTCTCGGCGGAGGCGCCGTGGTAGCCCTCGTTGAACAGCAGGTACAGCGCGCGGTGTACCGCTGGAAGGCGAGCCGAGAAATCGGCCGGCGCCGCGATGTCGAACAGCCTCTTCGATCCCGCCAGCACCTTCTTCGCCCGCGTAAGCCGTTTCTCGGTCGCAGCGTCAGTCGTGACGAACGCGCTGGCGATCTCATCCACGCTGAATCCGCACAGGATGTGGAGAACCAGCGCGACCTGCCCCGGCTCGGCCAACCGCGGATGACAGCAGGAGAACATCATGCGAAGCAGATCGTCCTTGATCGCGTCCGCCGCAAAGAGTTCCTCGACGATCGGAGCGAGTGTCCATTCGCTCTGCAGAAACCTGCCCAGCTCCGGCGCAAAGCTGCGTGCGGTGCGCTGACGCCGCAGGACGTCGAGCGCGCTATTCTTGGCAGTGGCCATGAGCCAGGCCGTAGGGTTCTCCGGCACGCCCCTAATTCGCCACACCTCCAGCGCGCGGCAGAAGGCGTCTTGTACGACGTCTTCTGCTAGCGCGAGGTTGTGGACGCCAAAGATGCGCGTCAGCGCGGCGACCATGCGCCCCGACTCGTGCCGGAAGAGATGATCGCCGGGCTGCATCACATGTTCAGCTGCATAACCGGGCGGACTTCCACGGACCCCCCGACCTCGAAAATCGGGCAGCCCTTCGAGAGCTCGACGGCGTGGGCGAGATCTTTAGCCTCGATCAGGCTAAAGCCGCCGACCAGATCCTTGGCCTCGGCGTAGGGACCGTCGGTGACGATCTTCTGGTTGCCCTTGACCACCATCCCGGCGCTCTCCAGCGGATGTCCGAGTTCCTTGAGATGACCGCTTGTGCCGAGCTCCTTGAACCAGGCGGCCCATTTCTGCAGCTGCTTCTGCCGCTGCTCGGGGGATTGGGGTGTGTCCCTGCCGCCGCGATACAGATAGGTAAATTCACTCATCGTGATCCTCCTTAATGTGGCATGTTGAACAGCTCTATGACGTTTGAAAGCCACCGCAGCAGACAATTTTTTCCAGGCTTCTCATTGTCACGGTCGGTCTGTGTGTCCCGACTGGAATGATGAATCGGCTGGGATGCACGAAGACAACGGTCCCTTGAGCGATAGCTGCCAGTTACGTACAACCACCCGCGGCGGTGCCTGGGAACTGATCCATGGCTGTGGATGAAGATCTGGCAGCACGTATGCGCGTCGCGCTAGCCGGAACCGGCACGGTGCGGGAAGTCAGGATGTTCGGTGGGCTGTGCTTTATGCTGAACGGCAACATGGTTGCCGGAACCTCCAAACGCGGCCTGCTTGTCCGCGTCGGCAAAGAGCAACAGTCGGATGTACTTGCGCGGCCCGGCGCAAAGCCTATGGAGATGACGGGGCGACCGATGGAAGGCTACGTGTTTGTCGATCCGCCTCCGCGTGACGATCGATCGTTGCAGGACTGGCTCGAGCTCGCCGTTGCCTTCGTGAAGACCCTCCCGCCCAAGCCCGCGAAATCGAAGTCCGGACGCACCAAGGCCAAATAAGAGAACCTCGCTGCTCCTTCGGTGGTCGCCATGCGAGGCGCCGCTGCGAGGCCAGAGTGCGTGCGATTTGCCGCACTCTCGGATCCTGAAAGCCAAGCTTAGCCTACGTTGCCTCAAAACAATGGGATACCCATATAAATAATCAGTGGCGGACTAGGAACGTAAGCCATGAATACCGTAAAAGGGCGTGTTTCCGAGTCCGGCCGACTCAGCATTCCGGCGGAGTTTCGTAAGGCGGTCGGCCTCGAGCATGGCGGTGACGTGGTGATCGAACTCGTCGGGCGTGAGATCCGCATCCGGACCATCGATGAAGTCGTTGCTCAGGCTAAGGCGATCGCGCGTCGCCTGACCGCAGGCAAACCAGACGCTTCGGTAGACGCATTTCTCGCAGAACGGCGGCGCGAGGCTGACTACGAATGACGGCTGCGGTCCTCGATGCCTCCGCTCTATTGGCTCTCATCCTCGGCGAACCGGGTGGTGATAAGGTTCAGCGCGTCCTCACCGATTGCGCAATGACGGCGGTCAATCTGGGCGAAGTTGTCGGCCATTTCGCTCGCATTGGATCGCCCGAAACCGACATCCGGCTAATGCTCGATCCGTTGCCCTTTGTTCGCGTCGCCCTGGACGAGGAGCTTGCGTTCATCGCGGGGCTAATGTTGCCTGCGACAAGACGCGCCGGCCTGTCGTTCGGCGATCGCGCGTGCCTAGCGCTCGCCAATAAACTCGGGGTCCGGGCCCTGACAGCGGACCACGCGTGGCAGCGCATAGGAACAGCCGTCGGGGTCGAGGTCGAGTTGATCCGTGGCGCTCAGCACTGAGATCAGCGGCTATCCGGCGCTTTCCGGATTGGGACCCGTCGGGCTTTGCCCCGGAGCCGCGCTATCATCCGATGAAGCGCGACGCAGCTAACCGCCAATCTTTGCCTCGAAGGCCCCGCCATCTTGCCGCGTGGCGAGGCGAAGGGCATGCTTCGCGATGACACGGAATTCGGAGAAAGCCTGATGAATGGCGCGGAAAGCCTGGTGCGCACCTTGGTCGGCGGCGGGGTCAATGTATGCTTCGCCAATCCCGGCACCTCGGAGATGCATTTTGTCGCGGCCCTCGACCGGGTCGAGGGCATGCGTTGCGTGCTGGGCCTCTTCGAAGGGGTCGTCACCGGAGCCGCCGACGGCTATGCCCGCATGACCGGCAACCCGGCGGCGACCCTGCTGCACCTCGGTCCCGGCATGGCCAATGGGCTTGCCAACATCCACAACGCCAACAAGGCGTCGACGCCGATGGTCAACATCGTCGGCGACCACGCGACTTACCACCGGCGTTACGACGCACCCTTGACCACCGACATCGAGACCGCGGCCAGGCCGTTCTCGCGCTGGGTCAAGACCTCGCCGGATGCGAAATCGGTGGCGGCCGACGGGGCCGCGGCGATCGTCGCCGCCCGCACCCCGCCGGGGCAGATCGCCACCCTGATCCTGCCGGCCGACACCGCGTGGAACGAAGGTTCCGGCCCCGCCAACGTACCGCCCGCGGAGAAGCCCGCGCGGGTGTCGCCCGAAGCGGTCGCCGAGGCTGCGCGGGTTTTGCGCTCGGGTGAGCCGACCCTATTGCTCGTCACCGGGCGCGCCTTGCGCCAGGAAGGGCTCGACCTCGCCGGCCGCATCGCCGCCAAGACCGGCGCCAGGCTGATAGCCCAGGGCTCGAACGCGCGGACCCAGCGCGGGCGCGGGCGGATGTTTGTCGAGCGGGTGCCCTATGTCGTCGACCAGGCGGTCAGGGTCCTGGCCGGTCTCAAGCACATCATTCTCGTCGGCTCCAAGATGCCGGTGGCGTTCTTTGCCTATCCCGACAAGCCGAGCCTGTTGTCGCCGCCCGACGCGGTGGGCCATGTGCTGGCCCGCCCGGAGGAGGATCTGGTCGATGCGCTCGAGGCTTTGGCCGACGAGCTCGGCGCGCGCTCGACCTCGGCACCGGTGACCGACGGCCCGCCGCCGCGCCCCGCCACCGGCGCGATTACCCCCGAGACGCTCGGTGCTTCGCTCGCTGCACTATTGCCGGAGAACGCAATCGTCGTCGACGAAGCTGTGACGACCGGACGCGGCTTCTTCGCGCCAACCCGCGCGGCAGCGCCGCACGATTGGCTGTCGAACATGGGGGGCTCGATCGGCATGGGCATGCCGGTCGCGACGGGCGCGGCGGTCGCCTGCCCCGACCGCAAGGTCGTCTGCCTCGAAGGCGACGGCAGCGGCATGTACACCTTGCAAGCGTTATGGACGCAGGCACGCGAGGGGCTCGACGTCACCACGCTGCTATTCTCGAACCGGAGCTACGCGATCCTGCTCGGCGAGCTCGCCAATGTCGGCGCCGGCAATCCGGGGCGCAAGGCGCTCGACATGCTCGATCTCGGCCACCCCGATCTCGACTGGGTGGGGCTCGCACGCTCGATGGGTGTGCCCGGGGCAAAAGTGACGGATATGGAGGCGTTCAACCATCGCTTCGCCGAGGGGGTCGCCACCCCCGGCCCGTTCCTCGTGGAGGTCGTGCTGTAGCTGGTAAAGGCGCGCCCCGCTCCGCCAATTCGCGGCTGTCCGTTTCTCTCGCCGCGCGGCAGCCATCCTTCGATCCGGCGGACCCGCCCTCGTCGGCTTGCCACGGCCGAGTTTTGGACATATATGTAAGCGAGAATTATTTTGTCAATATCGTAATGTTAATTAGTCGCAATGACGTGCTGAGAAACCCGCGAAATGGATGTCCGGGGGCCTCCCCTGTTGCCACCCTGATAGGCCGATTCTACCCCCTGCTGGGTGCTCGCTGGACCCCTGTTCCCTCGAGCCGATGCGCCCGTGTAACCGCTTGATTCGGAGAGCTTTATCCATCACGAGCGGGGCAAATCTCAGCTGCGAATCAGTTTTCACCCTGTTTTCCGGCTTTTACAGGGGTCAGAGGTTTGGACAGCTGCCTTGCCATAGCCGGCATCGGGACGTTCGTCAGTCGTGGCCGACGTCGATCCGGCCGTGCAGCCAATCCTCGATCAGCCGGCGGGCGATCGAATCGAGCCGCGGCATGCGGAAGGTGTCGTCGTCGGCGTGGGAGAGGAGCCAGCCGCGCTCGAGCCACCGGGCATCCTCCAGCTCGCCGTAGTCGATCGTGATCTCGGTGGTCAGCGCCTGGGCGTGGAAGCCGAGCATGATGTTGGCCGGAAAGGGCCAGGGCTGCGAGGAATGGTAGTGGACGGCGCCGACCTCGATCCCGGTCTCCTCGCGCACCTCGCGGGCGACCGCCATTTCGAGGCTCTCCCCCGGCTCGACAAAGCCAGCGAGCGTCGAATACATGCCCGGCGGGAAATGCTTTGAGCGCCCCATCAGCGCCCGCTCGCCGTCGCTGACCAGCATGATCACCGCGGGGTCGGTGCGCGGGAAATGCATCGTGTTGCAGGCTGGGTCGGTGCAGCGGCGCATATGACCGGCCTCCTGGCTGAGGGTCGGGTTGCCGCACAGCCCGCAGAAGCGATGGCGCGCATGCCAGAACAGCATCGCCCGCGCGAGCGCCAACAGTGCCCCCTCGCGCCGCTCGATCCGCCCGCCGAGCTGGCGCAAATCGGTGAACCGCATGCGGGTTTCGTCAATCCCGCTCGCCGCCATCGCCGGGGACCGCAACATATCCAGCGGCGCCTCGATCGGCGACAGGTCGAGCGCAAAATGAGCCCGCTCCTCGACCACCCCGAGGAACACCACCTCGCCGCGGGCGAGGCGCTCCTCGGCACGGGTGAGGCTCGCTGCGACCGCAGCCGCAGCAAGGACGACGGCGCGCGGCTCCACACCATCGAACTCAATAACGAGGTTCTGGTTGCGCCACACCGGAACGAAGAGGCTCGCCGGGTCGGCGATGCGTTCGAGGATCCAGCCGCTGTCGCGCCGGCGCAGACCGGCGCGTTCGAAGCCGGGATGGGCATAGAAATTGGGCGCTCGCATCAGGCGAGACTGGCATACCACCGGTGTCGGCCGCAACCCGCGACAGAGCGGGAATGACCGGGTATAGTGCGGGCGGGAGCCCGGCGGCGGACAGGCCCCTCGCCAACCCGGTCAGGTCCGGAAGGAAGCAGCCGTAACGAGTTCCGGTCTGGGTCGTCCGTCCGGTCTCCCGCCTCGACAGGTCTGCGCATGAACGAACCGGTGACCGCCTATCGCGTCCTCGCCCGCAAATATCGGCCTTCGACCTTCGCCGAGTTGATCGGGCAGGAGGCGATGGTGCGCACCCTATCGAATGCGTTTGCGACCGACCGGGTCGCCCATGCCTTCATTCTGACCGGCGTGCGCGGCGTCGGCAAGACGACGACCGCGCGGATACTGGCGCGCGGGCTCAACTGCGTCGGTCCGGACGGATCGGGCGGCCCGACCATCGCTCCCTGCGGGGTGTGCGCGAATTGCCGGCAGATCGCCGAGGATCGCTACAGCGACGTGGTCGAGATGGATGCTGCCTCGCGCACCGGCGTTGACGACATTCGCGAGCTGACCGAGGGGTTGCTGTACCGCAAGCCGGATCTGGGTCGCTACCGGGTCTACATCATCGACGAAGTTCATATGCTTTCCCGAAACGCGTTCAACGCGCTGCTAAAGACGCTGGAGGAACCGCCGCCGCACGCCAAATTCGTATTTGCGACGACCGAAATCCAGAAGGTGCCGCTGACCGTCCTGTCGCGTTGTCAGCGCTTTTCGCTGCGCCGTGTCCCGGTCGAGCTGCTGGTCGAACACTACCGCCGGATTGCCGAAGCCGAAGCGGTCGAGGCCGAGCCCGCCGCGCTGGCAATGATCGCCCACGCCGCCGACGGATCGGTGCGCGACGGGTTGTCGTTGCTCGACCAGGCGATCGCGTTGACCGACGGCCGGATCACCGAAGAGGCGGTGCGCAGCATGCTCGGCATCGCCGATCGCGGCGGCGTCCTGGATTTGCTGGAGAGCGTGCTGCGCGGCGACGCGGCCGACGCGCTCGGCAGGATGGATCGCCTCTATCGGGACGGCGCTGATCCGCTGATCGTATTGCAGGATCTGCTCGACCTCAGCCATTTCCTGACCCGCCTGAAGCTCGCGCCCGAGGCCGGCGTCGGCGACCCGATCGCCGAGGGCGACCGCAGGCGCGCCGCTCCGCTCGCTGAAAAGCTGACATTGCCGGTGCTCGCGCGGGTTTGGCAGATGCTCTTGAAGGGGCTCGAGGAGGTGCAAGCGGCACCCTCGCCGATTCAAGCGGCGGAGATGGTTCTGGTGCGCCTCGCTTATGTCGCCGATTTGCCCGTTCCGGCCGAGCTGGTCCGGTCGCTGGCCACCTCGCCGGCCCGCGGCGGTGGCACGGAGCCTCCGCCGGCTTCGGAGCCCGTCATAACCTCACCACCCGCCGCGACCGTCATTGGCTCGTTGGCTGCCGCCGCCCGCGTCGAACCCGAAGAACCCGCCCATCCGCCGACGACGAATTCGGTCGAGTACGACCCGATGCCGCAAAGCTTTGCAGAGGTCGTGGTCCTGTTCGACAAACAGCGAGAAGCGGTGATCCGCTCGCATTTACGCGAGCACGTGCATCTGATCGCGTTCGAGCCCGGGCGGATCGAATTTCGTCCGGCAGACGGAGCCCCGACCAATCTCGCCAACCGCATGAGCCAGCTGCTCGGCGAGTGGACCGGCGAGCGCTGGCTGGTAGCCTGTTCGGAAGCGACTGCGGGTGAGCCCACACTGCGCGAGCAAGAGGAACGGCGCGAACGCGATCTGCGCAACCAGGTGGTAGGACACCCGCTGGTCCAGGCGGTGCTCGAGACGTTCCCGGGAGCGACGATCGCCGCGGTCCGGGAGCGCTTTTTGCCCGCCGGGTCCGACGGAGATGAGCCTCCCGCCGGGTTGGACTCGGGGGACGGGACGACAAACGAAGAGGATGGAACATGAAGAATCTCGGCCAGCTGATGAAGCAGGCGCAGGCCATGCAGGAGAAGATGGCCGAGATGCAATCCCAGCTCGAGGCTGTCGAGATGACCGGCGTCGCCGGCGGCGGCACCGTCCAGCTGACGTTGAACGGCAAGGGTGATCTCAGGAAAGTGAAGATTGATAAGGCGCTGGTCGACCCCGAAGAGGTCGAAGTGTTGGAGGATCTGATTGTTGCCGCGTTCAACGACGCGAGGCGAAAAGTAACGGCTCACGCCGAGCAAGAGATGCACAAGCTTACCGGCGGCCTGCAGTTGCCCGGCGGCATCAAGCTGCCGTTCTGAGCGAAGCGGCAGACTGTCGGGCCGACCCTCGCCCAAATGTCAGAACTCGATACGCTGATCCAACTCCTGGCCAAGCTGCCCGGTCTCGGCCCGCGCTCGGCGCGGCGCGCCGCACTGCATCTGATCAAGCGTCGGGAGAGCCTGCTCGAGCCGCTCGCTGCCGCGCTTGCCAAGGCGGCAGAGGCGGTTCGCTCCTGCCCGATCTGCGGCAATCTCGATACGCTCCGGCCCTGTGCGATATGTCGCGACCCGCAACGCGACGAGACGGCAATCTGCGTCGTCGAAGATCTCGCTGACCTTTGGGCCCTGGAACGCACGGGGGCCTTTCGCGGCCGTTACCATGTGCTCGGTGGAACCTTGTCCGCGCTCGATGGCGTCGGCCCCGACGACCTTAACATCGAACGCCTCGTCGGCCGGCTCAAGCCCGGCCAGGAGCTGATCCTCGCATTGAACGCGACAGTCGAGGGGCAAACCACTGCGCACTATCTCGCCGACCGCGTCGCCGGCCGTGGAGTCACGGTGTCGCGGCTCGCCCAGGGCGTGCCGATCGGCGGCGAACTCGATTATCTCGACGACGGCACCCTGACCGCGGCGCTCAAAGCGCGGCGCACGCTTTAGCCGCGGTGGAGCTTTTCCCTGACGGCAGGGAAAAAACCGCTTTTTGCCCCTGGAGATCGTCCGGCAGACCGTAAAAATTGTGCCAAATCACCGGCTTGACCCGACCGGGCCGAGCCGG
>Ga0306920_100013819_pt1 | contig 11006 bp, 14 predicted proteins | sample flu12Cox44000170_FD_204666 | JGI IMG/M metagenome (GOLD analysis project Ga0306920, IMG submission 204666) | Lab enrichment of tropical soil microbial communities from Luquillo Experimental Forest, Puerto Rico - flux4day.12C.oxic.44.000.170 (v2)... | ecosystem: Environmental > Terrestrial >...
GATCCACGACCAGATACTCGTAAACCCATCCCGCGCCCGTAGCATCCGGGCCGATGGTTGGGTTTACACCCATCGGCAAACGCCCCCGAATCTGTTGGAGGTATTCGAGAACTCGCGATCGCGCCCAGTACAGATCGGTGCTGTCCTCGAACACGACAAACACATACGAGTCGCCAAACATGGTCTGCGCGCGCACGGCTTTGACGCTGGGAGCGGCCAGCAGAGCTGTGACGATTGGAAATGTGACTTGATCTTCGATGATGTTCGGCGGCTCATCCCAAGCGGTGTGAATGATCACCTGAACATCGGAGATATCCGGTAGCGCATCCAGCGGAATGCGGCCGATTGTCCAGATTCCCGCAAGCACGAGGGATAGCGTCGCCGTGAACACTAGAAATCGATTCCGAGCGCACCAATCAATCCAGCGACCGATCACTGCATGCCCCCTTCAGCGGTGACCGACATCTGCTTCTGCGCGATCGTCCGGCCATTCTTGGTTGCGAGTACCGTGACCTGCCAGGTCCCTCCCATCTGGACCTGGCCAGCGCCCTCATAGACGCCGCCTCCCTGATCGTTGAGGTTCGCGACGTTGCGCATTGCGGCCATACCCATGGCCGGCATCGCTGGCATAAAAAACGTGACGGTCACCTGCGCGCCACTGATGGACGAGCCGTCAGCGCCTGTGAGCTTCGCTCGAAAAGTGTTATTGCCCTGATGAGGCGTAGCTGGCGTGGAGGCATATTCAATCGAAGCCTGACCTTGCTGGGCTTGCGAAGTCATCCCGGCGCTCGGAGCCGCCGCGCTCACACCCGGTGGGGGTGGCGCGAAGGAGCCCAGTGCCGCCTGAAGTTGGCTTTCGGAATCGATCAGGAAGTTTGCCGAAGTGACGATATGTTCGCCGGCTTTCAAACCCCTCGAAACGACGAGGTCGTCTCCCGCGCGGGCGCCCACCTGGATATCGCGCGGGTCAAAATGACCTTCGCCCATCTCGACGAATGCGACTTGACGTGTACCCGTTTGGAAGACTCCTGAGGCTGGCATGACGAGTTGTCGGCCCAAGGGCAGATCGAGTCGGATATTGACGAACATTCCGAGCGACAGCGTGAGATCCGGGTTCCGAATCTCCATCCGTACTCTCGCCGTGCGGGTTGCGGGGTCCATTTGTGGCCAGATGAAGCTTACGCGTCCGCGATAAACACGCCCCGGATACGAATCGACCCTGATCTCAGCCGGGCTTCCAATCTTCACGCGCCCGAGATCGTTTTGGAACACTTGTGCATATACCCAAACCGTCGAAAGATCGGCCAGTGAGTATAACTTCGTGCCGGGTCCGACGAACATGTTTGGAAGAGCATTCCGCTCAACAATGAAGCCGGATACCGGTGCATCGACTTCTAAATCGCGCTTGACCTTTCCGCTCTGCTCCAGCGATGTGATTTCGCGCTCAGGAATCTGCCACTGCTTCAGACGTTCGACCGCCGACGACAGCAGCGAAGAAGCACCGGAGGCCACGCCAGGCACTGTGCTCTGGGCCAAGTTGTCGCGATTTTGTTTGGCGAGCAGGTACTCGTTCTCGGTGGTAACGAGTTCCGGGCTGTAGATTGTCAGCAACGGTTGGCCCTTTCCGACCTGCTTAAATGTCGCGTCTGCGTACACCTGCTGAATCCAACCGCTGAAGCGCACCTGCACTTCCGCTAGACGCGTCTCGTCGACTTCGACGTTTCCGGTCGTCCGAATCTCATCGTGCACCTGCTTGTATTCGACGACCCCTGTTTTCACGCCGATACTTTGCATTCGTTCGGGCGAGAGCGTGACCGAGACTAAGCTTGGCTCAGGATTAGAGGTCGGCGTCGATTGGCTTGCGCCTGGACTGGGACCAGCGTTGTTTGAAAGATCGCCCGCCCACCTCGCATTGTGTGCCATCGACGCGCGCGGATGGAACCATAGATATGCCAAGGCGCCCGCGAAAAGAATTGCGGTGCCGAGCGCCACGAAGAATGCGGTGCGGTAGCGTGGCATAGCGCCTCCTATCGGAAAGAAACTCCAGTGAGTTGCTCTATCTTCGCTACAGCCGTCTCGTGGTCAACCAGCGCCTGCCAGTACTCCTCATCGAAATTGAGGACATCCATGAAACTCGAGAAGAGACTCTCGAAGTCCAGCCTGCCGGTCTGATAGGAGGCCAGTCCGGATTGATACGTCGCCAGCGCTTGCGGGATGAGGCCCTCGCGGTAGATCTTTAGCATTTGAGACGCGGTCGCGGCGGCGATGTATTGGTTGCGCACCTCGAAAAAGGCAGACTGGACCTGGCTTTCGTATTCGCGCCTTGACCGAGACAGTTCTTCCACGGCTTGTGTCATTTCGGGGTTGAGCTTACGGCGGCGGTAAATCGGAATCCGAGCGCTCACGTTGACCATGTAGTAATCGCGAAACTGCGCGGCGGTATGCTGCCACATGTACTGCACGCTGAAATCCGGGTATCGGTCCTTTCGCGCCATTTCCACTTGCAGACTCTGGCGATAGACCATCTGCTGCTGGGCAGCGACGTCGGGGTTCTCCGTTCGAACCTTGGCGAGTAGATCGTCGATCGGGATCGACAATGGCGTTTCGACCAGCGCCTCCGCTGTTAAGTCAGGCGACTCGGCTGTGCGGTTCAGGAGCTTCCTCAACCGCGCCTGCTGAGTTTGCATAACCCAGTGGTGATGCACCAGTTCGCGCTGAAGCTTGGTCGTTTCGAGTTGGGCTTTCAAGACGTCTTGTTGACTACCTTGGCCAACACGATATCGGGCATCAGCGATCTTCTCGATCTGATCCAGCAGCCTGTCATTGCGCTCGAGGACGCCGAGCGTCTGCTGGATATAGGCGACCTGAAAATAGGCTTCCTTCACCTGCTGAAGAACGGACCGCCTTACGGATTCCAATTTCTCGCGAGCAAGGGCGGCGTCCCGCCCCGCGGCTTCGCCCTTCAATTTCAGCTTCCCGGGGAACGGTAAATCCTGCGAAACGCCGACGCCGATGTACGCGAAGTCGCTGTTACTATAGCCCGCAAATGGCCGCGGGCTGCCGACGGCGACGTGCTGGAGGGTGACCTGCGGATCGGGCATGGTCGAGATTTGAGAAGGCACCTGCGTTGCTGCCTGCCAGCCCCTCCTTACCGCGAGAATGTCGGGATTGTTCTGGACAGCTTCGTTGAGCAGCGCCGAAAGCGGTGTTGCTGATTCAGCGGCTCGGGCCGCGATTGCCCATACCAGCAGAATCGCGCTTGCCAGACCCCTCATTGATGAATCTCCTGATGAATGTCTCCGTGACCTGCGGAAAGGTTGAGGCCACTGGCGTAGAGGCGGTCCCACATTCGCTCGAACAGATCGCGCGATAAGGGTCTCTTCAGGTCGAATTCAACGATCTCGCGAAACGCGGTCACCCGCAGTTCATACGGGTGCGGATTTGCCAGCGTTTGAATGTCGGCCCAGCGCCAACTCCGCCCGTCGCGGCCGTTTTCGGTTTCGGTCGTGTAATCGATGCCATCGTCCTTCAGCCGCAGTACCCCGTTGCTTCCACGCAACCATGCACGGCGATGTGCAGGGATCTCCTCGATCGCCCCGAAACTGGGCAACGGCTCGCCATTGCGCACGGGCTTCCCGACGTCCTCGGAGAACTGAGCCGCTACATCTGACGGCATCGGAGCGCCTAGGGTGAACCGAAAAGGCCTTTCGCCCGGTTCGTGCCAGGGACGGTTCTCATAAGTGAGCAGCGTCAACTCCCGCCGCGACAGATCGAACGTATGAATATCCGCGTATTTCCACCGGCGGCTGAACCTTGCCGATCGAAATTCAACACCGCTTGTATCAAGCAGCAGAGTGCCCGGCTCCGCCTTCTTTAGGGTTCGATGCCATTTCGCTGGCGTCCGCCACTCGTCTGGCCGCAAAGAACTGTTGTTCGGCATCGCGAATGCGATCGTACTCATGGCGAGCGCTGAAAGCCTCAAGGGAGTCCTCATAGAATTCTCCTCACGCGTGGGAATTGTGTAGTGCAGAAGCACACGCGCGGTCAATTGGTATTAGCTGATCGAAGATTTCTGTGTGCGCGAAGGCACACTACGGCTGAGGGTTAGATCAGGAGGGGCAGATTGCGGGCGTTGAGGTTACCAGACGGCGGTGGGTGCCGAAGCAGATCGACCGAACCCTGAACCATGGATGGCGGCACCGGGACGGAAATGAACGGCTGGGTAATCGCTAACAGGGGCGCTGAATGGTGAGCAGCCCTGGAACCGAGGAAGTGGTTCCCGTCCGGGATCGTATTCTCGCAGCACTCGTCGGCCTTGGCTAAAGGAGCGCATTTGCCCTTCATACAGCACTCCATCGCTTCGCGAGTGCGCGGACCATACGCGAAGCAGTCAAATGGCCGGACCAGCAGTAAAACTGCCAGAAGGCTGGTAACGATTTGAAGGCCACGCCTCATTTCTACCCTTCAGCGTATCACCAAATTTGACGTTCCACACCTGAGATCGTCTTGGACCGCGACAGGAGAGGGTCTGTCATGTCAGATTGGGAGGCGGACCGTTCACGTATAAAGGCCATCGCCTTCGACTCCTTTGATCTAGCCCGATATGTTAGATGCTTCATTCGGAATCTTGCAGCTTGGACGAGGTCTGTTACCGGGCGATCGAGACGACATCCGCCGGCTGCTTCCCCATCGGTGTGAGGTTGCTGCTATTTCCGACCATTTTCATGTCGAGCCGGTTACCCGCAAGCAACGACTGTCCACTCGGCTTCAGAGTCCGACGGCCGAAAGATCCGAAATTCGACAACTACCTTCCCACCATGTGCTCGATGCCCTTGTTGTTTTCGATGCAGACAAACTCGAGCATCTCCGCGTCTGGCAGCAGCCGCGGATGGAGGACTATTCGCCACGGTTTCGTGTAGGCTTTGGAATCGCTCATGATGATTTCGAGGTCCATGTGTCCGAAATCGCGCCGGTAAAAATGTTCGGACACGCGCAGCGCGTCAGTGGCGGGATGGCCGTACAGGTCGAGCCACGTATTGTCCTTGAGCCCGGCCGTATCGACCGCTAGCGTGTCGCCATCCCAGCGGCCCACGGAATAGCCCATCCAGTTTGGGTTGGGATCTTGAGGAAGAGAGCGGCCATCTGTGAATATCTGGCGATATTCCGAGACGCCAGTAACCCCAATGATTTCAATGGCTTTTAGCGTCCGTTTGGAGGGAATTGGACGGAATCAGGCGCTTTCCCTCGCTGGCATCTCTACCACCTTCCCCCTCAACCTCGCGTCCAAGTTCTCAACCGAGGCCTGCTGGCGCGCCGCAATGGGCTTCTGGTAAACCGCCGCGGTGAACTCCTCGCTGTGGTGGCCGAGAATAGCCTGGCGGTCGCGCGGGTCGCCTTCATACAGCGTCGCGAAGGTGGTACGGCATTGCCGGAAGTTCAGGCCCGGTACGGCGGCCGCGGCGCGACCATTCGTGAGGCAGTCCTGAACCATCGCGCTGGAATGAGCGCACATTACACCTCTCGCATTGGGAAACATCAGGTCGCCTTCGACTGTTTGGTTCCAGTCCTCGATCTCGGTCCTCAGCGAGTCGGGTAGCGGGGCGTACCGGATTTTCTTGTTTTTCGTGGTCGAGGAGTGACCGCGGTCTGAACTCTCGTCTATGCGCAAGCCACCAGGGAGAAGGTCCGACTTGCGGAGTGCCAGCAATTCACCGATGCGGACACCTGTCAAAATCAGAATCCGCCACATCAAACGCTCCCGCCCCGATGTGTTCTCGAACAAAGAACGCACCTGCGGTTCCGTGAGCGGCACAGTCTCGGCAATGGGTTCACAACGCGGGAGCACGATGCGCCTGGCTGGGTTTTTCGTGATGTAGTTGTTCTCGGCTGCCTCGCTGAACATTTCGTGAGTCAGCATCAGCACACGGCGGAGCAACGCCTCGCCCTTGCCGGCGTCCGCTATCGCTCCCAACATCGTCTCGATCGAATGCTTGATGACGTGCTGCAATTCCGTCTTGCCGATCGCTGGCTCTATATACAGCCGGAATGTAGACTGATAGGCTTCTTTGCTGTTTCGCGCCAGGCGCCCGGACACCACGGGATAGAACACCTTCTCCCAGAAGTCTCCGACCGTCATGGTGCCATCGGGTCGCGCGGGTCCGCTGGTTTCTTCGCGGACTAGCCGGTCGCATTCCTCTTGCGCCTTGGACTTCGTGAACTTCGAGCAAGGCCACGTTTGCGCGCGATGTTTGGGCTTCGCCTGGCCCTCGATGTACTGGCGCCATTCCGCCTTCCAGAACTTGTCGCCGCTCTTGCCTTTCCACGCGTAGACTTCCGGCCTCTGGTATCGCCGTCGAGACATTTGAAGACCTCGCCTTCGTAGGATTCGACTGACGGGCGATTCTATCATGACGCGCGCTCCATTGATTCGATGAATGCCAATACGCTCTCACGCCGGAAGCGAACCGACTTCCCAAATTTGATTGAGGGGATCGACGGTCGGCGCAGTCCGTTGGAGTGCTGCCGCACCCAGGCCTCGCTCATGTTCAACATGCGCGCGACCTCTAGCACGTCGAGTAACGGGTCTGGGTGCGGTCGGATTGTGGCGGATGCGCTCAATTCACTCCCCTGTAAAATGGATCTTGCCTGCGATCGGATCATCGGGATATTCCGACGTGTACAACCTGACCACTGACATCAAGTCCTCTGGGTCGCGTGTTTCAATCACCAGATCGCTCAACGCCAGCAGCGTGCGATTGTCCGATCGCTCGGCTAGTGGCTTCAGTGCCGCGATCAATCGGACCGCGAGATCGACGGATTCAGGCTGGGTCATGCGGCCGTCTCCCCGTGCTCAAACCGTGCCGCTTTGGCGGCGTTGCAGGCTTCGACTATCGCCTTCTGGCGGCTCACCTGCGCGGCCTCCGGTAGCGCTCGCCGCATTCCCGCATCGAGGTAGAAAACCCGGCCCTCGGTTTCAAAGCCAGAGCCAGCAGGAGATCGCTCGACCGGCCAAAACGTAATACCGCCCTGATCCGCAATCTCGATCCAGGAAAACCATTCCGACGAAGATCCGCCGCCTCCCCATAGGTCGAAACAATACAGGATTGCTTGATGCTCTCCCGGCTGCTCATGCACAATGGCCACCGCATTGCCGGTCCCATCCCTAAGCAATCGGCATCGCTCAAGTTCGGCCGCCGTTGGTCGCTGGCCCTTCACCTCGATCCACACCCCTAACTCCGGCAGCCAGAAATCCGGCAAATACCGCTCGCCATTGGACAGGTGATAGCCTTCCTTTTCGTATTCCCACCGGACGCCCATCGCGTCGAAGAAGACTGCCCACCGGGCCTCGAGCCGGGAGCGGAATCGGCAGCCTTTGTATCTGGTCTCAATTGGCTTCAAGTTATTCGACATCGCTCTCTTCTCCCTTTTTTTGCCGGCTCAGGCTGTACTCGCTGGTGGGCCTGAAGTCGTCGTCGGGATCCGGCAAAGCCGGCGACATTGTCGCATCGCTGATCATTTCGTCTCCGGTTTGGGGGTGATGGGAGGGTAGTATCGCCGTGGCCTGCCTTTACCCCTGGGCATCCAGCCGAGGCTTCTGAGGCAACCGCCAACCGCTGTTTGGTCCGTTCGGTCCCACCGATCCTGCGGCTTCTCAACGCACTGGCGCAAAATCTCGTCGGTGCTTACTGATTCATGGCCGGGCAGCCACTTGCTGATCATTTCTCGCCATGGGTGAGCCTCGAAGCGGCCCGCCTGCTCCTGTATGGCCTCGACAATGACCTCTTCGTCTGTCAGCCACCAGAGCTCGCCCGCCCGGTAGCGGACCAGGGCCTCGGCCCAAAGCTGATCGCGATCGCGGCGGAGCGCATCCAGGTCTACCAGGCCACCGACTAGCGGCCGACATTCCACTGGCCAGTAACGCCGGCCACCGGTTGAATCCCGCAGCCACTCAGCCTGATTGCAGGTGCCAATGAAAACGCACTGACGGGGCGCCGTGATGATCCGCCGACCGTATGGCGGCCGGAACCGCTCGGTCTGCTGGCTGAGGACTGCCTTAACTCTGGTCTGATCGACTCGGCTCAAAGCGTCCAACTCGGCCATCTCCGCGATCCAGATACCTTGGAGCCCGAGCGAAAAATCCTTACTGCCAAGCTCGGGCAGATGATCGGTGAACCACGGATCCGCCAGGATCGAGCACCCGGTGCTTTTGCCGAGGCCCTGCGGCCCCTCGAGCACTACCATGTGGTCGGCCTTGCACCCTGGCTCCTCGACTCTCGCTACGGCCGAGATCAGGAACTTGGCGCCCACTTGCGTTGAATACGGAGTGATCGGCACGCCCATGTAGTTGTTCAGCCATTTATCGATGCGCGGCGCGCCGTCCCACTCCAATGCGTGCAGATAGTCTCGGACCGGGTGGTACGGGTTAAGCCGGGCCACGGCGTCTACTGTCTCCCTGACCTGCTGTGGCCGGGCCATCACCTTATGGCGTTCGAACCACTGCGTAGCCTCGGTGTCGAAGTGATCCTGGAGCTCGTCGCCCACTTTGAAGTTGATCAGCGCGGGCGGTGGTTTCATCACCACGATTCGGCCGGCAAACTCGTCGTAACCCACTACGCCTTGCCAGTCCGGATGGTGCGTCAACATGATCCGGACGTTCTCCAGGCACGCGCGCGGATCGCCGTTCTGGTCGCGGATTACAAGGGTGCGCCAGCCGCCATATTCGACCGCTGCAATATCCTTGAGCACCGGCTCCGGCCCAACCTTGAACAGCCGGTCATCAATCCCCTTGCCCTGACTGATGTCCCATGTCAGATGACCCACTTCGGCGCCGCGCTCTGTGAGATACGCCGTCAATGCCCACATGGCCGCCTTTACGGATCCGTTGGATTCCCAGTCGGCGTCGAACGCGAGGATCACTTTACGGCCGCGAAGCTCGAGCTTTCGGAGATCGAGGATCGGCTGTTGAACGTCGGTTCTGCGCCCGCGCGCATCATTTGTCTTTTCGCTGCGATCTCGCCAATTCCAGACGCCGCCAAACCCAATGGGCAGGAACCGCGGCGCATCGGCTTCATGATTGGCCAGCCGCCAGAGGGCGAGTGCCTTGAATTCGCCCTCGGTCAGAATGATCACCGCATCATCGGCGATCTGCGCGCCGCGCGGGATGTAGGCGTAATTAACGCTCCTCGGCGCCTGGACGTACTTATGGCCGTCCTTGAAGGATCCGTCTTTTTGTTGGACGCGCTCCGGAGTGTCGAGCCGGAGCCGGTACTCGCGGGGTTGGTCCGAATTCTCGGGATCCCAGTTGGGGATGATGATTCCTTCGGAGTCACGTTTCCGGGTGAACATGATCCGGCCCTGCTCGTCGTCAACGCGACGGATGCCGGCATGGTCGGCGAGCTCGCGGGGGATCCATCGCTCGGCCAGCCGCTTATAGTCGGCGTCAGTAAGAGCACCGCCCCACTGACCGGGGAATTGGCTGCTGGTCACGGTCGCGCCGCCTTCCACCGAAAGATCGCGTGCACCGCGCGCCACAGCCTGAGCCATCGCCGGGGAACGGGAATGCCGCGCTGATCGTGGGAGAATTTGATCTCCTCCCACAACTCGTCCAAGCTGGCGCTTCGTCGCTTCATTTGCAAGGCTCCTGGAGACTCTCGCCGCCCGTAGGTCTCGATGCCAGCCATGTGGCTAAGTCCGCGCGCGAGTACCTTACTGAATGGCCGATCTTGAAATACTTCGGTCCGCGGCGCTCGGCACGCCATCGCCTAAGTACGGTCACGCTGATCTGGTAGAGTGCCGAGACTTCGTGCTCCATCAGCAGTTCCGGCTTAATGGCTGTTGTCGTCATGCTCTTTCCTAAATTTGTCTGGATTGAATCGGAACGGGTTGAAGCCGTCCGATGCGGACCAGCAGACAAACGTGCCGGTTTGCTCGTCGTACCGCTTCAACATCTTGAGCTTGCCTGTTCGGAGGGGTTCGTCATAAGTGAACCCACTCGCGCTTCCTCCTTCTGCATCCCGTACGGGTCCGTCGCCGGTATCCCGCAGTAGGACCCGGACCACATCGCCGGTTTTCCGTGCCCGCACGATCTTGACGTTGGGCCTACCTTCATACCGCCGGGACACCGTGTCCGCATCACACGTTTCAACAATTCGGTCTCCGGCGCAAACCGGAATCCGTCTAGACATAATTCGCCTTTCATTACTACGAAGCGGACTAGTTTTGAGACCGACCCGACAGTCTAGAACACCTTAGGGGTGTCTGTACCTTCTACTATGTCGTGGAGAAAGTGGAGAAGTGGGGAGATTTAGTGGAGAAGTGGGGAGATGTTAGGAAGGAGTTACTCCCCGTTCCATTGGGCTTCAGAAATGCCGAGATGCCTTAGGATGTCGGTTACGCGATCGGGGCCGCAGTGGCTAACATCACCACGCGCGGCCGCATAAAGGCCGGATTTCGTGACGTTCGCCCGATTCGCCACGTCATCCATGTTTTGGCCGGCCTGCCTCTTTGATCTCAGCAGTCGCTTCCGGTGCGCTACCAGGTTCCGGTCCACCGAGGGCACGCTCGGCTCAGGACGAACGGCGATCGGCAGCCGCGGGGCTCGTCTCGGCTGAGAAATGGCAAGATCTGACTCCGCGTCCGGCGCCCACGGCTCTAGCGGGGATGGCTCTACCTGGCGGCGCTCCCAGCCGTGCATCGGGACCGGCATCCCCAGATCGACAAGATCGCCCGCCAGCTTCTCTTCGTCCGTTAGGGGGGCTGGGCGCTTGAGCTTGCGCAGAAAGTATTTGTCGAACGGGCTCAACTCGCCATCGCAGAAGTCCGAGGCGGGACCGCGCGGTTGGATCTCGGCGGGATCGGGCTTACGATCGACTTTGGCTTGAAGCTCTTCCCCCTTCGCGGTCGCGTCGAACCTCGCTATGGCCTCCGCTTCGTCCTGCTCCCAGCGCGCTCGGTCGATCTCCTCTTGCAGCGTCAACGGCCGAGTCGAAGCACGGTCGAAAATTTCC
>Ga0306920_100013820_pt1 | contig 11006 bp, 5 predicted proteins | sample flu12Cox44000170_FD_204666 | JGI IMG/M metagenome (GOLD analysis project Ga0306920, IMG submission 204666) | Lab enrichment of tropical soil microbial communities from Luquillo Experimental Forest, Puerto Rico - flux4day.12C.oxic.44.000.170 (v2)... | ecosystem: Environmental > Terrestrial >...
TGCGCGATGGGGTAAACGGCGCGAAGGATCTGCTTTTGCTTTTTTCTCTTTCTCTCTTATCGGTGGAATCCCCTTCTTCGGCTTGTCATCCTGAGTGCCGCATGCTTGGGGCCCCATCGCGTTACGCGATGGGGTGAGCGGCGCGAAGGACCTGCTTTTGCACCTGAGCCACCCCACACCTCGCAGAGCACCTCCCTCCTCTCCGCCTTGTCCTCCTGAGCGGAGCACGCTTGGGGCCCCGTCGCGAGATAGGGCGATGGGGAAAGCGGAGCGAAGGATCTGCTTTTGTCTTTCCCTCCGATCCGCTGACCTTCGACCCAGCGAAGCCGGCAAGAATTTCCCAGCTCCATGAATTTCTTTCACATTACTTTCATAACGTAAGAAGCTGGAAGCCCAAGGATCTCAATGACCTTCACTTTGGAATGGAACGTGCTTCCACACAGGCGGAGTAGTGTCTGGAGGCTTTTATGATGGGAGATTCCCAATTCCCCCCGGGCGCGCCCGTTCTTAAGCGAGTCGCCCCTTATATCGTCGCGGTAGTAATTGGCGGAGCAGGCATTGGCTACGCCGTGCATGAGCACAATGGCGCTCAAACCCTGGCAACGCAGAATGAGCAGATGACAGCCCAGCTTGCCTCCACGCACGCACAGCTCGACACCCTCATGGCAAAAGTGAATGCGCTTGCTGCAACCACCGAAGCGAAGCCCGCCGCACCTGCGCATTCCGCTGCTATTTCAGCCAAACCGCGTGCCGGGTCGCGTCGTGTCAGCGCAGCCCAGGAAGCACGGTTCAAGAAGATGCAGGACCAGCTTGATGCACAGGGCAAGGCAATCGACGACACGCGCAATGATTTGACCGGAACACGCACTGAGCTCACCGGTTCAATCGCGCGAACGCATGACGAGCTCGTTCTGCTCGAGAAGAAAGGCGAGCGCAGCTACTATGAGTTCGACCTCACGAAATCGAAGCAGTTCAAACGCGTCGGTCCCATGGGAGTCAGCCTGAAAAAGGCTAACGAAAAGCACCAGTACGCCGACCTTCAACTGATGGTGGAAGATCGCAATCTCTCCCAGAAGCACGTGAATCTCTACCAGCCGGCGATGTTCTATCAGCCTGACAGCCAGCAGCCCATCCAGGTGGTCATTAACCAGATCTCGAAGGACCACATCCACGGATACGTCAGCGCGCCGAAGTACAGGCCCTCCGAGCTCGCTTCGGCTTCAGATGCCGGCGCCAATCCGGCACAAGCCGCGGATCAGGCAGCCAGCTCGACGGCCCAGGCACCGGCCCGGAAGAGACTCCCTCCGCCGAGCCCCGAGCCCAACCAGTAGCAAGTTCCCTGGTCTTCCACGTCTCGATGTTGAGGACTGGAAGACCAGGAACCCCATCCATTCCGCGAATCTCCTTCGCCTGTCTGCAGATCATTCCTTCTTCTCGGCGCACAATGGAGATAGCCAGAGCCAGCGAGCTCAAAGACGACGCTCCACCTCAAACCCCAGGAAAAGACCTTTTTTCTTGTGAAACTGTGAAGCGCAACGCAAGCTGCTCTTCTGCAAAGACTTCCATCGCGCCTCTTCACAGGAACACAGAAAAAACGCATCAAAAAGCGCCAATTTCCGCAAAACAGAGCGAAAAATCACCAGGAGCCACCGGTCGACAGCACTCGCTCGCAACCGCATCTCTCAACTAACTCTTTTATTAAGAGGAATTTGTGCGCAAGTCAAATCAAAAGAATAATTTAGCGACGCACTCACCTTCCAAACCATTTAGAATGAGGAATTTAGTCGAAATGGTGTGGGGGGGGGAGGCCCCTGGATCGCTAGGAGCTGGAAGCTGAAGGCTGAAGGCTCAAACCCCAAACGGCCACTGCCCCAGCCTTTTGGCTCGCCACAGATAGATGAGCGACCCGCTGCATGCAATGCCCGCAGCCAGTGTGAGTCCCCAACGTGCGTTCGCACGGCCGTAAAGCAGAAACGCAAATCCCGCCATCGCCGCCACCGGCGGCAGCGGATAAAGCGGCATGCGAAACGGACGCTTCAACTCTGGCCGCTTCACGCGCAGCACCATCACGCCGATCTGCTGCAGAAAAAACTGCAGAAGGATGCGAGTGATCACCAGCATCGTGATCACCTGCTGCAACGAGAAGAAGCAAAAGACGCACGCAACCAGTCCGAGAGCAACCAGCGAGCGGTGCGGAATCCCATGCTTCGGATGCACTGCGGCGAGCAGGCGAAAGTAGTTCCCATCGCGCGCCGCCGCATACGGCACACGCGAGTAGCCAAGCAGTAGCGAGAAGACCGACGAAAACGCCGTCCACACAATCAGCGCTGCCATCAGTCGCCCGGCCCACTGCCCAAATGCAGACTGCGCTACATCGGCGGCCAGTTGCAAATGAATCGGCGCGCCAGCCGCAGCATGCGCGGCCGCATCGTGAACGGCTGGCAGTGCGGCAAGATTCATCGCCACGTAGAATGCGGCGACAAGAACCACTGATAGCAGGATCGCGCGCGGAATCGTCCGCTCCGGCTGCCGCACTTCGCTGCCGAGAAAGGTGATGTTGTAGTAGCCCCAGTAGTCGTACGTTGCAATCAACGTAGCGTGCGCAAGCCCGCCGAGCGCAAGCGGAAGAGACAGCGCCGGCGACGGAGGCATGTGCCAGCCGCCATAAGCCGCAGCATGGGCAAAACCGGACGTAATCACACCAGCCAGTGCCGCCATCACGCCAACAAAAAGTACCCACGCAGTTCCTGTAACAATGCTCAGTTTCCGGTAAAGAAGCCATGTCACCAGCAAGCACGCAGCAGCCGCCGCAAAATTCGCGTAACGCAATCCGGGCAACGCCGCGATCGGCGCATTCTCCAGCCCAGGCCAGAACCACGCAAGAAAACTTGAAAGCCCGATGCAGCCCGACGCAATCGAAAGCGGCGCAGAAAAGCTCAGCTGCCACACATAGAGAAAGCTCAGCCAGTTCCCTGCTCGATCCGGCCCGTAGATCTCGCGAAGGAACGCATACGATCCGCCTGCGCGTGGGAACGCAGCTCCGAGTTCTGCCCACACAAGCCCGTCAGCGACGGCAATCCCCGCACCCAGCAACCACGCCCACACTGAAAGGTTGTAACCGGCAGCCGCGATCACCAGCGGCAGCGTGATGAACGGCCCAACGCCGATCATCTCTAGCATGTTGAAGAGCACCGCCGCGCGCAGGCCGATGCGCCTTTCGAGGGTCACAGACTTGTCTGAAATTGAATTACCGGAGATGGATGAGGACGGGATCATTCAGCAATCGTGCTGCCCGGATTGTACACTGACGAGAACCATGTCTTTTTTCGGGAAACCTCATCGCGCAGCAGCGGTTACGGCATTTGCGGGCCTTGTTTTCTCAGTTGTCGGCTCACTCGACCTGAATGCGCAGCAGTCAACAGCCGCGCCGCCCGCACACTCCGAACCGCAGGTGACGGCGCTTCCGCTGCCGGAAGATCGCGGCGAGGCCGCGCTGGCGCAGACTCTCAAGCGTCTCGGCACGACCGCCAGCGTAATGACGATCGTTGCTCACCCCGATGACGAGGACGGAGCGCTGCTCACCTATTTGTCCAGAGGTCTCGGTGTGCGCGCCACGCTCCTGACGCTTACCCGCGGCGAGGGCGGTCAGAACGCGATGTCGGCCGAAACCTACGATGCGCTCGGCATCATCCGCACCAATGAGTTGCTCCGGGCAGACGAGTTCTATGGCGCAAAGCAGCTGTGGGGAACACAAGCGGACTTCGGCTTCTCGAAAACTCAGGAAGAAGCCTTCTCGAAATGGGGCCATGACCGTGTTCTCTACGATGCCGTGCTGGCTGTACGTCGCGAGCGCCCGCAGATCATCGTCTCCACATTCGTCGGCGGCATTACAGACGGACACGGTCATCATCAGGTCTCAGGAGAAATCGCCCAGGAAGTCTTCAAAGCCGCAGCCGATCCCAAGGTCTTTCCGGAGCAGCTAAAAGAAGGGCTTGCGCCGTGGCAACCGCTCGCCGTTTATTCCATGGTCCCGTTCGCCCCCGTAACCGAGAAGGGCATGTTTGACTACGCAACGGGCAAATGGGCGCCGGCAAAGTTCCACAACTACGTCACCGGCGAGTGGATCTCGGGGGCGCCCTCAACGGACGTCAAGTTGTCTGTTGGGAATCTCGACGCGGTTCTTGGCAGAAGCTACGTGCAGATTGCGCGCGAAGGATGGGGTGAGCAGAAGTCGCAGAACGGCGGCGCAAATCCAACCCTCAGTGGACCTGCAACTGCCAGTTATCACTTGTGGGCCGTCGCGCCTGGCGCGCGACCCGCGTCCGGCGCAAAACCCACTGAGAGCGTCGGCACAGACCTCTTTCACAACGGTCGCGTCGACGTTGATACCAGTATCGAAGGCCTCGCGCGCCTCGCGAAGTCCCCGGCGCCGTGGCTTTCGAGCGGCTTGCATGAAATCAGCGATGGCATCCGGCAGCTTGAGTCGAAATGCCCGTGCCACGCGGGATTGCCGGTGGCCCAGGAGCTTGCGCCGATTTATCGGCAGACGCTCGCGCTGCGCAAACGAATAGTAGATAGCGATCTTGATTCGCAGTCCCGCGACAGCTTGCTGTTCGAACTCGATGCCAAAATCTCTCAGTTTCAGGCCGCGCTTAAGGATTTGCTGGGCCTGGATCTCATTGCATTCAGGACTAACGAAAACCGTGCGCAAACCGCGGGATTTCGCGGAGGAACGGCAGACGAGACTCCGGCGAGTGTCGCCCCGGACGAGGAGTTCCGCGTCCACGTACACTCTGCACAGGCAACATCTTCCACGCGCCTCGAAAAGGTTTGGATCGAAAGCGGCAGCGGCGACGCCTGGAAAGCCGAGCAGACCGGGGACAATCCAGATCCAGCTGCAGCTACCGCCGACCCGATATTCACGATTCATGTCTCGTCCAACGCCGAAGCTACCGCTCCTTATTTCACTCGTCCCTCAATTGAACAGCCGTACTACGACATCGCGAAGCCGGAGTGGCGTGGGCGTTCCTTTGCGCCTTATCCGCTCGCTGCCTGGGCCGAGTTCAGCTTTGATGGACTTCCTGTTCGGCTTGGCGTCGTCGTCCAGGCGCTCGAGCGCGTCACGGGGCGCGGCGGCATCTATCAGCCGCTTATCGTGACCCCGGCAATAGGCGTCAGCGTTGACCCTGAATCGCGAACCTTGCCACTCGATGGGGCTTCGCTTCCTGTGCACATAACGGTGCACACGCAAGCCGCTGCCGATGGGACCGTGGAACTGAAGCTGCCTGCCGGTTGGCGCTCGGAACCGGCCATAGCCCAGTTCCACCGCAAGAGCGCAGGCGACACTGATCCCATCCTGTTTTCTGTCGTTCCGGATACAGCGGCGGCGGGCACGTATTCCATCAAGGCGGTTGCCCATTCTGGCGGCCGCTCTTATGAGACCGGTTGGCACAACGTCGGCTATGCGGGCCTGCGTCCTTACAACCAGTACAAGCCGGCTGAACTGCACACACGCAAAGTTGATGTAAAGCTCGCGCCGGGCCTGCACATTGGCTACATCACGGGAACAGGCGACCTTGTCCCGGACGCCATTGAGGGTCTTGGCGCAGCACCTCAGCAGATCACAACCGCTGATTTGGCGTCCGATGGCCTTTCCGCCTACAACGTGATCGTGATCGGCATTCGTGCGTATTCGGTTCATCCGGAGCTGGCTCGTCTGCAACCGCGCCTCGACGAGTTTGTACGCCTGGGTGGGACGCTCGTCGTTCAGTACCAGAGCAACACATTCCCCGCACCATTGCCCTTGACCATCGGCCGTTTCGCAGAACGAGTGGTGGATGAGCAAGCACCTGTTAAGCTTCTTGACCCGTCGAACCCGCTGCTCACTTCACCGAACAGAATCACTGCGGCCGATTTCGACAATTGGGTCGAAGAGCGTGGTCACTCTTTCCTCGAATCGTGGGACCCGGGCTACACGGCCCTAACCGAAACAGCTGACCCTGGACAGGACCCGCAGCGTGGTGGACTCGTCGTTGCACATTATGGAAAGGGAACTTATATCTATATCGCATACGCGCTCTACCGCCAGGTACCTGAGTTAGTTCCGGGAGCTTACCGATTGCTGGCCAATTTACTAAGTGCTGGTCATGGAGATAATGTCTCTCTACCGGCCAAATAGATCATTCCGATTGATAACCTCCGTCGGCCAGGAGACGAGATGATCTAAATGAATGAACGGTTAAATTCATCATTTTGTAACACCGGCATGTTGCCTTCGCGCGCCCCCTCTGCAAGTTGTTAAAAGTATGTAAATTAGTCAAATATTCATAAAGTTCTGCGAACCTCGGATCAGAAATGACGCGAGATAACTCTGCTTGCACAGATTGATGATCTCTTTCTGCGTACTAACCAGGAGCTCGCGAGATCAACTGCATGGCTTCATCTTCGACATCCTGCAGTGACCCAGCAAAAGGTAACCCTGATTCTCATGGGGCGCCTGCACCACTCAACCTGTATCTGAGAGGACAAAGAGGTCAAATGAACTCCAAACTGAAATCGGTTGCCATTATGGTTATGGCAGCCAGTCTTGTAAGCTCTCAAGCTTACGCCGGTGACCCCCCTGCGCCTGCGCAGAAGAAAGCCGCGGCGAAGAAGCCGCCAAAACCTACCGTTGAACAGCAGATCGAGGCTCTTCGCCAACAACTGCAGGGCCAGATTGACGGTCTGAAGTCCGATCTTGCGGCCAAAGATGCGCAGTTGAAGCAGGCCCAGCAGACGGCTGCAGACGCGCAGGCTGCTGCCTCTAAGGCACAGGCCGACGCAGCTGCTCAGCAACAGGCAAACACCGACAATTCTGCCGCCGTCAGCACACTGCAGGCAACCGTCACGGACATGAAGCAGGCGAACGCGGCAGCGGTTTCGTCTTTCACAGACGACACCACAGCAATCAAGAAGTCCATCAACAGCCCGGCACTGATTCACTACAAGGGTGTCGGCCTGACGCCTGGCGGCTACCTGGCTGCTGAAACCGTGTGGCGCTCGAAGGCCACTGGCGGTGATATTCCGACCCCGTTCAACGCGATTCCTTATGAACACTCCGACGCCTACTCGCTCAGCGAGTTCTACGGCAGCGCACGCCAGTCACGCATTAGCCTGATGGTGGAAGGCAAGCCGAGCTGGGGAACGCTGCGCGGCTACTACGAGGCTGACTGGCTCGGTACCGGCATCTCCTCGAATAACAACCAGTCCAACAGCTACGTGCTGCGCCAGCGCGTGCTCTGGGGCCAGGCGGAAACACACAATCATTGGGCCTTCACCGGCGGTCAGCTGTGGTCCCTCGCCACCGAAGACAAGAAAGCCATCTCGAACCTCTCCGGCGACATCATGACGCCGCAGACCATCGACCCGAACTACGTCGTGGGCTTCGTCTGGACCCGCCAGTACGGATTCCGGGTAACAAAGACCGGAAAGCTTGCATCATTCGGTATCGCTGTAGAAAATCCGCAGGTACTTTACACTGCTACGCTGGCGGGCAATACGCCCTATGCCGTACTCGGCAGCGCCGGCGCGAATGGCGGCAACTACAACGCGGCCGTCAGCGCATCTGTTCCGACAACCTACATCCAGAACTATGCCAATGTACCCGGAGCGACGAGCCCGACCTACGTTCCGGTCTACAACACGATCTTCGCCAATACAAACATCGCAAACTACTCGTTCAACAATGCGCCGGATTTCATTGCCAAGGTCGCGCTCGACCCCAAGTGGGGCCACTACGAAATCATCGGTATCGCCCGCCTTGTCCATGAAGAGGTCTATCCTGGCGTCACGACGGATACCACGAAGTATGGCGGTCAGAAGGACATCGTGACCGGGGCAAACGTTGCTCCCGCTTCAACCACGGCAGGCGCCTTCACAAACAGAATCACCGAGGGAGGTCTCGCGGCCAGTATGCGCGTTCCCTTGGGCAAGTTCGTCTCCTTCGGCTTCAAGGGAATGTGGGGCCCGGGCCTCGGTCGCTACGGCAACTCCACTCTCGCAGACGTAACCGCGAACAGCTGGGGCGGCCTCTCACCGATTCACAACGGATCTGCGTTGTTCACACTTGAGGCTAACCCGACTCCTCGGCTCGCGCTCTACTTCAACTACGGTGGCGATTACGCAAGCCGCGTCGATTGGACCGCCACCAACACGACAACCCTCGGAAGCCCAACTGCAACCTTCTGCCCCAAGGGCTTGCCTGCTTCGCAGTGCACCTCGAATCCCACCGCTGCGCTGCTTGCGTTAGGCGGAACATGGGGCGGTCACTGGGGCACACCGTCGGTCGCGCCAGTCGGCTACGGTTCGCGGCTGACAAGCAACTCGGGCTGCCTCCTGAACACGAACCCGGGCTTCAACGGTGCCTCGACGGGCTACTACCCCGGCGGCTCCTGCGGAGACCAGACGCGAGCCGTGCAGGAGTACACGGGCGGCTACTGGTACGACATCTACAGGGGCGAACATGGCCGTCTGCGCCAGTCAATCCAGTACGGCTACGCGGTCCGCAACGGCTGGTCCGGTGTCGGTGGCATCAGCGCCAAGGGCATCGACAACATGTTCTGGACGTCGTTCCGTTACTATCTGCCCTAAATGCAGCTTAACCGCAAGACGAAAGAGGCAGCCAGCTCGGCTGCCTCTTCTGCTTTCAAAATCACTCGGTCTCAATGTGCAAGTGGCTCTCCAGTCTGCGCAAACGCGAACCCAGCCACAGAACGTCCCGACGCAAGTAAGTCGCGGAGTCGTTCCGGATTCGCGCCGCTTTGCTCCGCGGCAGCTTCAATTAATTGCAGAGCGGCCACGGGAGTTGTGGCTGCTGGCAAGCGGAAAATCCACGGAACGTTGGTTGAAGTGAGCGCCTTGTCATCGCTCAAAGCGACAACAGGCACAAACGCTTTGAGGGCCAGTTGCTCAGACAGATGTGCGGCGTCGCGATCGAGCGCCACGATGGCCAACGCTTGTTGATCCATTAGCGCGTGAACCAGTTGAGTCGAAGCAGCGCCCCAGTTCTGATTGCTGTTCACCGGCAGTAACTCCCAATTCGTGCCCTTTGCTCTGCGGCTGGCCAGTTGCGCATGAATCTCGTCGCGCCTGGATACTACATCCGCCTCGGGCCCGAACAGTACAACCCGCAGTAGTCCAGATGGCACATCAGGGCGATGCGGCCCGGCAAAGATGACAGCATCTTCGCCTACACGCGCGTATGGGGACGTCTCCGGCGATGTCGGTGAAACTGGCGCCTGTTGACCCTCCGCGGAGGACGGTACGGCGAGTTCCTTTTCCATCGTCGCAACGCGATAAGAGATCGTGCCATTGTGAACTGTTCCCAGATACATGTGGGCCACATTCTTCTGGTTCGGGTCGAAGACCATGTGTCCAGTCACGCCGTCATATTCTTCAATGTTCGCCAGCGCGTCATGAATGCGAACGCGATTCAATCCTGCCTTGCAGATCGAATCGAGAAGAGCGTTCATGGCGTCATATGCGAGAGATGCAAATTGCTCCGGCTTCTCTTGAAAACGCGCCTCAAATCGGTTGTTGAATTCGAGCCAGCGCGGATCCTTGCGGGTCGGGTCGTACGGAAAGACAGCTTCGAATCCTTCCGCCGCATCACCGGCTTCTGCCAACAACTCTGGGCCAAGCGTACGATACGATCCGAAGACACGCTGTTTCATTCCGAGCACTTTCATTTGCTTCAGAATCTTGGCTGCTGGAATCTCATCGGCCCAGAGAACGATCGCATCTGCGCGTGAATCCTGAATAATCTTCAACGAGCGCGTGAAATCAGTGTCGCCGGGCAGGAACTTCTGCTCAATGACGACAGGGTGACCGAGGCGCCGAGATGCATCACGGAACTTGACGACGCCAAAACGACCGTATCGGCTATTGATTCTGAGAATCGCAACACGCTTCAGGCCGAGTTCCGTGTAGATGCGTCGAGCGAGAGTTAAGCACTGCACGCGATCGTCTTGAAGGTCTGTGAAGTACCACGGAATGTAAGTCTCGGGAATGGTCGGATCGGTTGACGCTGAATTGACAATGGGAATCTCTGCCTTCAGCGCAACACGCAGCGCGATGTGAGTGGACTCGGAACTGATAGACCCAAACATCGCCCAGTCCTCATCATCGTAGACCATCTTCACAACTTCGTTCGAGGCGGATCCCCAGATGGCGGGATCCGTGGGGCGGTCCTCGCCGTAAACAGCCTTCGCCTGCCAATTGTCATAGTCGTTGTGAAGCATCAGCTTAAAAGGTCTTCCGCTGTAGCCTCCGCGCGCGTTGGCCTCTTCGACCGCAAGTTGTGCACCGTGCAACATGCGGAGACCGAATACCTGCTCCGGATTGTGTTCGATCGGTCCGAAGAAGCCTATCCGGATCTCGGGCAGATTCTTCGGATCAGGAAGGTCGCGTCCAGCGCCGACATAGATGTTTGGGTGAATGTAGTTAAGATCGTATGGCGTCGCGAATTTGGAATACGGGCTGAGGTCCCGCGGCTCACCCGCATAAGGCGCAACAGCTCTGTCTTTTTGGGGTCCGGGCGGATGTGCACCGCACTCGCACGTCTTGCTGCTCTTGTCTGCCGACTGTCCTGAACCGCTCGCAAAAGCGCCGACCGCCAGCACGCAGGCCGCCACGAACAACCACGCATTACTCATTGCAACTACTCCTTGCTGGCTTCGACCTTCTCCGTGCGGAACATGGCAATCGCTTCAATCTCGATCAGCAGCTCGGGACGGCACAAATGCGCCTGAATACCCGTTGATGCCGGCAGCGGATCGAGGCCCTGCTCCTTGTAGAAGACAGTGCGCTCCTCGTTGAAGGCATCGTAGTCGCGATCGATGTCACGCAGATAGCAAGTCGTACGGACAATGTCATGCCATGTGCAGCCTTCGCTCTCGAGCAGGCCGGTGATGTTGCTCAGTGTGCGGCGCATCTGCGCGCGAAAATCGCCGAAGTGAACGCTCTGGCCG
>Ga0306920_100013821_pt1 | contig 11006 bp, 9 predicted proteins | sample flu12Cox44000170_FD_204666 | JGI IMG/M metagenome (GOLD analysis project Ga0306920, IMG submission 204666) | Lab enrichment of tropical soil microbial communities from Luquillo Experimental Forest, Puerto Rico - flux4day.12C.oxic.44.000.170 (v2)... | ecosystem: Environmental > Terrestrial >...
GTCCTGAACGATTTCGGATAGCACCCCCAGGCGCCAAGGGTGGTTTAAAAGGGTTGCAGAAGGGCCGATAATAGTCGGTGATGTTTTACACACACACGATGTCCACCCCAGCCCATGCGCGCCCGAAGAGGCGCGCAGGCTCTTTCGATGACGACGCGCGGACGAAACACCGCTCGGCGCTAAGCGCCGGCGTAAGCCTCCTGTTCCTGCTCGCTGCCGCGCTTTGCGCCACCGGTGCTCTGATGCCGGGGCGAGCGCAAGCACAGGCTTCGGCCTCCGCCGCTGTGCTCGGCGGCGGCGACCCGACCGCGATGGTCAAGGCGGTAATCGATCAAGCGACCGCCGTGGTGCGCGACACTCAGACGCCGACAGCCGAGCGCGACAAGCGGCTGCGCGAGATCGCGGAGGCCAACTTCGACTTCGCCGACATGGCGCGCACCACGCTCGGCTATCACTGGCGCGAGATCACGCCGGCGCAGCAATCCGAATTCGTCCAGGTGTTCACCGCGTTCATGGAGAACGTGTACCTGAGCAAGCTCCAGGAATACGGCGTGCAGAAGATCCGCGACACCGCGGCGCACTCCAACGTCAACTTCACCGGCCAGCAATTCGACGGGGCGGACTACGCCGAGGTTCACAGCGTCGTGATGCTCAAGGACCAGGCGCAGCCGATCAAGGTTGACTACCTGCTAAGGCGCGACAGCTCGGCCTGGAAGATCTACGACCTGAATGTCGACGCGATAAGCGTGATGGCCAACTATCGCCAGCAGTTCAACCGCGTGCTCAACAACGACGGCTACCCGGCGCTGGTCAGCCTGCTGAAGAAGAAGATTGCGGAACTGGGCTCGACGCTCGACAAATAGGCGGCGTGCGCCGAGACCGGCGCGCGGGGCCCTATCCGTTGAACTGCCGGCAGAGCTTTCGCCAGTCGTCCTCGTTGGCACCGGCCTTGTACGGCAGATAGAAGGCAACGCGATCGAGCAGGCCGTCGTAGCGCGCCTTGACCTTGGCCGCGATGTCGTCCCATTTGCCGCTGACCGAATAGGTCTCGAGCATTTCGTCGGTGATCTCTTTGGCCATCCCGGTCCAGTCGCCCTTGGCGGCCTTCTCGTTCAGCCGCGCCCCGACGTCGCCCCATCCGTGGGTATCCAGCACCACCTGGTAGGTGCGGGTCGAGGCGTAAAACGAAATTTGCTGGCGCACCGCCTCGCGCGCCTTTTCGATCTCTTCGTCCTTGCTGCCCACCACCACGAAGGCGGTGGTGAAAACCGTGAAGTCCTTGCGCGCGCGGCCGGACTTCTTGAAGCCCTCTTCAAGATGAGGCATCACGAATTCGCGCAGATACTTGGGCGAGTTGAACGGATGCGCGTGCAGGCCGTCGCATAGCTCGCCGGCAAGACGGCAGATGCGCTCGTTCACGCCCGCGATGTAAATCGGGATCTTGAACTGATGCGGCCGCGGAGCAAAAAAAGGCGTCATCAGCGAGAAGTTGTAGTATTTGCCCTTGTACGAGAGATTCGCGCCGCCCTCGTTCCAGCACTTGAAAATCACGGCCAGCGACTCCAGGTACTCGCGCAGCTTGGCCACCGGCGGCTCCCATCGCATCCCGTAGCGGCGCTCGATGTGTCCTTTCACCTGGGTGCCCAACCCCAATACGAAGCGCCCCTCCGAGAGCCGCGCGAGGTCGTAGGAGGTGTAGGCGGTCACCATCGGACTTCGCGGAAAAGCGATCGCGACCGCCGGGCCCATCTTTATCCGCCGGGTATGCTCCGCGGCGAGCGCCAGGGGCAGGAATCCGTCGTTGCCTGCCTCCATCGACCAGATAGCGTCAAAGCCGGCGTCTTCGGCGGCCTTGGCCGCTTTTGGAACCTCGTGCAGGTCGCGAACGGAGAGCATCGTGTCGAGTTTCATCGAAGTCCACCTCGGGCGCGGGGCGCGGCTTGGCGCGCGTCGAATCGTAACAGAAGCCCGTCGCTGCGGGAAAGCGCGGCTGCGCGCGGCGAGCCCCTTGGTCCTGGCGAGGAATGACGCGGAACCGCTACAGCAGCGCGAGCAGGCGGGACGGATAGTCGGTAATGATGCCATCGACGCCGAGCGCGAGCATCGCGCGCATCTCGTCCGCGTCGTTGACCGTCCACACATGGACCTCGACGCCCATCCGATGCGCCGCGTTGACGCTCTCGGCGGTCACCAGCCGCCACGATTCGTACTCCGGCGGGATCTGCAACGCATGGCCGCGCGGTTCGTACGGCTCGGCGCCGGGCTGCAGCGACGCCATGAAGCCAACGATCTCGGAGTAGGGAAATCCCGTCGGAAGGTCGGGCGCGAGCGCACGCATCTCGCGGATCGGAGCCTCGTCCTCGCTCGCGACCAGCACTCGCCGGCGCATCCCGGCCTCTTCGATTAGCTCGAGCAGCGACGCGACGAGGCTCGGCGAACTCTGCTTTACCTCGATCACGTAGCCAAGCTCGGGAAAGGCGGCGAAAACCTCGGCCAGTGTGGGTATTTCGACTCCGCGCCCGCGAAACGGATAGGTGTTCTTGCCGGCAGCGGCCGCGTCAGTGCTGAAACCCCATCCGGCGTCCGCGCGCTTGAGCTCGGCCAGCGTGAGATCGAGGATAGCGGCGTCAAGGCCGCAAGTGCGCGTCAGGTGAGGGTCGTGGCTGACGACGACTGCACCATCGCGGGTCATGTGGACGTCCAGCTCCAGGTACGAAGCGCCGGCGTCGGCGGCGGCGCGAAACGCGACGAGGGTGTTTTCGGGATATTCACCGCTTGCGCCGCGATGAGCGATTACACGCGGAGCGGGAAGACCGAAGAAGCCGTTATTCAGTTCGGAACGAGCCACGGCGGACGCCGCCGGAAATCAGCGCTCGACCGAAGCGGGCCAGGCGCGCCAGCGATGCCGCGTGTGCCTGTGCGTAGTAACCTGCCCCGACACGGGACGCGCAATCGCCTCGCCTGTCGCGGTCTGCGTGCTCGCGGGGGCTCCCACGTGGAAGTGGCCGCCGAGGTCGGGCAGCTTCGACAGCATCGTAAGGTAATTTTCCTTGAACTGCTCGAACAGCGAGCGCATCCGCGGCGATACCTCATGGTTGACGCCGATATTCTCGGTCAGCGGATTGACGTAACGGCCCTCGCGCTCGAGCGCGAAATGCAGATGCGGTCCAGTGGAAAGGCCGCTGGAACCGACGCGCCCGATGATCTGGCCCAACGATACCCATTCGCCATGATCCAATCCGGGCGTGATCTCCGACAGATGGCCGTAGATGCTCACCATGCCCTGGGCGTGGTCCAGTCTTACGCATCGGCCAAGCTCGCCGCACCACCCCGCAAATTCAACCTGGCCGTCCGCCACCGCCTGAACCGGCGTGCCATAGCTGGTGGCCAAATCGACGCCTACGTGCGGCCGATACTCGTGGAGAATAGGATGGTAGCGATGGAAGGTAAAGCCGGAGGAAATGTAGTTGAACTTGACCGGGAAGCGCAGGGCCTGCGGCGCGCCCAATTCCTGGCCGTTGGCGTCGAACAGCCTCGGCTGGCCGTGCTCGTCGCGAAACGCAAACGCGGTCATGACTCGATCGTCCGATTCAATCTGCGCGGCCTCGACGCCGGTCACCAGATCGTAGCTGCCGTCACGCGCCACCTTCTCCTGGTATATCAGCTTGACGACCGAGCCCGACGGCAGTTCGTCGAGCGGCTGGTGGTCGCTGAACGCGTTCTCGAGCGTGTAAACGATCGGCTCCGGTAGGTTGTGAAGCTGAGCGGCCGTGCGGAAGCTGCGACCCACGGTAAACGCGACGCTCACCCGTCTCAGGTCATACTCTATAAGGTCGAGCGAGGTCCGGATCACGCCTGAACCCAAGGCGTGCTCGCGAATGGCGATGTTCGTGTTAAGGTCATAGCGCAGGTCGCGCAGGTCGCCGGTTTCGGGATCCTTGTAAAGGACCAGCGAGTGGCCCTCCTTCATCGTCTCGGTGTTGGCGACTTCCTGGAAGTGATTGGCCCAGTTTTGCGCCTCCGTTGGATCCAGTCCCGCATCCTCGAGATAGCGGATCACGGAAGCCGAGCGATCGAGAGTGAGCTGAATGATGATCGGATCGGGTGCGGGAGAGGCGGTTTCGGGAATCTCAGCTGGCCCGTTATCGACACGGCCGGGCTGCAAATCCATCAGCGCCACGGTTGGCGTGGGAGGCTCTCCAGCCTGGAAGAAGAGATGAACTGAGGCGAGCGAAGCCAAGGCGGCGACCACCAAGGCCGTGACCAGACGCGGTAATATACGAGTCAGGGTCCCCCGAACCATCGACCTCAAGCTAGGGCATTTGACTTACATGCGCAATACTGCCGCAACCTTCTAATAAACAGCTTTCTAATAATGCATATGAATAGAGTTAAGACACGCTATGACAATCGCAGGCGTCGATTTCGGCCGAAAACGCATAGGATTAGCTATAAGTGACGGTCGAGCGGCCTATCCCGTAGGGACAATCGAACGCCGTTCGCTCAAGCGCGACCTCGTCGAAATACGGTCACAACTGCTGGCCCGCGATGTGTCGCTTATTGTTATCGGCCTGCCGTTGAACATGGACGGCACCGAGGGACCGTCCGCGCGCGCGGCAAGGGCCTTCGCCGAGCATCTCGGGGCGGCGTTGGGGATGGCGGTCGAGATGTACGACGAACGGTTGACCAGCTTCGAGGCCAAAGAGCGGCTTGCGCGGTCGTCAGCTTCGCGCAAAGCCTCAAAGTCCTCGCGCGACGCGGTTGCTGCGGCGATAATTCTTGAAGGATGGCTGGAAAGCCGCCGACCTGGTGAACCGGTACGCTAAAGCAGCGGTCGGCTTGGTAGTGCTTGGCGCCGTTGCGGCGGCAGCTTGGCTAGCCTACGCGTGGTTTGTCCCAGTGCCGAGATTCATGGCACCCATAACCGTATCCGTTGACCCGGGCGATTCTCTTGGCACGGTCGCGCGCCGGCTGGCCGCCGCGGGCGTCGTCCGCAGCGCGCGCGCCGCGATGCTGTATGCGGAATGCACCGGAGGCGGACGCAGTCTGAAGCCCGGCGAGTATGCCTTCACCGGCGGAGAGCGCGTCTCCGAGGTCCTCCACCACCTGACCAATGGCGATTTCGTTACGGTTACGGTCGCGGTTCCCGAGGGTGCGACGCTGCATCAAATCGCCGCGCGGCTCGGGGATGCAGGTTTGACTTGCCCTCGCCAGTTCGAGGAATCCGCGCGCTCGGGTCCGCTGCCGGCCGCGCTGGGACTGGAACCTTTGGGCTCTGAGGGCTATCTGTTTCCGGCGACGTATCGTTTTTCGCCGCATGCGAATGTCGAGCAGATCCTGGCCGCGATGCTGCGGCGGTTCTATGGCGCGCTCCCGTCCCATACAGATGAGCGGCTGTTCGAGCTCAACCTGAGCCCCCATGAACTGGTGACGCTCGCCTCTATTATCGAGAAAGAAGCGAAGGTGGCGGGCGAACGGCCGACGATCGCGAGTGTGTTCTACAATCGTCTGAGGCTGGGGATGCCGCTTCAGTCCGATCCGACCGCTCAGTATAATCCGGATGGAGAAATTGAGGCTGCGGCGACGGCGGTGCATACTGCGTCTGCCTATAATACATACTCATTCGCCGGACTCCCGCCGGGACCGATTGCAAATCCTGGAATCTCGTCGATAATGGCGGCGCTCTATCCTGCGCACACGGATTATCTGTATTTTGTGGCTCGCAACGACGGAACTCATATTTTTTCGCGCACCTTGCGCGAGCATCAACGCAATATCGAAATCGTGCGCAAGCTTAACGCCCTGAACGCTCGCGGATCCGCCCCCGTGGCGCCAACCCTCGCGACCGGCGCCGCTTCTGTGCCCGCGTCCGTCAGAAGATGACACCGCCGTGATCAATCCCGTCGAGCAAATTGTCGCCGCACGCCGGCGGCTTAAGCAGGTCGCAGCACTTCGCGCCGGACTTGCGCTTTTCGTTCCCGCACTCACGGCGCTCGTGCTGGCCGCCGCGCTTGGCGCGATCGGCGCCGCGACTTGGGAACGCGCCGGCTGGGCGGTCGCGCCCGCGAAGCTTGGAGACTTGCGCCTGGCGTTGCTGCTTGCAGGCGTGGCCGCGATGACCGGATGCGCCCTGATGGCGTGGCGGGCCTGGCGCGAAGCCGACAATTTTATCGATACGGCGGAGCGCGTGGACGAAGCCGTCGGCGGCCATCAGGAGATCGTCACGCTCGCGAGCCTGGCCGATCCGGCCGCCGAACCTCCGACCGAGCGCGCCCGTCGAACCCCACTGTTCCCCGAACTATGGCGCCGCGCGGCCGGATACCTGGAGCGCTTCGACCCCAACGGCGCCTTCGCCTTCGAGGTTGGCCGGCCGCTGGTGCGTTCGCTGCCGATCGCGGCGGCTATCGTCGTGATGTTCGCGGTGGCCGCGCTGGCCCTGGTGCGGCCGCCGACGCCTGAGCAATTGGAAGCGCGCAAGCTGCGCGCCGCAGCTAAGGAGCTCGCGGGCTCGCCCTCCTCCACCGACAACGACCTTGCTTCCAAGCTGCGCGCCGCGGCCGACGCCCTGGAGAATCCCGATCTGCCTCCGCGGGAAAAACTCGCCCGGCTGGCCGAGGCGATGAGCGAGTTGCAAAAGCAGCAACAGGGATCGGCCCCGCAGCAATCCGCAAGCAACAGCTCGGGTAGCAGCAGCGGCAAGGGCAATTCCGGGAAGGGAAGCGGCCAGAATAACGGGCAAGGCCAGGACGCCGGCAATGGCCAGGGAAAAAGCCAGGGTCAGAGCCAAGGGCAGGGTAAGAATCAGGGAAATAATCCCAACGGCCCCAAGGGCAAGGAACAGATAGTCGAGCTGCAGAACGACCTCTCCAAGGCGCAGGCGCAAATCGCAAGCGCGGAGGAGTCCAAAAACAGCGCTCCCAAGTCCGGACAGGGCGACAAAGGCAACGCGCTCAAGCCGGGCAGCGATCTCAACAAGAAGGGGCCCTCGCAGCAGCCCGACGCGACGGCCCAAGGAAATGTGCCGCTTCCCAAGCCCAGTGCCTCCGCCATGAACCAAGCCCCGGCGGGCGGCACCAAGAGCGGCAAAAACGAAAGGGGCGGCCATGGCGACACCCATCTCGGCGAATTCCCGGTGCCGGAAAACTTCCCGCGTTTCTATAAGCCGGGCGAAGGACCGGCGATCGAAATTCGCGACGCCCGCTATGTGCTCTTCCGCCTGCCGACCGAGGTCGTCTCGGCCAATGGCGGCAAGTTGACGCCCGACACCAACCGGCCGACCGCGAGCGTCCCGTACGCCAACGTCCCGCTCAAGCCGGCGCGGGTTGACGCGACACCCGAGGAACGCCAGCTTGTGCCGCCGCGCTACCGGGACCTGATTCACTAGCCATAGGTAAGCCATAACCAAGGAGAAGGCATGGGAGCGGCCCCGCAAATCACGCCAGCCGAGCGCGTCGCTGAATTTCAAAGGACTTTCGCGCGCGCCGAAGCCGAGGTCGGCAAGGTAATCGTCGGCCATCAGGACGTCATCCGCAAAACGCTGACCGCGCTGTTCGCGGGCGGCCACGTTCTAATCGAAGGCGTCCCCGGACTCGGCAAGACCCTGATGTGCAAGACCGCGAGCGACGCGCTCGGGCTGAGCTTCAAGCGCATCCAGTTCACGCCCGACCTGATGCCCTCGGACATCGTCGGCACACAGGTCCTGACCGAGGCCGACGGACGCCGCGAGTTTCATTTCAAGCCCGGCCCGATTTTCGCGCATGTGGTGCTCGGCGACGAAATCAACCGGGCCACGCCCAAGACCCAGTCCGCCGTGCTCGAGGCGATGGAAGAACGGCAGGTCACGGTCTTCGGCACGACCTATCAGCTCGAACCGCCGTTCATGGTGCTGGCGACGCAAAATCCGATCGAGCTCGAAGGCACCTATCCGCTGCCCGAAGCGCAGATGGATCGCTTCCTGTTCAAGGTCGTGATGGGCTCGCCCAAGCCCGAAGAGTTGCGCGAGATCCTGAACCGCACCACCGGCGCCACCACGCATGTCGCGCAGCCCATCTTTCCCGCGCCCGGCGCCCCGGTCGCGATCGAACAGCTGAAGGCGCTGGTGCGCGAGGTGATGGTGGCCGAGCCGATCGAGCGCTACGTCATCGGGATAATCGGCGCGTGCACGCCCAACGGCCCCGGCGCGATCCCCGAGGTCTCGCAGTACTTGCGCTTCGGACCGAGCCCGCGCGGCGCCCAGGCGCTGATCCTGTGCGCCAAGGTCAACGCGCTGCTCGACGGCCGCGTCAGCGTCAGCTACGACGACATCGCCGACGGCGTCGTGCCCGCGCTGCGCCATCGTTTGCTGCGCAACTTTCAGGCCGAGGCGGAAAACGTCAGCACCGATTCGATCCTCGACCAGGCGCTCAAGCGGCTGAAGAAGCCGCGCGCGTAATCCTCGATGCTGGGACTGCCCGAGGAATTCACGCCAGACTTCCTGGCCCGGCTCGAGCACCTACGGATCAAGACGCGGCGCGACTTCGAAGGGCTCGGCAAGGGCTCGCATCTGTCGCCGCGCCGGGGCTCCTCCCTCGAGTTCAGCGACTTCCGCCATTATTCGCTCGGCGACGACTTCCGCTACATCGACTGGGGCCTGTACGGCCGCACCGACAAGCTCTACATCAAGCTGTTCAAGGAGGAGGAAGACCTCCTCACCTACATTTTTCTCGACGCCAGCGCCTCGATGGGCCTGCCGGAGGCCGATCGTAAATTCCCGATGGCGGTCGCGACCGCGCTCGCCTTCGCCTACGTCGCGCTCGCGCAGGGCGACCGCGTGATGGTTCGCGTGCTCGCCGGCGAAGGCAAGGCGCCTGCGCCCGGTTTTCTCTATGGGCGTCATCGAATCGTCGAGCTGGCGCAGCGCCTCAGCGCCGTGCGGCCGGCGGGAGAGCTCGACCTTGCCGCGGCGCTCGCGCGCGAGCTCGTTTCGATTCGCCGCGCCGGCAAGGTCTTCGTCATCTCGGACTACCTCATGATGATAAAATCCGTGACCCGCGGGCTCGGCCTTTTTACCGCCGCCAACATGGACGTGACCGCGGTCCAGATCCTCGGCGGCAGCGAGATGGCGGGGGCGGGCCTCGCGGGCGACGTGGAGCTGGTCGATGCGGAGAGCGGCGAGCGCGTGATGGCGTCGATTGGGAATCGCGAACGCGAGCAGTATCGCAAGACGCTCGAGCGCCTTGCCCGCGAGATTAAAACCTTCTGTCTGCGCCAGGGACTGCATTACACGCTCTACACCACCGATCTGAATTTCCACGACTTTTTCCTCCGCGCCTCCGCCGCATTCGGCCTGAGACGGCACTGAGACTCCGCGATGGGACTGCTCAATCCGTCCGCGCTCTATTATCTGCTCGCGCTGATCCCGGCGCTCGGCCTCGCCTACCTCGTGCGCGAGCGGCCGCGTCGCGTCGTGGTTTCAAGCGTCCTCGCCTTTCGCACGCTGCGCGCACGGCGCGGCCGGCGCTTCGGCGGATGGCCGCGGCTGGACTGGATGTTCTTCGTCGAGATCCTCATCATCGGGCTCGCCGTGCTGGCGATCGCGGGCCCCTACGTCATCCGCACGGGAAACCCAATCGCCGTGGTGCTCGACGACTCGGCCGCGATGCAGGCCGCGGCGGGCGCGGGACACACCCGCTTCGACGCGGCGCGCGCGGCGCTGACCGGCGCGCTCGCGGGCGAGGGGCCGGGCGAGGTCACTCTCTATCTGACCGCCCCGCAGCCTCATCGCGCGGGCCCACCCTTCGTGAGCGCTGCCGAAGCGTCGGCTGCGTTGAGCGACTTGCATCCCAGCGACGCACCGTCGGATCAGGCCGCATTGAGCGCGCTTCTCGGCGCGCTGGCCTCCGACACGCGCCTTCGCCGCGTGATCTATGCGGGCGCGCGGCCGCTTGCGGCGCCGGTGCCGGCGCGGATCGAAGCCTTCGCGGCCGGCGATCCGCTTCCCAATTACGCTATCGGATCATTCGTCCTCCGGCGCGAGTCGCTTGGACAGGCCGCGTTGCATGCGCGGTTGACGGTCGCCAACTTCGGCCCCGCCGCGCAAACCCTGCAAGTCGCGATCGCGGGCGACGGCAAGGCCGTCGGACGCGCGCAGGCGCGTCTGGAGCCCGGCCAGATCGGCGCGATCGAGTTTCCCAACCTCGCGCCGGCCCGCGTCTATCGGGCCGAGCTCGCGCCGAGCGACGGCTTTGCGCTGGACAACGTTGCCTGGGCGACCGCGGGCGCGGTCAAATCGATCTCGATAATGTTCGTGACGCCGACGCCCGCCGACGCCGCTGGTCTCGACGCGCTACCCGGGATATCGGTCCGCGTCGCGTCGCCCTCGAGCTTCTCGCCCAAGGATCTTGCGGTGGCCGACCTCGCGATTTTTGAATACGCAGTGCCCAAGGAGATGCCGCCGGTCAACACGCTGCTGGTGATGCCGCCGCCCGCAGACCCGGTCTTCGGCTTCAACATTCAGCCGACCCCCAGCGTCGTGATCACCGGATGGCCGCCGACCGGACCGCTCACCGACTCGGCCAATTTTCGTTTGCTCAATTTGCACGGCGGCGAATATCTCGGCCAGCATCCGTGGCTCCAGGCGATCGTTACCGGAAGCGGCGGCGCGCTGATGCTCGCGGGCGAGCGCTCGGGCCATCGTGTAGTAGCCTTGGGCTTCAATCCCTTTCCCTATCTCGGGCGGCAGAACCTCCCGATGTCGGTGCTGACGCTCAACTCGCTCAGCTACCTGGCCGGCTTCGGCGCGGAAACCGCCGGCTACCATACCGGCGATCCGTGGATCGTGCCGGCCGGCGTTGACGCGATTGTGCCGCCCGACGGGCACAAGATCAAAGTCACGCCCGGAATGCTGTTCACCGGCGCTAATTTCCAGGGCCTCTACCAGCTCATCGCCTCGGACGGGGCCAAATCGATCCGCGCGGTCAACCTGGCCAACCTGCGCGCCTCTGATTTCGAAAACGCGCCCTCGATGA
>Ga0306920_100013823_pt1 | contig 11004 bp, 15 predicted proteins | sample flu12Cox44000170_FD_204666 | JGI IMG/M metagenome (GOLD analysis project Ga0306920, IMG submission 204666) | Lab enrichment of tropical soil microbial communities from Luquillo Experimental Forest, Puerto Rico - flux4day.12C.oxic.44.000.170 (v2)... | ecosystem: Environmental > Terrestrial >...
TCTCTTTGGTTAAAAGCGAGAAGGGCCAGTGAAACTGGAAGGGCCAGTCCGAATAAAGGAAGAGCGAGCAAGTGGCGCGAAAAAAGCATTTACGTTGCTTGTAGCAGTCGTGCTGGCCATTTCAGTCCGTGTTTTTGTTCAGGAGGATCATTTCGTGCGTGAACTTTTGCTTTTCGTAGCTTGCGCGGCCCTTTTTGTGTTTTTTGCAGCACACTTAGGGCTGCTAGGGATTCTGTTTCACGCGGCCGGCCGAAGTATTGTCCCGTGCTTCCGAAAACCAAGAATTGCTCCACGGGCGCAAGGTGGTAGTCGACAGCATGCTGGTCCGCTCGTCGGATCTCCGACGATGGATGCGGCCGCGAGGATTAGGCCACTTTACGCGCGCGCAGGACCGGACAGTTTGTTTCGCGGGAGCACGGAAGAAGGACTGGTTGTTTCGCGAGGCATGTGAGAAAGAGAGGACCTATGGGGTTTAGATTCTGGTCGCCAATGATCCTTTGGGCCGTCATGGTCTGTGCGCTGCCGCTTGCGGCCCAACAGAAAGGCCAATACGTGCCTGGCCAGTTCGGATTGAATGCCGGGATACTGCCAAGTCCTGGATTCACGTACCAGAACATGGAAATCAACTACGACACGAGTACGTTCAACGATACCAAGGGGAATGCCGTACCGGGCAAGGCAAATCTGAATATTTGGGTCGTCGAGAATTGGCTCATATACGTGACGAACGCCAAGTTTCTCGGGGGTAAGCTCGCATTCGCGATCATTGTCCCAACAATCGCCAATGGCTCACTGACCTTGGAGCAGCTCAACGTTAGCGGAACCACGTGGGGGCTTGCGGACACCTGGGTCCAGCCGTTTACGCTGGGTTGGCATCTGAAACGAGCGGACATCGAGGTCGGCGACGCCTGGGTAACTCCCACCGGCCGCTATTCTCCTGGCGCCCGGAGCAACATTGGATCGGGCTATTTTGGCAATCACGTGATCATGGGGGCTACGGTTTATCTCACCAAGAACAAAGGCACCAGTGCGAGCATCTTCACCGACTGGGAAGTCCACGGCCAGAAGCAAGGCACCAACGGCACTTATAAAACTCCTGGCCAAGCCTTCACCGATGAATGGGGTGTCGGCCAGATCCTGCCCCTCAGCAAAAATCTTAGCAAGCTCCTTCAGGTCGGCGTGATCGGTTATGACCAGTGGCAAATAACGAACAACGGCGGCACATTTGCACTCACCGGACCTCTTGGCAACACCCTCATCTTGCCGGCCAACACCCTGCCCTATTACTCGGTCCATGCGGTCGGTGGGCAAGCCAATTACATCATGCCGGCAAGAAATCTTGCCCTGTTTTTCAAATACGAACACGAGTACTCATCCTATTCGGCTACTCTTGGAAACACAATCGTGTTCGGTGGTTCTTGGACTCTGCGCATACCGGAACACACCCCAACCAACAAATGAGCGGAGCTTCTAAGGAGGGGAGAAATGCACGAACTACAGTTAAGGCGAGGGATTCTTGGATTTGGCGCGACGAAGTGGAGTGGACAAATGATCGAGAAAGAAACAAAGAAAATACTGACGGTAATTCTTAGCGTCGTGTTGTTCTCTGTCCCAGGCCAAGCTCCCATCGGAGCTCAAGACCAAGCGCCTGCGGCTGGTGGCGGGAATCCTACAGAAGCCGCTCCTCAGGGTGCAGGCGACCTTCAGTCGCTCTTGGCTCCCATCGCGCTTTATCCAGACTCGCTTGTGGCACAGATCCTCACCGCGTCAACCTTCCCGGACCAGGTTGCGGTTGCTGATTACTGGCTCCAACAAAACAAGAGTTTGACAGGGAGCGCCCTGATGCAAGCCGTTGACAAACAGTCTTGGGATCCGAGCGTTAAGGCGCTCACGCAGTTTCCCTCCGTGCTCGACAACATGGCCAAGAATCTCGCATGGACGTCGTCGGTTGGAGAGGCGTATCACAATCAGGAGTCCGACGTTATGACCGCCATTCAGACCCTGCGCGCGCAAGCCAAGGCAAAAGGTAGTCTCCAGTCCAATTCGCAAATCACCGTAGTGCAACAGTCCCCGCAAACTATTGTGATTCAACCTACTAATCCACAGATTGTGTACGTTCCGCAGTACAACCCGACCGTGGTTTACGGGACCCCGTATGTGGTACCGGCCTATGTGGCTCCCACGTACAGCGCCGGAGATGTAGCTGCCGCAGGCATTATTGGATTCGGCGCTGGGATTGCTGTTGGCGCAATGATGAGTGGTGGGTGTTGTAGCTGGGGCTACAGCAGTTGGAACTGTGGGTGGCATGGCACGGCGGTGGTGTATCACGGTGGGGCCTACTACGGAAATTCAGCGTGGCACGGCGGCTACTACAACGGCGGCTACCACAACAGCTACGGCTACAACACGCACTACGGAAATAACTATAACAATTACAACAGAAATAACTACAACAGGAACGTCAGCGGCAACACAATAAACGTCAATAAATCTTCTGCTCAGAATTTCGAGCAAAGTCACCCCTCAGCACAGACCGATGCCCAGAATTTCAAACAAAGTCATCCCTCATCACAGACCGACGCTCAGAATTACAAGCAAAGTCATCCCTCATCGTCAAACTCGTGGGCACAGCACAGCAGCACAGGCAGTTCCCACTCGAATGCGTGGAGTAGTGGGCACTCGGGTGGTTCCGACGGCTGGTCCTCGAAAGCCGAAAGCAGCCGCGGGTGGCGGAGCATGCACTCGAGCGGGTACAGCGGAGGCCGATTTGGCGGTGGTGATCGGGGTGGCGGCGGTTTTCGTCGCTAGTTCCCGTGCTCTTACCGAAGCTAGGATATTTGGAGGAACAAGTCATGTCGGGCCTACTTCGAAACCAAAAAACTCTCGTCGCACGTCTAGTAATGTTTGTTGTATTGCTCGTGCTGACCACCTCGTTGGGTGCATGCAACAAGCAGGGAGGCACGGCTTCTGTAAAAGCTGTCCAAAAGAGTTTTGCCTCTCCCGACGATGCGGGCGCCGCCTTGTTGGACGCCGCCAAATCTGGAGGACCAGGCTACCTTGCTTGCGATCTTCGGTCCTGACGCCAAGGAAGTGCTGTTCTCTGGGGATCCTGTGAAGGACAAAGACGCGTTCCAAGATTTCGTTACCCGGTATACCCAAATGCATCGCTGGCGCGAGATCAAAGCGGGCGGGCAGATGCTCTCCGCCGGGGCAGACAATTGGGTGTTTCCAATTCCGCTCGGGAAGGATCCGTCAGGCCAATGGTACTTCGACACCGCGGCAGGCAAAGACGAGATTCTTGCGCGAAGCATTGGCAACATTGGCAAGGGCGAGCTGACTGCGATCGTCGCCTGCACTGCAATTGCCGAAGCGGAAGATGCATACTTCAGCGAAACTCATGATGGCGACAAGGTGAAACAGTACACTCAAAGACTGATTAGTGACGAAGGCAAGCAAAACGGGTTGTACTACCCGGTTGCAGCGGGTCAAACTCCGAGCCCCCTTGAATACGTTCGCGACTTTGCCAAGGCTGCCGGTTACACGAATGCAGGCGATAAACCTCAGCCGTTCGATGGCTACTACTTTCGGATACTTACCAAACAGGGCGACAAGGCAAAAGGCGGCGCCAAAGACTACATCGTGAACGGAAAGATGACTGGCGGCTTTGCGGTTGTGGCCTATCCGGCGGAGTACAGAAACTCGGGAATCATGACGTTTATCGTCGCCAAGGACGGAGTGGTCTATCAGAAGGACCTGGGCGAAAAGACCACGGACGAGGGCGCTTCCATGACGGACTATAACCCAGGCGATGGCTGGGGTCCCGCCGTTTAGCCTTCCGGAGCCAGACAGGCGCCTGTGATTGCTCTTTGTTCACCCAAAGCTTAACCGCAAGTCCACCGAGACGACTTGCCTGATCCGTAGTCACAAAAATGGAAGGCCACTGTCAATAGCGATAGTTGCATCGCCTGGGAACAGATAGCAGGCTGCTGGTTGCCGGTTGATCCATGAAGTCCGCCCAGAGATGATCAAGGCGCACTCAGGTCAATAACAAATGCCCAGCGTGGGCGCCAGCGTGGCGTAAGAGGTGCCCGAAACTGGCTTGACAAAGAGAGGCAGGTCCCGTGTCCATTGAGCGGCGCGCGTAAAGGGCGCCAGCTCAACCTCGCCGGGCGGCTTGCAGGAGTCGCCCGGTCCTGGCGAACGGCAAACCCCGACAATCCATTTTTTGGAGGACAAGCTTGTACTGGCCTTCGAAAGCGCGCGACGTGACGACCCAAGCCCGAAGAATATTCGGGAGATGGATACTGCTCGCCTTTCTCGCGTGCCTCCAGGCTTACGCTCAAGATACGCAATTTCTGCCGGAGATTGATGTGTATCTCACGTTCAATTCCCATGTTCGAGGCTACCTTCAGGCCAAGGATGATCGAGAAGGTGGCGACCCGACGCAATTTACGTTTGGTCCAAGCGTGGAGTTTTATCTAAAACCCCTGATAAAGCTCAAATCCGTGACGGCTTTTGATTTGGACGATGCGAAATCAAGGCCGTTGGTCCTGGAGAGCGGATACCGCCTCATCACGGCTCCGAATACTGCCAACGAGAATCGCTTGCAGGAGGCTGCCACTTTTCGTTTTCCGCTTTTTGCCCAGGTGCTACTTTCGGATCGGAACCGGTTCGATCTTGATTGGAAGAATGATAGTTTCACCTGGCGTTACCGCAATAAATTGACACTGGAGCGGACGTTTGCGATTCACTCTTACCATTTTATCCCGTATGTCGCGGCCGAACCCTTTTACGAGAGTCAGCACAGTAAATGGAGCACCACGGATCTTTATGCGGGCTCCTTATTCCCGGTAGGAAAACATGTCGAATTCAATCTCTACTATGAGTTCGAGAACGATACGGGCAAAAAGCCAAACCGGCAGAATTATTACGTGGGCCTGGCTCTTTACCTTTACTTTTCTCTTGAAAAATAATTTGTGGTCAGCTCAGGCCACCCTGGAAGGAGCGGACTCCCCAAGATTCGCTGGTTCACATGGCACTGCGAGACGAGAGTTCATCTTTCCTGCTCGAAACTGATCTCCCCTTTCCAACTCTTAGATGATCTCGGACCGGATGCCGCATTAGGTTGCGCCAATACTTTGCTCTCAGAAAGAGAATTCCCCGACGCTAGGACCCTTCTCAGTCAAATTAAGCCCGATTCGATGGGTACTGGTTTCCCTGTTGACCACAAGGCGGCTTCCCAATTGGTAACCTGCATCTACGCTAAGGTGCCTGTTGATGGTGAACCCTAAGTTGCCCCAAGCTGATACGTAGTTCCCATAGCCAAAGAAATACATGCCGTACACCTGGCCTTGTACGAACAGGCGCGGAGAATTGGTCAAGTAGTAGCGGAACTCCGGTCCGGCGACGGGAATTGGAACCAGCAACGACGCGGAGGCCGACACCGCAGCATGATGCACACCATCGCTCGTGACCTGCGCGGCCGCACTGATGGAAGCTGTGGTATCAAACACGTTTGAATTGGACCCCGAGTCCGAGATGTCCACGCCTTCGCCGGATGATATCGTACTGATAGCCGAAGCCGTATAGCGATGAGTCCAAACTGCTCTGCGTGGTGAGACCAGCCTCAAAGGGTCTTACCCTGGAAGGTGATCGTGCGGGTAAGGACAGTCTGCTGAGAAGAAGTGAGTCGACTTCCAAAAACGTAGAGATGGTTCTTGTGGGTGAATTTCCAATCTAGCTTCCGAAGAAGGTTGAGTATGTATTGAAGTTCAAGTCTTTGGTCAAATCGATCGTACCGCTATCAGCGGAACCTTGCAGGGTGCCAGAAGGAGTCGAGTACACCCAGAAGCCCTCGAGTCGGACCAAGAATCAAATTCGTCATCGGACTGGGCATGAAGGGCTGGGACAGCTGCGACGGTAAGGAGCATAGCAGAACCCACAATTATCCTTGCAAATCGCACAAACTGCCTTAAACGGTAATTTGTCCGCATTCAGATTTCTCCCATTCGAAGAAATGCGCGGCCTTCTTTCCAGCGTCTTCTGTCCAGGGCGTGAGCGGTTTTTTGTTCGTTCCTTTGGCCTAGGCCTTGAAGGCATCGAATCTCAATACCCCGGCGCCATTCTTTCAGCCGGGTGCCAAAATTTAGTTGCCGGTGGGCAGCTGAATAGTAATGCCTTCCTTAGCCAACTGATCCCGGATCCATTGGAAGCGTTCGTAACCTGAGAGGGTGATCGGGCCAGTGTAGCCGTAGCTTTGTACTTTACGCGGCGGATACTTTACGTAGGTTGTCATCAATGTCTTCACCTCTTCTCCCATGAGGACAGCCATCCACGTGCGTTCCGTGAAATTGTTCATAAAGATATCGTAGCGTTCCTGTGGGTCGGCCCACAGGTCGAAGACCTGAGGAACCACGGCAACGTACTTCGTTGCTCCCTTCCAACCGAGGTTGCTATCTACGGCTAAACCGCCGGTCGGCGCCCCATCGTCACCACGCAAGTTGAACACGAACTTGTAATTGTTGATTCGAACGGCGCCCGGGGTCAGCTCGTCTTCGGTGAAGTAGAACCAACTGGTGCGTGGCCATTTCCCCGTTCCGAATAGGAGCGGCGACATGTCATAGCTGTCGAAGACTGTTGGTTTTCCTTCAACGTCGTTCTCCGGCAGTTTCACACCTCCGAGGGCAGCAAACGTGGCCATAAAGTCCAGGCCCCCGCAGATGTCGTAGTTCTTGGACCCAGCCTTGATTCCGGGCCCCCGGGCAATGGCCGGGACGCGGTTTCCGCCTTCGCGCACTGTCCCCTTACTGCCCCGGAAGGGTGTGTAACCGGCGTCGGGGTAGACGTCCTGCCATGCTCCATTGTCGGTTGTCCAGAAAACGTAGGTGTTTTTGTCCAAGCCCATTTCGCGGACCTTGTCCATGATTCTGCCGATCCGTGTATCGTTCTCAACGACCGAGTCCGAGTACTTGCTCTTCGATGGTGACTTGTGAATGAAGTCCGGGTGCGGCATGTTGGGTTGGTGCACCTTCATGAAATTAATGCTCATGAAAAAGGGTTTGCCGGACTTGCCTGCTTTGTCGAGATACTCGACCGCAGCCTTCTCGATGTATTCATCAAGGAACGGAATGCCAACGACTCCTTTTTCAGGCGTGTTCACATACTCCCCATTAATCTTAAAATCTTCCTTCGCCGGTTCTCCTGCTTTGCCGGAGAGCGCGCCTTTCGTCACTTTCTGGAACATGGCTCGCATTTCCGGGCTCATGTCGGGGAACCATTCCGCGTCTGCATAGGTATAGGCATTCAAGTGATAAAGCCCTACGGCTTTCATTTCGTCGTAGCCGTGAGCAATGGGTAGCGCGTAGTCCGACTCACCCAAATGCCATTTTCCCGTGAAAAAAGTCTGGTAGCCGCCCAGTTTTAGGACGGATGCTAGCGTCCATTCCCCTTTCGGCAGTCCACCAGGCTGGCCCTGGAAGGTAACGGTGGTCATTCCGCTGCGGTTCGGGATGCGGCCGGTCTGGACCGCTGCCCGACCGGGTGTGCAACTCGGCTGGGCATAGAAGGTGAAAAACGTCATGCCCTCGGACGCCAAGCGATCTAGACTCGGCGTAGGCATACCACGGTTGGGGCCACCGCCGTAAACGCCTGCATCACCGTAGCCAAAATCGTCGGATAGGATCAGGATGATGTTGGGTTTGCTAGGGGGGGATTGGGATTCTCCTGCGCGTACTGGTGGACCGCTAAGACCAACGGAGACCGCCAAGGTGCACAATCCTGTCTTTTTGAAGACCTCGCGAAACGTCATGGTAAGCTCTCCTCTCACGACCGGTGCAATGGCCGACGGCAATTGATCTGGCGCGTTTCAAAGAGACCGTATGAACCGTCGCCAGGAGGGTATGGTAGGCAGGGCGCAAAAACCGGCAACTGTCACTTGCGATAGTTCACCAACAATTCTGTGAGTGGTGACGAGCGCGCAATTTGGTTGCGTTTAAGTACGAGGATCAGGCTAAGGGAAAGGCTGAGGAGAGGGGGGGTTCTCTTCGGGCCTGCCACCTGGCTGGGCTGATGGGCTGGGGAAAAGCGACTGTCGTTAGAATCGAAACTGCACACCGGTCTGGAAGCGGAAGTTGCTTTGGCTGTTGTTGCCGCCGGTGAAATTGTTGCCAAAGCGGGTCAGGACATAACCCGCATCCACGATCCGGATGGTGATCTTCTCGGTCGCCGCAAAGTCGACGCCGCCACCGACATCGAAGGCAAAGGCATTGTTGCTGCGTGACTTGGAAACGCAGAGCCCAGTAATCTTGGTGCACGCGTTGCCGTAAAGGTTCGAATGGGCACCGCCCACGAGGACTTCGCCAAAGGGCTCGAGCTTGCCCATGCGGAATTTTATTTCGGGACCGAACATGTAGGTAAACAGGTTCCCAGAAGCACAGCCATTGGTGCATTTGGCTTGGTGCACTGGGTGTAGCTGCCGTAGCCTTGCAGATCGGCCTTGAGCCCGATCATCGAAGTCAGGAAATAGGTAACGTCGCCGCCGCCATTCAGGGAGTGACTGTTGAAGTACTTAGACAGGCCTGGATTGAAGCGAAAATATGAGTAGTCACCTGTTATCTCGATTTTGTGGTCTTCCTGGGCCATCGCCGCGCCGCCAAGTGACAAAACTACTGCGAACGTAAGAATGAACCGAACTTTCATTGCCTTCCCTCCTTAGACATTTGTATCTAGTGCCAGAAGCGTTCCATTCGGCTGAGCTCAAACGTTAGGTTTTCAGGCTCAACTCCGGAACTGCCAATCTCGGGCCGAGAATACATGCGGTTGGTAGTGCTGGGTTGATGCAGGCGGGTTGCCCCAGCGGAGTTCCTTCGGTGACGCTCATCGACAAGAACCTTCACAACATCGGAACGTTGGTTCAGAGCATCACGGACTCACTTCACCATACGAGGAGGCAGGCGGGAACTGTCGCTTGCGATAGGTTGGTTGGAAAGACCCTATTTTCGCAGGGAGGGAGAGAGAAAATTGCGGCCGTCAAACACTTCCCGAATCGCGCGCGCGAGGTCGCTCACTAGGCGCCGTTTTGTCACGTAGCCGCAAGCTCCAGCGGAAAACGCCGCGGAAATGTACTCAGGCTCTTCGTGGATAGTAAAAAAGAGGATCTTGGTGCGAGGGCGCTTGTCATGAACATATGACGCGACCTGAATCCCATTCATAACAGGCATGTTTATGTCGAGCACCAGAATGTCAGGGTCTAGACGAAGGACTTCGCGGACTGCCTCCTCTCCATTCTCGGCAGTTCCGGCGATTTCAAATTCAGCGCCTAGCTCATCTCGAAGATCTCTGAGCACGGCCGCGTTATCATCTACAAGCAAAACACTAATTGCGGCCACAATAGTCCTCAATGGGCGGGCGAGGTGCATCGTAGCCCTTGGTTTTCGAAGATAGACGGAATTAGGGATTTTGCACCTGTCTCTATCGATAGGTGCCAGGGACAGACTGTGGTTGCCTACCCGGACGAAATCATCCCATGCTTCATGGCGTATTTGACGAGCTCCGCGTTCTTTGATGTTCCCAATTCTTCCATGATCCTGGTTTTGTGAAACCGCACAGTGTTGTAAGAAATCCGCAAGAGGCTGGCAATCTCACGCAAGGAGCGGCCTTCGGCTAGCATTTGCAGTACTTCCCGTTGGCGATCGGTCAAATGCCGAGGGCGGTCCACAGCCTTCGGGTCTCGCACATAAATCTCACTCATCGCCCGCCGGATTTCCGGAGCTATATAGGAGATACCCCTTAACGCGTCACGAATGACGTGACGCAACTCCGAAGACGTCGTGTTTTTGAGTATAAACGCCGACGCCCCTGCCTGGAGTGCATCTCGTGCAAATTCGACGTTGTTACTCATCGTTAGATAAATCAGTTTTGCCTTGGGATTTGCCTGTTTCAATCGTCGCCCCGCGTCCAAACCATTCAGCAGCGGCATTCCAATGTCTACCAGGACCACATCAGGATGGAGCGAATAGGCTGCTTTCAAGAGTTGCTGCCCATCGCTTACACAGCCCACTACTTCATACTCAGGCTCCAATAAATCTCGCAGCATGTTGCAGACCAGGGTGTGATCATCCGCCAGGAGAATTCGTGCTCGTGCCATCTCTTCCTCCCGTTCCCAAGATCAACTCACACGCAGCGTTCATCGCCTTTGAGTCAGTGGCTACTGGTACACACGCTCGAATCCTGGTCCCACGGTTTGGCTGGGAATCGATGTTGATCGTGCCGTTTAGCAGATGGATTCGTTCGGCCATGCTCACGAGCCCCAAGCCTTCGGAGCCTTTCATGCTCGTTACATCAAATCCCACTCCTCGATCACTTACCTCAAGCTCGATTTTTCCGGGCTTCCCTTGCAGGTGCACCTCGAAAAGCGTTTCCCCACTATGCTTTGCCGCATTGTGAAGCGCTTCCTGAATCACTCGGAATAGAGAGAGCGAAACTTCCCGCGGAAGAGAGTGCGGAATATCTTCATCCTTAAACTGCACCATCGTGCCACTTTCTTCGGAGAATTCTGTACAGAAACTCCGGGCTGCTGCGACCAGGCCCAGATGGTCGAGAACGGAAGGACAGAGTTTCGAAAGAAAGTTGCCGTGTCACAATAGCTTCCGCGCGACGGCGCCGAGCGCGCTCGACAAGAAGATACACACCAAGGAGAATCAGCCCCAAGAGGAACACAATTGCAAGCTCAAGCTGCCACCTGTATCGTTGCCAGAGAGGCTCAGGCCGATAAAGGACAAGCGTGTTCGGGGGTAGGGAAGACTCCGGAATCTTCCAGTGGTGAACTTGGCGCCAGTCCACGCCGACCTGGTATGCAACCCCGTTCATCACCCGTATACTCTCTGGCCGCTCGCCAGCAAGGACTCGTCGAGCGAGTTGCGCGGCCAACAAGTATTGTTCTTTGGGGTCGCGGCCGACTCCTCCAATGCCCCCACCACTCACACAGACATCAGGGAAGACACAATA
>Ga0306920_100013824_pt1 | contig 11004 bp, 6 predicted proteins | sample flu12Cox44000170_FD_204666 | JGI IMG/M metagenome (GOLD analysis project Ga0306920, IMG submission 204666) | Lab enrichment of tropical soil microbial communities from Luquillo Experimental Forest, Puerto Rico - flux4day.12C.oxic.44.000.170 (v2)... | ecosystem: Environmental > Terrestrial >...
TGGGAACTTTCTTTCTTTTCTTTCAAATCCCCAAGGGCTTCCTCTCCAGCGAGGACTCCGGCTTCGTCTTTGGTTTCACCCAAGCACAGCAAGGCATCTCCATCGACTCGATGCGGGAACACCAACTGGCCCTTACCGAAATCGTGAGCAAGGACCCCAATTTCGAAAACGTATTCTCCCTTGCGGGCGCTGGCTTCGCCGGATTTGCCGCCAACACGGGTATCGTCTTCTGCCGTCTGAAGCTGTCCTCCCAACGCCAGCTCGCGCCGCCGCCGGCGCGGGAAGCCATTATGAAGGTGCCAGGGATCATGGCTTTCTACGGGTGGCTGACCTCGATCTGGCCCAAGCACATGAGTACCGACGACGTGCTGAACGAGTTGCGACCCAAGCTTTTCGCTGTTCCCGGCATAATAGCCTTCATGCAGAACCCTCCGCCCATCCAGATCGGGGGCCAGTTGACCAAGAGTCCCTATCAGTTCTCGCTGCAAGGCACGGACACTGCGGAGTTGTATCAGCAGTCTAACCTGCTGCTCGCCAAGATGGCTCAGATTCCCGGGCTTCAGGACGCTAACACCGACCTGCAGATCGCCAACCCTCAGGTGAACGTGGAAATCGATCGCGATAAGGCATCTGCCCTGGGCGTTACCGCGTTCCAGGTGGAGGACGCGCTGGCTTCCGCTTACGGTGACCGGCAGATTTCCACCATGTACCGGCCCGAGAACGAGTACAAGGTGATCGTTGAGCTTGAGCCCCAATACCAAAGGGACCCGAATGTGCTATCGATGCTATACATCCGGTCCTCGGCGGGGCAACTGGTTCCGCTGAACGCCGTGGCCAAGTTCACCCAGAACGTGGGTCCGTTGGCGGTGAACCACACCGGACAGCTTCCCTCGGTCACGCTGAGCTTCGGCCTGAAACCGGGTGTCGCGCTAGGTGATGCCGTCAACCGCGTGAACGAGTTGGCCCGGAAGACGCTGCCCGCCACCATCGCCGCCAGCTTCCAGGGGGAGGCTCAGGCCTATGAGCAATCGTTGGTGGGCCTCGGAGCGTTGCTGGTGCTGACCATTTTCTTGATTTACGCTCTGCTGGGTATCCTCTATGAGAGTTTCATTCATCCCCTCACAATTCTCTCCGGGTTACCCTCCGCCGGCTTCGGAGCGATCGTCGCCTTGATGCTCTTCAACTACCCACTGAACCTTTACGGCTTCGTCGGCATCATCATGCTCATCGGCATAGTAAAGAAGAACGCCATCATGATGATTGACTTTGCGCTGGAAGCGCAGCGGAACGAGGGCAGGAGCGCTCCGGAAGCCATCTATCAGGGCTGCCTGATCCGCTTTCGTCCCATTATGATGACCACCATGGCGGCGCTGATGGGTACGCTGCCCATCGCTCTCGGCCTGAGCGCGAGCGCGGAGGTGCGCCGGCCGCTGGGCTTGGCTGTGGTAGGTGGCCTGGTGGTCTCACAACTCCTGACGCTCTACATCACGCCGGTCTATTACACCTACCTCGACACGTTGCAGCACGCGCTAAGCAGGCTCCTTCGCCGGCGCCGGCTTCAGCCCGGGAGCGCTGTCACGGCCGAGCCCGGCGAAGTTGAGGTGGGAAAGACCGGAAGGGCATGACACACGGCACCTGACCTGCCGGTGTGCTTTGGGAAAGAGAAGCTCCGCGGGGCAGCAGAGACGTTAAGGGCGGTGGAGCGGCTCACAATGGATGCGTGCGAGGCCCACGCACCTGACCGGCACAGCAAGCGCGCGTCTTTTGAGGCGGATGCCGGAGTTTTGGCATCTAACCAACAGGAGGAAGCTCACAGGGGACTGCGTATGCTAGATTGAATTCTTGGAAATCAGGGCAGGGATTCCAACTGTCAATATCGAGGTAACTTTTCAATGGCCAGCAAACAAAAGAAGCCCGCCGAATTCACCGAGCTGCCGGTTCTTCCGGTCCGAGACACGGTGCTGTTCCCGAACGCCATTCTACCCCTCACCGTGGGCCGCGAAGGATCGCTGAAACTGATCGGTGATCTCAAAGAGGAAGAGAAGTTCATTGCGGTAGTCGCCCAGCGCGACCCGCGCATCGATAACCCGCAGCCAGTTGATCTCTACCAGATTGGCACCGCGGCCTTCATCCATAAGATCATAAAACTGCCCAGCCAGAGTTTGTTTATCTTCGTAGAAGGCCTACAGCGGATAGCGGTGGAGGAGGTCATCCAGACAGAGCCTTACCTGAGGGCGCGCGTGAAGCCGCTGCCAGACGCTCTACCGGCGGCGAAAGACGCGGATTTCGAAGCGCTGGTGCGCAACGTCACCTCGCTTTTCCAGCAGGTGGTGCAGCTCTCGCCCACGCTTTCCGACGACCTGCAAACGGTGGTCATGAATATCGACGATCCCGCGCGCTTGGCCGACTTCATTGCTGCCAACCTACCCTCGATTTCCAATACTGAAAAGCAGGAATTGCTGGAAAGCCTCGAGCTCCAGCGGCGCTTGGAGCGGCTCAACAAGCAACTGGCGCGGGAAGTCGAAGTCCAACAGTTGCGCTCGAAGATCCAGTCCGACGTCCAGGACCAGGTGACGCAGAGCCAGCGCGAGTACTACCTGCGCGAGCAGATGAAGGCCATCCAGAAGGAACTGGGTGAGACAGACGAGCAGCATGAGATCGAGGAATTGCGCAAGAAGATCGAGGCCGCGGGCATGACCGAAGAAGCCAAGAAGGAAGCGCTGCGTGAACTGACCCGCCTCGCGAAGATGTCGCCCGCGGCTGCTGACTATCACGTGACGCGCACCTACCTCGACTGGCTGGTGGCGCTGCCCTGGCAGAAGGTCGGCGACCTGAAGGTGGACGTCCGCAAGGCCAGGGAAGTGCTGGACGCCGACCACTACGACCTGGAAAAGCCGAAGGAGCGCATTCTGGATTACCTGGCGGTGCTGCAACTGCGGTCCCAGCTCAAGGGGCCGATCATCTGCTTCGTGGGACCGCCGGGCACGGGCAAAACCTCGGTGGCGAAATCGATTGCTCGGGCGCTGGACCGCAAGTTCGTGCGTATGTCCCTGGGTGGCATCCACGACGAGGCGGAGATTCGCGGCCATCGCCGCACTTACATCGGCGCCCTGCCAGGACAGATCATTCAGGGCATCCGCCGGGCGGAAAGCCGTGACCCGGTGTTTGTGCTTGACGAGGTGGACAAGATCGGCCGCGACTTCCGCGGTGACCCCTCGTCGGCGCTGCTCGAAGTGCTCGATCCCGAGCAGAACTCGCACTTCCGGGATAATTACCTCGACGTGCAGTTCGACCTCTCCAAAGTGCTGTTCATCTGCACCGCTAACGTGCTCGACACTATCCCGCCGCCCCTGCTTGACCGCATGGAGCTGCTGGAGCTGCAGGGGTACAGCGAAGAGGAAAAGATTGAGATCGCCTTCCGTCATATCATCCCCCGGCAGACGGAGGAGCACGGGGTGAAGAACCACGAGGAGATTGAGTTCACCCGTTCCGGAATCTCCCACCTCATCAGGCATTACACGCGGGAGGCCGGGGTGCGTAACATGGAGCGCGAGATCGCCACCCTCTGCCGCAAGCAGGCGCGGCGCATTGCCGAGGGCCAGACCGACAAGCTGGTGGTGACGCCAGAAAATGTGGGCGAGTTCCTGGGTGTGCCCCACTTCCGCCTGGACACGGAGATTGTGGAACGTACGCACCAGCCCGGTGTGGCCGTCGGGTTGGCCTGGACTCCTACGGGCGGCGACGTGCTGTTTGTCGAAGCCAACGTAATGAAGGGCGGCAAGAATTTCACCATGACCGGACATGTCGGGCAGGTCATGCAGGAATCCATGCAGGCAGCACTGGCTTGGGTGCGAAGCCATGCTCTGGAGTTCGGCATCGACCCCGACTTCTTCCAGTCCAACGATGTCCATATGCACGTGCCGGCCGGCGCCATCCCCAAGGATGGTCCCTCCGCCGGGGTGACCATGGCCACGGCTTTGGTCTCCGCGCTGACCAAGCGGCCCGTACGCCAGCGGGTCGCCATGACCGGCGAGATCACACTCAGTGGCCAGGTCCTACCCGTGGGGGGCATCAAGGAAAAGGTGCTGGCGGCGAAGCGCGCCGGCGTCCGCGAAGTGTTCTTGCCCGAGGACAACGAGCCCAACGTCAGGGAGGATCTGGGGCCGGAGATGCTGGACGGACTGCAGCTCCGTTACGTCAAGAATATCCAGGAGCTGCTGGGGCTGGCCCTGGAGAAGGAGCCGGTCGAGGTACATCCCCTTGAGTCGAGAGATGTAGCCTATGCTGAGCAGGCGGCCGGACCTCCCAACTGAAGCCATCGTCAGATTTCTCGATAACGGACGGCACGTGATTAGGTGTGAGCTCGGTCGGGGCAGGTCGCCGCAAGCGTGAATGTTGAAAGCTCGGTGGACACCTCGGCAGGCTTGACTCCACTTGGAATCGAATGGAACCGAACCGGCGCTTCGAGGGGGCTTAAGCGCTTGAAAAGACGGTGCCGCGGGACGGAGTTGAACCGCCGACGCCAGCCTTTTCAGGGCTGCGCTCTACCACCTGAGCTACCGCGGCGCCATTTATTTATTGTGGGGCGGTTTTGAGTGCCTGTCAAGGAAGCGCGCTGATGCTGACTCTAGAGCGAGAGCCGCGATCGGCCCTTACCCCAAGAAGCGCAACGCCTCGGCGACGTTGAGGCGCGAGGCCCGGTAGGCAGGAAGAAGGGTGCTCCCGATGCTGATTATGACAGCGACCAGCAGCGAGAGCGCCATTGTCGTTGAGTCCACACGGATGTGGGCTGGAATCGCCCCACCAATGTGATAGCCCTCCATGAGTCGGAACACCAGAGCGGCCAGGACCAGTCCAAGGGTTGTGCCCATTAGAGAAATGGTCAGAGCCTCCCAGGCCAGCATAGCCAAGACCTGCCGCGACCGGAACCCCAGAGCCCGCAGGACGGCGATTTCTGCTGTCCGTTCGCGAATGGACATGGCCATGGTATTTGTAACCACGAGTAGAACCGCAAAGACCACCGCCGCGGAGATCATGAGCATGATTTCCTTCAGGTTCCCCAGCCAGCTCAGGAAGTTCACGACCAGTTGTTTCAAGGTCTGCGTGCGCGTTTCCGTGGGGTAATTACGGAAGACAGCGTCAATGTCATCCATCAGGTGCGGAATGTCGTCGACGGACCGTGCCAGGACCCAAATCTGGCCCGCTTTATCGGGGTGGCCCAGGGCTTCGTTGAGGTAATCCCAATGGAGGGCCAGCATGCTCTCGTCGTCGTCGGATGTGTAAACGGCTCGCAGCACCAGGTCCAGATCGACGCCGAAGTAGTTTGGGCTCCGCAGGTGAACATGGTCGCTGATCTTCCAGTCATACCTGTCGACAGCCTTGCGCCCGGCGATTAAAGCGTCCCTTTCGGCAACGAAGGCCCGCAACTGGTCTCCCGGCACGTGCCAATTCGAGAGAAAGACCAGCAACTTCCCGGCGTCTACGGCCAGGGCGGGGACAAGGTCCGCATCCTTACCATATCGTCCATCGAACCAGAAGAGCGGCATGGCAGCGGCCACACCTGGCACCTTAGCGATTTGAGCTTGGTAGCTGACGGGCAAAGGAATGGTGACGGAGGTCCGCGCCGTAACACTAAGGATGAGGTGCGTCCGGTCCATCTCGGGAGGGGCCTGCAGGTAGCGATAGGTGGCCCACAGTATGGCGACCAGGCACGTGGAAACGGTCACACTGGCTACCGTTAAAATCGTACGCCGCCGGTTGCGGAGGGTATTACGGAAAACGAATTGCGCCCGGGTCATCGTCCGCTACAGTATAGCGCGGCCCGGAACTACCCGACGTAACGCAAGGCGTCCGCGATTCCGATGCGGGAGGCTCGCAGGGCAGGCACCAAAGCGCTACTGACGCCAACCACCGCGGCAATGCCCATGCAGGCGAACAGCGTGGGTATGCTGACGGCAAAGCTCGAGAAGAAGCCTCCCTGGCTCATGATGTTACCCACGCCCATGTAGAAGACGATGCCGGCGCCGAACCCGACGAGGAATCCCCCGACGGTGCACACGTAGCGCGTGGTCTTAACCCATCCACGCACCGCGGACGAGCCTGCGAAGAGTAACCAAACGCCGTAGCCTCCAAGCAGACCAGCTCCCACGGCGTAGCCGAACCCCAGGAACTTGGCCTTATTGAAGGTGATCCCGATGAAGGCGTACGCCAGTTTGGCCCCTAAGGCGCCCAAAAGACCCCCCAGCACTGCAATCACCAGCGACTCGCCTACCAGCAGGATTAGAATGGTGTTGCGGCGGAAGCCGAGCGTCTTCAGGATGGCAACCTCTCCAGTGCGCTCCCGGATGGACATAGCCATGTTATTGCCCGCCACCAACAGAATCGTGAACACCACCGCTGCAGAAATCGCCGTGAGTAGCAGCTTGACGTTGCCTAGCATAGAAACGAAGCCCAGGGCGAACGCCTGCTCAGTCTCAGTCTTGGTTTCGGCGGCGGTGTTGCGAAACATTCCATCAACCGCATCGATGATGCGGGGAACGGACTCCGCCGAGTCCGCCTTGATCGTGAAGCTCCCGATTTGGCCCAAGCGGCCTAGAGCCTCGTCAAAGTAGTCGTAGTGGAAGTAAAACGCATCCTCTCCGGTTTCGTCCGGGGTCGTATAGACGGCTCGAATCGTGAACTCGGGACTGATCGGATAGATCGTTCCTTTCAGTGTTATGCGCTGACCCACCTGCCAGTTGAACTTCTCCATCAGCTTCTTGCCGACCAGCGCAGCAGTCCGCTCGGATTTCCACGCGGCCAGTTGGTCCGGCGGGATGGCATACTCGTCGAACACCTTCTCGAAGTTCTCCGTATCGCTCGCAAAATTTGCAAAAAAGTTGCGTTCGTCAATGTACTGGCCGCCGAACCAAGTGAGTCCGACCAAGTACTTCACACCTGGAACAGTCTGAAGTCTCTGGCGGTAGGATTCGGGGAGACTCTGGGTGATCGAAGTCGAGCGGTGGACCACAACGCGGAGGTGCGGCGTGCTGGACCCGTTGCTCGGGCGGTAGAGGGTGTCAACTACCGCTTCCAGGGTGCTCACGAGGAAGATAGAGACGGTGATGCTCAGAACCGTAAGAACCGTCCGCCTGCGGTTACGCAGGGCGTTTTTCCACATGATGCCTGCCAACTTCATCTCTACCTCCTCCCGCGAATTGCCCGAAGGGCAACACCGTGAGTAGCCCGTAGGTTTTAACCTACGGAAGACTTGCAAAATCGATCTCTACATCATCCACGTAGCACCATCCCCATGTCTCTCCCGGCTCGATGGACTGCATGATGGGATGGTGCGTCTGGTGAAAGTGTTTCGTGGCGTGACGGTTCTTCGACGAGTCACAGCAACCCACATGGCCGCAAGTCTTGCAGAGTCGCAGGTGGACCCAGGTGTCGCCCATCTTCAAGCACTCTTCGCAGCCGCGGGTGTGGGGTCTGACCTCTTGAACCTGTTCGAGGTGACTGCAGGCTACTGCCATAATGTCCTCCTCACTTTCCCTTCGTCAAGGTGACCCTGAGCAAAGTCGAAGGGTCAAGAGCCGGCCTGCGGCTGAGTTGGCCGCGGCTGGTCGATGGGAATGCGCACTTGGAAGCGCGTGTCGCCGGGCCGGGATTCCAACTTTACGTCGCCGTGATGTTTCCGCACGATGCGGCAGACGGTATCGAGGCCCAGGCCGGTGCCTTCGCCCACACCTTTGGTGGTGAAGAAGGGTTCGAAAATCCGACCTTGCAGTTCGGGGGAAATGCCCGGGCCACTGTCACCGATTTCCACCAGCACGCGGTCGAGTTCTCGCGCGGTTCGAATCCGAAGCTCGCCCTTCCCCTGCATGGCGTCGATGGCGTTATCCATCAGGTTAGTCCACACCTGGTTCAGCTCACCGCCGTAGGCGCAAACCAGCGGTAGGCTAGTATCATAGTCTCGGACCACCGTTACCCCACGCTTGAGCCGATGGCTCAGGATGGTCAGCGTGCTCTCAATTCCCCTGTGCACGTCCACCTCCTGCACGGGAGCCTGGTCCATGTAGGAATAGTCCTTGATGGCGCGAACCAGTTCGGAGATGCGGGTGACGCTGTTTTCGATCTCGGCAACCAGCCCGCCGATAGTAAGCAGGGAAGTGATGCGCGTCAGGGCATCACTCAGCGCTGCTTCTCCGAGCGTAGCGGACAGGGTATCCAGCTTCGGGGTCTCGACGCCCGATTCCGCCAGCACCGGTGCAAGCTTCCAGCTCTCTGTAACCCCATGCCCTTCCAGCCACTTGGTGATTCGTTCTTCGCGATCACTTTGAGCCAATGGATCGGCGTCCGGCGGCGCTTGGTACTTTCCGGCTTCGCGCTCGAAGGCGACAATGAACTCCCGCTGTTCATTGGAGAGCGGATGGCGTCCGAGCCTTAGGCTCGCCCCGCGCACGGTCTCGAGAAATTCGCGAAGGCTGGTGGCGGCACGACGCGCGGCGGCGGCCGGGTTGTTAAGTTCGTGGGCCAGGCCGGCGGAAAGCTTGCCCAGGGCCATCAGCTTGTCACGTTGTTGCTCCACCCGGGTTGTCTCGCGGACGCGGTCAAACGCAAGCGCTACCAGCCGCTGGGCCAGAACCGGCAAGCGTTGCAGCAATTCCGGGAAGACACTGCGGTGCAGGCGCGCGGCTCGGGTCGGCAGCACCGTGCGGCCTATGCCACCGGTGCGCGTTAGCCGGGAATAAGGGAGAACGCCGCTCACCTCCCCGGCTAAAATCCGGAAGATAGGTGCGTCCGGCTCATTCTCGCGCTGGAACTGAACCTCGCCTTCCAGCACGACAAAAAGCCATTCCGCCGGTTCACCCTGCCGGACAAAAACCTCGCCGGCTTCCAACCGCATTTCTTTAAACTGTAACACCAACCAGGAGAAATTCTCTTCCGGGAGGTCGGCAAACACCGGTATTTCCTGCAGCGCGTCGTACAGAGATTTTTCGCCCACTTTCACTGCGTTTTCAGCCATCTCATACCCCGCTCAGGTACTGGTGGACAAACTGCACAGCGATAGCTCCCTCGCCCACACCCGAAGCCACGCGCTTCACCGAGCCGTGGCGCACATCACCCACCACGAAGATGCCAGGGACGCTGGTTTCCAGCAACCATGGGTCGCGGTCGACCGTCCACCCCTTGGGGCGCCGTCCGTCACGCACGAGGTCGGGTCCCGAAAGCACAAAGCCCAGCTCGTCCCGCTCCACGACGCCCGCCAGCCAGTCCGTGCGCGGTTCGGCGCCGATGAAGATGAACAGCCCCCCCGCGGGAACGCGCTCGGTCGCACCGCTGTCGCTGCAAATGATGGAAATCGCCTCGAGGTGCTGGTCGCCGTGGGCTTCCACCACCTGGGTGTGAGGCTCAACGTGAATATTCTCCGTCTTCTTGATTTCGTCGATCAGGTATTGAGACATCGAGCTGGAGAGCGAGTCACCACGCACCAGCATGACGACGCGGCGCGCATACTTGGAGAAGTACATGGCGGCCTGCCCGGCTGAGTTTGCGCCCCCGACGATGTAGGCATTTTCGTCCTTGCAGGACGCGGCCTCCGTCATGGCAGCGCCGTAATAGACGCCGGAACCCTGCAGGCGTTCGGCTCCGGGGATGTCCAGCTTGCGGTAGGAAACGCCGGTGGCAACCAGCAGTGCCTTGCAGCCGAGTTCGGTACCGTCGGACAGGGTGACGATGCGCGACGGCCCTTCCACCCGCACCGCCGTCGCTTCCTGCGGAGCCAGGATCTCGACGCCGAAGCGCCGTGCCTGGGTCACAGCTCGCCGCGCCAGGTCGCCACCGCTCAGACCCGAGGGAAATCCAAGATAATTCTCAATGCGAGAGCTCATCCCCGCCTGGCCACCGGGCGCTTCTCTTTCAATCATCACGGTGCGGAGTCCTTCGGACGCACCGTAGACCGCCGCCGCCAGGCCTGCCGGTCCACCGCCTATGATCAACAGATCGTAGAAGGCCATCTCAGCGCGGGTTCGCAAGCCAAGTTTTTCGGCCAACTCGGCTGTGGTCGGCTCGGCGAGCGAAGTACCATCGGAGAAAAGCACCAGCGGGAAGCGAAGATCATTCCCGCCGAGCGACTCGGTGAGGCGGCGCGCGTCATCCCCTGGGCCCTCTACGTCGACCCACTGGTAGGGGACATGGTTGCGTGCCAGGAAATCCTTGAGTTGGTAGGAGAGTCGCGACCAGCGGTTGCCCACCACACGCACGCCCTCGAAAGGAGGGCGAAAAGAGGCCTGCCAGTCTTCCAGCAGATCGTCGAGGACTGGATAGAGTTGTTCCTCAGGCGGGTCCCAGGGCTTGAGCAGGTAGTGATGGATTCGGGCAAGGTTGATGGCGCGAATCGCTGCATCGGTGTCGGCGTAGGCCGTAAGCAGGACGCGCTTGGCGTCCGGGAACAAGTCCATGGCCTGGCTGATGAACTCCACACCCGACATCTGGGGCATCCGCTGATCCACTAACATCAAGCCCACAGCGCTGTTCCGCTTCTTGAGCTGGCGCAGCGTGTTCAGCGCTATCGCTCCGGACGCGGCCCGCAGCACACCGTAGCGATCAGCGTAGTGACGTCGGAGATCGCGCTCCACAGCTCGCAATACCTCGGGGTCGTCGTCCACTGTTAGTAAAACGGGCTTCGTCACTGGCTATCCCTCAACAGTAGTGTTAACCTGCGTCTCTTCACTCCTCTGGTGCTACGACACCTGTCCGAATCGGGAATGGTGACGTAAAAAGTGGGAATTATTGAAAACTGGGCACATTCCGGCTTTAAACCAAGCCCATGGTTCCGTTGTAGGGGGCAGTCCCCTCCGCCTGCCCTGGGGCGGCCACAGGGGGCCGCCCCTACAGTTTCCTCGGGGGTCACACCACTTTGTTACCCTGTTTGCCGCAAACGGTAGCTTTGTTCCCGGATTTGCGTCACCTCGACCGTTTGTTTTCAACGAGATCGGTAGCTTTGTTCCGTCGAAAAAATCA
>Ga0306920_100013827_pt1 | contig 11003 bp, 6 predicted proteins | sample flu12Cox44000170_FD_204666 | JGI IMG/M metagenome (GOLD analysis project Ga0306920, IMG submission 204666) | Lab enrichment of tropical soil microbial communities from Luquillo Experimental Forest, Puerto Rico - flux4day.12C.oxic.44.000.170 (v2)... | ecosystem: Environmental > Terrestrial >...
CGGCCAGGAAAGCGCGGATTTCGTCCGGAGTCGGCAACGAGCCGATGGTGTCGATGGTCAGGCGGCGGAGGAATTCTTCATCGCCGGCCGGATCGCTGGGCACCATGTTGAGCAGCCGCAGCCGAGCAAAGACTTCCCGGTCGATGAAATTGTTCTCGGCCAGTTTCGGATATTTGAATCCAGGCGGCAACTCCATGGGTACCAAAACCCGGACCGGCAGAACATTACCGCGATAGGAAACCACAATAGCAGTGCTTCCCGGCCGGAGGGATTTGACGGTTCCCAAGGTGGAAACATCAGCCACGGCATCGTCATTGGTGCGAAAATCACAGAAGGTGGTAATATCGCTCTGGGTGCCGTCAGCAAAGCGAGCCACGACCATGAGGGCCGTTTCCTGGCCGGCTTTCTTGAAGGCCAGCTCCGGCGGAGTGATCTGGATGCTCTGCACCGTGCCGCTCCCTGGTGACCAGGGCGCGCCCGCTTCGATCCATTCCTGGAAGATGCGGTATTGCCAGGAGCCCTTGAGGAAGCGCGTGCCGCCGCCGTGGCTCACCTGGCCGGAGGCCTTGAGCAAAAGCAAGCTGTTGTGCGCATCCCCCGTGCTCAGCCGCCGGCCGAAATTGTCGCGCGTGATGGCTTCATAATCCTTGGCCGGTTCATAGCCGAACAGCGACAGCCGAAATCCCCCCTTGCCCTGAAACGAACCATGGCAGGAGCCGGAATTGCAGCCCATGCGGCCCAACAGGCCCATGATGTGGCGCTCGAAATCGACCTTGTCCACGGTTTTGTTGCCTGGCAGTTCAACGGCCGCGATCGTGAATGCGGTGGAACAAAGGAGAAAAGCGAGCGCTCCCGCCAGCGCAATCCGTCCGCGGTTCATGCAGGCAGATCTCATTTTTGCGAATCCTCCGCAGGTAGGGCCCTGTCAGGGAGGAAAGGAACAGGGCAGGCAGGCGAGGCAGGTGGGCTAGTGGCAGTTTACTCCAAGGCGGGCGAGCAAGGCAAGCAAATTTAGGGGCGAACTTGAAAAACTGGCGCTTGCGGCCTCGCGTCAACTCGTTCAGCGCGAAGCCGCAAGCGCCAACCCCAACTAGTCCTTGGGCTTCTTCTTGAACTTGAAAGGCGGGAAGACCCGGATTTCCGTGACCTTGCCATCGTCATTGGTCACGATCTGAGAGAACACGCCGAACTTGCCGATCTTGGCAAAACGGTCGCTTTTCAGGCCATCCTTCAGTTCGTCGCCCACTTCGACCTTCTTCTCTTTGAAATTGAATTTGGCGTTGACCACCTTAACCTTGTCCGCCAAGGTGTACTCCTTGCCTTCGTCGTCCTTGCCTTTTCTGAAGGTAATCTTGTTGCCATCAACTTTTGTGATGGCGCCGGTGATCTCCTCGGCCACGGCCACGCTGATACCGACCGCCAGAACCACGGCCGCGCAAACGAACTTCCGCAACATAGGTGCTCCTCCAACGAGAACAGGACCAGGTAGTATCCTCCTGGCCCATTGCCAGGAAGATCATGGTCGTAATCTCTCCGCGCTGGTCAGCAAATGCAAGAAAAAAACGGCAATCTCATGGTTTTCTAATGCGCAGCCCGGTCAGCGCATATTAACCCCTAATACTCAAACCGACTTGGCTCGACAAAGTTCCGGTCGGGCACAAGTTTTTTGTGACTGCCGGGCGTTGATTGCTCATCGTTCGCCAACCATTTGCGCCTGTTTCTTGAGAATAGCCTGGGCTTCCGGCTTGCCCAAGGGTGGGCAACACAGGGCTGCAGCCTCGGCGTCCGTCAAAAAAACGCCGCTTTGGGGCTGAAAGCGGACAACCCAGCTTGGACCGGGCGGTTCCAGGGCGATCCCAGCCAGGCGAACTCCCAGAATGATTCGCCGCGATTCGTCCAGGTCCGTAGTGCGGAGGACTTCCAGATCTCCCCATTCCAGGCGGGCCGGATCGGGACCGGGAAGCACATAATCAGCCTGCACCCTGCCTGTGGGCAGGCGCTGGACGTGAATATCGAAGAGAAAGGCTTTGCCCTGGTAGCGGCGCGGAAAGGCAGCTTTCCATTCCTGCTCAGAAACTCCGCCCGCATGACGCAAGATGTCCTCGATAGGCTCGGCGGACAAGTCGGCCAAGAGAGATGCTTCCCGGTACAACTGCTGCCAGCGCCGGCTCTCGCGGCCACTCAGACTTTCCCCTCGAGAAGACGCCAAGGCGTTGGCGGCCAGCTGAAAACTGCCTTCACTAATATACCTTTCTGCACGAGCCAGGCGTTCCTGAGCCGGTTCGTTTCCTTGTAGTCCATCTTCCTTTGGCTTTTCCGGCTTGAGAAAGATCAAGTACACAGCCAACAGCACCGCCGCAGTGATCGCAGTCGCCAGGGCGGGAAACAACCATACCTTGTGCGAAGGACCCCAGATCGGAGATGGATGGGGAGATGGGGCGGCTTTACCTGCGATAGGCGAAAACGGACTGCGCGGAAGGATGAAGCGATCGCCACCGCAACTCGGACAGCGCACAACCTGAAAACTGGCTTGCCTTGTACCATTTAGGCTCTGGCCGCACGAACAGGTTACCTGATAGGTGGCTTCAGGAATAATCATTGCTGATTGCGATGAGTTTCGGCCAAGAGTGGCCCACGTTACCGTAACTACAAGCGGCCTCGCTTGTGGGGCTATCAAAACCACCCACATTGGTGAACGGATTTTTGGTCAAATGTCAATTGCCGTAGTCAGTTGCATGGCCAACCGGCTAGTGGCCGCAGACCACTGGCCGCTCATACTCTGGAGCTCGGCGTCCACTTGCTCCAGTTGGTTTTGCATGAAGAGCCCGGCCTGCCGGCGGAGGAAGTTGTGTTCGCCATTTCGCTTGAAGTCAGCCGCCTCGGCGCAGAATTCTTCGGTTTGTTGGTCCAGGCGAGCCTGAAACAAAGCCAGCGAGTGACGAACCTGGGTCCAACGCTCCCGATCACGGCCGATGTCAGTTTGAAGCTGGTGGAAACGGCGTGCCGGGTTCAGTGGATCTTCGACGCGGCTCAAAGCCCCGGGTAATTCGCCATCGAGAAAAAGCGGTAGGTATACGCCGACGCAAGGAGGTCCGAAAGCACACCAAGCCATGGGAGGATGCTCCGGCCCGCGTCCCAACTCGGCGATGAAGCTGGCGGTGGTGGTGGTCGGCTGGCCAGTGCCTGCATGCCGGCACAAGGAAAGGGATCCCCTGCGCGCCAGCGGGTTCACTTCAGCACCGGTCTCGTAATGGTCTGCCAAGAGCCGGCGAAGGACCGAGGCGTCGATATGGCCGCTTTGCTCTTCTAAGAGTAAGGTGGCCCGGCCCCAGCGGCGAAGAACCGATTCCTCTCCCGCCGGAGGAGCGCTCAGGCTGGCATGGAAATCGAGCTTGCTGCCGTCGTCCGGCCACCAGCCGTGCTTGATGGCCTCTTCTGCAAGGCCGGGCGACAACCGTTGCCAGTCCTGGCGAATCAAACCCACATCGCTGACCGCCCGGACCCGCATGCATTCCAGAGAAGCCCAGGCCGAGCCGGCTGCTTCCACAACGTAGGCTTCCGTGGGATCGGCCAGAAGGAAGATATGGTCGTTTCCTGTTGTCGCCGGCTTTTCGCCATTCGTCCGTCGTCCCGACGCAACTCGGCACTGGCCATGGCGGGAGACAAGTCCGGTGAGCAGGTCGAACCCCTGTCGCGCGGAGCGGCAGCGTTCCAGAACCAGCCGAACCAGGTCCGTTCCGGTTAACCCAGGCTGGTCACAAAGAAGCTTGCTGCGCCAGGTGGAACAGGCGGCCACCACTTCAAATTCGTTGATGCCGTGCTCGTAGCCCCAGGTGTTGAGAGGTTGATTTCCCAGGACGGTGAAGGTTTGCCGGGCCTGGGGCAATGGCAAGATCTGGGTTTGGACCGTTTCTCCGAGGGCAAAAGCGCGGCCGGGATTGAGCCGCAAGGCCATGCCGGCCCGGGGAAGTCCGTGACAGTTCGCGCCAAAAAGAGTGTGTCGATTTTCCGTGGCGGCTCCGACCGCCACCACCATGTCGCATCCCATTGTTGATGCTCCCTCATCAAAGGGCGAGGCCACCTGATTTCATTGGAACACAGCACCCTGGACCATGCAACAATTTAATTGCAATCCGCATGATATTTCTGGCAAGGTGTTCGCGTTGGGAAAAGTGTCAATCGGCGAGCCGGGCGCGTCAACCACGTCAAACCCCACGGTGGGATTGATCGAGGCAAATTAGTGGAATGGTTCAAAGGAATGGGAAAACCCGGAGCGATAATTTAGGTAAAACAAGGCGGATTTGCCTGTTGACAGGGGAGTAACCCGGAAGTAGGATAAACGGACTGACTGGTCAGTCCGCCCATGGAGGCCTCCATGAAATCCGCCACCGTTCGAAAACCCCGCCGGCCCGAGGACACCGATCTCCGCGGCCGGCGCTGCAAAGAAATCCTCAATGCTGCCGTCCAGCTTTTCGCCGACCACGGTTATGCCGGCACCGATACCCAGCTCCTGGCCGACCGGCTCCAGGTCGGCAAAGGCACGCTGTATCGTTATTTCCCAAGCAAGCGCGCCTTGTTCCTGGCCGCGGTCGATCGGGTCATGCGGCAACTGTTGGAGCGCGTCAATACCAGCATTGCCGACATCACTGACCCGCTCGAGCAAGTTGCCGTCGCCATCCGCACGTATCTGGCATTTTTTGCCGAGCAGCCGGAATACGTCGAGCTGTTGATCCAGGAGCGGGCCCTGTTCAAGGACCGCAAGAAAACCACCTATTTCCAGTACCGCGAAGCCAATGCCGAGCGCTGGCTGAATCTGTACCGGGGCCTGATCGCCTCCGGCCGGCTGCGCCATGTCCCCGTGGACCGCATCCGCGAGAACATCAGCAACCTGGTCTATGGGACCATGTTCACCAACTATTTCACCGGCCAGCGCCGGTCCTCTGAAACCCAGACGCGGGACCTCCTCGATATTGTCTTCAACGGGATTCTCAGCGATTCGGAACGCCGACGACAAATAGTGAGTGGTGAGTAGTGAGTGGTGAGTGGTTTAGGAGAACAAACATGCAAGCACGGCATTGCGGGCGCATCGTGGTGTTGGTTTTCCTCTGTTTGTGGTTGCTCGGATGCAATCGCAGTCAAAGCCAGGCGCCGGTGGTCAAGCCGGCCGCGGTCCGGGTCGCGCACCCGGTCGTCAAGGAAATCACCGATTATGAGGAAATCACCGGGCGGACCGAATCCACCAACGCCGTCGAGATCAAAGCCCGCGTCACCGGGTATCTGAAAAAAGACTTCTTGCGGGGCGACCCCGACAGCAAATATGCGCAGCTCAAGTTGGGAAGCAAGGAAGGAAAGAGGGTCCAAAAAGGGGAATTGCTTTTCGAGATCGATCCGGATCCGTTCGAGGCGGAGGAAAAACGAACCGAAGCCATCGAGAAGCAGAACGAGGCGCGGCTGGCACGCCTGACCAAGGATTATGCCCGCGCCACCAAGTTATTCGAACAAAACTCCATGAGCCCGCAAGAATACGACCAGATAACCGGCGACTACCGCGAGGCGCAGGAGGCTTTCAAGATGGCCAAGGCCAGCCACAGACTGGCTAGCATCAACTTGGGTTATACCAAGGTCAGAGCGCCTTTCACCGGTCTGGTCAGCCGCCGCTTCGTCGATCCTGGCAACCTGGTCAAGGCCGACGACACCACCCTGACCACCATCGTTTCTCTCGACCCGATGTATGTCTACTTTGATGTGGATGAGCGCACCCTCCTGCTCATCCTTCACTGGATGCGCGAGGGGAAAATCCCCGGCATGCGCGAAAAGGGGGCGGAAGTCCTCCTGGGCCTGGCGAACGAGGAAGGCTATCCCCACAAAGGCACGATCGATTTTATTGATAACCGACTCGATCCGGGCACCGGCACCCTGCGCCTGCGCGGCGTGTTTGACAATTCCAAAGAGATTCTCTACCCGGGCCTGTTCGTACGCCTTCAAATCAAGATTGGCAACCCACACCAGGCGGTCCTGGTGGCCGAGCGTGCTCTGGGCACCGACCAGGGCCAGAAATTCCTCTATCTCGTTACCGACAAGAACAAGGTGCTGTATAAGTCGGTGAAGATCGGCTCGTCGCACGACGGCCTGCGCGTGGTCGAGGACCTGCTGCCGTTCCAGCTCACGGACAAGGCCCTGACATCCCTCGCCGCCAAGGTTCCCGAATCCGTGCTGAAGAAGCTTGAGCCCATCAAAAATAAGGAATTCACGGAACAAGCATTCCGCACGGAGCTCGCCAGGCTCCTGAAAAAGGATGAAAAGGAGAAATACCAGGATCAACTGGATGAAAGGGAGAAATACCAGGATCAACTGCTGGCGGGGGCCCAGGATTTTGAGCAAGCCAAGAAACTCAAGGTGGTGGTCAGCGGCCTGCAACGGGTCCGCGAAGGAACCGAGGTCGAATACGGGCAAGTGGAAGACATGGCGGACCAAAGGCCGGGACGGAAAAAGAAATAACCAATTCCGCTTGCGGCTTCGTGCTCGCTAAGCGTTTGTCCGAACGCGAAGCCGCAAGCGGAACATCACGAGAAATAGCCGTGTTCTCGCGCTTTTTCATCGACAGGCCGATCTTCGCTTCGGTGCTGTCCATCGTCATCACGCTGGGAGGTCTCCTGGCACTGGTGACGTTGCCTTTGGCGCAGTTTCCGCGCATCACGCCGCCGACTGTGAATGTACAGGCCACCTATCCCGGCGCCAGCGCCAAGGATGTCGCCGATGCCGTTGCCTCGCCCATCGAACAGGAAGTCAACGGCGTCGAAGGCATGATGTACATGTCCAGCCAGTGCACCAACGACGGCTCGTACAACCTGACCGTCACCTTCAAGCAAGGCGTGGATCTGAACATGGCCCAGGTGCTGGTGCAGAACCGGGTCAACCTGGCGGTGCCCAAGCTGCCGGACGTCATCAAGCAAACCGGGGTAAGCACGTTGCGGAAATCGCCGGACATCCTCATGGGCATGGCACTGATGTCGCCCAAAGGCCGGTATAACCAGCTCTACCTGAGTAACTACGCTCTGCGCTTCATCAAAGACGAATTGGGTCGGGTGGAAGGCGTCAGCGATGTGTTCCTGTTTGGCCAGCGCGATTTCAGCATGCGCATCTGGGTGGACCCCGATAAGCTGTCCGGCCGAGGATTGACCGCCTCCGATGTGGTCTCTGCGATCCGCGAGCAGAACAACCAGGTAGCAGTCGGCATGATCGGCCAGCCGCCCAGCCCTTCCAACCAGCAGTTGCAAATCACTCTGGATACTCGCGGCCGGCTTACCGACGTGGCTCAGTTTGAGGACATTATTCTCCGTGCGACCGTGGATGGCAGATACATCAAGATCAAAGATGTCGCGCGCGTCGAGCTGGGCCCCAAGAACCAGGACGTGGGCACCCGCTTCGACGGCCGGGGCAACGTCTTTCTAGCCGTCTTTCAGCTTCCCGATGCTAACGCTCTGAAAACCGCCGAGCGCGTCATCAAAAAAATGAACGAGCTTCGGGAGAGTTTTCCCGAGGACGTCGATTACGACATCGCCTTCGACACCACGCCCTACACGCGCGAGTCCATCCTGGAAGTATTCAAGACCCTGCGGGACGCCGTCATCCTGGTGGCGGTGGTCGTGCTCCTGTTCTTGCAGAACTGGCGTTCTGCCATCATCCCGCTGGTGGCGGTGCCGGTGGCCATCATCGGCACGTTTGCCGTCATGGCTGCCTTTGGCTTCAGTCTCAACAATCTCACGCTGTTCGGCCTGGTGCTGGCCATCGGCATTGTCGTGGATGACGCCATCGTGGTCGTCGAGGCGGTGGAGCATCACATCGAGCACGGCCTGGCGCCGCGCGAGGCGACTATCAAGGCCATGGAGCAAGTATCCGGCCCGGTCATTGCCGTCGGCCTGGTGCTCAGTGCCGTGTTCATCCCGTGCGCGTTCATTAGTGGCATCACCGGGCAATTCTTCCGCCAATTCGCCCTGACGATCTCGGCGTCAACGATCATCTCGGCGTTCAACTCCCTGACATTGAGCCCGGCGTTGACCGCGTTGCTCCTGCGTCCAATTGCCAAACAAGATTTCGCGAGCGGAACGCCCCCCCTGCCCCGCCTATCCTTTCTAGTGGCGGGAACGTTGCTGGGTTACTTCTTCCTCACTCCCTGGTTGATCGACGGAGCAACATGGGTGCTGTCTTGGGGCATCGACGACCTGGAGGGCTGGGCCGACGTGCTGGAATGGGGGAGCAGGGTTTCGGGCCCGGTCCTGGGTGCTATCGCCGGCTGGACTGCCGGCAAATTCTTCAACTGGATTCTCGCCCGCATGTTTTTCTGGTTCAACTGGGCCTTCAAGCGCACCACCGCGGCTTACACGTGGGCCGTGGGACACATGCTGGCCATGAGTGCTTTGGTGCTGGCGGTGTATGGCGGGATGCTGGTGCTGACCTACGGTTTTTATCAATCGACGCCGCGCGGCTTCATTCCCTCGCAAGATATGGGCTACCTGATGGTGGCCGTGCAATTGCCGGATGCGGCCGGCCTGGATCGCACCAATGACGTGATGACCAAGCTCACCGAGATTACCCTCAAGACACCGGGAGTTCGCCATGCCACCGCCATTTCCGGACAATCCTTCGCGATGAATGCCATCGGCTCCAACTTCGGCTCGATGTTCGTCAACCTCAAGGATTACGCGGATCGCCGGGAGCCGAAGCTTTTTCCGGGAGACCAGGTTCCGGAGGAACCGTCCAGCACTGCCATTGCCGCCCACTTGAACAAGTATTACGCGGAGCAAATCCACGATGCGGAAATCAAGGTCTTTCCGCCGCCGCCGGTCCGCGGCGTCGGCCGCGCCGGCGGTTTCGCCATCATGATCGAGGATCGGGGCGACCTTGGGCCGGAGGCGCTCCAGGACCAGGTGGAGACCCTCACGCGCATCGGCAACATGCCACGCATGACCGTCACCACCAACAACGGCAAGGTGCATGAAGGCGCCATCCTGAAAAACACCGCCGAGGAGGTTCGACTCATCACCGCCGGCAACCATGAGGTCGATATCCAGGCGAAGGACATCGAAGACAAGAAAATCCTGCCCTCGTCCGTGATGGGGCTGTTCTCTGTGTTCCGCGCCAATGTTCCCCAGCTTTATGTTGAGCCGAATCGCGACGAGGCCCTGAACCGCAGCGTGAACCTGAAAGATTTTGCCGACACCTTGCGCGTTTACCAGGGCTCGCTGTACGTGAATGATTTCAACCTCTTCGACCGCACCTGGCAAGTGATCGTCCAGTCCGACGGCAAATTTCGTGATGATCAGCGGCACCTGAAGCGGCTGACGACACGGAATTCCAAGAGAAATCTGGTGCCGCTCGGCTCTGTAGCCAGCATCCGGGAAATCAACGGCCCGTTGGTGTTGACGCGCTACAACATGTATCCGGCGGCAACTATCAACGGCATGGCCGCACCCGGAACCAGCTCCGGATCGGCCATCGACTTCATGCAAAAATTGGCCGAGGACGAGCGTTCCAGGGGCATGGCCTATGAATGGACCGACATGTCCTACCTGGAACTCTTGGCCGGCAACACCGCCATGATGATCTTCGCTTTCGCCGTCGTCATGGTATTCCTGGTGCTGGCGGCGCAATATGAAAGCTGGTCCTTACCCCTGGCGGTGATTCTGGTCGTGCCCATGTGTCTGCTCTCCGCAATCGCCGGAGTGAAGTGGAAGAGCATGGACATCAACATTTTCACGCAGATCGGCTTTGTCGTTCTGGTCGGGCTGGCGAGCAAGAACGCCATCCTGATTGTGGAATATGCCAAAAGGCAGAGGGAAAGCGGCGTGGCCCGCCGGGAGGCGATCCTGGCCGCCTGCCAGCTGCGCTTCCGGCCCATCATCATGACCTCCTTCGCCTTCATTTTGGGAGTGTCACCCTTGATGTTCGCCTCCGGGGCAGGCGCCGAGATGAGGAAAACCCTCGGCGTCGCGGTCTTCAGCGGCATGCTCGGCGTCACTCTGTTCGGCATCTTTTTGACGCCGGTGTTCTTTTTCGTAATCGACAGCCGGAGCCAGGCGCCGTTCTTCGGCACCAGGCTGGTGCGCGGATTGCGGACGGCGTCGCTGTACGCCATCACCCTTGGGTTGCAGGGGATTCGAGCACTGTACCGCGGACAGCGCCGCCAGAAGACTGCAGGCGATTTGCAAACTGCAATCACCGTGCTCAAAAATGGCCAGGAAGACTCAGAGGGAGCCCGAAGCGCTAGCGAGGGAGTTCCTCGCTAGCGCTTCGGGCTCCCGGTAGATTGAGTGAGATTATCCCATGTTTTCACGGTTTTTCATCAATCGGCCGATTTTCGCCTCGGTGCTGTCGATCGTCATCACCCTGGCCGGCGTCTATGCCCTATCGCCGTGGGGCTTGCTCGGGCCGGGTCTGCCGGTCGCCCAGTACCCGGAGATCGCGCCGCCAACGGTCGAAGTCTCGGCCATCTATGCGGGCGCCAATTCCAAGGTCGTTGCCGATACCGTGGCCGCTCCCATCGAGCAGCAGGTCAACGGCGTCGAAGGCATGATGTACATGTCCTCCCAGTGCACCAACGACGGCGCTTACAGCCTTGTTGTGACATTCCAGAACGGCGTCGATCTCAATATCGCCCAAGTTCTGGTGCAAAATCGTGTCGCCCTGGCCCAACCCATCTTGCCCCCACTGGTCCAACGCCGCGGCGTCACGGTCAAGAAGAAATCGCCCAGCGTGCTCATGATCATCAACCTGTATTCGGAAAACGATAACCGCCAGGACCTGTATCTCAGCAATTATGCCACGATTCAATTAAAGGACGAGCTGTCGCGCGTTACCGGCGTGGGCGACATCACCTATCTCGGCCAGCGCGATTACAGCATGCGCGTGTGGCTGGACCCGGAGAAACTGGCCTATCGCGGCCTGACAGCGGCGGATGTGACAAGCGCCATCGAAGCGCAGAACGTGCAGGTGGCCGCCGGTCA
>Ga0306920_100013831_pt1 | contig 11002 bp, 6 predicted proteins | sample flu12Cox44000170_FD_204666 | JGI IMG/M metagenome (GOLD analysis project Ga0306920, IMG submission 204666) | Lab enrichment of tropical soil microbial communities from Luquillo Experimental Forest, Puerto Rico - flux4day.12C.oxic.44.000.170 (v2)... | ecosystem: Environmental > Terrestrial >...
GGAAGCGGGGCGCCGCCATTACCTCCGCCTGACGCAACGATCATAGCGGCTCCAGGCCCGGATGTATTCTTCGAGAAACACCTGATTACGGAGGGGCAGAGCCAGGCGAATACCGAAGACCTTGGTTCTCAGACCATGGAAGGCGTCCTGGTGAAGGGCACACGAACGACGCGCACGATACCGGCGGGTCAAATTGGAAATGAGCAGCCAATCACGATTGTTACCGAAGTGTGGACTTCGCCGGAACTCAAAACGGTGGTCTCCAGCAAACGGAGCGATCCGCGTATGGGGGAACAGACGTTCCGTCTGACGAATATCGTGCGGGCCGAGCCGAATCCGACCTTGTTCACGGTGCCCGCGGATTTCAAAATCGTGGATGCCCCGGCGCCAATCTTTTATCGAACGAAGCAATAGCGGCACCATTCGGTGCGCCAAAGCACGCAAAGCTCTTATGTTCGCACCCTTCAACGGCCATTCGAGCGAATTCGGTGGAATCCAAGGAAGCATTCCACCGTGCCGCTGCTAGCCGCGATACAACCATCCTTCGTAAGAGCCGTATGCGTAGACGCGCTTGTACGGATCTGTGCGGGGGGCGATCAGCGATGGTCGTCCCTACCGCGACAGTTATCGCTTCTTCCGCCGCATTAGTACCGACAAACGCGCTTGTATTGACTAGTCTGATCACTCTCCGGGTAGTTGGCGATTCGGAAACTATCCGAACGCTTGTGATTCCTCCGGGAAAACTACTCCGGTCGATCTCATGTTTGCGAGGCGATGGGACCCTTCAATCTCGGGTGATCGGGTCCTCCTTGGTCTGTGCAGGTAATTATTTACATCGGTAAGTGGGATGGGATTCGGGGATCCAGTGCCGGATAAATCCGTTGGTCCACCTGACCACACTGCGTCAAAACCGCATCCGAGGCGGGTCTCGAAGCACGGATTGGCCGGCGCGATAACCTTTGTGACGCGGCTGTGACGCCGTGCTTGATGAATGGATCATGTTCACGGCGCGATCCGGACGGTGGCGTCGACCCATTGAGACCAGCGGGGCAACCGGACACTTGGGGTCAGCGGGATAACTGTGATAACAGTGCTAAAGGACATGACTCTCCAACTAGATTACCACTCGATGCTCGCGGTGGCTCTCGCGGAAGCACGCCTTGGTCTCAAAGAAGGCGGCATTCCTATTGGGGCAGCCATTTTCGAACAGACGGGAAAGTTGCTTGGTACAGGACGCAACCGCCGCGTGCAGCAAGGCGATCCGTCCGCACACGCGGAGACGGATGCGTTCCGAAGGATAGGCCGGCAGAAAAGTTACCGCAACCTCACCATGGTCACCACGCTCGCACCCTGTTGGTACTGCAGCGGGTTGGTTCGCCAGTTTGGGTTCGGCACCGTGGTTGTTGGAGAAAGCAAAAACTTTCAAGGTGGAGTCGGTTGGTTGCGATCCCTGGGCGTGCAAGTGATTGATCTCGAATCGAAAGAGTGCGCTTTGTTGCTTGCAGACTATATTCACGCGAATCATGCGGTGTGGAATGAAGACATAGGTCAAGAATAAGATCTTTCTTGCAGAGAGTGGGTGTGGGGTTTCAAGTCAACCGGGGAATGCCTGATTCACGGTGCCGGCTCAGACGGTCGACGCAACACTATCCGATTCGTTGACGGGGTAGTATTCTTCGGGAGAAATTCAGCTACACCTCCCCTCACCTCAGCTCCTGCCGCTAAAAGTCTTGTGAACAGAAAAATCGCACGAAAACCAATCGTTACGAATCGGTACGGGGTTATTAAGTGTGTCAGGAGGGTTCGCTCGCGCAGGATTGCTGATGTCAATGGAGGACGGACACTCCAAGCCAGAGGCCAACACCGTAGAAGAAATGTGCTACCAGGCTACTGGTAAACAATCGGGTCCCCGCCGGCCCTCTATTGCCGAACCATCCGAAACCCATCGCCGGAAACATGACAAACCACGGTAGGATGTTCGTACATAGAGCAAATCCAAACGCAGTAATCGGATTTCGTGTGTTCAATCCCAGAGCCGAAAGTTGCGCCCAAATACAAAAACGCAAGTGCGACGCCAATTGCATAATGAACAGACACCGCGATCACTACTTCTCGATTAATGGCTGATTCTGAGCTGATATTAGTGTGGAATGGTTGCCCGCCTGCCACAGACGCAAACCATCGACCAACCAAATGACGTGAAAGTGGAGCGATTAATCGAAGCTTGATTGTAGCAGCGCTGAGGACGTCCATGGTTAAGGTTGCAAGGATTCCGATCAAGAAGTTGCGAAAACTCAATACTGACATCACTCTAGGCTTGCTCCTAAGCGCGCCGCCTCATTTAAAGCTCGGGGACGGTACGAAGATGTGCGGTCACCCCGTTTACCAGGACCTGAGATCGTTCCTGGGATCGTTGCTGTTGCCATACGGCTTTATTTAGTGGAACGCAAGAGTGCCATCGGACCAATACGGCACTGCGATTGGGACGGTACGCAGCGGCGGAAGTTCTTTGTTCAGTGGACTATCCGGTCTGTCAGGGTCCGGGAACCACATAGACGTGGAAGAAATGGGTGAGTTCGGATCATTGGCGTCCAATTCAGCAGGATCTTTCATCGGCAAGAAAAACATCACGTGGCATAAATTGTGTGTATCGCCCAAATGGCTAAGGTATGCATCCTTGGACACTAATAGAGGACTATCCGTCATGGGCCACGGAGTTTACCCCAACGCCTGATTTCGGGCAAACGCGAGGCATCATTCGGCCACACGGCTAAGTCCTGGGTGGTCGGGTTATAGCAAACTGCTCAAGCGACAACTCAGACTTGTGACGCCACCGTGACTGGAATGCGGACAAAATGAGGGACGAGGGCATATCAGGCTATGGTAGTTTTTTTTAGAACCCGCGTCGGAAGCACACTCAAGAACAATATAGAGGTAGTTCACGACGGCGAGCATCCTGAGGACTGGGTCTAATCTCGCTCAATCTCAACAGTCCCGACGCGCTCGGAGAGCACGCGAAGCAACTGCTTTCCGATCATCAGGGTATCGCCGTCGCGTGCTTGCGCGCGTTTTCGGATTCTGGCAAATGTGCCGTTTCTGCTACCAAGATCTTCAAGAAAATAATCCTTCTCGTGCAGCTTGATTCGCGCGTGGGTCGCCGACAGATACGGGTCATCAGGAAAAGTGTAAGTCCCCTTGGAACGTCCGAACGAAGTCTCAGGGAAGTGGAGGTCGTAATGGTCTGCTTCTTCATTTTTGGAATTCAGCTTGATGACCGAGGCGACTTCTGCGGCTTCTCCGTCGGCGCCAAAGATCATGGTGTGGTCTCGAGACACGTGGTTCACGTGGGCTACATCTTTTTGACGCGCCGCAAAACGCAACCTCTGCTGACCGATTTGGAAGATATCGCCATCCTTCAACTGGTGCGGCTCGCGCAGGCAGAGATATAAGCCTAGGGGGCTGCCCAGGTCTTCAATATCGACAATGTCGCCGAGCTGCGTGAGACGCGCGTGCTGTGGAGCTACCTGCGGGTCATCGGCTAGCGAGATCTCCCCCCGCGAACTCTCAAGGACCTCCTCACAGCCAGCGATCACGCTAGGATGATCGAGCGGATATTGCTGTCCCAAACTGCCATCCGCGCGGACCCGCGCCAACACAAATCGTATGGCTCCTTGTGACAGTCCTTCAACCTCCGGGGCGCCGAGAACAGCGGTCTCGTCCGGACTGCGCGTCTCAATCGAAACCGCGACGTCTTGCGGTGAAACGCGGCCACCGCGGCTCCTGATCCTGCGCTGGACCCGTTCTGCCAGATTCGTATGCAGGCCTGTAGCGAAGGCCAACTGCTCTCTCGACGGACGAGGTGGTGCAGGCCCCGCAGACTCGTCCACCCGCCACACAATCGTATACAAGTCGAGACATCCCGCTTTTCCCTTCAACTCCACACCTGAAGCCTTCTTCCGAACTCGGATATCGTGAAGATGCCTGATTTTCTCGTAAACCGAGGGCGAAATAGCAATCTCGTCGGCATCAGTGACACCCTCAATTCGAGATGTCACGTTGACCACATCGCCGAAAACATCGTTGCCCTTTAGCAGCGCCAAGCCGACGTTGACCGCCACGCGGACATGAATCTCGTCGGCGGGAACCTTATCCCGATTGCGCTCGGCTAGGTTCCGCTGCATCGCTACCGCACAGCGGACGGCGCCCTCCACGTCGAAAAAGCGCGCAAGAATCGCATCACCGATCGTTTTGATCACTGTACCGCTGTAATGTTGGACCAGCGGGGTCAGCAGGTCCAAACACTTTTGAACCATCACCAAGCCAGCAACATCACCGTGCTCGTCGTAAAAACTAGTTGACCCTACGATGTCCACAAACAACACCGTCACTAGTTCTTTGCAGCGCTCGAGTTCGACATCCAGGCGAGCTCGCTCTCGGATTAGTTCTTCGAGTCTTCTTGAAGGTTCCTGCTCGATCATAGAAATCCAACTCGTCCAGTCGGTGGGCACAATCCTACACCTGAGTTCCTACTCGTGCTACTGGTCGGTCGGGTGGTGATGGTGCTCCCGATGCTGGCGATGTTACTTGTCTCTGGAATCTGCAAGGCGCAACGGCGAGACTGGAACACCGAAGGAACAACAACCCAAGAACTACGTGAAAATCGTTAAGTCGAATCTAGATTGCTTGCCTCTCAGCAAACGGCAAGTGAGAGCCGCATGGTCCGAACCGCTCCTGACGAAGGACAACGAGGCGTCGGGCACCTTTGCACTTTATTCTCATGAGGCGCGAGTTCCCACCGAAGAAGACCTGTGCTCATAGAAGGCGCGGGGCGCATCGCTCGCAAAGCGAGGCAAACGGACAAGTAGGTTAAAGCAACATCACTGAACCACGCTGGGCGGCGCCTCAGAAAATTACTAGAAAAAAAATTTCAGCGCGAACTGAATCAGGCGCGGGGACCGAGATGCGGTGGCAAATCCAAACTGAGTCGCGCCGCGCTCCGTTGAAAAGTTCTCATTCGTGGTGGTCTCGTCGGCGAACGTCAGATTCGGATGGTTCCAAACGTTGAAGAATTCGGCGCGGAATTCGAAATGCATCTGCTCGTGCACCGGGAATTGCTTTATGAAAGAGACGTCCCAGTTTTGAAGTCCGGGGCCGCGAATGATGTTTCGTCCAGCATCGCCAAACGTGCCTTGGACAGTGTCGGCCACAAACGCACAGGTGTTAAATAGCGTCCCGGGAACGCAGTGGCGACCATTGGGATTACCCATAACGTTCGGACGCGCGCAATTGAATACGGCCCCGCCGCAATCAGAATTTGAGATGTTGACCAAGGTATCGGTCGGCGTAAACCAGTTGCCGGTCTGTGCCGAGATAATCCCCGTGACTTGCCAGTTCCCAATCACCTGATTCCAAAAACCGGATACGTTTCTCCCAAATCGTTGCGCCTTGCCAAATGGTAGCTGATAAATGTAGCTGAAGACAAAGCGGTGACGGATGTCGAAATCCGCATTTCCATACTCGAGAGCCGGCGCCGTCTGCAAACGAAAGTCCCCCTGGTTTTGCGAGCCAAGGCTCGCGTTCGAAGCGTCGTCGAGCGCATGGCTATAAGTGTAGGAGGCCTGAAGCTGCAAACCATTCGAAAAGCGCTTTTCGAGACGCATCTGCAAACCGTCGTAGTTAGAGAACAGGTTGGAGCGCAGGGTATTGATTGCCGCGTCGATATTGGGATCTGGACGGCGTCCCGCGGTGGGACTGTTTGGGTCCGATGTGGGAACAGCCTGGTTGCCGTTAAACATGCCATAGAGATTGGAACCGTGCGAGCCCACATACGAAATCTCCGCCACGATGTTTGCCGGCAGCTCATATTGAAAGCCAAGGAACCATTGCTGCATGAAAGGAGTAGTAATTTTCGGACTAATCGAGAACAGCAATGGAGTGTTGGGATCCACAAGCGCGCTCGCTGGGAATCCTTGCTGCAACGAGTTGAACATGGGTATCGAGCAGTCTACCTGTCCGGGATTGGGGTTCGCGGAATTCGTCAGGCAGGGCAGGTTGAACCCTTGAGTAACGAAAAATGGCGGGCTGAATCCTGGACTTGGATTCGAAAAGGGTCCGTTTTCCTGGCCGCCGTAGAAAATTCCGTACGAAGTGCGAAACACCAACTTGTCCGTAGCTCTGTATGCCAACCCAACGCGAGGAGCAAAGTTGTGGAGGGTAGGTGATACCAGGCCGGGCGATCCGGTCCGGTCGATGGTGATTTGAGAAGCCAGCATGGGCGTTAGTTGCGCGGTTTGTCCCTTCGGCACGATCAGGCAACCGCAGCCAAAATCAAAATTGGCTTGTTCATTGCCTGCTGCTTTCACCGTCGTATAGAGCTCGTAGCGCAAGCCCAGGTTAAGGGTCAGGCGCGGCGATGTTTTGAAATCGTCCTGGACGAAGCCGGCATAAATTTGGCGGCGGTAGTCCACATTGTGCAGGTTGACGATCGATCCGCCATCGGAAAGTCCCAATAGAAAGCTGGCAAATCCTAATCCGCCGGTGCCGGGAGAAGCCGGATTATCTGTGAATCCCGCGCTGAAATCAGCAGTGCCGCGTGAGGCCGACGGTTGAAAGATCGTGAATTGCTCGAACCGAATCTCGGTGCCGAACTTCAGAGAATGCCGCCCTTTGATCCACGTGAAATTGTCGGTGAGAACATAACTGTTTTGCTTTTCGATCGAAGGAAGAAACCCCGAGCTGCCGAGGGGCGGTGCTGAACCATCGCTGAACGTCAGCGAAGGAAGGCCACCGTTGAAAGTGCCCGGCACGAAGGGGACGCCCGGGAATCCGAGCTGGGCCGAGACGTCTTCGTTGAAATTGTTTTGGTAGCGGTGAGCGTTGATACGGTTATAGCCAAACCGAAATTCGTTGACGTGAGTCGAATCCAGAACGTGTGTCTCGCTGGCAGCCACGCTACGATATGAAAAGTCCTCAGTGCCGTCAAAGAAGCCTCCCCCGTCCAGCTCGTTCTGAAACGGAGAAGGAATGAAGCTGGGCTGGTCCTCGTAGCTGAACCGCCCGAAGAGGGAGTCTTTGGGCGAAAAGGTATGATCGATTCGCACGTCAAAATTATTCCGATTCTGGGTGCGCACTGGAACTGCGGTGTAATTGAATCCCGGATTGTTGGAGTTCGGTGGCGGAATCAGCGCGGCCAGCCGGGAAGCCAGCGGATCAATCGAGCCATTAGGGAATATGTTGGTCGGATTGCCGGAACCATCCACGCCGATTGGTACTCCGCAAAAACCATTCGGGTTCAAACCGGATACCTGCGTGAGGCGCGCGTTGAATATTTCTCCGAGAAAAGTCGGCTTGCCACTGCAATCGAGCGCCACTGTATTCGGCAGTTGATTACCGCCGATGTCCACTTGGGGAGCCGTTACACCAGGCTGCAAAAGTTCCGAAAAATCGCCTCCCACCATGTTCTGGTCGGGAACGAAGGCCGTCTGAGGTAATCCCTGCCGCACGCGAAAACCTTCGTAATCGCCGAAGAAAAATGTTTTGTCTTTTCGAATTGGGCCGCCAAATGTAGCACCAAACTGATTTTGTTTGTAGGATTCTCTAGTCAAGAAGAAAGGCACCGCATCGAGGGCGTCATTTCGAAAGTACTCGAACACATCCCCGTGAAATTGATTTGTTCCCGACTTGATGACCGCGTTGAGGATCGCCCCGTTGCCGCGCCCGAATTCAGCGCTGTAGTCGTTGGTTTGGACCTTGAATTCCTGGATCGCATCCACGGGAGGCTGGATGACGTAGGAAGATTCATTCAGAACGTCGCCGAGATTGGAGTTGTTGTCGATTCCATCGAGCAGGAAATTATTTTGCAACGCGCGCGCTCCGTCCACACTGAACCCATAAGTGCCACTTACGCGCGACCCGGGTTCGCTGGGCACCACGCCAACGCCGAGTTGCGCGAGCTGTGCGAAATTGCGGCCGTTTAGCGGCAGCGTCTCGATTCGCGTCTTGTCCATCACTTGACCCAGCGAGCTTGTTTCGGTCTCGAGCAACGGGCTTTGAATCTTCACTTCCACCCGCTCTGCTACCTCGCCAACCTCCAAGCGGACGTTTGCCTCGACTCTCCCCTGCACGTCCAACTGCACCGGCCCTGCCACAGCTGTTTTGAAGTTGTCCTTCTCAACCGTGACGGTATATAAGCCCACTTTGAGCGGTCCTGCAACGTACTCGCCGCTTGCGTTCGTAGTTGTTTTAAAGCTCGTTCCGCGGTCCACATCGAGGACGGCCACCTTAGCAGCCGGAACCACACCACCGCCGCTGTCGGTCACGACTCCCACGATGCTGCCGGTATCTTTTTGCGCGAACGCATCGGGAACCATTAGAAGAAGGGCAGGGAGAATCCAAGCGAATCGAACGAGACGGCTGCGGCTCATCGATATTCTCCTACACTGCTCCGCGCGCCCAATCAGCCTGGCAGAACAGGTGCGGCTCTCGCCAGAAAAGAACGGCCCCAAAGTCGCTTGCCATTGGCCGTTTCGATTTGCTACTTTTACTTTCGATTTGTTTTGGTGTCAAGCGAAAAACCCTGGAATAGGCCGCTCGTCGCCGGTGCGAGCAGGTAACGGGAGGCGTTACTCCGATGAGATCCACGGATTCTCCATGGCTGCGTAAGCGCCTGGCCCTGGTCGCAGCCGCGGTGGTTGTTCTTGTGGCATCCTCGGCGCTGGCTACAGCGCTTGAGGAGATTAAGTACGGTGAGCAACCCGGCGCCGCGAACCGGATCACCCTCCTACTGCGCGACTTCCATCCGAAGACAATGCTGCATGTTCCCGTTCACGACGTGACTCGTGCTCGTTTTCCCGTCTGGGACGTTCACAATCACGTGAACGACGCGCGCGGGATCGGCGAGCGCATCCCGCCTAAGCAGCTAATCCGCACGATGGATAACGCGAATGTCGCGAAAATTGTAATCCTCACCGGGGGCTGGGGCGAGAGCCTGCAGCGTGTGCTCGACAAAATGGTGAAGCCATACCCAGACCGCTTTATCGTCTTCACACAGGTCGATTGGAGCCAGTTGCACGATGCGGATTTCAGCCGGGAAGCCGTCGCGCATCTGGATGATGCCGTGCGGCGCGGTGCCAGAGGCCTTAAAGTACTAAAGGACCTTGGTCTCGAAGTGCGCGATACCGGAGGGAAACTTCTGCGCGTCGATGACTCGCGCCTCGATCCCATCTGGGAAGAATGCGGGCGGCTCGGGATCCCTGTCGCAATCCACACGTCTGACCCGGAAGCGTTTTTTGCTCCGGTCGACGCGAAAAACGAGCGCTACGAAGAGCTGAAGACAAATCCTTCGTGGAGTTTCTACGATCACGGATTTCCCAGCAAGCAGGACCTTCTCGACGAGCGGAATCGCATCATCGAGCGTCATCCGCGCACCACTTTCATCGCTCTCCACGTAGCGAACTGGCCGGAAAATCTGGAAGCCGTATCCGCGTGGCTCGACCGTTATCCGAATATGATGGTGGAATTTGGAGCGCGCGAAGCCGAGCTAGGGCGTCAGCCGCGTCGCACCACTAAGTTCTTTCAGGATTACCAGGACCGCATCCTCTTCGGCACGGATGCGGAGCCTGTCGAGGAGATGTACCAGAATTATTTCCGCTGGCTAGAAACTGAAGACGATTATTTTGACTACTGGGGCTATCCCGGCCAGGGCCGGTGGAAGATCTACGGTTTGTGTCTTCAGGATGAGATTCTGGAAAAGGTCTATCATTTGAATGCCGAGCGGGTCTTCGCGCAGTTCAAAGGCGCGCCGGCAGAAAGCGTGGCTAAGCCATGACTCGCTCCTGGCCCGGGATTCAGGCTGGAATTCAACGTCTCCCGAATGCGATCGCTCTCAGCTGGCTCGCTGTCGTCGCTGCCGCGGTCAGCTTCGTGGGAGCTTGCAACAAGACAGCTATTCCCGCGCCAGCGTCGCCGGCTTCTCCGACGTCGGTGATCCATGTATCAAAAGGCGCCAACTCGATCACGATCGAGACACCTGCGGCCGAATTTGTTGTCTCGTCTGATGGATATGTCGCTGCCAATTTGCACGCGGGGGAGAAGAGGCTTTCGCTGGATGATCCCGGAGCCGAGCCTGGTTTGATCGTGATCGTTGCTGGCAAAAAAATTCAGGACTTCGTATTCGACGTGACGGGGGCGCGTATTTCGGAGCCGCAGGGAAAGCTGGGAACGGTGGGCCGCCGTGTGCAGTTGAACGGAAAAAGCGCGAGCGCGGGGCTCGAAGCATCTCTCGTTATCGAAGTGAACGATGAATTTCCGGCCTTCGCGCTGATTTCGAGCAGTATTCGCAATGCGGGTTCGGGCGACATTTTATTGGACCAGGTGGATCTCGGTCGCCACCGTCTAAACGCTTCTCTTGCGGACTCGGCGGCGTCTCCAAACCAGATGTGGTCCTTCCACGGCGCAAGCATTAAGTGGGGAAAAGACAATGTGTTCCAGGTCCCCCAAAAATTCCAACAACAGAATCAGATGGGCTCGGTGGTCAAAGTGAAGGGCGACTTGGGCAGTGTGGGAGGCGGGATTCCGGTGGTCGCGTTTTGGAGTCGTACGGTCGGCGAGGCCATCGGCCATGTCGAAACCATTCCGCTGGTACTTTCGATCCCGGTGGAGACGGAATCGGATGAGCGTGTCGCCGCTTCCGTGCGCATCGCGCCGCAAATGTATCTCGCGCCTGGCGAAGTCTATTCGACTCCGCGAACGTTTCTGGCCGTCTACTCGGGAGACTACTACGAGCCTTTGCGCGTCTACTCGGACGTGATTGACCGCGAAGGCTTGCGCAAAGCAACCAGCACCGATGAGGACTATGCGGTGAGTTGGTGCGGTTGGGGCTATTTGGCCGATGTGACGCCTGCGCAGATGCTCGGTACCGTACCGAAGCTCAAGGAATTTGGAATTCATTGGGCTACGCTCGACGATCGATGGTTCAACAATTACGGAGACTGGGAGCCGCGCG
>Ga0306920_100013832_pt1 | contig 11002 bp, 9 predicted proteins | sample flu12Cox44000170_FD_204666 | JGI IMG/M metagenome (GOLD analysis project Ga0306920, IMG submission 204666) | Lab enrichment of tropical soil microbial communities from Luquillo Experimental Forest, Puerto Rico - flux4day.12C.oxic.44.000.170 (v2)... | ecosystem: Environmental > Terrestrial >...
ATCACCTCTTCGCCGGCGAGGGCCTTGTCGATCAGGGTAGGAAGCCGGTTCTTGGCATCGGCTACGCTGTAGGCGGTCATTTCGAGCACTCGGTCAAGATAGCTATACATATAGCCATATTGCCGCCTGCGTCCAGGCAGGGCATAAACCCTGGAGTCCGGGAGGTTCAGACATGCGCCTGTTGATCGCGATGATGAAGCACGAGACCAATACCTTTTCGCCGGTTCCGACGCCGCTGGCGCGGTTCGGGCCGCTATACGGTGATGCGGCGATCCGCGCCTACCGCGGTACCGGCACCGGGCTCGGCGCCTATCTCGATCTTGCCGAACGGGAGGGAGCGGAAATCGTCTTGCAGATTGCCGCCGGCGCCTCGCCGAGCGGCCCTGTCGAGGACGCGGCGTATAAGCACATCACCGACGCAATCTGCGAGGCGGCCGCAAAGGGCGGGTTCGACGGCATCATGCTCGACCTGCACGGTGCGATGGTCACCGAGAGCCTGGAGGATGGCGAGGGCGAATTCCTGAGAAGGCTGCGCGCGATTGACCCCAAGACCCCGATCGCCGTCTCGCTCGACATGCACGCCAATCTCTATGACGCGATGATCACCAATGCGACGGTGGTCACCGGCTATCGCACCTACCCGCATGTCGACACCTACGAGACCGCCAAGCTCGCGGGCGAGATCCTGCTGCGCGCGATGCGCGGCGAGGTAAAGCCGGTCATGGCGTGGCGCAACGAGCCGATGTTGCCGCATGTCATGCGGCAGGGCACCGACGACCACCCGAACAAGGAATTGCAGCACCGCTGTGCGGCGATGAGCAGCGAGGGTGCGCTGGCGGCGAGCGTGTTCACCGGGTTTCCGCACGCCGACATCAGCAATGCCGGGTTGAGCGCGGTCGTGGTCACCAATGGCGACCGCAGGCTCGCCGAAGAGCTGCGCGACGAGTTGCTGGGCCGCGCCTGGGTAGAGCGCGAGGCCTTTGTCTACAAGCTCGAACCGCTGCAGCAATCAGTCGCCCGCGCCAAGGCGATGCCGCCGCGCCAGGCCGGCGACGGACCGATCGTATTGCTCGACCATTACGACAATTGCGCGTCGGGCGGCACAATGGACACAACCGCGGTACTGGCGGAGATTTTGCGCCAAGGCCTCGAAGATGTCGCCGCCTTTGCGATCTACGACCCGGCAGCGGTGCAGCAGGCGATCGCGGCCGGCATCGGCGCCGAGGTCACCCTGTCGATCGGCGGCAAGATCAAGATGCCGGCGATCCCGGGCGAAAGCCCGCCGCTGAGGGTGACCGGCACGGTCAAGACGATCTCCAATGGCCGCTATAAAAACCGCGGTCCGATGGCGCGCGGTGTGGCAATGGATATGGGTGCCGCGGTCGTGCTCGACACCGGCGCGGCCGAGATCGTGCTGATCTCGCGCCATGTCGAACCCTCGGATCTCAATTGCCTAGCGAGCCTGGGCATCGACCCGATGCAAAAGCGCTATGTGATGTTGAAGAGCCGCATCCATTGGCGCGCCGGGCTCGGCAAACTGGCCAAGGCGGTGGTCGAATGCGCCGGCGCCGGCGTGTGCACCTCGGATTACGGCCAGCTGAAATTCGAAAGGGTCAGGCGACCGATTTATCCGCTCGACCTGCCCAATCGCTAGCGATAACCGGCGGTGAGGCCACCCCCATCGAGACGTAGATGCTCATCAGCGCTTCGACCCCGAAATCGGCGGGCTTTACCCACTGGACGGGTACGTAGACCAGGCATCCGCCGACCGGCACCGGGGCCGAAGGAACCAGCACGACGTGATATTTCTGCTCGGCGATCGTTATGGGCTTTGGCATCGGCAGGAGCCCGAGGACCGCCGCGCCGCCCTCTCCGCCAAAGAAGCACCAGACCGGGCTCATGCTCTTCAGACCATCCTGATTCTTTCGGTCGGCGATGGCGACAAATCGCTTGGTGACATCATAAAGCGTGCCGACGAGCGGGATGCGCTGCATCCACGAATCGATCAGTTGGCGCACCCGGGCTTCGAGGCGGGATTCGACGGTTAGCCCGAGTAGATAAACCAACCCGATGACGACGACCGCACCGAGCACATAGGCCGCTGCGGGGGAGTTAGAAAAATTGAGACCGATCGAGATCAGGATGCGGCCGATCAGGCTGCCTGGGCCGAGATAGGAGAAAATGAACGTCCCGACCCAGACGATGACGACGATCGTCACCGCCAGCGGAAGCAGCACGAGAAGACCCGCGATAAAGGTACGAAAGCGGATGATCATTGGTCACCATTTCTCATGGGAGGCCTACGATAAACAAATAAGCGAGGATAATTTGATCGGCGGCTGAAATCAGGCTCGCGATCGACGGCGAGGACTTCGGGTGCGGGCGGGAAGCCGATACTGTTATCGCGCGCGCGGATTTCGGCCACCTCTCCAAGATCATATGTCGCCGGTTTCAGCACCCGCCGGAAGTCCGGCCCCGCACCCTCGCGTCGTCGCCGATCCGCGCCGCGCCCAACTGCTCCCGGGCGCATTCAAACCGTTCGTGCAAATTCGGGCTCGTCAACTCCTGCCGGCAACCGAGAAGGCGATCGAGGTCGAGGGCTGCGCGAAAGTCGGCGCTGGCGGCCGCCTTCTCCGGCGCCAGCGGGACGCCAGTCGCATCGGCAACCCGGTCGAGAGCGTTGAACAAGCCGACGACACCCGCCGCGTAGACCAGTCCCGGCGGACCAGCGCCGTCATCAGCATAGCGGGAGCTTCGCGGTCGGGGATACGAAATATTTATTCGGTTAGTAGCCATCTTGCAATTGCGATATCCTTCATGATATAGCCTTTCGACGTCGGACGGTTCACCGCATGTGATTAGGCCAGACTTAGCCGCTTCCGACAGGCCAATGGTTTCACCTGAAGGTGTGGTCTTGCTGTTGATTTGCTGTAGATGCAGCAAAGATTAAGGATCTGTGCAACTGTTCGGTGTAGCCAACAAAGGTACAGGACGGCGGCGTGCGTCGGGCGCAACGACCGGGCACTCTGCCAAGTTGACGCTTCGAAGCGAAATGCTGCCGGCCGTTGTTTCGATTAGGCCAGCGCGGTAAGGGTATCTGAAGGGGCTGGCGGAGAGGAGGCAATCCATGGACGGCACGACGCACCTGTTGGAAGCGGACCGACGCTACTTGGTCCACCCGCTGCACCACCCCGACGACCACCGCCAGCCGCTGGTCGTCGTGGAGGGCCGCGGAGCGATGCTCCAGGCCGCCGATGGCCGCGAATACATCGACGGGCTGTCCGGTTTGTGGAACGTCAATGTCGGTCATGGTCGCGCCGAACTCGCCGATGTGGCGAGCGCGCAGATGCGGCGGATCGCCTTTGCCTCGGCCTATATCGGCGCCACCAACGAGCCCGCCGTGCGGCTCGCCGAGAAGATCGTCGGGCATGCTTACGCCAATTCAGCCGCGGTATACTTTACTACCGCGGGTGCCGAATCGAATGAATCCGCGTTCAAATTCGCGCGCTACTACTGGAAGATCAAAGACCAGCCCGAGAAGACCAAGATCATTTCGCGCATCCACGCCTATCACGGCGTGACCCTGGCGGCGATGAGCGCTACCGGCATGGCGGCTTACCACAAAATGTTCGGGCCGCTAGTGCCTGGCTTTATCCAGGTCGCACCGCCTTACCCCTATCGCTGGGCCGGCAACGAGGAGCCCGGCATCGGCGCCGCCGACGCGGTCGAGAAGGCGATCCTGGCCGAGGGGCCCGAGACCGTAGCCGCTGTCATCGCAGAACCGGTGATGGGCGCAGGCGGGGTCATCGTGCCGCCGCCCTCCTATTTCCCGCGACTGCGTGAGATCTGCGACCGCTACGAGGTCCTGCTGATCGCCGACGAGGTGATCACCGGCTTTGGCCGCACCGGTAGATGGTTCGCGCTCGGTCATTGGGGGATCGAGCCGGATCTTGTCTCGTTCGCCAAAGGGGTGACGAGCGGGTATCTACCTCTGGGCGGCGTGATCGCCTCCAAGCGCGTGCACGAGGCGATCGAAAGCGCCCCGGGCGACCGCAAATTCATGCATGCCGCCACCTATTCCGGTCATCCCGTGTGCTGCGCGGTCGGGCTGCGCAATATCCAGATCATCGAGAGCGAAGGATTGGTTGCGCGCGCCGCAGAAATGGGGAGGCGTCTGTTGGCGGGGCTCGAAGGTCTGCGCGACTTGCCGGTCGTTGGCGATGTGCGCGGCCTCGGCATGATGTGCGGCGTCGAGCTGGTGACCGACCGCGGCACCAAGGCGCCGGCGCTCGGGATCGGAGCCCGCATCACCCGTGAAGCCCTGGCGCGCGGGCTGTTGCCGCGCATCCGGGCGGGCAGCCTCGACCCGCCGGTCGGCGATACGATTTGTCTGTCGCCGCCCTTGATGACCCCGACCGAGACGCTCGACAGTATCCCAGGGATCCTGCGCGCGGCGATCCTAGCGGCAACCCGCTGATTGCGGATGGCCACACGCGCTATCGGCATCGTCATAGAAGGGGCTACCGGCCGCCTCGGCACCACCCAGCATCTGCGTTCTCTGATGGCGATCCGCGGTGAGGGCGGGCTAGCGCTGGCCAACGGCGATCACTTGCTGCCTGTGCCGGTCTTGCTCGGACGAAATCCGGAGAGGCTCGCCGCGCTGGCGGAGGCGCAGGGCGGGCTAAAGTGGAGCACCGAGCGCGATGCGATCATCGCCGATCCCGACATCGCAATCTATTTTGATGCAAGCGCTACCGGCGGACGGCCGGAGCGCGCCGGCGCAGCGATCGACGCCGGCAAGCACGTCTATCTCGAAAAGCCGATTGCCGAGACCCTGCCCGCAGCGCTGGGACTGGCGCGGCAGGCCCAGCATGCCGGTCTCAAGAGCGGCGTCGTCCAGGATAAACTGTTCCTGCCCGGGCTGCGAAAGCTCAGGAAGCTTTATGACACCGATTTCTTTGGCCGGGTTCTTTCGGTCCGGCTGGATTTCGGCTGGTGGGTGTTCGACGGCGAGCTGTATCCAGCGCAGCGGCCGAGTTGGAACTACCGCAAGGTGACAGGCGGCGGTCTCGTCCTCGATATGTTCGCCCATTGGCGCTATATCTTCGACCGCCTGCTGGGCGAGATCAAAGCCGTCTCGTGCCGCCATGCGACCGCGATCCCCGAGCGCCGCGACGAAAATGGCAAAATTTACGAAGTCGACGTCGAGGACCACGCCTTCGCGACTTTCGAGCTCTCAGGTGGAGTCCTGGCGCAGGTCAGCTCGTCCTGGGCGAGCCGTGTCAAGCGCGACGACCTGTTGCAGATCCAGGTCGACGGCACGCTCGGCTCGGCGGTATGCGGCCTCCACCGCTGCTTTGTGCAGCCTCTGGTCGCCACGCCCAAGCCATTCTTCGACCCGGAACGGCCGCAGCCGATGGACTTCGACGAGCAATGGCAGGAGCTGCCGGACGTGGAGCCGTTGCGCAATGGGTACCGCGCCGGGTGGGAAATGTTCCTCAGGCACGTCGCCGAGGATGCTCCGTTTGCCTCGCCCCTGCTCGAAGGCGCCAAAAGTGTCCAGCTCGCCGAGGCTTGCCATCAAAGCAACCGGGAGCGACGCTGGATCGAGTTGCCTCAACTGACATTGTAATCGGCTAAGCGGCCGCGGCTTTGGCGCGTTCTTCACTCTCGGGGGGGTGCTGCGCCCCTGTGCCGGCAGCAACAACCCGGCGAAAATACAAATGGACGGCGGTACCGATCCCTTCAGCGCTTTCGACGCGGGCAAATCCGCCGAGCCGCCGGGCCAATTCCCCGGCGGCAGCGACGGCCGGTCTGGCGGTTGCCGCCGGATCGAAGATCCGATCGAGATGTTCGGAGGACAAGCCCGCGCCGTTGTCCCTGACAGTCAACCGGACATAGTTTCCGGGAGCGCTGCCGGCGAGTTCGGCGGCCTCCGCTTCGTCGATCGCGTACTGTCGGGTCCCGACGATCAGATCCCCGCCAGCCGGCATATCGGCCACCGCTGCGGTGACGAGGTCGAGTGTCGCCGCCGCAATCGCGTCGGGATCGGTGTGACAAAGCCACGGCTCGGGCACCAGCGAAAGGCGGCAGTTGACGCTGCCCGGCACGCCTCGCCGGATCGAGCGCTCGAGCGTCGTCAGCGTGGCATTGAGATTGGTCGGGCGCGGGCTCGCCACGCTCTCCCCGCGCGAGAAGGCGCTTTGACGCGTCACACGCGCCAGGCCGCTCGGCACCAAGGCCACCACCGCGCGCAACCGCGCCAGCTGGGACCGCATTCCGACGTGGCGCTTCTTCAGACCCTCTAGCGTCACCGATACCGCTGCGCTTAGTCACGCGAAGCGACGGTGTAGGCTCATTCGCCGTATTTGCTTGAGCAGATGCGCCCCCCGCCCCCACCGCCACAGGAAGCCACCGCCGACGAGCAGAGTGACGGCAGCTGCCGCGGCGATGATGGCCGCCCGCCCGTCGTTACGGCTTCGGGCCGCCGCATTGGGATTGTAGAGAAAGGCATCGAGATCGGCCGGCGCCTTATTTCTCCGATCTTGACCAAGCTCTGCTGGATCCTGCCCCAGCGTTCCCGGTTCGAATGGCCGAGCGGGACGTCGGGATAGCGGGCGAGCTCGCGCGCGACCTCGGTCTGGTAGCGAGTGAAGCTGGCCGCATCGGAGACAGCCGCCTCTACCCGCAGTTCGGCGAGGATGCGCGCCGCGACCTCGTCGGGATGCTGCAAGGCAAACGCCCAACCTTTGAGTGAGGCCTCGCGAAAGCGCTCGACCATTCCTGAATGGGTCTGCGCAACACGCTGCAAGGTGAACAAGCTGTCGCCGTAATACTCGACGCGATAGCCGGCCGGATTGAAAGCTTTTAACGCGATGCCGCGCTCTCGTGCCTGCCAAGGCAGCTCCCAGACCGAGCCCACAGTCGCGTCGACCCGATGGCTCGCAAGATCGGCGAGGGCTTGGCCCGGCTCGGTCGACAGAGACCTCAGCTTGTCCGGATCGATTGCTTCGGCATAGAGCGCAGTACGCAGCTCGAGATCGAGAACGTTGTTCGGGGGCAAGCGTCCGATCCTGCCGTTGAGCAAGGCTCCGGGAGAGGAGAAGTCGCCACTCGCGCGGTAATAAACCCTCGCGTCGCTCTGTTGAAAAATCGGCGCCAGCAGCAGTGACTGTCCCGCGGCCGCCTGCATCAGTAATTGAACGCTTCCGGTACCGAATTGGGCACGACCTTCGACGATTTCACGGACCGGATCGATCGACGGAGCTTCCGGAGAAGCACCCGGGTTGATCTCGACCTCGAGCCCGGCTGCCTGGTAAAAGCCTCGCCACTGCGCCGCATAGTAACCGGCGAACTCGAACTGGGCGGCGCGGTGGAGCTGGAGTACGAGCTTGTCCGCGGCATCCGCTGCCCGGGGCGAGGCTGTCAGGGCCAAGGCGAGCCAGAAAGCGCGAATTGCCGATAGCCCGAGCGCGCTCAGCACCGCGAAGATGGTTACCCATCTCGGCATTCGCCCTCCCGATATGGGCGGCGGACACGCCCCCCTGACCATCGAACCGTGATTATCGAGCCATTTTTCGACGGCGGTTCACCGGCGTCTCGACATCGGCGCCAACAGCGGCAGACACGCGACGCTCACCCGCAGAAGCAACATATTTCAAACTTGTCGGCGCCAGCAAACAAAGGGTCCTGCGGTCGCGTATTGCTCGGTCCGCGCGGCTCGGGCATAGCTTGACCGGCATCGCGAACACGGCGGCGGGCGATGAAGGTTTTGGTGACGGGTGGTGCCGGCTTTATCGGCTCGGCGGTTTGTCGGTTGTTCGTCGGCGAGATGAACGCCACGGTTCTGAATGTCGACAAGCTCACCTATGCGGCCAATTTGAGCTCGCTTTGGACTGTCGAATCGAGCCCCCGTTATGCATTTCGCCAGGTCGATATCTGCGATCGCCAAGCCATCGGCGCGCTGCTGCGCGAGTTCGACCCCGATGCCGTTCTGCACCTCGCGGCGGAAACCCATGTCGACCGATCGATCGACGGTGCGGCTGATTTTATCAAGACCAATGTCGAGGGGACCTGGGTGCTGCTCGAGACCGCGCTCGCCCATTGGCAGAAACTCCCGGCCAAGCGCGCCGCCCAATTCCGCTTCCACCATGTTTCGACCGACGAGGTTTTTGGCTCGCTGGGGCTTGCCGGCAGGTTCACTGAAACCACGCGGTATCGACCGAACTCGCCTTACTCGGCGTCAAAGGCGGCGGCCGATCACATGGTACGCGCGTGGCAAGAGACCTTCGGGCTGCCCACGCTTATCAGCAACTGTTCGAACAATTACGGGCCGTGCCATTTCCCGGAAAAGCTGATCCCGCTCGCTATTCTGAAGGCGCTGCACGGCGAGCCGATCCCGATATACGGGACAGGCGACAATATTCGCGACTGGCTCTACGTCGAGGACCACGCCCGTGCGCTGTTCACAATTTTAAACGAAGCGCCGGCTGGCGAGAGCTACAATATCGGCGGGGATGCCGAGCGCAGCAATCTCGATGTCGCGCAATCGATCTGCCTATTGCTCGACGAGATGATGCCGGATTCGCCCTATCAGCCGCATCAGCGGCTGATCACCTTTGTCGCCGATCGTCCAGGCCACGATCGGCGCTACGCTATGGACACCGCCAAGATCCGGCGCGAATTGGGGTGGGAGCCCGGTGAAAGCTTCGACAGCGGGCTGCGCAAGACGGTCTCATGGTATCTCGTGAACCGTTGGTGGTGGGAGCCGATCTGGACCCGGAGGTATCGCGGCGAGCGCCTTGGTATCGGCAGCGACCGGACCACGTAAGGGGCGCCGCGTCCGCCCGTCCCCAACCCCCCGGGAGATGTTGCTCGGCCATGAATTGCGGTAATCGGCATTTCATAATTGACATAATAATCCTCCTGTGATAGCAATCTTTGGAGTCGATGCCAATTTCAATGTGAAATTATCAATGTCAAATCCAGTACCCTATTTACCGCCGGTTATGTCCGATGTCGTGTTCGATATCTCGCATTATGAGAATGTAAGTCAGGATTTCGTCACGACGGCCAACGCCGGGATCGCGGCGGTGATCCTAAAGGCGACGCAAGGAACCGGGTTCATCGACCGGACGTTTCTGTCGCGCGTCGCCGAGGCCCGGGCCGCCGGACTGGAGGTCGGTGCTTATCACTCCCTCGATGGCACCAATCCGGCCGAACAGGTGGCACACTTCCTGACGGTCGCGGTATCTGAGGCAATGGTCAATTGGCTGGCATTTGATTGGGAACCCTATCCGGCCTCGCAAGCAAGCGTCATTCAGGCGGCAACGGCGGTCGCGAGCGTCCGAGCAGCCACCGGAACATGGCCGGTCCTGTACACGATCCGTGACATGCTGGCGGCACCGAATAACACGCTATCGAATTGCCCGCTATGGCTGGCCGAGTACGGCACGCGGCCGATTTGCCCGCCAGGGTTCAGCGCGTGGCAGCTCTGGCAGCACACCGACGGCCAGGTCGGCAGTCCCGTTGTGCCGGTTCCGGGTGTGGGGCCTTGCGACCGCAGCAAGTTCGCCGGCACGGTCGATCAGCTTCGGGCCTGGTGGCCTGTAGCAGGAGCTTAGCGCTAGAAGGCCGAGATTAATGCGCGGCTCGGGAGCGAGGCGCGCTGTCAACTGTCCCCGGTGCCGGCTCTCGGCTTGGCGACCTTGCCGGTTCCGCCGCAGCGCTCGCAAAGTCGCGGGAAGACTTCGAGCCACTTGCGGCCGTCATCGGACTCCATGCGCTCGAGGATTCCCTTACCCTCGCAGTCGGGACACTCGAGCACGCATAATCCGGATGCAATTTGTCCAAGACCGCCGCAAGTTCGAAACCTCAGGACCTCAATGACCGTAGCCAGTGTTCGCACAGCGGTGGCGCCTATCGGCGCGCCTGGTATTTTCGGCATGTGTGATCCTGAGTGCACATTTTGCGCAGATTGTGTCGGCCTGGTTGTCGGGCGTGGGATAAATCCGGAGACTGAGGGACATTGAGAGAGCTGGACCCGCCTGCGGAGCGGGAGGGTTCGGCGATGGAGGATTGGGCGCATCCTGCCGCGCAGAGGGAGTTGCCGCCGACGCCACGACCGTCGCACCTGCGGTGTCCACGAAGTAATGCCAGCCGAATCCGGTGGCCCCGCCGAGCAAGACACATACAACTGCACCAAGGGCGTAGGCTCTCAGCTCCGATGCGTACATGGCCGATCGCTCGCGGTTCGCTCATAGGCAGTGCGCCAGAACGCCCCGAACCAAATCATGTGGACGCCGTCGCGATGAGGCTGATCAGAGCGCGTCAGACGCCCGATCCGTCCGCGTCAGAGGGCGGCATTAGCCCGCCATTAGCACGGCTTGAGTTAAGACCTGATTGACGGCCGCGGCGCGCGCAGCCGGGTGGCGAGCCGACCGCCTGGTTAGACAGAAAGCACTACCCGCGCTGGCACCCGCCTCTGCGGGGGTGCGGGTCACGTTCCGTCCATCCAGGTGCAAGCCCGACATGCAGATTCGCGGCAGATATGGCTGAAAAGCTGGTGCTGCCGGTGGGTATCGAACCTACGACCTCTCCCTTACCAAGGGCTGGCAGCAGCCGCAAACGCTTAAAAACGCTAGCCCTGGCGGACGGCGATGCGCGGAACGTTCCGTGATTTGACGGGGGTAGCGTCGGTATTCCGTCGGTAATCTATCGCCGCGGCCGCTCGAGCGCGGCCTTGGCCTCGCGCATGTAATCCGGGTGATGATGCGCGTAGAGCTCGGTGGTGCGGGCGACGCTGTGACCGAGATAACCGGCGATCTGATGCATCGGGACGCCGCGCTGCGCCATCCAGGTGCCGGCAGTGTGCCGCAGGGTGTGGCTTGTGCATTCTGGAATGCCGGCACGCTCCGCGGCGCTGTTGAAACCGGTCTTGACGCTCGCGACCGGGGAGCCCTGATAGGCGATGACGTGATCGCAGCTTGCGCGCTTCTGCGCC